>Ga0315292_10001023_pt1 | contig 14355 bp, 18 predicted proteins | sample YL17G13_0_MG_FD_204029 | JGI IMG/M metagenome (GOLD analysis project Ga0315292, IMG submission 204029) | Sediment microbial communities from Yellowstone Lake, YNP, Wyoming, USA - YL17G13_0 | ecosystem: Environmental > Aquatic > Freshwater > Lake > Sediment | place: USA: Wyoming | collected... | reverse complement strand
CCGCGCTGCCGCTCTGTGTCGTGGCCTTCGTGGCTTTCGCATGGCTGCCGCGGGCCCTGAACCTGCTCAGCCTGGACGCCGACGCGGCGGCGTCGCGCGGCGTGAACGTCCTGCGCGTCCAGCGCGTCGCGTTCTTCAGCGCGTCGATGGCGACCGGCGCGGCCGTCTCGCTGGGCGGCCCCATCGGGTTCATCGGGATCATCGTGCCGCACCTCGTGCGGCTGATGGTCGGCGCCGACCACCGCGTCGTGCTGCCGGCGTCGGCCTTATTCGGTGCGGCCTTTCTCGTCGTCTGCGACGTACTGGCGCGCACGGCCATGGCGCCGGTCGAACTGCCTGTCGGCATCATCACGGCGGTCATCGGCGGGCCGTTCTTTCTGTGGCTCCTGGTGAGGCAACGATGAGACGCACAGATCGGGATTCGGGATTCGGGGTTCGGGGTTCGGGACCCGGAGGTCGGGACTCGGGACTCGGGACTCGGGGCTCGGTCCGCACGATGCTGGCGGCCACGCTCACCGTGCTCATCCTGCTCGCGCCGATGGGAGCATTCGCTCAGCCTCAGGCACAGCCCAAACGCATCATCTCCCTCGTACCGTCGGTCACCGAGACGCTGTTCGCGATGGGCGCGGGCCCTCGCGTCGCGGCCGTCAGCAGCTACGACGCGTTTCCCCCTGAGGTCGAGAAGCTGCCGCGCGTCGGCGCGCTGTTCGATCCGGACGTCGAGCGCATTCTCTTCCTGCGGCCCGACCTCGTCATCGTCTATGGCAGCCAGACCGATCTGAAGGCCAGGCTCCAGCGCGCGAGCATCCCGATGTACGAGTACCGCCACGGGTCGCTCGCCGATGTCACGGGCAGCATCCGCGACCTCGGCGTCCGGATCGGCATGGCCGACGCGGCGCGGACGCTGGCGGCGACGGTCGACCAGGCGTTCGCCGACATCCGTAGGCGTCTCAAGGGCGCGCCTCGCCCGAAGACGATGCTCGTCATCGGCCGGGAGCCGGGGTCGCTGCGGGCGATCAACGTGAGCGGGGGTTTTGGCTTCCTCCACGACCTGCTCGATCTGGCCGGAGGCGCGAACGTCTTCGCCGACGTGAAGCGGGAGTCGATGCTCGTCTCGACCGAGACGGTGCTGGCGCGCTCACCCGAGGTGATCATCGAGTTGCACTACTCCGAGCCGCCGGTGCCGGCGTCGGTGGAGCGGGAGCGGAACACGTGGCAGTTGCTGCCGGGGGTCCCCGCCGTCAAGACGCACCGCGTGCACCTGCTCTACGGCGGGGAGCTGGTCGTGCCCGGCCCGCGCGTCGTCATCACCGCGCAGACCTTCGCCCGGGCGCTGCACCCGGACCTCATGCCCTGGGGCAAGTAGATGGGGTCAGGTCCGGAACCGTTTCCGATCCCCGAAGATGGTGTTGTAGAGCGAGCCGGCACAGGCGACGTAGCCGCGTGCGCGGAGGAGTTTTGCGACGTCTGAGCCCTCGTGCGACTCCCAGGGCTTCTTGGTCTCCGCACAGATCGCGGCCGGCCTGTGGGCCTTGAAGTTCATCGAGCGCAGCACGTCGAGATCCATGCCTTCGATGTCGATCGACATCAGGTCCGGCGCCGTCGTGAAGTGCTCGGCGAGCAGCCGGTTGATCTGGATGAGCGGCATCTTGATCACCTTCTCGACCGGGTCGACCTTCGACTCCTTCCGCATGAGGGCCACGTCTTCCGGCGAGAACGTGTTGAGCGGCCAGTGATCGCGGATGACGTAGTAGTCGGCCGCGCCCGAGTCCTTCACGCCGACGCCCGCGTTCACCACCACGTCGTCGGGCCGCACCGTCTTCAGCGCCTTGACCAGCGTCGGGTTCGGCTCCACCAGCACGCCGCGGCTGCCCGTGAGGTACAGCGCGTACGTGTTGTTGCTGAGCACCGGGTCCCCGGCGCCGATGTCGATGTACGACGGGTTCTCGATCCCCATCGCATGGCGCAGCAGGTTGTAGAGGATGAGGTCCTCGCCCTGTTGCGCGAACGACACGCGCCCCTTGTACTGACCGGCCACCGGCGCAGCGGCTTTCGGCGGCGCGGCCGGACCCGTGACGGGGGCCTTCGCCGCCGGGGTCGCCGGCACCTCCGCGGGACGGCCGAGGATTCCGCGCCCGGCGATCCCGATGGCCCCGGCCGACGCCACTCCGGTGGCAGCACCCGCGAGGAAGTCCCGTCGATTCATCCTTCAGATCCCTTCGCCTGTTAGGGCCCGTTAGCAAACAAGGGTGCACGTTGTGTTTTCTTACGGGCCCTTATGGCGGGCCCACAGCCACACCCTGCTAACTTGATTCACTAACAACGCCTTACTGTGCGAACTCGACGTTCACCTTGTGCGGAATGATGCCCTGTTCGTGCGCCTGGTCGAGGAACAGCGACACGGCGCGGCGGCTGGCGTCGGTGTAGCCGAGCGTCAGGTCATTCACGTACATCCCCACGAAGCGATCCGCCTTCGCCCGGTCCAGGCCGCGTCCGTACTGCAGCGCGTAGTCGAGCGCTGCCTCGCGGTGGTCGAGCGCGTACTTCACGCTGGCATGGAGCATCCGGCTGACCTTCGTGATCATCTCGGGCCCGAGATCCCGCCGGATGCAGTTGCCCCCCAACGGCAGGGGGAGGCCGCCGGTCCGCGCGGCCCACCACTCGCCCAGGTCGACGATCTTGCGGAGCCCTTCGTCCTGGTAGGTCAGCTGGCCCTCGTGGATGAGCAACCCCGCCGCCACGTCGCCCCGCTTCACGGCTTCCTGGATCTGGTCGAAGGGCATCACGACCGTCTCGAGCGACGGGTTGTAGAGCTTCAGCGCGAGGTACGCCGAGGTCAGCAGCCCTGGCACAGCGACGCGGACGCCGTCGAGCGACGCCGGCCCGTCGTTGCGCACGACGACGAGCGGGCCGTAGTTCTCGCCCATGCTCGCGCCGTGGGGCAGCAGCATGTACTGCTCGTGCAGGAACGCGTACGCATGAAACGACACGGCCGTGACTTCGTACCTGCCGTCGAAGGCCGCGCGGTTCAGCGTTTCGATGTCCTGCAGGACGTGGCCGACCTCGATCCCGCCGGTGTCCACCTGGCCGCTGGCCAGGCCGAAGAACATGAACGCGTCATCCGAATCAGGGCTGTGGGCAACGGTGATGCGCATCCGTCGAGTGTACTACGCGGACGCGGCGGGGCGGGCGACCGCCCTCAGCGTTCCGGCACCGGTTCGCCCGGGGCCTTCGGCGGCGAGACGACGACCGACTCCTTCAGGCGGCGCTGGCGCTCGCGCTCCTCCTCGATCTTCTTCCGGCGCGCGATTTCCTGCGCCATGCGCGTCTGCGTCTGCCAGAAGTCCTGGCCGAGGAGCGTCGGCGACCCTCCCCTGGAACCGCCGATGGACATGATGGTCGCGGCTGGCGCTCTGAACGGCTGCGGCGTGAGGTGACGCATCATGTCGCCGTGGCTCGGCGCGGCGCCGGGCACCTGCCCGAAGCTCGATTCGCCCGGCAGGAACAGCTGGTACGGCGGTGCCTCCGCGATCACCTCGACGTAGAACTCGAGCTTGAGTCCGGTCTGGTCCTTCGTCGCGGCCTTCTGGCCCATCTGGCGCTTGATGCGCTCGAACGAGACACCCAGCGACTCGACGGTGGGCAGGGGCGTGGGTTGCTGTGCATGCAGCACGGCCGGCTGTGAACCGATGAGTGTGGCGAGCAGTGCCGCCAGCGCGCCTCGCATAAATGGTGAGGGTTTCACAGCCTGCGTACCGCGGCAGCCCTCGGGGCCGCGAGAACGGGCTGTGCATCCCCGGTGTTTAGACGGTCACCACAGCCCTCTGGACGGATTGTAGCGCCAAGTCCGACGCCACGGAAACCCGCCGGACGCTCCGCCCGCACGGCGTGCGGAGAGCGCATCTTGACAGCATTGTGTGAAGGCATCATGATGCCTTCATGAGGACCACGCTCACCCTCGATTCGGACGTCGCCGAACGCCTCGCCAGCGAAACCCGCCGCACCGGGAAGAGCCTGAAAGTCCTGGTCAATGACGCGATTCGACGCGGACTGGGACTGACCGGAAGGCAGCCGAAAGCCCCGCGCTTCACCGTGGCGCCGCATGCCTTTGGCCTGAGGCCAGGCATCGACCCGGATCGATTGAATCAACTGATCGACGAACTGGAGGTTGACGAAGCTGCCCGGGGGCTCACTCGATGATTGTCCCGGACGTCAATCTGCTCATACACGCTTACAACAGCGAGTCTCAGGTCCACCATGCCGCCCGCGCGTGGTGGGAGGGACTGCTCAACGGCACTCAGCCCGTCGGCCTCTCCTGGGTGACGGTTCTCGGGTTCATTCGCCTGACCACGCACCGGCAGATCCTCGCCAATCCACTCACGGTGTCGGTCGCCTGCGCCCATGCGCGCGGATGGCTCGCGCGGCCGTGCGTCGCCATCCTCCATCCCGGCAACCGGCATGCCGACGTGCTGTTCGGGCTTCTGGAAAACTTGGGGTCCGCAGGCAACCTCACGACCGACGCGCACCTGGCGGCGCTGTGCATCGAGCACCAGGCCGAGTTGCACTCGACCGATGCTGATTTCGCGAGGTTCCCGGGACTTCGTTGGAGCAATCCCACAGCCTGACCGAACGGTGCCGGAGTCCGCTTCGCTTCGCGGAGTCAGGATTCGAGCGAGCCGCAGATCCACACCGTTTCGGCCGCAAGCGTCCTCGCGAAGCGACCGCCCTCGGCCTGAAGCCGGCGCCACTCCTCGACGGTGTAGACAAGCAGGTCTGCTGGAACCGGGATTCCGTCCAGGTCCCATTCGCTGGCGCGCTCGATGAACGGCCGTTCGGACTCCGAGACGATGGCGACCAGATCGAGGTCGCTGCCGGGCCCGTAGGCGCGGCGCGCATAGGATCCGAAGTAGCCGATCGCCACGACTCCTTCGCGGGCGCTCGCCTGGCGCTCGGCCCAGGCGCGCGCGGCGCGATCAACCTGCGGCAGGCTCGGCCAGACGAGCACGGACGAACGCAACGATCTCACCGGCATAGGCTATCGCCACGTCACTTTGAAGGGGACCGTAGTGTTCAAACGGGGCGCCATCGGGGTGGCCGTTCGCATACCGCGTCGCCACGTAGTAGTTGTCGAGCACGCGGCCCTTCTCGACCAGGCCGCCGGCATCGATCGGCAACTCCTCGAGCAGCTTCGAGATCGTGTGGCCCCACGCTTCCTGTCCGAGCCACAGATGCAGCGCCTTCACCGCCTTCTCGGCGGCCTGCTGGCTCACGAAACACGCCCACTCGTGGGCATCGTCGCGAGCGTCATGACTGGCATGCGCAAGGTCACGCTCGGCCTGCACGAACCAGTCCCGGCTGCGGTTGGCCATGTCCTCGTTGTCCCTGGCAAATCTTACCATCGTCATCACCCCTGGTCTCCGTCCTTCCACTCCTCGTGCCAGGCCATCTGGATGGCTTCGAGCTTCGGCTCGTTCGAGGCGTGGGGATCGTCGGAGAAGCCCTCCAGGGCCAGCACCTTCTCGCGCAGGTCCGTGAACCGCACGGTCAGCGGGTCAATCTCGGGAAACTTCTCGAAGAGCGCAATGCCGATGTCTTCCGAGTCGGTCCACGTCATGAGCGCACCGCCGGCGTTCCGGAGGCAGCCGGCGCGGCCGGCGCCGTGCTCTTGCCGAGCTGGATCGCGCCGCCCTCCTGGACGTAGTTGCGCGTGTACATCGGGATTTCCACGACGACGTCGCCGGTGACGACGGCCTGACAGCCGAGGCGGGATTTCGGCGTCACGTCCCACGCCGTGTCGAGGCGGTCCACCTCGTCGTCCTGCATCTCGCTCAGATGGTGGGCGCCCTCGCGGACCACGACGTGGCACGTCGTGCAGGCGCAACTGCCGCCGCAGGCGTGTTCGAGCGAGACATGGTGGTGCTTGGCGATATCGAGCAGCGAGCCCTGCAGCCCGTGGTGCGAGTACGGCAACGCCGCGAGATCGACGTCGAGCACCGTCGTCTCGCCGTCCACGATGAATGTCACTTTCGTCATAGTCGTTGTGCCTAACGCCCTTGGGCGTGTACGTCATCCGCCGACCGCCCGGCGAGAGCGGCCTGCACGGTCCAGTTCATCATCACTTCCGCCAGGTGTTTCGTGGCGTCGTTGAGCGCGGCCGTGCGGTCCTGAATCGCCGCGCGATCGTCTCCGCCCATCGCCGCCCGGAGCGCGCCGGCGCCGGCCTGGACACGGACGACTTCGTCCGGCGTCAGGTGCGCGGCGGCGATCTCGCCGAAGTCCGGCCGCCGCAGCGTCTTCTCCGTGGCGACCAGGGTGGTTTCCGCCTCGTTGCGCGCCTCGATGAGCAGGCGCGCCTCCACGTCTTCCTGCGCGTGCTCGAACGACTCGAGCAGCATGCGCTCCACTTCCTCGTCGGTCAGGCCGTAGGACGGCTTGACCTCGATCGACTGCTCGACCCCGGTGCGCAGTTCGTGCGCGGACACGCTGAGAATGCCGTTGGCGTCGATCTGGAACCGCACCTGGATGCGCGGAAGTCCCGCCGGCATGGGCGGGATGCCGCGCAGCTTGAAGCGGCCGAGCGAGCGGTTGTCGGCGGCCATCTCGCGCTCGCCCTGCAGGATATGGATGTCGACCGCCGTCTGGCTGTCGACAAACGACGTGAACATCTCGCTGCCGCTCGCCGGGATGGTCGAGTTGCGCAGGATGATCTTCGACACGATCCCGCCCATGGTCTCGATGCCGAGCGACAGCGGCGTGACGTCGAGCAGCAGCATCTCGCGGCGCCCGCTCACGAGGATGTCCGCCTGCACGGCGGCACCGATGGCGACAACCTCGTCGGGGTTCAGGTCGGTGTGCGGCGGCCGGCCGAACAGCGTCGCCACCTCGCGACGCACCATCGGGATGCGCGTCGACCCGCCGACCAGCACGACCTCGTCCACCTGGCTGGCGGTGAGGCCGGCATCCTCCAGCGCGCGTCGGCAGGGGGCCAGCGTGCGCGTCACGATGGGCGCGATGAGCGCCTCGAACTCCGCCCGGGTGATGTGACGGCGGTAGGGCGCAGTCCTGCCCGGCACGACGGGCAGGTCGATATCCGCCGCCTCGAACTCAGAGAGGTCCCACTTCGCCTGGATGACGGCCTTGCGCACGGCCTGGATCGCGTCGGCCTGCGTCGCGGGATCGAGGTCCAGGTCCCGCGCCACGATCTCGACCAGCACGCGATCGATGTCGTCGCCGCCCAGGTGGGTGTCTCCGTTGGTCGACAGCACCTGGAACACGCCGTCCTCGACCTTGAGGATCGAAATGTCGAAGGTGCCGCCCCCCAGGTCGTACACGGCCACGATGCCCTCGTGGCGCTTGTCGAGTCCGTACGCGAGGCACGCGGCGGTCGGCTCGTTGATGATGCGCAGCACCTCGAGGCCGGCCAGCCGTCCGGCGTCGCGCGTGGCCGTCCGCTGCGCGTCGTTGAAGTAGGCCGGCACGGTGATGACGGCCGCGGCCACCTCGGGGTCGAAGTCGCCCTCTTTCATGAACCATCCTTCGGCGCGCCGCTTCAACTCGCGGAGGATGAACCCCGAGATCTCCGGCGGCGTCAGTTCGCGCTCGCCGAGGTGGATGTGGACGACGCCGCCCTGCTCGCCGCTCACCTTGAACGGGAACCAGCGCTCCTCGTCCTTCACGTCCTCGATGCCGCGCCCCATGAAGCGCTTCACCGAGTAGACCGTGCGTGCGGCGTCGGTCAGCAGGCGCCGCTGCGCCTCGCGGCCCACATAGATCGTCTGCGCCGCGTCGATCGAGACAATCGACGGCAGCAGACGGTCGCCGGACTCGTCCGCGATCACCTGCGGCGACCCGCCGCTGGCAAAGGCCACGAGGCTGTTGGTCGTGCCGAGATCGATGCCCACCACCTTGCTCATGGGCGGGCCGTCTCGTCCCCGCCCATCTCACGGCGGACCGTGGCGAGCAGGTTGGTGAGATACGTCCGTTCGAGGAGCAGCGTCCGCATGGCCTCGAGCGTCGCGTGGCGCCCGGCGCCATCGCCCGCGTTGAACTGGCCATCGTGCGTCACCATCAGCGCCGCGAGTTGCCGCTCGTGCGTGGCGAGGTTCTCCTCGATGGGCGTCCGCGCGGCATCCAGCCTCGCCGCGACCTCCCCGGCCGGGGCACCTTCCGCCTTCAGGTCCTGGATCGCCTCAAGTTCCTCGTTCAGCTCGAACACTTCTTCGAGCAGCCCCGCCGGCACCTGCGACGAAGACTCCCGCGCCTCCTTCGGCGCGAAGCCCTCGAGCTTCAGGAGATACTCCAGCCGCGCCACCGGGTCGCGCAGCGTCCTGAACGCGTCGTTCAGGTACGACGAGCGCTCGAGGCTCGCGAGGCGCTCCGAGCCCGACGAGTTGTGGAAGTAGTCCGGGTGGAACTGGCGGCTGAGCGCGCGGAAGCGCTGCTCGAGATCGCGCGGATCCACGTGCAGTCGGCGGTGCAGCCCGAAGAACGTGAAGTAGTCGCCGTGGCGCCCGAGCGTCAGGATGCGGTCGCACCGCGGGCAGAAGTGGACGTCCACCGGGGCCTGCGTGCCGCAGTTCTTGCAGGGTTGAACCGGAATGGCCGAGGTGTCGGGTTGCATAGCGGAATCCGCGGCAATAAGAGACCCCGCTGGCGCAATGCCAGCGGGGCCCCGTGCGCTCGGATCGGTTTGGGGGCCGAGGTGATCCGCCCCGAGCGCGCCACCGGGCCGGCGTCACCAGCCGGCAGGACTGCGTTAGACCTGGAACGAACTGCCGCAGCCGCACGAAGCCTTGGCATTGGGGTTGATGAAGTGCAACCCCTTGCCCATCAGGGCCGTGTCGTAGTCGAGCGTCGTGCCGTCCAGGTAGAGCAGGCTCTTCTTGTCGACGAAGACTTTCGTCCCGCCCGGCCCCTCGAAGACATCGTCCCCGAGGCGCGCTTCCTTCTCCCAGCTGAACGTGTAGCTCAGGCCCGAGCAGCCGCCGCCCTTGATGCCGACGCGCAGCCCGCCCTCGCTGAGCCCCTGCTTGACCATCAGCTTCTGGATATGCGCCGAGGCCTTTTCCGAAATGGCGATCATGGCTACTGCCCCGCCTGCTGCTGCTTCTTCTTGTAGTCCTCGATGGCCGCCTTGATGGCGTCCTCCGCGAGGACCGAACAGTGAATCTTCACCGGGGGCAACGCCAGCTCCGCGACGATGTCGGTGTTCTTGATGGCGAGGGCCTGATCCACCGTCTTGCCCTTGAGCCACTCGGTGGCGAGGCTCGAGCTGGCGATCGCCGACCCGCAGCCGAACGTCTTGAACTTCGCCTCATCGATCATGCCGGTCTCGGGGTTCACCTTGACCTGCAGCTTCATGACGTCGCCGCACTCCGGCGCGCCCACCAGGCCCGTGCCCACCGTCGGATCGCTCTTCGACAGCGACCCTACGTTGCGCGGGTTGTTGAAGTGATCCACGACTTTGTCTGAATACGCCATAACCTCACCTTATGTTGGGGATTGGGGATTCGGGGTTGGGGAATGGGGGCATCAAGCCCCGTCCGCTCATCCCAGCTCCCGCTTCCCTAATCCCCAATCCCTAATCCCCAATCCCTAATGCGCCGTCCACTGCATCGTGGACAGGTCCACGCCTTCCTTCACCATCTCGTAGAGCGGCGACATCTCGCGCAGCTTGCTCACGACGCTCACGAGCTTGGCCGCCACGTAGTCCACCTCTTCCTCGGTGTTGAACCGGCCGAAGCCGAAGCGGATCGAGGAGTGCGCCAGCTCGTCGCCCGCGCCCAGGGCCTTCAGCACGTAGGAGGGCTCGAGGCTGGCCGACGTGCAGGCCGACCCCGAGGACACGGCCACGTCGTTGATGCCCATCAACAAGGACTCACCTTCGACATACGCGAAGCTGATGTTCAGGTTGCCGGGCAGCCGGTGCTCCATCGAGCCGTTGATGTAGAGCTCGTCGAGGGAGGCGTGGAGCTTCTGGTTGAGCCGGTCGCGCAAGGCGGCCATCCGCTTGCCCTCCGCCGCCATCTCGAGCCGGCACAGTTCCGCGGCCTTGCCGAAGCCGACGATGCCCGGCACGTTGAGCGTCCCCGACCGCATGCCGCGCTCGTGGCCGCCGCCCTCGATGATCGGCGTCAGCAGTACGCGCGGGTTGCGGCGCCGCACGTAGAGCGCGCCCACGCCCTTCGGGCCGTACATCTTGTGCGCCGTGATCGACGCCAGGTGCACGTTGGCCGCGTTGACGTCGAAGGGCACCTTGCCGACCATCTGCACGGCGTCGGTGTGGAAGAGGACGTTCTTCTCCTTCGCGATCGCGCCGATCTCCGCGATCGGCTGCAGGACGCCGATCTCGTTGTTCGCCGCCATGATCGTGATGAGCGTCGTCTTGTCGGTGATGGCGGCGCGTAGTTCGGCGAGATCGACCAACCCGTCCTTCTTCACCCGCAGGTACGTCACCTTGAAGCCTTCCTTTTCGAGGCGCTTGCAGGTGTCGATGACCGCCTTGTGCTCGGTCTGGGCCGTGATGATGTGATCGCCCTTCTCGCGATACATGTAGGCCGCGCCGCGGATGGCCAGATTGTCCGACTCGGTCGCGCCGCTGGTGAACACGATTTCCTTCGGGCTCGCGCCGATCAGGTCGGCGATCTGCTTGCGCGCGATCTCGACGGCCTCTTCCGCCTCCCAGCCGTACTTGTGGTTGCGGCTGGCCGAATTGCCGAACTTCTCGATGAAATAGGGCAGCATCGCCTCGAGCACCCGCGGATCCATCGGGCTCGTGGCGTGATTGTCGAAATAAATCGGGAACTTCAACATGACCGTCTCACCTACGCTCGGCTGTGCACGGCCACCAGACGGGCCGGTTGGGGGTGGTTGATGGAGCCGGTGTCGCTCGCCAGTTCGGACACCGTGGTCATCGTCAGGGCGGACACGATGATTTCGCGGATGCGCCAGAGCGGATCGCGGACGTTGCACTTGGCGAACTGGCCGCAGCGATCGGCATGCGTCGAGCACGCCGTGACCGACACCGGTCCGTCGATCGCCTGGATGACGTCGGCGACGCTGATGCCCGTGGCCGCCCGCGACAACTGGTAGCCGCCCCGGGTGCCCTGCTGCGACGTCAGCAGCCCGCGCCGCGTCAACCGCTGCAGCACCTTGGCCATCAGTTCCGTCGGGATGTCGAAGCTCTCCGCGATCTCGCGGGCGCTGGACGAACCCGGCTTGTGGGCCAGATGGGCCATGGCGATGAGGGCGTAATCCGCTTTCTTCGACAGCCTGAGCATCGTGTCCTGCCCTTGGCCGCCGTAGCCCTGGCCAAGGCGGCTATATGCGACCGTGCGAGTCCTATATTAGCGCCACATACAGGACCGGTCAAGTCGTATATCACGTAGGACTCGGGACTCGGGGCTCGGGATTCGAGGAGCAGGACTTGGCGCGACGGCGTCGCGGTGCGCGGCAAACCATGCGAGCGCGGCGATCACGATCGCACGATAAACGCGTCGAAAGGACCGACAGCCGCGTGGGGTGACGAAGTGGGGCCCCGCGCGACAACGGACGGATTCCTGGAGACGCGTTTATCCGCCGCGTCGAGCGGTTTGCAGCGCGCCGTGACGCCGGCGCGCCGTGTCGAGCGGTTTGCGGAGTGACCGGCGCCGGGCGGTGGAGGCGCTAGTACCGTGCCATCGTGGGGTCGATCTGCGTGGCCCAGCGGTCGATGCCGCCCTGGAGGTTGCGGGCCTTCGGGAAGCCGTGGTGGCGCAGGAACGAGGTCACGTTCGCGCTGCGAACCCCGTGGTGGCAATAGACGACAATCTCGTCCTCGGGGTCGATCTCCTGCTGCCGGCGGGCGAGTTCGCCCATGGGAATCAGCACGGCCCCGGCCAGCGCGGCAAGCTGGTGCTCGAACGGCTCGCGCACATCGAGCAGGACCGGCCGCTCGCCGCGGTCCATGCGGGCCTTGAGGTCGTCGACGGTGATGTTGAAATCGAGTTCGCCTGACAACGTCGGGGGCTCCTGCTCCGGCGGCGCCAGGCCGCAGAACGCGTCGTAGTCGATGAGTTCGCGCACGGTCGGCTGGGCGCCGCAGACGGGGCAGCCGGGGTCCTTCTTCAGCCGCAGCTCCTGGAACGACATCCGCAGCGCGTCGTAGATGATGAGACGCCCGATCAGGGGCTCGCCGATCCCGGAAATCAGCTTGATCGTCTCGGTGGCCTGAATCGTCCCGATGAGGCCGGGCAGCACGCCCAGCACGCCGGCCTCCGCGCACGAGGGCACCTCGCCGGGCGGCGGCGGCTCCGGGAACAGGCAGCGGTAGCAGGGGCCGTCCTTCGCCGCGAACACCGACGCCTGCCCCTCGAACCGGAAGATCGCGCCGTAGGCGTTCGGCTTCCCTGCCAGCACGCACGCGTCGTTCACCAGGTAGCGCGTCGGAAAGTTGTCGGCGCCGTCGACGACGACGTCGTAGGCCGAGACCAGGTCGAGGGCGTTCGCCGACGTCAGCCGGACGGCGTACGTCTCGACTTCGACGCTCGGGTTGATCGCGCGAATCCGGTCGCGCCCCGACTCCACCTTCGGCCGTCCGACGTCCGGTGTGCCGTGCAGGACCTGCCGCTGCAGGTTGCTGGCGTCGACAATGTCGTAGTCGACCAGGCCGAGGGTGCCCACGCCGGCCGCCGCGAGATAGAGCGCCACGGGCGAGCCCAGTCCCCCGGCGCCCACGCAGAGCACGCGCGCGGCCTTCAGGCGGCGCTGCCCCTCCAGTCCGAACTCCGGCAGCACCAGGTGCCGCGCATAGCGGAGCAACTCGCCCGGCGTGAGGTCTGGCGGTGGATGCATGGAAGAAGAATACAGAATTCGGGATTCATTAGACAGATGTGGGAGCCGGCTTCCGCCTACGCGCGGAGCGCTCCGGCGAGACTCGCCGTAGCCTTGGCGGAGGCGGTCAGCCGGCTCCGCGCGGCGCTGGCTCCCTTCGACTTCGCTCAGGGCAGGAAAGCCAGCGCCCACGACGGAAAGCATCCTGGCGGATCGGGTACACTTGGGCACCCTCCGCCATGCTGACGGCGGAGGCAGGAGCAGGCGATGCGCGTCCCACGGTTCGCAATGGAGCGGATGCAGTCCACCTACGAGAATCTGGTGGACTACAACCTGTCGGAAAGCGGCGTCCACCCGATGCGGGTCGACGATCTCATCGGGGATCCGGCCGATCGGGCGGGCGTCCTCGGCCAGGAGCTCGTCTATCCGCAGTCGAACGGCACGGTCGAGCTTCGCGAGCGCATCGCCGCGATGTACCCGGGAGCGACCGCCGATCACATCGAGGTCACCAACGGCGGATCCGAGGCGAACTTCGTCACAATGTGGCACCTCATCGAGCCCGGCGACGAGATCGTCAGCATGGTGCCCAACTACGGCCAGACCCTGGGACTCGCTGAAGGGTTCGGGGGAGTCCTGAGGCCGTGGCCGATGCGCCTGTCGGCCGACGGCAGCCGCTGGTGTGCCGATCTCGACAGCCTGAAGGCACTCGTCAACGAGAAGACGAAGCTCGTCATCATCTGCAACCCCAACAACCCGACGGGCGCGCGCATCACGGCCGCCGACCTGGACGGCGTCTGCGCCATTGCGGGCCGCGTCGGCGCGTGGGTGCTCTCGGACGAAATCTACCGCGGCGCGGAGATCGATGGCGTGGAAACGCCGTCGGTGTGGGGCCGCTACGATCGCGTCATCGTCACCAGCGGGCTGTCGAAGGCCTACGGCCTGCCGGGCCTGCGCATCGGCTGGATCGCCAGCACGCCCGAGATGGTCGCGACCACGTGGGCGTACCACGACTACACGACGATCGGCCCGGGCACGCTCAGCGACCGCTTCGCCCGCATCGCCCTGCAGCCGGCCATGCGCGCGAGAATCCTCGGGCGCACGCGCTCGATCCTCACTGCGAACCTGCCCGTCATCATCGACTGGCTCGACGCGCACGCGGACCGGTTCAGCTACGCCCGCCCCGAGGCCGGCGCCATCGTCTACATGCGCTACCACGATCCCATCAACTCGACGGCGCTGGTGGACCGCCTGCGCATCGAGAAGAGCGTCCTCATCGTGCCGGGTGATCACTTCGGCATGGACGGTTACCTGCGGGTCGGCTTCGGGAGCGAGGTGCGGTACCTGCGCGACGGGCTCGATCGCATCGCGGACCTGCTGCGCGGGCTCCCCCCGGGAAACCGCCTGCACGACCCGTTCTCGCGGCCGGAAGCGGCCGTCTCACGCAGGTCGTGAAGGCGTCTCCAGTATGGTCTACCTCGATCTCCTGCTCGTCGGATTCGGCCACGTGGGGCAGCGCCTCGCGCGGCTGCTGCAGGAGAAGTCCGT
>Ga0315292_10001021_pt1 | contig 14373 bp, 13 predicted proteins | sample YL17G13_0_MG_FD_204029 | JGI IMG/M metagenome (GOLD analysis project Ga0315292, IMG submission 204029) | Sediment microbial communities from Yellowstone Lake, YNP, Wyoming, USA - YL17G13_0 | ecosystem: Environmental > Aquatic > Freshwater > Lake > Sediment | place: USA: Wyoming | collected... | reverse complement strand
CCAAGGACCTCGGCGTCGCCGTCTCCCTGGACGACCTCGGGGCGGCCAACTCGTCCCTGGCCACGCTGCGCCGCTTCCAGCTCGACCAGGTCAAGATCGACCACAGCTTCATCGAAGCGGTGATGGCTTCGGCCGAGGACGCCGCCGTCGTCCGCCACCTGACCGCGCTGTGCCGGGAGCTGGGCATCACCACCGTGGCCAAGGCCGTGCGGGCCGAGGACCAGGCCGAGCGACTGTGCCATCTCGGCGTCGACAACGCCCTCGGCCGCTACTTCAGCGAGCCGGTCACGCCGGGGCAGATCGACGAGCTGATCTACGCCGACCTGACCCATTCCGCTCGCTCCGCGGTGGCCGCGCCCGCTGCCCTCGGGCCGACGCCCGTGCCGCCGATGGCACCCACGGGGCTTCCGCAGCGGACCCCGGGCGACAACCCCACCCCCGTCGAGGCCGCCCGCACCGACCCCGTCGTCGTCCCCGACCTGGCCGCCACGAGGAAGTTCCCCCGCCGCTCCAGGATGTTCGTCTGATCACCCTTGCGTGGCTCCGCTGCGCAGCCTCGCTGACGCCCGGGGGTGACGATTCGTGGTCTTCCAACCACGGAGCGCGATAGTTCCTACGAGATCTCACGCACCGTAGTTGCATGGTTACTTCTCGTGCTCAAGAGGAGTAAGGTGAAGCCATGCCCCGCCGAAGCCGCCCCCAGCGGTGGGCCCTGGTCGTGGTCGCCGCCGCCGGCACCTTCGTCGGCACGGCCGCTGCGGCCCAGCCCGCCGAACACCACCCGACCGTGCCCCCCGTGGTCCCGCCCACGGTCCCCGTCACCCAGCCGTCCACGACCCTGGTCCCGACGACGCCGCCGACCACCACCACCGTGCCCGACACCACGGTGCCGACCACGACGACGCCCCCACCGCCGCCCCCGACCACCACCACCGTGCCCGACACCACGGTGCCGACCACGACGACGCCCCCACCCCCGCCGCCGACCACCACCGAGCCGCCGATCCAGGAGCCCACCACCACGACGACGCCCCCACCGTCGCCGCCGACCACCACCGAGCCGCCGATCCAGGAGCCCACCACCACGACCACCGAGGCGCCCTCCTCGACCGTGGCCCCGCCGACCACGGCGCCGGTCGACGACGCCCGGGCCGCGCCGGCCCTACCCGGCACCGGTGGGACCGACGACGGGCCCGGGACCGGGGTGGGCGCGCCGGCCGCCGGCGGTGACGCTCCCGACGGGGCCGAGGTCCCGACCGACGGCAACGACGAGGTCGCCTTGCCCAGCGCCGAGTGGCTGTTCAGCGACGGGCGGGCCCTCGTGGCGCCGTCCGCACCCCGGACTGATGACACCCGACCCGTCTGGCTGGCCGTCCTGCTCGGCCTCGCCGCCGGCATCGGCCTGACCGCCACCGCCTCGGTGGTCGTCGGCAACCACGAGCACCGCAAGGACTGACACCGCCCAGCAGCCCGCTGCGGTTCGGTCCCCCCGGTCCTCGCCTCACTGCGGGGCGGGACGATCAGGCGGCGAAGGAGATGCCGTGGTCGCCCTTGGCCCGGTACATGGCCTGGTCGGCCCGGTCCAGCACCGACTCGGCCGTCTCCCCCGGCTGGGCCAGGGCCACCCCGAGGCTCATGACGACCTCGACTGGTAGCCCGTCGACGTCCAGAGGCTGTGCCACCTCGAGTAGGAGCCGCTCGGCGGCCCGCCGAGCGCCGGCCTCGTCGTCGAGGTCCTCACAGATGACGACGAACTCGTCCCCGGCGTAGCGGCCCACGGTGTCCACCGCCCGGGCTGCACCTCGGAGACGGCGGGCCACCCCTTTCAGCAGACGGTCGCCCGTCTGATGGCCATATCGGTCGTTGACCGCCTTGAAGCCGTCGAGGTCCCCGAACACCACCGCCACCCGGCTCCCGGTGCGCTGGGACCGCACCAGGGCGTGCCCGAGGCGGTCATGGATGAGGGTCAGGTTGGGCAGGCCGGTGAGGGCGTCGTGGGTGGCATCGTGGGCCAGCTGGTCCTCGAGCTGGACCCGGTCGGTCACGTCGTGGCCGGTGAGGACCAGGCCCCCGATGGCCGGGTCGTCGAGGCGGTTGGCCACCACGACCTCGAAGCTGTGGTCAGAACCGTCGCTGTGGCGGAAGCGGATGAGGCCCTTCTCGGACACCCCGGGGCGTGACGTCAACGCCACCAGCAGGGCCCGGTCGTCGGGATGCACAAGGTCACCGAGGAGGCTGCCCGCCAGGGCCGCGGCATCACGACCGAGGAGTCGAGTGACCGAGGGCGCGACGAAGCCGACCACCCCGGCCGCGTCCGTGACCACTACCAGGTCCGAAAGGTGCTGGACCACGGCCCGGAAGTTCTCCTCGCTGCGATCGCGGGCCTGCTCGGCTTCGGAGGCGACGAGGAGGGCGCCCGCCCGGCCCCGGGCCAGGACCAGGACCAGGGCGCCGAAGAGGACGCTCAGCGCGATCCCCGCACCGAGGAGCAGCCCCGGCTCGCGCCAGCCCCCGCCGGCGAGGCCGTCGATGTCCGCCACAGTGACCACGAGCGGTCCGCCATCGATGGCGAAGGGGCGAACGGTCCGCGCATCGGTGGGCACGGCATCCAGGTCGACGACCACGCCGTCGGCGCGGGCGGTGGAGGCGCCGAGGGCGGAGTCCCCCACCGCGAGGGCCACGTCCAGCTCGTCGTCGACGTCGGCGGCCTGGGTCGCCAGCTCGTCGCCGGACAGGAGGGCCAGGACCCAGGCGCCGGGACCGGCCGGGGCGACCAGCGAGAAGGAGGAACGACCGAGGTCGGGGTGGACGGCGAGGACGTCCGCCGGGAGGGCGTCCAGGCGGGGAGAGATGTGGACGTCCTGGTCCGATCCGGGGGTGAGGGCCTCGGCGAGGGCGGGCACCGCCCGGAGGTCGTAGCCGGACAGGATCGACGCCCCCCGGGTGCTGGCCTCGAAGGTGGCGATGGCGGGTGGGGCCCGGTGCGCCTCGACGGAGTGGACGGTGAAGTCGGCAAGGCCCGCGGCCACACGGTCGGCCGTGAGGCGGCTGATGTCGTCCTCGGCGACCCGCTCGACCAAGGCCACCGAGGCCAGCGACGGCAGTTCGGTGGGCAACGCGGCGGCGACCGTCTGGTCGAAGGACTCGGCGGTGACCCCTGACGGTCCCCCGCCGACCGAGGCCCGGGTCGCCTGGAGGACGCCGACGGTGCTCAGCAGGCGCTGGACGACGAGCTGCTGGGCCGCCGTGGCCTCCAGGTCGAACTGCGCGCGGCCCTCCCCCTGGAGCTGGCTGCGCCATGCCATGGCCACGACCGCGCTCAGGAGCATCAGCACCACCGTCACGGCGACGGCGACGGCGAATGGGCGAGCCCCCGTTCGGGGGGAGGCGACCCCGGCGACCTGGGTCATACGGACCAGGGTAGCTCGTTGACCACTTCACGCGGTTGCACGTGCACGGAGCGTGTGTGAACGATCCGAGCGCAGGAGGCTGCGCAGACGCCGGCCGAGGGTGACGATCAGCTGTCGGCGCCCGCTCCGGGGACGTCGCCGGTGCAGTTGAGGATGCGCTCGCACGCGGCCTGGACGGGGACGCCGAAGCTGACGTTGCCGGCGGCGTAGTTCAGGGGGGCGTAGCCGAGGGAGGCGATGGCCACGACCTCGCCCCGGCCGTTCACCAGCGGCCCGCCCCGGAAGGCCTGGTTCAGCGCCGCGGTGTGCTGGATCCCGACGCCGGACTGGTCGATGACCGAGCCGGGGCTCACGCTCACCCCGTTGCCCCCGATGCCTTCGGCGGCCCACACCCGCTCGCCCACCAGGTGGGCGAGTGAGTCGTCGTCGGCCCACGGCAGCGCGTCGAGGCCCCCGCGCGGGAGGACGAGCAGGGCCAGATCGTGTTCCGGGTCCCAGTTGTAGAGGGTGGCCTCGAGGGTCTCGTCCCCGGACCGCACGCTGATGCTGGGTGCCGGCTCGGTCGTGGCCGCGGCCACCGCCGCGTACGAGGTGACCAGCAGCGACTGGGCGTCGTCGGAGGCGGCCACGAAGGCCGAGCCGACGGCCGGTGCGCCGTTCTCGTCCAGGGTCTCCACGAACCAGACCGAGCCGTCGAGGCGACCGGTCAGGTTCCCCACCGTCCGCTCCTCCTCGAGCAGGGCCCGTAGCGGCCGGGCCTCGCGGCGGATGGCCTGGACGGCGTTGTCGCTGGAGAGGTTCAGCTCCTCGTTGGCCTGCAGCAGACGCCGCTCCAGGCCTTCGGACAGCTCGCCCACCCGCTGCTCGTTCTCGGACAGCCGCCAGTCGTAGTAGGCGTAGAGCACGGCGCCGGCGACGCCCACCCCGAGGCCGAAGAACAGCAGCATCGTGGAGATCCCGATCACGGTCCGGGGCAGGATCCGGTGGCGCCGCAGCTTCAGCTTCTCGACCTTCTTCAGGTCCTTGAGCTCGCGCCGACGCCGCTTGGCCTCCCGGCGACTGAGGGGGGCCTCGACCTCCGGGACGTCCGGCTCGGGCTCGGGCGTCGGCTCGCCCTCGTCGGGCTCCGCCTCGGTGACCGGGTCGGTGGTCGGCACCGTAGGGGGCGACACGAACGAGTCGGGCCACGGCACGACCGGAGGATCGATGACGGGGGCCTCGGTGGCCAGGTCGTCCCATCGGGTCCGGACCAGCTCGCCGTCCTCCAGGTCGGGCAACCGCAGGGCGTCCTCCAGCGTCGGCGGGCCGTCGGTCACGCCTTCCCGGTCTTCTCGTCGCATCGACATGTCCTTCCCGGTCAAGGGACCAGATCTCGTGTGCACGGCCCGCCGCAGTCGTCGGGGATGACGGCGGCGGGCAGCGGTTCGCCCGCAGTGGCCCCGAAGGGCACCGGACCAGGCGGAGAAGGCGGGACCACCGGCACCTCGGCCACAGGGACCGGGTCGGCCCCGTCGGGCCCCGGTTCGGGCAGGGGCCGGGGGTCGACGAAGTCCAGGACCGGCTGGTCGGCCAGGGCCGCCCGCATGTACCGGCCCCAGGTCTCGGCGGGGAACGAGCCCCCGGTCACACTGCCCACCCCGTTGATCCCCACCAGGGGGCGGGGGATGTCGCGGTAGCCCATCCACACCGCGGTCGACAGCTGGGGCGTGTAGCCCGCGAACCAGGCGGCCCGGTACTCCTGGGTGGTGCCCGTCTTACCCGCGGCGGGACGGCCGATGTCGGCGGCGACGCCCGTGCCGCCCTCGATCACGCCCTGCAGGATGTCGGAGACGGTGTCGGCCACCTCGGGGGCGATCACCTGCTCGCCCTCGGGGGCGGTGTGGTCCTCGAGCACGTTGCCGTGACGGTCCAGGACCCGCAGGATCGGCGTGACCTGCCGGCGCACACCCCGGTTGGCCAACGTGGCATAGCCCGCGGCCATGTCCAAGGGCGAGACCTCATAGGCGCCGAGGGCCAGGGAGATGCCGTAGGGCCGGGCCGGGTCGATGGCCGACACGCCGAGGCGATGAGCCATCTCCGCCACGGCCTGGGGACCGAGCTGGTCGATGAGCTGGGCGTACACCGTGTTGACGGACTGGTGGGTGGCCGAGCGCAGGGTCATCGACCCGTGATCCTCGAAGTCGTAGTTGTTGACCGTGCACGTCGGGTCACAGCCGGGGAACTCCATGGACGCCGGGGCGTCGAACGTGGCCTCCGGGTCGATGCCGTGCTCCAGCGCCGCGGCCAGAACGAAGGTCTTGAAGGACGAGCCGGGCTGCATCCCCGAGGAGCCACCAAGGGCAAGGTTGACCTGGCTGACGTCGAAGTCCCGACCGCCCACCAGGGCCCGGACGTGGCCGGTCGACGGCTCGACCGACACCAGGGACATCTCGAGGGGGGCACTGGTGCCGTCCAAGGTCTCGGTCACCGAGGCCTCGGCCTGGGCCTGGAGCCCGGGGTCGAGGGTGGTCTCGATGCGCAGGCCGCCCCGGTACAGCTGGCGGTGCCCGTAGCGCTCCTCCAGGATCCGGCGGACGTAGTCCACGAAGTACGGGTAGGCGGTGGCCCCGCCCCGGGGCGGGGCCTGGACGACGGTGGCCGGGCCGGGCGATGGGCCGAGCGGGGCGTACCAGATGTGCTGACGGCGGGCGCCCAGGAACTGGCGCCGGCCGATGAGCTCCTGGTCCCGCATGGCCCGCAGGACGACGAGACGTCGGCTCTCGGCCGTCTCGGCGTTCACCCGGGGGCCGTAACGGCCGGGCGAGGCGATGGACCCGGCCAGCAGGGCGGCCTCGGACAGGGTCAGCTCGGACACGGGCTTGGCGAAGTACGCCTGGGCCGCGGCCCCGATGCCGTAGGCGCCGTCGCCGAAGTAGGTCGTGTTCAGGTAGCGGAAGAGGATCTGGTCCTTGGTCAGGTGGCGCTCGAGCCGGGTGGCGATCAGGGCCTCCCGCAACTTGCGGGCCACGTCGCGCTCACCGGTCGTGTAGGTGTTCTTCACGTACTGCTGGGTGATGGTCGAGCCCCCCTGGACGACCTCGCCGTGCTCGAAATTGACCAGCGCGGCCCGGATCAGACCCTCGGGGTCGACGCCCTGGTGGTCCCAGAAGCGCCGGTCCTCTATGGCGATGACGGCATCCTTCACCACCTCGGGGATGTCCCGGTACCGGATGGGCACGGTCAGCTCGAAGGCCCGGAACTCGGCGATCTCGTTGCCGTCGGCGTCCACCACCACGCTCGGGTAGGAGCGGATGCGGGGGTTGGCGTCCTCGGGCAGGTTCCCGGGGACGTCGGCGTTGAGCAGGGCCCAGAAGCCCGCGGCGCCACCCGCGGGCACGGCGACGGCCACGAAGAAGGCGGTCAGCACGACGACCTTGACGGTCATGCGGGGGATGGCCCACCAACGGCGACGGTGCTTGGCGGGCTTCACGTCGTGCGCTCATAGGTGCAGGCCGGGGAGTCACCCAGCGCTTCCAGGTTCCGGGCGATCTCCGGGATCTGGATGCTGTCGGTGCCCGTCACCGTCCGGCGGGCGGGGTCCCAGGCGCGCCCCGTCCAGGCCTCGTAGGTCAGGACACAGGTGCCGGGATCGTCGATGACCGTGTAGGTGCCGGCCGGGATCGGGCCGGCGAAGGGTGGCGTGAACGAGGCCCCGACGGGGAAGTCCGGCTGGGGCTCCTCCACGGGCGGGGGCACGACGACGGCGGGGGCCACGCAGGTGGCCGAGACGGTGGTCTCCGTCCCGAGCGCCTCGAGGTGGGCCGAGACCGGGCCCTCGGCCTCGCAGGTGAGCGTCCAGCTCACCCGTCCGGCGTCGTCGATGACCGCGGTGGGAAAGGCGTCGAGGGTCCAGGGCCCGATGGCGGTGGCCCGGGCGCGCCGACCGGAGGCGGGCGCGGTGGCGATGATGCCCTCGCCGTCGACCCCCTGGCGGGTGGCCAGCGCCGTGACGGTGGCCGTGGCCCCGACCTCGGGGTCGGCGTCGTCGATGTCGCCGGTGAGGTCGGCCCCGTCGTAGCGGTCCACGGTCAGGGCCAGGTCGACCTCCGCGTCGGCGGCGATGAACGACACGATCGAGGCCGCCATGCCCAGGTCCGGGGTGCGCCAGGCCCGGATCCGGTAGCGGCCCCCGTAGACGTCGATGGCCACCCACCGGCCGGCGGCGTTGGTCCGGACCTCGAGGCGACCGGAGCTCTGGCCGACGAAGCGCTCCAGGAGCACGGTGGCGCCGGCCACCGGCCCGCCGGGGCCCACGACCGACCCACCCATGGCGAGGTCGCCGCCGTGGACGCTGACGAGGAAGCCCCCTCGCGACCCGGCCACGGGGGCCAGGGCCACCTGCCGGGTGTCGGGGAGGGGCTCGGGGGCCACGATCGGCTGCTGACGAGCCGCGGAGGTCGGCGGGGCCGCCTCTTCAGACGATGAGGAGCAACCGGCGACGGGCGCGCCGAGCAGGGCCATGCAGGCGGCGACCGACGCGACGCGCACGGCGCGTCGCGTCGAAGCCCCAGTTCTCGGCGGCTGGGCCATCGCCTACCAATCGGCAGATCCTCCCCGCGCTACAGCCGCTACCACAACCGCCCGGGAGCCCGAGCCCGATCCGTTCGGGGTCTACGCGGGGCTGGCTCCTCCGCCCCCGGCGGCGCCTCCGGGGACGTAGACCCCGATGCCGTCGGGGAAGGCGAGGTCCGAGGCCACGGTCTCGGGGGGCTGGGGCTCGCCGTCGACGAAGGTGATGCGGCGCACGTGACCGGTGCCGTCGCCTGGGCCGAAGCCGTTCTCGGGGTCGTTGACGATCCCGATGTCGGCGTACCAGAGGGTGCCGTCGGGGGTGACGCCGATGCCCAGCGGCGTGCCGGTGGACAACGAGGCGTCGGCCCCGATGGCCTCGCCCTCGGGTGGGGCCAGGATCGTGCGCACGAACTGCCAGTCGGCGTCGTATTCGTTGATCACGCCGGTGATCACGCTGGACAGGAAGTAGCCCCCGGCGGGGCTGAAGGCGATGCCGGCGGGCGAGAGGACGTCGTTCTCCCCCGGGGCCAGCACCTGCTCCCGGGTGACCGAGTCGGCCAACGGGGCCCCGGTGACGTCGGTGTTGCCACAGCCGCCGGCGGCGTCGGCCGAGGTGGGCAGGTCGGTGTAGCGCCAGACCCCCGAGCTGGGCGGCCGGGCGGAGACGACGTAGACCTCGTCGTCGGGGCCGACGAGGATGCTCTGGGCCGTGGCGAGCGCGATGTCGACCTTGCAGTAGGTCTGGTCGGTCCCCTCGGGGTCGCCGAACCAGACGATGAACTGGCCGTTGCCGGGGTCCCCGGGCGCCTGGCCGCCGAGGTCGGTGGTCAGCATGCGCCCATCGGACAGGACGCCACAGCCGTAGTTCTCGGGATCGGCCCCCGCCTGGTACGTCGGTGTCAGCTTGCCGACCTCCTCGGCCTCCAGGTCGCCGACACCGGTGCCGGAGAGCTGGAAGACCCCCCAGCCGGCGGGGGGCGTGGGCTGGCCCGTGTCCTCACCGGCGATGAAGCGGCCGGAGCCGTCGGGGAAGAAGCAGATCTGGGCGTTGAGGTCGAGGCCGTCGGGGTCGTCGGCGATGGTGCTGATCACCCGCTGGGTCTCGACCGCCTCGCCGGTGCTGTAGGCGTCGAGGTTGTTGCCCTGCCCGTTGAAGACGATCACCTCGTCGGGCAGGCCGTCGTCGGCCACCGTGGTGGTCGTCGTGTCCCCGGAGGCCGCCTCGGTGTCGTCCGGCGGCGCCGGCCCGTCATCGTCGTCGTCGCCGCTGCAGGCGGCGGCCAGCAACACCAGGGTCAGCACCACGGCACTCCATCGCTGCACGGTCATGACCGTTCCCCTCTTCCTACGGTTCCACCGCCCGGAGGGGCGGATCGAAGCTCAGCGTCCGCACGAGGCGGTCGGCCCCGTCGGACAAGGTCGGCTCGGTCGTCTCGTCCACGATGGCGAGGACGCTCAGGCGGTTGTACGAGGGCGCGTACCGGGGGATGGCGGTGCCGGTGCAGCCGTCCTCGCCGTCGGCCCAGCTGCAGACCAGGCCCCCACCCCCGAAGGGATCGTCGTCGCGCTCGGAGAGGAAGACCCCGAAGCGGGTGGCGCCCTCCCGGTCGGCGGCCGAGCCCCGGCGGACCCAGTCCTCCGGGGCGCCGAGGTCCTGGCCGGTGACCTCGATGCGCAGGGGGTCGGCGGTGAACTGGACGAAGACGGCCGGATCGGTCCCCGGCGGCGGGTCGTTGATCCCGAAGTCGACCAGGCAGGGCTCGTCGGCGCAGGGCAGGCGCCGGGGCACCAGCGCGGTGACGGCGTCGTCGGCAGGGGCCGCGGTCGTCGACGTCGTCGTCCCCCCGGTGGCGCCGGCCCCGAGGGAGAAACGGTAGACCCCGCTGGTCTCGGAGCGCTCGTCCAGGCCCGGCTCCCGGATCCCGGCCACGGCGAAGAGATCGTCGCCGCTGACCGCCGAGCCGCCCGACACCGCCCCCTCCATCTCCTCGGACCACAGGATCTCGCCGGTGGCCAGATCGAGGGCCCGCAGGGTGAAGTCGTTGCCGCCGAGGAAGACCACGCCGTCGGCCACCGCCGCCGAGGCGTAGGTGTTGGCTGGCTCCTCGTTCTGCCAGAGGATCTCCCCCGTCTCGGCGTCGATGCCGTGGGCGCAGGGGCACGGCCCGACCCCGGTCCCCCCCGTCACCACGCCGTCGCTCACCGCCGTGGCCCCGATGAAGCCCCCCGTGGAGAAGTTGGCGCCGGGCTGCTCCAGCCCGGGCTGGGTGGCCTCGGCCTGCCAGACCGGCTCGCCCGTCGCCCGGTCGACCACGTAGTAGATCCCGTCCTTGTTGCCCAGGCCGACGACGTCGCGGTCCCCGATCCCGAAGAGGTTGGGCGAGCCGGCGAAGTCCAGGTCGTCGTTGTTGGGCTCGTGCGGTTGGTAGCGCCACACGGGGTCGCCGGTCTCGAGGTCGACGGCGAAGATGGCCTCGCTGTAGTCGCCCCACCCGCCCGGGGACGAGGGGCAGTTGCCGGTGGCCGCGAACACGAGTCCCCGGGCCTCGTCGACCGAGGGCGAGGACCAGACGTCGACACAACCCGTCCCCTGGCCTGGGGGCCCCCCGGCCTGGTCGGGGTCGAAGGCCCAGAGCGGGGCGCCGGTGGCCCCGTCGAAGGCCGCCAGGCCCGCGCGGTACCCGGGGGTGTTGTGCACGTCGTAGCCCACCACGACGACGTCACCGACGACGACGGGCGAGGACTCGATCTCGGTCGGCTCGTCGACGTCGCCCGCCGTCCCCAGCTCATGGCGCCAGCGCTCGGCCCCGTCAACGGCGTTCAGGGCGTAGAGCGTCTTGCCCGCCCCGAGGAAGACGAATCGGTCCTCGCCCACGTCGGCCACTGCCGGGCTGGACACGATCTGGCCGGCGTAGACGTTGCGGTGCTCCTCGGTCTGGAACCTCCAGCGCTCCTCGCCGGACTCCCGGTCGAGGGCGTAGACCACCCCGGCCCAGTCCCCGACGTACACCGTGTCGCCGACCACCGCCGGGGTGGCCGTGACCACGTCGTCGGTGGCGTGGAACCACACCCGCTCGAGATCGCCGACCGAGTCGGGGCGCAGGGCGGTCTCGCAGTCCGTGGCGAAGGTCCGAGCCGCTGAGTAGCCCCACATCGGCCAGTCGCAGGCGTCGATCGGGGCGTCGGGCCCGGCCGCGGGCCCGCGGCCGGCACCATCGTCGCCCGAGCAGGCCGAAGCCGCGAGGACGACGGCGAGCAGACCCCCGAAGATCCCCCTCATCGGAGCGGAGCGTAGATCTCCCCGGGCGGCGGCCGGGTCGCCGGCCGGTCCCGCCGGGATCGCCCGTGTACCGTCCCCTCATGGCCGTCATCGCCGTCGCGAACCAGAAGGGTGGGGTGGGCAAGACCACCGTGACCCTGGGCATCGCCGACGCCGCGGCGCGCCGGGGCCTCCGGGTCCTCGTGGTCGACATCGACCCCCAGGCCAACGCCACCAGCGGGTTGGGGGTGGCCGATCCGGCCCGCACCGTGGACGACGCACTGGCCGGCGACCGCACCGGAACCATGGCCGACGTCGTCACCGCCTCGGGCTGGCCCAACGGGGCCGGCCCGGCCCCCGCCGTGGCTCCCAGCTCGCCGGCCCTCGCCGCCCGCGAGCCGCAGTTGGCCACCGATCCCGTCGGGGCCCAGGACCGACTCCGCCATGCCCTGGACGGCGTGACCCACGGCTACGACCTGGTCCTCGTGGACTGCCCGCCCAGCCTCGGCCTGCTCACCGTCAACGGCCTGGTGGCCGCCGACCGGGTCCTGGTGGTGACCGAGCCCGCGGCCTGGGCGTCGGACGGTGTGGAGCAGATGCTGCGCACCGTCGACCGGGTCCGGGAGCTACGCCGACCCGACCTCACCGTGGCCGCCGTGGTCATCAACCGACTCGGACGGACCCGGGACGCCACCTACTGGCAGGGCCAGCTCGAGGAGCAGTTCGGGCCCCTGGCCGCCGGGCCGGTGCGCCTGCGGGCCGCGGTGGCCGAGGCCGCCGCCCAGTCGCTACCCCTGTCCCAGCTGGGCACGAGAGCAGGGGCGAGCGAAGCCCGCGCCGAGTTCGACGCCGTCCTCGACCAGACCCTGGGGGGCTCCTGATGGCCGGGTACGACCCCAAGGCGAAGCGGGCCCACTCCCCTGCCGCGGCCGAGGGGCCGGCGCCGGTGGACGACCTGCTGGGCGCTCACGTTCCGCCGGAGGTGACGACACCCGAACCGGCCCCGGAGGCGGCCGCCGGCCCCACCGCCGAGCCCGTGCTCCCGACGGTCGACCCGGCCGCGCCCGCCCGGGTCCCCGTTGCCGCACCTCGAGTCGCCCCGCCCGCCGCCACCGGCCCCGATCCCAAGGTGTTGGCCCTGGCCGCCGGGGTGGCCGTGCTGGCCATCGTGCTCTGGCGGCGACGACGCTGATCGCGACCATCGATCCTGTGACCCACGTCACGGGGCAAAAAGGTGCAGATCGTGCAAGAACCAGCCGATACTGGCCTTGTGAACGAAATCACGAAGACGGCGGACGCCCGACAGGCCCTGCGTTGGCTGGCCAGGGAACTGGCCTGGGAGCGCGTGCTCGCCGGCCTCCGCAACGACGACGACACCGCCTCCGCCGCCGCCGCCTGAGCCTGCTCCGTCCGCTCCTGCTGGCGACGACGGCCCTGGGCTTGGCCGCGGCCCCGGTCGCGGCCCAGGTCCCGGCCACCGACGACCCGCTGCTCGACCAGCAGTCCGGTATCCCCGCGCTGGCCCTCCCCGAGGCCTGGTCCACCTCCACCGCTGAGGGCGTGACCATCGCCGTGCTCGACTCCGGGGTCGCTGCCGATCACCCGGACCTCGCCGATCACCTGCTCCCCGGCCGGGACATCGTCGACGACGACGACAGCCCCGCCGACGGCTTCGGCTCAGGCACCCACGCCGCGGGCCTGGCCGCGGCCGTGACGGACAACGGCGAGGGCATCGCCGGCGCCGCCCCTGACGCGATGCTGCTGCCCGTAAGGGTCCTCGACGACGAGGGCGCCGGTGACCCCGAGACCGTCGCGTCGGGCATCGCCTGGGCTGCAGAGGAGCAGGCCGGCGTCATCGCGCTGACCCTGGGGGGTGACGCCGACCTCCTCGACGCCCTCGGTGACGAGACCGTGCAGCGGGCCGTGCGGGCCGCCACCGACGCGGGAAGCGTGGTGGTGGCCGGGACCACCGCCGAGGGGCCCCACGTGCCCGACGATCTCGCCGTGGTTCAGGTCGGCGACGGCACCGGGGACACCGTCGATCCCCGGGTCGTCACCGCCCCGGGCGTCGACGCCCTCTCGACCACCCCCGTCGCCCCGACCACCCTGTTCCCCGACGGGACCGACGGCTACGAGTCCCAGGACGGCGTGGCCGCCTCCACCGCCCTGGTCGCCGGCGCTGCGGCCCTGCTGGTGGCCGAAGGCCGCACCCCCGTCGAGATCGCCGACCTGCTCGCGGGCACGGCCCAGAACCCCGACGGCGACCCGGCGCTCGGCGCGGGCACCGTCGACGCCGCCACGGCCGTGGCCCAAGCCGCTCAGGTCGGGGCCGGCAACCGGCTCCTGCCGCCGGTCGACGACAGCGACGGGGGCCTGCCGCCGGCCGCCGTGGGCGGTATCGCCGTCACCGCGGCGATGACGGCGGTCGGGGCGACCATCCTGATCGGCCTGCGCAAGCCCCGCCGGCCCGAAGCAGGCTGAGTCCTGCGTCAGCGCAGCCGTCAGGACGATCGAGACGTCCTCGCCGGCCCCGATCCGGATCTCCTCGGGATCGGGCGTGGGGGCTGGTGCACCCCGCTCGCGACGGCCGATGCCGCCGAGGGGACACCGGGCCGTCGTGATACCCTACCCCCTGAGGGTATTTAGCGAGGAGCCGAGCCATGGAGACGACCTACGCCGTACGGGGAATGACCTGTGCCCACTGCGTGGGCGCCGTCACCGAGGAGATCGAGCGCATCGAGGGCGTGAGCGGCGTCGCCGTCGACTTGGCCTCCGGCGTGGTGGCGGTCTCGACCGAGGAACCGCCCTCGGACGTCGAGATCCGCGCCGCGGTGGAGCGGGCCGGCTACGAGGTCGGGCCGTGAGCGTGCGCAGCCGGCTGGCCTTGTACCTCGCCGGCCTCGTCCTGGTGTTCGCCATGGCAACGGCCCTCGGCGCGGCCGTCGGCCCCTTGGACGGCACGGGTGGAGGCAACGACGGACCGGTTCACGACGACATGGACATGGACGGGTGAGCGCAGTGACAACGTCGACGACCTCTGGGCCGAGGCAGGTCGAGCTCGCCCTCGACGGCATGACCTGCACCTCGTGCGCCGCCCGCATCGAGCGTCGCCTCAACGGGCTGACGGGGGTCGAGGCGACGGTCAACTACGCC
>Ga0315292_10001020_pt1 | contig 14373 bp, 9 predicted proteins | sample YL17G13_0_MG_FD_204029 | JGI IMG/M metagenome (GOLD analysis project Ga0315292, IMG submission 204029) | Sediment microbial communities from Yellowstone Lake, YNP, Wyoming, USA - YL17G13_0 | ecosystem: Environmental > Aquatic > Freshwater > Lake > Sediment | place: USA: Wyoming | collected... | reverse complement strand
CTGATCAAAGCCGGTGCCGCGGCACTCGCGCTCGCGGCACTCGGGACCGCGGCGCGCACGGCGTCCGCCTGGACGAATCTGGGGATGGCGGCCCTGCTTTCGGCGGCGTATCCGGCCGTGCTCCTGACCGTGCGGTTCCTGCAACCCTGGGAGTCGGCGGCGCTTCGTCACTTCCTGATGACGCGCGTGGGCTCGGCAGAGGCGACGTCGCCGAAGCCCGGGGTCGGCCCATGATGGCGACGACGCGGATCAAGAGGGCCGGCCAATTCGTGCGCCATCTCGATCGGTACTTGTTGCGCCAGGCATTCGGCTTCGACATCTGGCACGTGAACAGGCTCAGCGACCGGCCCTACGCCCGGGCGGTCATTTCGTACCTGAACGCGTTGCCCGCCGATCACCGGGGTTCGGTGGTCGAAATCGGATGTGGCTTGGGAGACATCATCCGGCGGCTGCGATTCCGCCACCGCCTGGGACTGGACGCCGACCGTGCCGTGCTTCGGGCCGGTCGCCTGCTGGCATCGACGCGACTCCGGACCGGGCTCACGTTCGGCGAGTTTGTGTTTCCTCGGGACCGACTGACCGGCCGGTTCGACGCCATCATCATGGTGAACTGGCCTCACCTCTTCGACGCGGACACCGTCCGATCCTGGATCACGGACTGCCTGCGCGAGCACCTGACGCCAGACGGGATCCTCATCATCGACACCGTGGCCGATCCTGCCTACCGGTTCAACCATGCCATCGCCGCCATTGTGCCGGCCGGACGCTCCTTCACCACGCTGGGGGACTTCGCTCGGCAGCGACAACTCTGGGCGGTCGGCGGCCGGGACGCGACCCTAACGTATAATGCCGAGACCCACGAGCCACTGTGAGAGTCGTCGACGATCACGCGATCCGTACGCAGGGTGCCATTCGTTTCCGCTCCGAGTACCATTACGCGGTGTTCGAGTACTGGCGCAGCGCCAAAGTGCTTCGTTTCCTGGAGCGCAACGGCGTGCTCCAACTCGGTCGCGTGCTGGACGACGGGTGCGGCGGCGGTGGGATGTGCGTGTCGTTGGGCGAGGAGACTGGCCTGGTTGTTGGTATCGATCTGACGAACCGGTTCGGTGCGGCCGGCGTGCCACTGGCGCGGGAGAAACAGGTCGACACCGTCCGGTTCTCCGTTGCCGACGCCGTGGCACTGCCCTTCGCGGACGGCGTGTTCGACACGGTGCTTTCGCATGCCGTGATCGAGCATGTCGCCGACCCGCGCGCGTACCTCCTCGAGATCCGACGGGTGCTGCGGACGGGAGGCCGATGCTACCTGCAGACGCAGCCCTATCTGTCGCCGTCGGGAGCCCATCTGCCCCGGCTGAGGATTCCCCTCCCGCTGCACCTCCTCCTGGGCCGGACTGTGGCCTTCCGGGTATCCCGTTGGCTGGCCGCCCATGCGCCGGGTATGCTGGATGTGCCACGGGAGGGATCGTCGTTTCTGACGACTGCGAGGCGTGGCGAGATCAAGCAGGACGATCTGCTGAATCGAGTGACCGTGCGCAGCCTCAGGAAGCAGATCGCGGGCGCAAGGTTCCGCGTGCTTCGTGAGGATCTGTACCCGAACGGGCTTGCGAAGCGATGGCTTCCCGCGCCGCTGCTTCGATCTCTGCCGAGCGTGCCGTTCGCCCGCGACGTGCTGGTGACTAACATGGAGTACCTGCTCCAGGCAGAATAAGACGCATTCGACGTGCTCCAGATACACCTCTTCACCGCCGCCCGCAGGTTCCTCGGCCTCGAGGGAAGGCCGCTGACCTGGCGCCACGCCCTGGGTTTCGCGATGTTCGGCGCGACGGCGCTCATGACGCAGACGTTCTGCTTGTCGCTCACGGCGCCGGCAGTGCTCAAGCTGGCCGTCGGCGCAGTAGCCGTCCTGTCGGCGTTCCGACCGGACGTCGGCCTGCTCGTGATTGCCGGGTTCGTCCCGTTCGGCCGGATCCTTGGCACCGAGGTCTTCAACGCCTACCCGGCGCATCTCACAGAAGCGCTCGTACTCGCCTTCCTGTCTGGCTGGCTGGCTTCCCGTTTCCGCGAGGAGTCCCGGCGTCTTCCAGACTCTTCCACGTCGTTGCTGGCGATCCTGCTCGCGGCAACGGTCGTCGCGTCGGTGCTGGTTGAGGTGGTCGTACTTCGCCACTGGAAAGACTACTGGTGGCCCTTCTCCATCCAGTTGTTCCGGTTCCTGTTCCTCGACTTCCTGCGCACGAGCGTCGGTCCATGGCCAACGCCTCTCGGCATGGACGGTGGTGCGTGGTTGAACAGCGCGGCGCTCCTGCTGGAAGGGGTGGCTCTCGCGTTCGCCGTGCGCCACGTCATTGCCCGCGACCGATCGGTTCTTCCAGCGCTCCTCCGGGTGATGGTCGTGGCCGCTGTCGGGACGGCGATCCTGAGCCTGTCTGCCGCGGCAGGGCAGGCGACGATCGACGCGGCCCGGGCGGGCAGGGATGAGCTGCGCATCTTCAATGGCCCCAGACTCTCCGTGCATACGCCGAAGACGAACACGGCGGCATCATCCTTTGTCCTGTTCCTTCCAATCGCGCTGGGTCTGGGGCTGGACAAGTTCCGGACGCGGCGGACACTGAATACGTCGGTGGCGGACACCGCCCGGGGGCTGGTTGCGCCAGTCTTGGGGGCGACGGGGCTCTTCGCCGCCCTCTGGATCACGGGGAGCCGATCAGGGCTCGTCGCGGTCCTGGTGGTGGCCGTTGTCGCCGCAGGAACGTGGATTGCCGGCTCGCTGAGAGGCCGCGCCCGTCTTCTCCAACTCGCTGCCCAGATCACGGTTCTCGCCGTGACGGCGACGGTTGTGGGATTCGGCGTCTATCAGAAGGCGTGGAGCATTCCCAAGCAGGCCTCGCTCACCGTGGCCGCGGTTCGCGTCCGGCAGCTGGGGCTCCTGACCTCCGTGCGCATGCTGCGCGAGAGCCCCTGGTTCGGCGTCGGCATCGGCCGGTACTACGTTGAGTCGCGCAGAGTCACGCCTGAGGCCATCGAGTACCGCATGGAGAGGCCCTTCAACGCCCACAACCAGTTCCTCCAGGTTGCGGCCGAACTCGGGGTGGTCGGCTTCGTCCTGTTCACCGGCTTCATCGGCGTCGTCTGTTACCGCGCGTGGATCGCGTTCCGTCGCAGTCGGGACCATCTGCTCGGCGCCGTGCTGGCCGGCCTCGGTGCCTTTCTCATCACGAGCTTGGTGGGACAACCCCTTCTCGTCGAAGTCGTCGCCTACCCGTTCTGGCTGGTGCTCGGAGTGGCGTTGGCCTATGGGGATGACGTGGCCCCATCCGTCGCTGGCGGCCAGGGACGGGGCCGTGCCCGCACGCTCATCAGCATCGGGTTCCTCCTGGTGCTGGCCGTGTCGGTTCCGATCAGGGCGTCGAAGGCGCTCGACCGCGTCGATCTCTCGGCGGTGGCCTACGGGTTCTCCGCGCCGGGGACGGGCGCCGACGGGGTGGCCTCTCGCATGGTCAGGGGCCAGGGGACGTTTTTTCTCAAGGCGGACGTGCGTCGGCTCGATCTCCCGCTCATGCGGCACCAGCCGGGAAGTGACCCCCTGACGGTGGAGTTGTTCCTGGATGGCAAGCGAGCGTCGTGGGTGTCTCTGTCCTCGGATCGGTGGGAGACGATGACCGTCTTCATACTGCCGAAGGACGAGATCCGGTACCGCCGGATCGACCTGAAGATCGCCGCCGCGTCCGGCGCGGACCCCGTGGCGCGCGTAGGAACCCCTGGAACGTCGCAGACGCGGTGGTGAGCGCCTCGCTCCGCCGACATTCACGTGCCCTATGCAACTGATCATTACCATCGACACCGAGGCGGACGACCAGTGGCAGCGGCGCGGACCGGCCACGACCCAGAACATCGCGTTCATCCCGCCGTTCCAGGAGATCTGCGCCAGACACGGGATTCCGCCGACGTACCTCTGCACGCACGAGGTCGTCTCGGATCCCGCCTTCGAACAGGTACTGGTGCCATTCGAACGAGCGGGCCAGGCGGAAATCGGCGCGCACCTGCACCCGTGGACGACGCCGCCCCTCGATCACTACTGGGACCTGACCGATCGGGCCTACGCCTACGCCTCCGAAATCCCGACGTCGCTGTTCCGGAAGAAGCTGGAGACGCTCACCGCGGCCCTGCAGGCGGCGTGCGGCAGGCGGCCCACAAGCTACCGGGCCGGACGATGGGGGTTCTCCGCGGCACACACCGAGATTCTGCTGGACCTGGGCTACGGCGTCGATTGCTCGGTGACGCCGCTGCTGTCATGGCAGGACGCCGGCGCCCGCGAACGCGGGCAGGACTTCCGCGAAGCCCCGGCGTGGCCGTACTATGTCGCCTGGGGCGATCCCGGTCGCTCGGGGGCCTCCAGCCTGATCGAAGTTCCCGTGACCGTGCTTCAGACCAACAGCCTCATGCGCCGCTCCGCGGTACTTGCCGAGTGGTACCGGAGGTCGCGCAAGCATGCCGTGGCGAAAGGCCTGAACCGGCTGTTCCGCGTCGCCCCCCAGTGGTTCCGGCCGTTTCGGGAGATGACCGCCGAACGGCTGATGGACGTCTTCAGGACCGCTCGCCGTCTGAACCTGCCAGTCATCCAGATGGCGTTCCACTCGTCCGAGTTGATGCCGGGGGCGTCGCCACACAACCCCGGCCAGGACGACGTGGCTCGTCTCCTCGCGAAACTGGACGACGTGTTCTCGCGGCTCGCCGGCGAAGGCGTCACCGCGACGACTCTGTCGGGGTTTGCGGCGAGTTTCAGGGAGTCTCACCCCAGATAATCGAGCAGTGGGCTATTCATTGAATCGGCTCAGGCGTCCAGGTCCCTCTCGGCCGCGCGCGCCGCCCGCTGCCCCTCCTGGACGTCGACACGCGTCAGGACCCAGGCCCCAATCGCGAAGAACGGGATCAGGGCAAGGATGGCTGGCCGGCTCGTGCCCATGCGCTGGGCGACAAGGCCGAAGAGGAGCGGGCCCAGGATGCCGGCGAACTTCTCGAAGATGCCGAAGAAGGAGAAGAACTCCGACGACTTGTGCTTCGGAATCATCGTCGCGAACATCGATCGGCTCAGCGACTGACTGCCGCCCTGCACCACCGCGATCGCAAGGCCGAGGATGTAGAAGTGCGTGATGGTGTGGACGAAGTACCCGAACACCGTGATGCCCGCGTAGACGGCCAGCGAGAGCAGCACGGCGCGTTTCGCGGTGATGCGGACCGCCAGGCGGCCGAACAGGAAGGCAAACGGCACGCCCGCGAACTGGACGACGACGAAGACGGGGAGGAGGTCGTCAGCGGGGATGCCGATCTCGGTGCCGTAGGCCGAGGCCATCCGGATGATCGTGTTGATGCCGTCGTTGTAGATGGCGAACGCCACGAGCAGCAGGAACGCGTGCTTGAACGTGCGCAGTTCGTGGAAGGTCGTGCCCAGACGGGTGAAGGCGGCCCGCCACACCGAGGGGTGCGTCGTGCCCGGCGCGAACTGCGGCGGAGGTTCGGGGACGCGACGGAACAGCGGAATCGAGAAGACCGCCCACCAGATCGCGACGCTGACAAACGACAGGCGCGCGGCCGTGCCGGCGTCGGGAATCCCGAACCACTCCGGCTTCGAGATCCAGAGCAGGTTGAGCACGAGCAACAGCCCGCCGCCCAGATACCCGATCGCATACGCGCTGGACGACACGACGTCCACCTCGTCGGCCGACGCAATGTGCGGCAGCAGCGAATCGTAGAAGGTCATGTTCGCCGCGCCGGCGATGTTGCCGATCGCGAACAACCAGAGCGCCAGCTTCCAGTCGCCCTGGCCCACGAACCAGAGCGCCCCGGTGGCGGAGACGGCGACCGCCAGGAACATGCCCAGCAGCCGCTTCTTCATGGCGGCATAGTCGGCGATGGCGCCCAGGACAGGCGAGATGACCGCCACAATCGCGATGGCCGCCGCGCTGACGATGGCCAGGTGGCTGGTCGCGGCGGCAGGTTCCATGCCCGCGGCCGCCGTGCGCACGAAGTACGCCGGGAACACCGCCGCGATGACCGTCGTCCAGAAGGCGCTGTTCGCCCAGTCGTACATCGCCCAGGCGCGCAGTTCGGGGCGGTGCAGGCCCAGGCGGGCGAGCCAGCCTGACGGGGCGGTCGCTGGGGGCATCCGCAGAGAGTACCCCACGCCGTCCTGAAATCAACGAGAGAACCACTCCCGGAGTGGGCTTCAGGGGCGTGACAACGGCGCAGCCCGGATGTTTAGGGCCCGTTAGAAGACAACGGTAGCGAGGTGTGTCTTCTTACGGGCCCTTATGGCGGGCCCACAGCCACAGTCTGTTACCATGATTCATTAGCAGCGCCCTAATCAGAGCAACGGGCAATCGGTCGAATCCGGGAGGACTCATGCGGACGCTGGTGATCTCGACGTGCCTCGTTGTGCTGCTCACGCAGGCCTCGGGCCTGGCCCGGCAACCCCCGTCGCCGCAGGCGGCGGCCCCGGCGGCGGTGCAGGCCCCGACAGCCGCGCAGGCACCGGCGGGCGGCTCTCCTGCCGCTGCCGAGACGGCGGCCGCGGATCGCCTGCCCATCAAGCGGGTCGTGCTCTACAAGAACGGCGTCGGGTTCTTCGAGCACCTCGGCCGCGTGCGCGGCGCGCAGGTGGTGTCGATCGACTTCACCAGCGGCCAGCTCAACGACGTGCTGAAATCGCTCACGACCGTCGATCTCGGCAACGGCAAGGTGACCGGCGTCAGCTTCAACACCGACGACCCGGCGAACCGGAAGCTCGGCGCCCTGGCGCTGCCGCTCGACGAGAACGCCACCGCGCTCGCGTTTCTCGGCGCGATCCGCGGCGCGCGTGTGGAGGTGCAGACGGGCGGCGCGGCGGTGACCGGCCGCGTGCTGGCCGTCGAGCAGCGGACCTTCGGCGAGGGCGATCGCACGAGCCAGACGCGCGAGCTGTCGGTGGTCACCGACGCCGGCGAACTGCGGACGTTTGAAGTCGGGCCGCGCCTCGCAGTCCGCGTCCTCGAAGGCGATCTGCGCGGCGACATCCGCCGCTACCTCGACATCGTCGCGTCGACACGCCAGAAGGACCTGCGGCGAATGAGCATCGCGACCAGCGGCGCGGGCGATCGGCAGCTCTACGTGAGCTACATCAGCGAAGTGCCGATCTGGAAGAGCACCTACCGCCTGGTGATGCCGGCGCGCGCGACGGACAAGCCGCTGCTGCAGGGCTGGGCGATCGTCGACAACACCATCGGAGAGGACTGGGCGGGCGTCGAGCTGTCGCTGGTCGCCGGCTCGCCCCAGTCGTTCATCCAGGAGCTCTCGCAGCCGTTGTACGCTCGGAGGCCCGTGGTGCCGCTGCCGTCCAGCGCGCAGTTGTCGCCGCAGACGCACGAGGCGACGCTGATGGCCGAGGCGGTGGCCGCGCCGGCCGAGATCACGCGGGAGAAGATGGCCGTCCGGGGCGGGATGGCGGGTGGGATACCGGGCGGCGTCGTGGGGGGCGTGGTCAGTGCGATGCCGGCGCCGGCCCCCGCGTTCCGCGCTGAAGAAGCCTACGACCGGATCGCCGCGACGGAGGTGGCGGCGCAGGGGCGCGAGCTCGGCGACTTGTTCGAGTACCGGCTGAAGGAGCCGGTGACCATCCGCAAGAACCAGTCGGCGCTGGTGCCGATCATCAACGCGCAGGTGGAGGCCGAGCGCGTGTCGGTGTGGAACGCGGGCACCGGCCAGCGGCCTCGCAGCGCGGTGTGGCTGACCAATGCGACGCCCTACACGCTGGATGGCGGCGCGTTCTCGGTGCTGGAGGATGCGACGTTCACCGGGGAAGGCCTCATGGACCCGGTGAAGCCCGGCGAGAAGCGGCTCCTGTCGTACGCCGCCGATCTCGCCGTGCTCGTGGACGCGCGCCAGGAGTCGGCGGAACCCGAGCGTGTCACCAGCCTGCGCATCGCGCGCGGGGTGATGATCATGCAGCGTGAGCTCCGCGAGAAGAAGACCTACACCGCGCGCAACGAGGACGCGAAGGCGCGCACGCTCGTCATCGAGCACCCGAACCGGCCTGGCTGGAAGCTGATCGGACCTGCGAAACCCGCGGACACCGCGCCGGGCGTGTACCGGTTCCGGGTCCAGATCGGTCCGAAGACCTCGGCGTCGCTGACGGTGGACGAGACGCGCGTGCTCGACACGAGCTACCAGGTGTCGAACCTCACGGGCGACCAGATCACGATGATCGCGCAGCAGCGGACGCTCGCGCCCGAGGTGGAGCAGGCGCTGCGGGCCGTCATTGCGAAGAAGGGCGAAGTGGCCGCCGTGGCGTCCGAGATCGCGGCGCGCTCGCGGGAGACGGATCAGATCTTCCGCGACCAGGAGCGGTTGCGCGAGAACCTGAAGGCGCTCAAGGGCAGCGCCGAGGAGAAGACGCTCGTCGCACGCTACACGCGGCAACTCGACGAGCAGGAGACGCGGCTGGAGACGATCAAGCGCGAGGTCGCCGAGCGCGAGGCCCGGCGCGCCAAGCTCCAGTCGGAGCTCGACGCGCTGGTCCAGGGGATTGCAATGTAGGCCGGGGCTTCCGCCGACGCGCGAAGCGCTCCGGCGAGACACGCCGAAGCCTTGGCGACGGCGGTCAGCCCCGGCGCCCAGCCACCGCGCCGGCCAGTGGGGTCAGAGTCGACATATCACGGGAATGTCGACTCTGACCCCACTGGCCTACTTCGCCGCCGGGTGGGCCTTGAGGTAGTCCGCCGCCCACGTCTTCATCGGCGCCTGGGTGAGCCCGATGGTCTCGGCCTCGGCGATGGCCTTGTCCGCGGGCCAGCCGTCGACGTAGACCCGCTTGAACGCCCACATCGCGGACGCGCGGTTGCCCGACGCGCAGTGGAACAGCATCGGGCGGTTGGCCGGGTCCTTCGCGGCGGCGAGGAAGGCGTCGATGGCCGGCTGCACGTCCGGGTCGGTGCGCGTGAACGGGATGTGGATGTACTTCAAGCCGGCTGCCTGGACCGCGGCCACTTCCTGGTCGACGTTCGCGCCCGCTTCGCTCGCCGGCCGGAAGTTCACGACCGATGCGTACCCCTGCTTCTTCAGCTCTGCCACGGCCTCAGGCGTGATGGCGCCACCGCACGCAAAGCCATCGTCTATCTTCGCGTAGTTGGTGACGCCGGGAAATGGCTCGACCTTGCTCGCCACAGGCGGCGTGACCCTGGCGGTTGCAGTCGGCGCTGCCGCCGCGGGCGGCGCGGGCGTCTCGCCCCAGATGTACTTTCCGAACCACTCGAGGTTGTGCTCCATCGCCGCGCGGTGCGCCTTCGGCTTGGTCAAGCCGTGGCCGAAGCCCTTGTAGACGATGAGCTTCGCCGGCACGCCCTGGTCCTGCAGGCCCTGGTAGAGCTCGTAGGCGTTCGGGATGGGCACGCGCTTGTCGAGTTCGCCATGCTGGATGAGCGTCGGCGCCTTCGCCTGCTTGATGTACGTCATTGGCGACGTGTCGGCGTAGATCTTCGGATCGTCCCACGGCGTCGCCTTCAGGTACTGGCGCGTGAAGGGGTGGATGTCCGTGCTGACGTAGTAAGTCATCCAGTCAGAAATCCCCGCGCCGACCGACACCGCCTTGAACCGCGCGCTGTCGTGGGTCGTCAGGAACGCCGAGATGTAGCCGCCCTGGCTCCAGCCCATCGTGCCGACCTTGTCGCTGTCCGCGAGGCCCTGCGCGACCAGGTAATCGATGCCCGAGATGACGTCCCAGGCGTCGCCGATGCCGAGGTTGCGCACGTTGAGCGAGCGGAACTTCTCGCCGTAGCCCGCGCTGCCGCGATAGTTGGGCTCGAGCACGATCGCGCCCTTGTTCAACCAGATGTCGATGGGATAGGTCGACGTCGAGGCGAACGGCACCGGGCGCGAGGTGCCCGTGGGCCCGCCGTGAATGACGACGAGCAGCGGGTAGCGTGTGCCGGCCTGGAAGTTCGCCGGCTTGTGCAGGACGCCTTCGATCGGCGTGCCGTCCTTGCTCGTCCACGTGATCACTTCCTGGCTCGGCTGAGGCCAGGAGGCCGTCTGAGCGGCCATGTTGGTCAGCTTCGTCAGACTGCCGGTCGTCGCCGAGATGACCCAGATCTCGGGGAACTCCTTCGGCCCGCTGCGGATGAACGCGAAGGTGCCGCCATCCGCCGTGAAACTCGCGCCCGAGAAGATCCACTGCGTGCCCGGCGTCACGTTCGTCACGGCCTGCGTGGCGGGATCGAGCCGGAAGAGATGCGCCGCGGTCCGCTGCGAGGCGCTGAAGATAATCCCGCCCTTCTGCCACGCGATCAGACCAGGGCTCTCGTCGAACGTCTTCGTGAGATCGGTGACGGCGCCGCCGGCCGCCGGAATGACGGCGATGTGGCTGTTCGAGAAGTAGTTGAACGGATTCGCCATCGCCGACGAGAAGGCGATCTTCGTGCCGTCGGGCGACCAGAGCGGGCGATTGTCAGGGCCGTTCTGCGTGACCAGCGCGCGAATCTTCGCATCGGCCACGCTCACCACCGAGATGTCGGTGGTGCCGCTGCTGGACGGGTCAGGGTTGATGGCGTGGTCGAAGGCGACCTGCGTGCCGTCCGGCGACCAGTCGAAACTGCCGACCGTGAAGGCGCCCTGCGTCAGGCGCTTCACCTTCTTCGACTCGAGATCGATCACCCAGAGGTGCGTCAGTCGCTGGTCGGCGTCGACGACCTCGAACTCGCCGTACTTCTTGTCGCGCTCCTTCGCGGCGTCGGACTTCGGCTCGGCCTTCGTGAAGGCGATCTGCTTCCCGTCGGGCGACCACGCGAAGTTCCCGCCCACGCCGTCCTCTTCGGTCGTGAGCTGCTCGGCCTCGCCGAACAGCGGGCTGATGAGCCATATCTGCTGCTTGTCGGATCGATCCGACAGAAAGGCGATGCGCGTGCCATCGGGCGACCAGTCTGGCGCCGAACTGGATTTCTTCGCGTTGGTGAGCTGGCGAGGCTTCGCCGCGGCGACGTCCACGAGCCAGATCTCGGTCTCGTAGCTGTTCTCCTCCCAGTTCGGCTCGCGCACGGTGTAGGCCACGAGCTTCCCGTCGGGGGAGATGGCCGGCGACCCCGCCCGCTTCAGGTTGATGAGCTGATCGACGGTCGGGCCGGTCTGGGCGGCGGCGACAACGGGAACGGCGAGCAGGACGGCGAGGACGGTGAGGAATCGGCGCATGGGAACCTCGTTGGCGGATGGCGCCGGCTGAAGCCGGCACCCACGCATGATACGCTCACCTGCCCCGCAGCGGGCAGTCGTGGGAGCCGGCTTCAGCCGGCTCAGGGCTTGCGATTGGGGTCAGACTCGAATTGTCGCGATCGGGCAATTCGACTCTGACCCCAATCGCCCCCCCGCCCCTGGATTGGCGGATAATCCCCCAGCGCAGCCCTAGAGGAACCCACACATGCCAGGACGACGTCTCCGTGAAACCGCCAGCCGCACGCTGCTGCCCGCCATCATCGCGGTGATGGCCGTGGCGAGCGCCGCCGATGCCCAGGACCGCGCGAGGACCGTCCCTCCTTCCGCGCCCGAGATCCGCGCCGTCTGGGTCGACGCGTTTCACGAAGGCATCCGGTCGCCCGATGAGGTGACTCGACTGGTCGAAACGGCCACGCGCGTGCATCTCAACACTCTTATTGTGCAGGTGCGGCGCCGCGGGGACGCGCTCTACACGGGCGGGCTCGAGCCGCCGTTGGACGATCCGAACTACGCGCCGTCGTTTGACGCGCTGGGAGATGTCGTCGCGAAGGCCCACGCGGCTGGCCTGCAGGTGCACGCCTGGATCAACGCCATGCCCGTCTGGCGCGACGAGGCGCCGCCCAAGGACCCGCGCCACGTGTTCAATCAGCACGGGACATCGGCCACGGGCGAAAACTGCTGGCTGACGATGGCGCGCGACGGCACGAAGAAGTTCCCGGTGGGGTACTTCCTCGACCCCGGGCACCCGGCTGCGCGCGACCATCTCGTGGCGGTCTACCTCGACATCGTCAGGCGCTACGACGTGGACGGCATCCACTTCGATTACATTCGCTATCCCGAGACCGACGGACCAGCGCTTCCCCGCGGCGCGAATGTCGGCTACAACCCCGTGAGTGTGGCGCGCTTCCAGAAGGCCACGGGCCGTACCGACGTGCCCGAGCCCGGCGACGAACCGTGGATCCGCTGGCGGCGCGAGCAGGTGACGCAACTGGTGCGGCGGATCTCGATCGAGGCCCGTGCGATCAAACCGCGCCTCACAGTCAGCGCGGCGCTGATTCCCTGGGGAAAGCCGCCTGCCTCACCGACCGACTTCGCCAACGTCGCGCCCATGCAGCGCATCTTCCAGGACTGGCAGAGCTGGCTCGCCGAAGGGCTGCTCGACCTGGCGGTGCCGATGAATTACGCGCGCGAACGCGACGAGCGCGTGCGCGGCTGGTTCAACGGCTGGATCGCGTTCGAGAAGAACGCGAGAGCCTCGCAGCAGCTCGCCGTAGGCGTCGGCGCCTATCTCAACGCGCCCGATCAGACGCTGGCGCAGATTCGACGCGTGCGGATGCCCGATGGCAAGGCGTCGGCGAACGGCGTGTCGATCTACTCGTACTTCCAGCCGGCGATGGCGCCGACGCCGACGTCCGCGACTGCGGCGAACGCGACCCCGCCGACAACATCGACACCAACCGTTCCGGGTTCTGCCGCCGCGGCCCCGCCCAAGCTTCCGCCGCCTCCGGACCCGGGACGTCTCGACTTCCTGACGGCGGGTTCTGGCGCCGAACCGCCGGCCTTCACGGGTCCGGCTCCCGTGCCCACGATGCCGTGGATCGAGCAGCCCACGCGCGGCCGACTCGCCGGCACGGTGGTCGATGCGTCCGGCCGCGGCGTCGAGGGCCGGACCATCCGCGTCCGCAGGACCGGGTGGTTCCGCAAGACCGCGCGCACGACGACGGACGCGAACGGTTGGTTCGGCATGATGCGGCTGAAGCCCGGCAGCTACGAGATTCGACTGGAAGACCGCACCGGAAGGGCCGGCGACGCCCGCACGAAGATCGTCGTGAACGCCGGGGACGTCGCCAGGGCGGTGATGACGCAGAGATAGCGAAACCGGCCGATGGCGGCCTTACCGCGCGGAGCCAAAGCGACACTCGTGGGAGCCGGCTTCAGCCGGCTCCGGACAGGTGCTGGCTGAAGCCAGCACCCACGACAGCCTGGCGTCGAACCCCCAATCCCCAATCCCCAACCCCGAATCCCTGCCTTGACAGTCCCACCTGTACTAGTGTAGATAGTACAGCATCGTGCTGCCGTTCACTGTCGCCCTGCGCCCAGGCTTCTCGGTCCACGAGCAGGTCCTCTTCGCCGTGAAGAAGGCCATCGTCTCGGGGCGGATGCGGCCGGGCGACGAGTTCCCGTCCGTGCGCGAACTCAGCAAAGAGCTGCGCATCAACCCGAACACCGCCCACAAGGTGGTCGCCGCGCTCCTGACCGACGGCCTGCTCGAGGTCCGGCCTGGCATCGGCACGTTCGTCGCCGAGCGACCGGCCTCGACCGCCGACCAGCGCCGCGCCCTGCTCCGGGAGGATGTCGAGCGCCTCGTCGTCGAGGCGCGGCACCTTCACCTGGACGTGCAGGACGTCGTGGATGCCATCATCGATCAGTGGGCCCGGCTCGACAAAGGCGGCAGATAGCCCGGAGGCGTCATGCAGTATGCCATCGAAACGCGGAATCTGTCGCGGCGGTTCGGGCGCACCGAGGCCGTTGTCGATCTGACGATGACGGTGCCCGCCGGGAGCGTGTTCGCGCTGGTCGGGCCGAACGGGGCGGGCAAGACGACCACCATCAAGACGCTGATGAACCTGCTGCGGCCGTCGGCCGGGGAGGCGCGGGTCCTGGGAACGGATTCGCGCGCGCTCGGCCCGGCGACGCTGCAGCGCATCGGCTACGTCTCCGAGAACCAGGTGTTGCCGGAGTGGATGTCGGTCACGGACCTGATGGCCTACTGCCGCCCGTTGTATCCGACGTGGGACGCGGCGTTCGCCGACACGCTGCTGACGCAACTGGATCTGCCGCGCACCCGGCCGCTCAAGCACTGCTCGCGCGGGATGAAGATGAAAGCCGCGCTGGTCGTGTCGCTTGCCTACCGGCCCGAACTGCTCGTGATGGACGAGCCGTTCGCCGGCCTCGACGCGCTCGTGCGTGAAGAGTTCTCGCAGGGCATCCTCGAGGTCGCCGGCGGCGAGCGCCCCTGGACGGTCTTCATCTCGTCGCACGACATCGACGAGGTCGAGCGCCTCGCGGACTGGATCGGCATCATCAACCGCGGAAGACTCGAACTGGCCGAGCCGGTCTCGACGATGCTCGCGCGCTTCC
>Ga0315292_10001010_pt1 | contig 14431 bp, 15 predicted proteins | sample YL17G13_0_MG_FD_204029 | JGI IMG/M metagenome (GOLD analysis project Ga0315292, IMG submission 204029) | Sediment microbial communities from Yellowstone Lake, YNP, Wyoming, USA - YL17G13_0 | ecosystem: Environmental > Aquatic > Freshwater > Lake > Sediment | place: USA: Wyoming | collected... | reverse complement strand
GCCTTCATTTCCTCGAGTACGTAGCGGTCCCCCACCGCGGTCTCGATGACACTCAGGCCCTCGCGTTCCAATGCAATCTTGAAACCGAGGTTGGCCATGACCGTTGCAACAACGGTGTCGGATCGGAGTTCGCCCCGCTCTCGCATAGCCAGGCCCAGAATCGCGAGAATCTGGTCCCCGTCGACGAACGCGCCCGACGCATCGACGGCAAGGCACCGATCAGCATCGCCGTCATGCGCGATGCCGATGTCAGCCCCTGTCTCGCGTACGGCCTGGGTGAGGTCGTCCATGTGCGTCGAGCCGCACCCGGCGTTTATGTTCAGGCCATCCGGGGTCGCGTGGATGGCGATCACTTCCGCGCCGGCGCGACGCAAGGCCTCGGGTCCAACGACCGAGGCGGCACCGTTCGCACAGTCGACGACAACCTTCAGGCCGGTCAAGTCATGCGGAACTGTCGACAACAGGTGCTCGACGTACTCCGACGCACCTTCTCTGTGGTCATGTACTCGGCCGATCCCAGCCCCGATCGGCCGCTCCACCTGGGCGTACAACTCGGCTTCGATTGCGTCCTCGAGTTCGTCGGCCAACTTGTGGCCCCCGCGGGAGAACAACTTGATCCCGTTGTCGGGCATCGAATTGTGCGACGCGGACAACATGACACCGAAATCGGCGTCGAGGCGATCGACCAAGAAGGCGACTGCCGGAGTCGGAAGAACACCGACCAGCAAGACATCTACACCGACACTCGTGAACCCAGCAACCACGGCGGCTTCGAGCATCTCGCCACTCGCCCGGGGGTCACGACCCACAACAGCGATCGGGCGCTGGCCCGCGGCTGTGTGGGATGCGAACTGTCCGGCTGCGCCGAGCACGCGCGCAGCGGAAACGGACACCGCCAGGGCGAGTTCGGGCGTCAGTTCGGCGTTGGCCAGACCGCGTACCCCATCCGTACCGAACAACCGGCCCATGACTGGGACCGCCCGATCAGCGCTTGGAGTACTGCGGTGCCTTGCGGGCCTTCTTCAGTCCGTACTTCTTGCGCTCGGTGACGCGCGGGTCACGGGTGAGGAAGCCGGCCTTCTTCAGAGCCGGGCGGTTTCCCTCTTCATCGATCTCATTGAGCGAGCGGGCAATACCCAGACGCAGCGCACCGGCCTGACCGGAGATGCCGCCACCGTTGATTCGGGCGAAGACATCAAAACGGCCCTCGGCCTCAACCACACGGAAGGGGTCATTGACCAACTGCTGGTGGACCTTGTTCGGGAAGTAGTCCTCGAGCGAGCGACCGTTGATCGTCCAGCGGCCAGTCCCCGGCACGATTCGCACCCGCGCAATCGCTTCCTTGCGCCGTCCGGTGGCCGCCGCCGGTGCGGTCGTGATCACGCGCGACGGGATTGCCGCCGAAGACGACGTCTCGGTTGTGTATTCGCTGGGAGCGTCTTCGTCAGTCTCAGGGACGACGTCGATAACGTCAGTGGTCGCCTCGGTCATCAGGCCACGGATTCCTTTCGGTGGTCAAGCAATTGTCGTTGGGGTCGCCGTGGCGTTACTGCGCGACCTGGGTGATCTCGAAGGGCTGGGGCTGCTGCGCTGCGTGCGGGTGCTCGGAACCGGCGTACACCTTGAGCTTGCTCAGTTGCGCGCGGCCGAGCGTGTTGTGCGGCAGCATCCCCTTGACGGCCTTCTCGACGGCGCGGCGCGGGTTGGTCTCCAGCAACTGGATGTAGGACGTGGCGCGCAGTCCACCCGGGTACCCCGAGTGGCGGTAGTCCATCTTCTGGTTGAGCTTGGCGCCCGTCAGGGCGACTTTCTCGGCGTTGATGATGACCACGAAGTCGCCGGTATCGACGTGCGGGGCGAACGTCGGCTTGTGCTTGCCGCGCAGCAAGGTCGCTACCTGGCTGGCCAACCGGCCGAGGACCACGTCAGTGGCGTCGATGACGTGCCACTGGCGGGTGACCTCGCCGGGCTTCGGGGTGTACGTGCGCACGGTGCGTCGCCTTCGTTTGGACGTGAGGTGTTGGTCGTACGTTCTCGATGTGGCTGGCGGTCCGGCTTCGGCCCGTGGTGAGGACTCCAGCACGGAGATCTCCCACGGGCAGCGCGACGAACACGCACAACGACCGCCCAGAGTACCGGCGGGTGTCTCTGGGGGTCAAAACGCCCCCAGGGAGAGCCCCCGACGCCCCCCGCTCCGACCCGCGAGGGCGCGGACCTAGACCCCGAGGTCGCGGCGCTCGTAGGCCAGGAATCCCCCGACAAGGCCCACGATCGCAACCAGGAGGCAGCCGATCAGGACGTTCCACGCGGCGGGCTCGGCCGGCGCGTACGTGAGGTGGGTGTACGGAGAGAGATCGATGACCCGGGTCGGCAGTTTCACGATGGCGCCCAGGAAGGCCACGAGGTAGGCCACGCCCACCAGACCCCCCACGACCACGGTCGTCACGGCGGGGCGCAGACCGTGGATCAGCCAGGCGATCCCGAGAAAGGTCAGCGAGATGGGCAGGTAGTTCGCGGCGGCCTGGACGCACTGGATCAACGTCACCCCACCGCCGCCCCAGGTCGCGCCCAGCCACAACGAAGTCGCGCTGACCATGACCAGACAAAGGACGGCGATCAGCATGGTGCTCATCAGCGACCAGTTCCATTGCCCGCGCGACACCGCGTTGGAGTACGGAATGTCCAGCCGACCGATTGTCTCGTCGTCGTAGTCGATGCGGATCACGGTGATGCCGTAGGCCACGATGACGAGTGAACTGAAACTGGCCAACACCGCAACGAAACCGGGGACCGTGACGATCGCGCCCATGTTGTACTGCTGAATCAGATCCCGCCAGGACGCATCGTCGGCGATGAACGTCGAGAAGATGCCGGAGAGTCCACCGAACCCGACACCGCTGATCGCGACCGCGACCGCCCACGGAATGAAGTCCCGGATCCGTCGTCGCAAAGCGAAACTCTCTGGTGAGCTGAGCAACGCCGTCTTCGGCTCCGCCTGGTCGCTGATGAGGAAGAGACCAGCACCGGTGTCGCGGCGGACCGAGAGGAACAGCGCCAGGGCACCCAGGACAATCGGGGTCAGGGCCAACGGGATCAGTGGCGCAGGGTTGTTGCCCGCGAACGCCTGCAACTTGGTTTGCCAGCCCAGTGGCGTCAACCAGGTCAACCATGAGTAGTCCGACGACGCATTACCGAGCATGCGTAGGAGCAGCGCAACGCCGTACACGCCGAGTGCAATCCCACTGGCTCTGCGTCGCGTCGGTACGACTTGGGCGGCAACGGCTGCGACAGAGGCGAAGCAGGCCATCATCAGCGCGAAACCCACCCCGTACAGCCAGGCCCCCGCGCCCCCGGCGCCAACCACGGTCTGACCCATTGCCCAGGCGAGGCCGCAGAGCACGCAGGCGACAAGAAGGACCGCCAGGGTTGCCGCGGTCGATCCCCGCCTGGAGATGGGATGGGCGAGTACGAGCTCCCATCTACCGAGTTCTTCATCGCCGCGCAGGAGCCGCGTAGTCGCGAGGATCATCCAGATCGCTGCAATCGCGGTGACGAAGGTCTGCATCCGCCAGACCGAAAACCCACCCGCAGAGTCAAGGCCCTGCGCCGGACCGTAGATCGCTCGCAACGCGGGACTCCGAGCAAGTTCGGCGAAGGCTCCGGTGCCGAGTGCGGTCACGCTCGAGTACGCGCCCGCGGCCGAGGCCGCCATGCCAAAGACCACAGCGATCACGACCGCGGTCGCCGTACGGATCTGGCGAATCCCCAGTCCCGCAACGGCTGCTTCAGCGTGCATCGGTCGATCGATCGATCGGTCGGTCGGCTGGTCGGTCGCCGTAGTAACTGAGGAACACCTCTTCGAGTGAAGCTTCTCGAGACCGAATCGCGGTGACGCGCTCACCGGCGAGCGCGTTGAGCAAGTCCGCCGGGGATCCCGAGAGACTCACGCGTACGCCGACCGGTGTCGCCTCGACCGACTTGACGCCCGTAACACCCGACACGACCGGTACCGGCCCGTCGAAGTCGATCTCCAACTCGGCGCCGTGCAACTCTCGCAACGCCTCGACATCGGCGATCTCCACGAGCCGCCCCGCCCGCAGGATCCCGACTCTCGCGCACAGGGCCTCGACCTCACTGAGAATGTGCGAAGACAGGAAGAGCGTCTGACCGCGATCCGTGCACTCCTTCGCAACATGGCGAAACTCGACTTCCATCAGCGGGTCCAGGCCGTTGGTCGGTTCGTCGAGGAGGAGCAAGTCCGCGCGAGTGGCGAAGGCCGCCACGAGGGCAACCTTCTGCCTGTTGCCCTTGGAGTACGAGCGGGCTCGTTTGCTGGGGTCCAGTTGGAAGCGCTCCACGAGTTCGTCGCGGAACTTCTCGTCGATACTGCCGCCGCGGCTACCGGTGGCCTTCTTGTCGGCACTTCCGTGGAGACGCCCGAAGAACTCCAAGCACTCTTGCCCGGTCAATTTCGGCCACAGACTCAAGTCCCCCGGGACGTAGGCGAGCCGCTTGTGCACGGATCTGACCCGCGAAATGTCTTCGCCAAAAATCTCCGCGCGTCCGGACGTGGGCCTGACGAGCCCGAGCAGCAACCGCAAGGTCGTGGACTTCCCAGCGCCATTGGGACCCAGGAATCCGAATATCTCTCCTTCATTGACCGTCAGTGTCAGATCATCGAGGGCAACGACATCGCCGAAGTGTTTGGACAGACCGAATGTCTCAATTGCGGCGCTCACTAACGAACCCCTCTCTTGTCCCTCCAATCGTCCCAGACTGCTTCGTCGGACTCGTAGACCTTCGCATCGGATCCGAGCACGACATAGCGATCGAAGCTGCGGGCAAACCAGCGGTCATGGGTGACGGCCAGGACCGTACCCTCAAAGCCTGCGAGTCCGTCCTCGAGCGCTTCGGCGCTGGCGATGTCGAGGTTGTCGGTAGGTTCGTCGAGCAGGAGCAACGTGGCACCCCCGAGTTCGAGGAGCAGGATCTGCAGGCGCGCTTGTTGTCCGCCCGAGAGGGTGTCGTACTTCTGCAGCGCGGCTTCGGCGAGTTCGTAACGATCCAAGGCACGGCTCGCTTCCTCGCGAGGCATGCCGGCGCGCTGACCATCCCCTCGATGCAGGATCTCGACCAACGTGCGACCGTGCAGGTCGGGGCGTACGTGCGTTTGAGCGAACCATCCAGGCCGTACCCGGGCACCCAGGCGTGCTTTCCCCGTGTGCGCCACGGAAGCGATCTCGAGATCGCCAACGGGTCTGTGCTCGATGTCGGGGTCGGAGCCGCCCGCAGCGAGGAGCCGCAGCAGATGCGACTTGCCCGAGCCGTTCGCTCCGAGGACGGCCACGCGTTCGCCGAACCACACCTCGAGGTCGAATGCATCGGTGAGTCCGGTCAGCCCGAGCGACTCACAGATGACTGCGCGCTTGGCGGTTCGTCCACCTCTCAGTCGCATGTTCACGCGCTGCTCGCGAGGGACGGCGATGGGCGGCCCCGCGTCCTCGAACCGGCGCAACCGCGTGACTGCAGATTGGAGGCGCGACGCCATGTCGGCGTTGTAGGCAGCCTTGGTTCGATACATCACGACAAGCGCCTTCAACTTGGCGTGCTCCTCGTCCCAACGCACGCGAAGTTCCTCGAGCCGTTCGAATCGATCGTGGCGGGCTTCGTGATACGTCGCGAAAGTGCCGCCATACGTCCAGGCCGTGTTGCCCGCGGCGCCAAGCTCTACCGTGATGATCGCCGTGGCGGTGCGATTCAAGAGTTCGCGGTCGTGTGACACGAAGAGAACGGTCTTCGGTGACTCCCGCAGCCGGTCCTCGAGCCAACGCTTGGTCGGTACGTCGAGATAGTTGTCGGGCTCATCGAGAAGAAGCACTTCGTCGGGGCCGCGAAGCAGAGCCTCCAACACGATTCGTTTCTGTTCACCGCCGGAAAGGGTGGACACCTCACGCCATTGGGCTCGCTCGTACGGGATCCCGAGCGCTTCGGTGCAGCACACATCCCACCCGACTTCGTAGTCATAGCCGCCAGCTTCAGCCCAACTTGCAAGGGCGTGGGCGTATCGCATCTGGGTGGGTTCGTCGTCGGTCTCCATCATCGCGAGTTCAGTCACTTCGACGTCGGCCGCTGCGGCGCGTACCCGGTCGGGAGCGACCGAGAGCAACAGGTCTCGCACCGTGCCGATGCTCTGCTGGCCGACGCTCTGCTGGCCGATGAACTGCCGCATGACACCGAGCCCGCCGGTACGAGTGATCGTGCCCTCCTGCGGCGCGAGGTCGCCGGCCACCATCCGCATCAACGTCGTCTTGCCTGCGCCGTTGGCACCGACGAGGGCCACCTTCGCGCCCTCACCGACACGGAAGCTGACGTCGCTCAGAAGCACTCGACCATCGGGCAGCGTGTGAGTGATGTGCGAGCACTCGACGTGTCCCATGGACAGACATAGTGCCGGTCGTGTCAGTTCGCGCGCATGTCCATTGCGGGTAGGAGGTAGGCCATTCCGGCTGGGCTGGTCCACCGGGTTGACCCGCCGGGGTCCAGGATCACCTGCCAGCCTGCGTGGGTCTTGAGCCGGTGATGTCGACGGCACAAGGCGATCAGATTGGCGGAGCTGGTGTGTCCGCCGTCGTCACGGTCGGGGTTGAACGGGGCCACATGATCCAGATCGCAGCGTTGTGCGGCGACTGGGCAACCGGGAAAGCGACACGTTCGGTCCCGGGCCAGGATGTAGTCGACCAACCCGCGCGGTGGGCAGTACGTCGCGGTGCCGTAGTCGAGCAGGTGACCATCGACTGGATCGACCACGAGCCGACGCCACTTGGCATCCACGATCAACTCACGCAGCGCGGCGGCCGGGATCGGGCCGTACCCCTCCAGAATGGCCGTGCTCTCGACCGGGTCGAGGGTTGCGTTCGGGTTGGTGGTTGCGTTCACGTCACCGTTCGGGTCGAGGGTCGGGCCGTCGAGGGGTTCGCGTAGTCGGAGGAGTTGGTCCAGGCTGACCAGGACCCGCAGTTCGACCGGTCGCCCGTGCTCGCGAGGCAGATCCGGGTCCGCGAGAACCCCTTGGGCCATCGCGACCAGGGCATCGGCGCGCAGCGAATCACGCGTTGGCACTGCCGAGCAAGGCTCCGGTGCAGCCGTGGTGCCGGCGGTGGCGCCAGCTTGGGCCCTCTCGTCGGCTGCGAACCACCGGTCGCGGTCGCGTTGAGCGAGGGCGTCCAACGCCAGCCACACGGTCTGGGCATCGTGGGCGGGCAGGAACGCCGAGAGGGTCGCCATGCCATCGGGCTCGGGCCACCACCGAACCTGACGCTTCGCTTGGGCCGCCGCTGCGGCCACTTCGAACTCGGCGGGAGCAACCCGACGCACGGCGCGGCGTAGTCGACGAGACCACGCCGACAGCGATTGGCACGCCTGCCCGCTGGCCACGCGCTCGTCAACCGCACGCGCCTGATCATCGGTGAGTCCCGCGGTTTCGCGCACCAGGATTCGCACGTGCAGGAATCCGATCGTGCCCTCCCCCAGGGCTTGAGCCGCTGCGCGCAGCCGAGTCTGCAACGCGCGGGCGATGTCGATCCGTGACTGGGCCGCCGCTGGTGACAGACCCAACGCGGCGGAAACCTCCTCCCGGCCCACATCGTCGGAGTTGTTGATGCCGTACGAGGTGGCCATCGAGTCATCGACCGGTTCCGGCGCAGGGCCCGCGACCGCTACCAATGCGGGCTGGACGTGGGCCTCGATGAACCCACGCTGCTTCTCCCACGCCTGCACATACAGAACTCGCTCGTGTTCATCCAACGATGCCACGTCGAGGTCCTCGAGTCGGGCCATCGTCGCGAGCGACGGAACCGAGGACAGAACTCGTTCAAGAATCAGGGCCGCCGGGAGCACCAGGGTCAACTCGAGCACCCCGGACATGAATGACCGGTGATTCTGAGATACCTGACCCGTCGTGATCACGTACTCAAACTAGGCACCACCACCGACACGTTTCGCAGCACCAGGCGAACGTCCAATTCCTGTGGACAAGATCGACACAATCGCAACTGTGGACGACGGTTCCTGGATCCGGCGTACATGAATGTGAGGAAAGTTCCATAGGTTCGTACCGGTGCCACATTCATGCGACGGGGGGGCTAGAGAGAGCGGAAGCGGCGGGCGCGGGTGGCCTGTTCGGCAAGAGCGTGGGGGTAGTGGACCTCTTCGAGAACGAGACCTTTCGCGGGGGCGACTCGGAAATCGATTGCCCGCGTTGCGGTTCCGGCTCGTTGACCCAAGATGTCGGCCGGCCAGGAGGGCGGTTGGCGGCGGTCCCCCACCTCGAGCAAAGCACCCACGAGCGACCGAACCATCGAGTGGCAGAACGCGTCGGCCAACACGTCGGCCCGCACCAATTCATCATCGTCGCGCACCCACGACAAGGCGAGCAGGGTCCTTATGGTGCCAGCGCCAAGACGCTGCCTGCAGAAGGCGGTGAAGTCATGCTCTCCGATGAGTTGACGCGACGCCTCATTCATGGCCTCCACATCCAGTGCCGCGCCTGCCGCGACGCGGTGACGCAAGACGTGATTGCGCAGCAGCGGATCCCACCGACCGAGTCCGTCGTGGACGGTGTACGAGTAACGCCGCCACAAAGCCGAGAAACGCGCCTCGAATCCGAGCGGTGCTCGACGTACGTCGTGAACCACCACATCCGCTGGGAGCAATCCCGCGAGCCGTCGAGCGGCTCGCAACTCGTGTCGAGCCCACGGCGCCTCGGCAATGTCGACGTGCACCACCTGACCGCGTGCGTGCACGCCCGCGTCGGTACGGCCGGCGCACGTCGTCGCGAGACGATCCGTGGCCCCGAACAGAACACCCAGCGCCTCTTCGAGTACGCCCTGGACAGTGCGATGCGACGGCTGCAACGCCCAACCCGAGAAGTTGGTCCCGTCGTACCCGAGATCGATTCGAACACGAACGAGCCCCCCACTCGAATCAGGAGTGAGGGGCTCGCTCATGTGAACGACAGGACTCAGGCCTCGTCGGACGCTTCATCGGCCGCGTCGGCGTCGCTTTCGACGACGTCGCCAGCTTCGGCTTCGGCCGCAACGGCGTCAGCCTCGATCACATCGGCCGCAGGCTCATCGGCACTGAGTTCGGCGGCGGTCGCAACAGCCGCGACCTCCTCGGACTTGGCAGACTCCTTGGGAGCCTTCTTGGACGTCTCCTTGGCCTTGCTACCGGCGTCCTTCTTGGTCTGGTCCTTGGCCGCGCGCTTGGCGGCCGCAGTCGCTTCGGCCACGACGGCCTCGGCCAACGGCTCCACCAACTCGATGACCGCCATCGGGGCGTTGTCGCCCTTGCGCGGGCCGATCTTGACGATGCGGGTGTAGCCGCCGGGACGGTTCTCGTACCGAGGACCGATCTCTTCGAAGAGCGTGTGCACGACGCCCTTGTCGCGAACGACCATCAGCACGCGACGTCGCGCGTGCAGATCACCGCGCTTGGCAAAGGTGATGAGGCGTTCGGCCAACGGACGGAGCCGCTTGGCCTTCGCCTGAGTGGTGGTGATCTTGCCGTGCTCGAACAACGCAGTGGCCAAGTTGGCCAGCATCAGCCGCTCGTGTGCCGGGCCGCCGCCAAGGCGGGCACCCTTTGTGGGCGTTGGCATGGTGTGGTTCTCCTGGTCGCGGTCGGACGGGATTCGAGCGGCAGAGCGGACTAGAGCTGTTCGGTTTCGGCGTAGCCCTGGTCGTCGTAGTCGTCGTCTGCGTAGAAGTTGACCGCAGTCGTCGGGTCGAATCCGGGCGGGCTGTCCTTGAGCGCGAGTCCCAACCCGGCGAGCTTGACCTTGACCTCGTCGATCGACTTCGCGCCGAAGTTGCGGATGTCGAGCAAGTCGGCCTCGCTGCGCGAGATCAGCTCACCGACAGTGTGAACACCCTCGCGCTTGAGGCAGTTGTACGACCGGACAGTCAGATCAAGCTGCTCGATCGGCGTGGAGAGCTGCTCGGCCACGAATGCATCAGCTGGCGACGGACCGATGTCGATGCCCTCGGCTTCGAGGTTGAGCTCGCGCGCGAGACCGAAGAGCTCGACCAGCGTCTTACCGGCCGAGGCCACCGCATCGCGTGGGGCCATCGACGACTTGGTCTCGACATCGACGATCAACTTGTCGAAGTCGGTGCGCTGCTCGACACGAGTCGCCTCGACCTTGTACGACACCTTGAGCACCGGTGAGTAGATCGAATCGACGGGGATGCGGCCGATCTCCTGACCGGGCTGCTTGTTGAGGTTGGCCGAGACGTACCCGCGACCACGCTCGACGACGAGCTCCATCTCGAGCTTGCCCTTGGCGTTGAGCGTTGCGATGTGCAGGTCCGGGTTGTGCACCTCGACACCAGCAGGCGGAGCGATGTCTGCCGCGGTCACGGCACCGGGGCCCTGCTTGCGCAGGTACATGACGACCGGCTCGTCGACCTCGGAGGAGACGACGAGGTTCTTGATGTTCAAGATGATCTCGGTGACGTCCTCCTTGACACCTTCGATGGTCTGGAACTCGTGCAAGACGGTGTCCACGCGGATGCTCGTGACCGCCGCACCCGGGATCGAGGAGAGCAACGTACGCCGAAGCGAGTTGCCCAGGGTGTATCCAAAACCGGGCTCGAGTGGCTCGAGGACGAACCGCGAACGGAACTCGCTGATCGGCTCTTCAGTGAAGGTCGGACGCTGAGCAATGAGCACGTGAGTGTCCTTTCCGCGACAACCTCTATTTGAAGTCGCGAATCATGGGAAGGCTTACTTGGAGTAGAGCTCGACGATCAGCTGCTCTTGGACCGGTGTGTCGATGACGGCACGCGCGGGAAGGGAGTGGACCAGGATGCGCATCCGGTTGGGGATGACCTCGATCCAGGCCGGCACCGGACGCTCGCCCAACTCGGCGTGCGCGACGACGAACGGCGTCAACTCACGTGAGGACTGACGCACCTCGATGACGTCGTTCTCACTGACGCGGAAGGACGGGATGTCCACCTTGCCGCCGTTGACCACGATGTGGCCGTGGCGCACGAGTTGGCGTGCCATGTCGCGGGACTTTCCGAAGCCGGCGCGGTAGACGACGTTGTCCAGGCGCGACTCGAGAATGCGCAGGAGGTTCTCACCGGTCTTGCCCTGCTTGCGGTGAGCCTCGTCGTAGTAACCGCGGAACTGCTTCTCGAGCACGCCGTAGATGCGCGCGCACTTCTGCTTCTCACGCATCTGTAGGAGGTACTCGGAGTCCTTGGTGCGACCGCGGCCGTGCTGGCCCGGTGGGTACGGACGGATCTCAATCGGGCACTTCGGCGACTCGCACTTGGCACCCTTGAGGAACAACTTCATCTTTTCGCGGCGGCAGCGTTTGCAGTCCGCCCCGGTGTATCTGGCCATTAGTTCGGTATCTCCTTCGTGGCTTAGGGCGGTCAGACGCGACGGCGCTTGGACGGGCGGCAGCCGTTGTGCGGCGAGGGGGTGACGTCGCTGATCTGTCCAACCTCGAGGCCGGCGGCCTGGAGCGAACGAATCGCGGTCTCGCGGCCCGAACCGGGGCCCTTGACGAAGACGTCGACCTTCTTCATGCCGTGCTCCATGGCACGACGGGCAGCGGCCTCAGCCGCCATCTGCGCGGCGAAGGGCGTCGACTTGCGCGAGCCCTTGAAGCCGACCTGACCGGCCGACGACCACGCGATCACAGCACCCATGGGGTCAGTGATCGACACGATGGTGTTGTTGAACGTGCTCTTGATGTGCGCGTGGCCGTGAGCCACGTTCTTCTTCTCCTTGCGGCGTACCTTCTTGGCGCCAGCAGCCTGTCGGCTCTTGGGTGGCATACAAATCCTTTGTCGAGGTGATCGGTCCGTACGGTGACCGTCGCGCGGTGCGCGGTCGGGACCGGGCGGACTACTTCTTGCCGACCTTCTTCTTGCCGGCGACTGTCTTCTTGGGACCCTTGCGGGTACGGGCGTTGGTGTGAGTGCGCTGACCGCGTACTGGAAGTCCGCGGCGATGGCGGATCCCCTGGTAGCAACCGATCTCGACCTTGCGGCGGATGTCCGCTTGGACTTCGCGGCGCAGGTCACCTTCGACCTTGAAGGTCGCTTCCAGGTAGTCGCGAAGCTTGACCAACTCGTCGTCGCCAAGATCCTTGACCCGGGTGTCACCGTTGACGCCGGTGGCTTCGAGGGTCTTCTTGGCACTCGAACGGCCGACGCCGTAGATGTAGGTGAGCGCAACCTCCAACCGCTTGTCGCGGGGCAGGTCTACGCCAACAAGGCGTGCCATAGGGCAATCTCGTTTCTGTACCTCGAAGGTCTGGGGACAGTGCCAGTCCTGCTGCCCTGTGCGGCAGGTCTCCGGCCTTCGATTCCGGAGGTGGCGTCCTGCGATCGCGCACGTGTGCGATCGCAGAGGTCGGGCACTGTCATGTGCTCCCGGCGCCCGCTCGGTAGAACGTCGCCGGTATTCAGTTGTGGTGGTGCGGCGTACCTCGTGCGTGTTGCGATGCGTGCTCGGTCGGCGCTGTTGCGATCAGCCCTGCCGCTGCTTGTGGCGGACGTTCTCGCAAATCACCATGACCCGCCCGTGACGGCGGATCACCTTGCACTTGTCACAGATCTTCTTGACGCTTGGCTGGACCTTCATCGATCTCTCTCTTACTTGTACCGATAGACGATGCGTCCACGGGTGAGGTCATACGGCGAGAGCTCCACGACCACGCGGTCGTCGGGCAGGATTCGGATGTAGTGCATCCGCATCTTGCCCGAGATGTGCGCGAGCACCTTGTGGCCGTTTTCGAGTTCGACCCGGAACATGGCGTTGGGTAGAGACTCGACAACCGTGCCCTCGAGTTCGATGGCACCGTCCTTTTTGGCCATGCCGCGTGCACAACTCCTTCAGGGGTAGATCAGGTTTTGCGCCTAGGGAGCCCAGGCACGCAAAGAGATGGCTCACTCGGAACCGAGGGTCGAGTCTAGGCCCGAGGGCCCCGGATCCGGAAATCCGGGGGGTCCTGACGGCCCGGACCCCGCTGGCGCCGTCCACCCCGTTGGCTGCTCGCGCTCGACACGATGGAGCACGACCCCCAGGACCCCCGCTACGGCGAGGCAGCCCAGCGCGAGGCCGACGCTCCCCCACCCGGCGTCGACCGAAGCGGCCGTCTGGTCACGCGCTGACGCGAGCAGACGCACCGCCGCCCCATAGAAGAGGCGGATGGCAGCGATGCACAGCACGAAGATCGAGATCCAGAGAGCGAACCTGCCCAGAGAGTGAAGACGGGCTCGACTCACTCCGGTGACTGCGCGTCTAGTGCTGTCAGCACCCAAGGACCGCGGTCGGTGATCGCGACCGTGTGCTCCCAGTGTGCTGCCCACCTGCCGTCGTTGGTGACCACGGTCCAGTCGTCGTCCAACGTGTGGACGTGCCGTTTGCCCAGCGTCACCATCGGCTCTATCGCAAGTGCGAGCCCCACCTCCATGACCGGCCCGTGTCCGGCTAACCCGTAATTCGGTACGTCCGGAGCGAGATGCATGGCGGTACCGATGCCGTGACCGACGTACTCCTCCAGGATCCCGTACGCCGGACCGCCGGCAGATCGCACATGCGACTCCACCGCGTGGCCAATGTCCGAGACATGACCGCCGGCCTTCATCGCAGCGATGCCCGCCCACAACGAACCTTCCGTCAACGAGGACAGGAGCGCGACGTCATCGGCGATGCCTCCGACCGGCACGCTGATCGCCGCGTCGCCGTGCCACCCGTCGACGATGGCGCCGCAGTCGATCGAGATGAGATCGCCCTCGCGCAACACCCGTGCGCCGGGGATGCCGTGCACGACCTCGTCGTTGACCGACGTACAGATCGATCCCGGGAAGCCGTGATAACCCAGGAAGGAGGGCGTCGCTCCCTCAGCACGGATCGAGGTCTCCGCGATTCGGTCCAAATCTTTCGTCGTCACCCCGGGTACGACGGCAGCGCGCAGAGTCTCCAAGGTGCGTGCGACTACCAGTCCGGCGACTCGCATCTTGGCGAGTTCGTCGGCAGTCTTGATCTCCAGCTTGGACCGGCGACCGAACAACATGGCGGTCAGTCGCGAAGCGCAGCGATCACGCGCGCGGTGACTTCTTTGACGGGGCCAAGGCCGTCGACCTCGGCCAGCAAGCCTCGTTCGCGGTAAACATTCAGAAGCGGTTCCGTCTGCGCGGCGTACAAGGCCAAGCGGCGCCTGATCACGTCTTCGGTGTCATCGCTGCGGCCTTGTTCGGCGGCTCGCTTCATCAACCGAGTGACGACCTCATCGGTGTCAACGGTGAGTGCGACAACCTTGTCAAGACTATGACCGGAGGCCGCCAGCATCTTGTCGAGTTCGTCGACCTGGGCCACCGTGCGGGGATATCCGTCGAGCAGGAATCCC
>Ga0315292_10001008_pt1 | contig 14443 bp, 10 predicted proteins | sample YL17G13_0_MG_FD_204029 | JGI IMG/M metagenome (GOLD analysis project Ga0315292, IMG submission 204029) | Sediment microbial communities from Yellowstone Lake, YNP, Wyoming, USA - YL17G13_0 | ecosystem: Environmental > Aquatic > Freshwater > Lake > Sediment | place: USA: Wyoming | collected... | reverse complement strand
TGCCGGTCTTGATCGGAACCTGAGGATCAAGATCCATCAGGAATATTTTCACACTATCCTGTTCCGGGACCTGGTCGAGCGCCATGACATTCCCCATCCCAAGGCCGTTTCCGATCTCGCACATTGGCTGGTGGATAACGCGTCCTCGCTCTATTCCGTCAACAACCTCACGGGATATCTGAAATCACTGGGTCACAAGGTCCCCAAGTCGGCGGTTTCGGATTATCTGGCCTGGTTTGAGGACGCCTATTTTCTGTTCACCGTTCGAATATTCGACGCCTCACTGGCCCGGAGCAACACCAACCCCAAAAAGATCTATTGCGTCGATCACGCCCTGGTCAAATCGCTGTCTTCGGGGATTCTCGTTAACAGCGGGCATCTCCTCGAAAACCTCGTGTTCATGGCGCTCAGGCGTCTTTACCCGGAGGTCTCCTACTTCAAGACGAAAACCGGCCGGGAGGTCGATTTCGTCGTCCCGGGGCGGGATCGCTCGCGGATGCTGGTGCAGGTTTGTGAGTCCCTGGTCGAGACGCAGACCAGAAAAAGGGAGATGTTGGCCTTAACTGAAGCCATGTCCGAATTGGGTCAAAAAACCGGCACTATCGTAACGAAAAGCGAGGACGAGCGGATTAGTACTGAAACCGGAACCATCGAAGTGGTCCCCATCTGGCGCTTTCTGCTCGAACTGCCGAATCAGGGTTCCCCCAACGAGAATTTGAAATTGGCGAAGCGCTGATCGGGCCCGGATCACCGGAAATGATTTAATCCATTTTTCGATTGACAAATTTTTCGGATATGCTATTTATTTAATATTACTATTAATTCAATTTATTTTTTAATAAACTTCCCCACCTGATCTAAACGGATTAAGGATCTGGAAATGAAGTGGGAGCATCAGATTCCGACAGGAAGCCTCCAGGGGTTCAAACCCATTGGGAGGCTTTTTTTGTTTAAACTTTTCAAAAATTTTCCAAGTTAGGGAGGTGCTGGAATGCGGCTAAAAAAGTTTGGCATTAACGGGTTGGGCCTGGTTTTCTTCGTCCTGATCACCCTGCATTGCTCATTGATCTACTCGGCGGATAACCTTCCTCCTGGCAGTATAGTGCCGGGGTTTAAAATAACGGGCCCTGGTTCGCCCCAAACAAAAGCGTATTTAGGGGTTACGGATGAAAAGCTATTCTCTTTATCGCAAGTCAAGGCGAAACTCGTGTTAGTGGAATTCTTTGACGTTTTCTGACCCGTTTGCCAAAAAAACGCCCCTGTGGTCAACAGGGTCTATAATTTGCTTAAGGAAGACAAGAAACTAGGTACGGATATTAAAATGATGGGTATAGGGCTGGGAACGCAGCCTGAAGACCTGCCTGCTTATATAAAAGCCTTTAAAGTGGAATTTCCTTTATTTTCAGACCCGAAGAAAGATATTCAAAAATTGTTGAAAGTGCAATCCGTTCCGCTTACCGTTCTGCTGGACAAGAACGGCAAAGTTCTCATGAGTCACACCGGCCTGATTGGGAATTTTGACGCTTTTGTCGGCGAGATCAGAAAAAACTATCAGGGGCGATAAAAGGATATCGATGATTTGATTTGTAGATAGCTTTGATCTACCATAAGGCCCCCTCACCCCAATCCCCGTGGGGGCGAGGGAGCCCCAGCGAACAGCCCTGTTGGTAAGATTTTCAAATTTTTTGAGGTTGGTGACGAGAGGACAATGACCGTAAACGAAGACAGGGCGGACGTTCTGGCCAGAAGCCCGGTTTTTAAAGAGCTGCCCCAGGAGGCGCTGGAGGCCATCGCCGGGGCGGTTCATTCTCTGGTGGTGTCCCGCAACTCGATTGTCCTCAGACAGGGCGATCCCGGTGATTGCCTCTACATCATCCGTTCAGGATCCGTGAGGATCTTCAGGAAAAACGAAGAGGGAATGCATTTAGACATTTCCATCAAGGGGCCGGGTGAGACTTTTGGGGAAATGGCGCTCCTTACCGGGGAGCCCAGGTCAGCCGACGTCGAGACGTTGGGAGAGACTCACCTGATGGTCCTCCCCAAAGATCACCTGGATCGAATCATGAGAGACTTTCCCGAAATCTCCAGAGTGTTCGCCAAGGAGATGCGGCGCTGGCTTTTTAACGATGAGAAGCGTCTCGAGATCCAGGCCCGGGAAGTGCATCAATCCTTGCGGATTACCTGGTTTGATTATTTTCTGGTTATGGCGGTCAGCGTTATCCTGGCGACGATTTTCAATTTCTCCAATCCCAACGGGATTCCTCTTTTTCCTGGATTCCTCGGCAAAAACGCTGTCCCGGCCATCGGTCCGGCGGCGGCCTATGAAGAGTTCCAACGCCGTGAAACGCTCTTTTTAGATGCCAGACCCGCCAATTTTTATCAGGAGCGCCACCTTAAAGGGGCGGTCAATGTCCCTCTGGCACTTTTCGATATCGTTTACCTGATGACCTTCGCCAAAGAAAACAAGGAAAAGAAAATCATTGTCTATGGAGGAACGATCAGCAAACTTTATGACTGGGAGCTGGCCGACAAGCTGCTCCTCCGCGGGTACGAGCAAGTCAGAATCCTGGAGGGGGGGCTGGCGGCCTGGGAGGGAAAGGGTTACCCGGTGGACGAAAAGGGGAAGCAATGATTGGGCCGGTCCTCCGAGGAGTCCTGACGAGCAGGTATTTGGCTTTCGCGCTTCGGCTCTGCGTAGGAGGTTTTTTCCTCTACGCCAGCATGAGCAAGATCCCCTATCCGGCTCAGTTTGCGGAAGCAACGGCCAACTACCGGCTCGTGCCCTACTGGCTGCTCAATCCGGTAGCGGTAGTTTTGCCGTGGGTTGAGTTTGTCTGCGGGCTGTTCCTGGTCATCGGATTCACTTCGAGGGCTTCCGTGGTCCTTATCGGACTGTTGCTGGTCCTGTTCAATATTATGGTCCTGATCAACATGTACTGGGGGGCACCCATCAGTTGCGGGTGCTACGATACGGTGGGCGAGCCCATTGGCTGGGGAAAAATCCTTGAAAATCTCATTTTGCTGTCCTTTGCCATCCACGTCTACTATTTTGATCGACTCTTCCTGTTTCGCCGGGGAGGCCGGACCGATCCGGCAAAAATCATTGTCCCTGCTCATGATGCTTCACGATAGGGGTCTTACATGATAATAACACACAACGGCTCTTTTCATTTCCGGTTGCTGCCCTTCTTTCTGCTTTTGATCCTCGCCGCCGCCTGCGGATCAAAAGACGAAGTCGCCGGCAGCTACCAGGCGGCGGGAAAAGAAATGCCCGGGCAGGTCGCGACCGTCTTAGAGCTCAAGGCCAATGGAGACGGCGCCTGGAAATCAGGCGGCGAAGAAATACCTTTCTCCTGGCATCTCAAGGGCGGAGAGCTCAGGATCAACACCAAAGGGGGCGGAGTCATCGTTGGCGACCTTGAAAAGGATACCGTTCACCTTACCCTTCCAGGTAAAGAGAAAATGACTTTCCGGAAAATCCGGTAGCCTATCCGCGGGGTGAAGGCCGATTCCAACGCCCGGTTTGTGGAACGGGCTGTGGCCCTGGCCCGGCTCCTGGACCGAGGGCAGTTCAAATCCATTTTCATGCTGAGAGAAAGATATCGTAGATTGATTGAACTGGTTCGATTGACCTACCGCCCAGAATGACAAGCCCCCTTTAACGGACTTTTTGCGAACATATCAAAGTTGTTTAACGACAAAACGCCCCCTAAAAACCCATTGCCTTCCCGCCCGGTTTGAATAATAATCATTACCTTGCCTAACATTTCCAAATGCAAAAGGAATATCCATGGACCAGCGGAAAGTGCTCTACTTGATCGACGGCAGTTCCTATATCTACCGGGCCTTTTACGCCATCGCCCATTTATCCAACAGCAAGGGGATGCCCACCCAGGCCATCTACGGGTTTGTCCAGATGGTGAACAAGGTTCTGGAGGAGCAGGAGCCTCAATACCTGGCCCTGGTATTTGATGCCAAAGGGCCCACCTTTCGTCACGAGATCTTTTCGGAATACAAGGCCAACCGTCCCCCCATGCCGGAGGCCCTCCAGGTTCAGATTCCCTATATCAAGGAGGTCAGCCAGGCTTACGGCTTCCCCATTTTGGAGAAGGAGGGGCTGGAGGCCGATGACCTGATCGGCACCCTGGCCCTGGAGGCGGAAAGAAAGGGGTTTGAGGTAGTCATCGTTTCCGGCGATAAGGACCTGATGCAGCTTATTTCCAAAAAGGTCTGGATGTGGGACACCCTGAAGGACCAGGTCTTTGACTTGAGGGCCGTCAAGGAACGCTTCGGCACCACCCCGGATCATATCCCCGACGTGCTGGGTCTGGCGGGGGACAGCAGCGACAATATCCCCGGTGTTCCGGGCATCGGGGAGAAGACCGCGGTGAAACTGATCCAGGCCCATGGTTCCCTGGACAACCTGCTGGAAAACCTGCCCGATGTCGCTCCGCCCAAGATCCGGGAAAAAATCACCGCCTTCCAGGAACAGGCCCGTCTGTCCCGCCAACTGGCAACGATCGACACCGGGGTTTCACTGGATCTCTCCGTGGAGGAGTTGAAACCGGGGGCGGCGGATTTGGAGAAATTGAAGGCTCTGTTTACCGAACTGGAGTTCAAGAAATTTCTGGATGGGCTGGGGGGGGTGGCGGAGGTGCGCGACCACCCCCGGGACTATCGGGGGGTTTTCGACCGGAAAGATTTGGAGCGGATCATTCAGGAAATCAAGAAAGCCGGACGGGTCTCACTGGATCTGGAAACGACCTCGCCGGACCCGATCCGGGCCGAGATCGTCGGCATTGCCCTTTCCTGGAAAGAAGGGGAGGGGTTCTACGTCCCTGTGGGCCACACCTATCTGGGGGCCCCCGACCAGTTGCCGCGGGATCAGGTGCTGCTGGACCTGGCCGACCTTATTCAAGATTCTCGGATCGAAAAGATCGGCCAGAACATCAAATACGAATGGCTGGTCTTGCGCCGTTACGGGCTGGATTACCGGGGGATCGCCTTCGACACCATGCTGGCCTCCTACCTGCTCAACCCCGGCCGTCGGGCCCACAACCTGAATCAGATCGCCTGGGAACACCTCAACCAGAAACTGATCACCTACAAGGAAGTCGTGGGCACCGGCTCCAAGGCCCTGAATTTCAGTGCCGTGCCGGTGGCCAGGGCCGTGGAATACGCGGCTGAGGATGCGGAGGTCACCCTGACGCTGGCGGACTTGCTGGGACCGCTGCTGATCAAAGAGGGGCTGAACGACCTGTTCCAAGCAATGGAAATGCCCCTGATCACCGTGCTGGCTGAAATGGAGTGGCACGGTATCCGGATCGACACCCAGGCCCTCAGCGACCTGTCCCAAGAGCTGGAGGGGAAATTAAATCAGATCGAGGATCAGGTCTACATCCTGGCCGGGGAACGTTTCAACCTCAACTCCCCGCAGCAGATGAGCCGGATCCTGTTCGAAAAACTGCAACTGCCCGCCGCCAAGAAAACCAAAGGGAAAAGCCACAGCTCCACGGATGCCGAGGTCCTTCGGGATCTGGCCGTCCACTACCCGATCGCCGCGGAAATCTGGAACTACCGGACCCTGAGCAAACTCCAGTCCACTTATGTCGACGCCCTGCCGAAACTGATCAACCCGGAGACCGGCCGATTACATACTTCTTTCAACCAGACGGTGACGGCCACCGGCCGGTTGAGCAGCAGCGAGCCCAACCTGCAGAACATCCCGGTCCGAACGGAAGAAGGCCGCCGCATCCGTCAGGCCTTTATCGCCGACCCGGGCTGGGTCCTTTTGTCGGCCGATTATTCCCAGATCGAGCTGCGCATCATGGCCCATTACAGCCAGGACCCCAACCTGACGGCCGCCTTTCAGGCCGGCGAGGATGTGCATGCCCGCACGGCCGCCGAGCTGTTCAACGTGACCCCCGATGGGGTGACCGCGGACATGCGCCGCCAGGCCAAAGTGATCAACTTCGGGATTATTTACGGCATGAGCGCCTTCGGTTTGTCCAAGGAATTGGGCATCGGGGCCCGGGAGGCCCAGGAGATGATCGACCAGTACTTTCTAAAATATGAAGGCGTAAAACGGTTTCTGGACCAGACCATCGCCGAGGCCCGGGAAACCAAGATGGTCACCACCCTCTTTAACCGGCGCCGGATCATCGAGGAGATCAACAGCTCCAACCGGGTGGCCCGCCAGTTCGCCGAGCGAACGGCCATCAACACCCCCATCCAAGGAAGCGCTGCCGACCTGATCAAAAAGGCCATGATTGTTATCGATCAGGAAATGAAAAACAAGGGATTGAAAGCCCGGATGATCCTCCAGGTTCACGACGAACTGGTCTTCGAGACGCCCGAAGAGGAAGTCGATCCGTTGAAAAAAATGGTCAAGCACTGCATGGAAGCGGCCGTGGAGCTTCGGGTCCCTTTGATCGTCCAACTTTTCACGGGACGAAACTGGGCGGAGCTGAAATAACTAATGAGCGAGGCTTAATTTAAGTGCCTGGTCAACCTCTTCCATTCCCCGGTCTGCTTTTTTAACCACAGGGAAAGGGCTTCCTGGGCTAATTGGCTGCGAGCCATCTTAAATTTTTAGAATGGGACTTTTTGGTTAGAAGGGTTCATCGAAATGACTCGGTTAAGAAACAACCCAGGCAAGAACAGTCGTCCCATCCTCCGGAAAGCCGTTCTCCGGGAGCGGTTGTTTGAGCGGTTGGACCGCTTTCAGGACGGGCCGGTCATCTGGGTCTCCGGGCCGGCCGGCAGCGGGAAGACCACCCTGGTCAGTTCCTATCTGCAAGACCGGAGAATTCCCAACCTCTGGTACCAGGTAGCTGAGGCCGATAAGGACCCGGCCACCTTTTTCTACCGACTGGGGTCCTCTTTTACCGAGGCCTTTCCCCGTCGAAAAAACCCCCTGCCCCTTTTTAACCCCGAATATCTCCAGAGCATCCCCGCCTTTGCCGATCGTTTTTTCCGGGAAGCCTTCAGCAGCTTAAAACCCGGGACGATTCTGGTTTTAGACAATTTCCAGTTCATTCCGGAGAATTCGATAATCCAGGAGGTCATTCTGCTGGGGGTGAACGAATTCGCCCAGGGAAGACTTCTAATGCTGATCAGCCGTGCCGCCCCGCCTTCATCCTGGATCAGGCTTCAGGCGAATCAGCAATTGGCTCTGTTGACCTGGGAAGACCTGCGTCTGACCCTGGAAGAATCGGTGGATATCGTCCGATTGCGACCCGATCGGGACGTTCCAGGGGAAACGATTCGGCAGGTACACGCTATGGTTGACGGCTGGGCGGCCGGGTTGATCCTGATACTGCAAGGCCTCAGGCAGGGGATCATTCCCGAAAAAATTCCTGATATCACCCGGGAGGGAATCATTCAATATTTTGGAAAGGAGATTTTCGACAGAACCAGCCCGGAGACAAAGGAATTTCTCCTCCGGACGGCTTTCCTGCCTCAAATGACCATTGGAATGGCAGAAACGCTGACCGGCCTTCCTCAGTCCGGTTCCATTCTGGCCGGGTTAATGCGGAACAATTATTTCATCGATCAGCGATACCTGAAAGAGCCGGTTTACCAGTATCACGCCCTGTTCAGGACCTTTTTGCGAAAGCAGGCTAAGGCGCATTTCTCCCCGGAACCATTCAAGGACTTGAACCAGAAGGCCGTTCAAATGCTGGAAACAGGCGGACAGATCGAAGAAGCCTTTATTTTGGCCCGGGAAGCCGAGGACTGGGAAATGATGAAGCGGATCATCCTCCAGAATGCTCAAACCCTCCAGTTTCAGGGAAGGGCCAACCTGCTAAGGGAATGGCTGGAAGGGCTGCCGAGCGAAATGATTGACCAGGATGAATGGCTTCTTTTCTGGCAGGGAGCATCCCAGATCTTTTTTGATTTGGTTTTGTGCCAGGATCTTCTGAAGCGGTCTTATGAGAAATTCAAGCAAAAGGGAGAAATAGTCGGGATGCTTTTGGCCTGGTCCGGCATCGTTTCACTCATTGCTCATTGTCTTAAAAGTTCTGATCAGTTGGATTACTGGATTGATGATCTCAAGACCCATATACGGGATCCCTTCCAGGAATTTCCTTCTCCCTGGATAGGAGGGCGGGTTTCCACGAGCCTGTTTTGCGCCCTGGTCCAGAAACAGCCCGGTCATCCGGAGATAGAACTTTGGGCGGATCGAGCCCTGTCCCTGACGGGAGACCTCCAATTAAATAAAGACATTAGAGGTCATCTTTTATTCTATCTGGTCCTTTACGAAATCTATATTGGACGTTTAGAAAAGGCCTCCCTGGCGCTGGAAATGCTCAGCTCATTTACGCAAACCCTGGATGATCAGTCATTGCTTCGTTTCCCTGGCTTCATGGGCGAGACGATGTTTTTTGAGGTAGCGAGCCTCCCTGAAAAATGCCTTAAATCCGTCAACGAGGGTCTTGAGTTTGCCCGATTCCAGGGCGGACCTTTAGCGTTAAGGCTTAATTTTTTGTTTTTCCAGGCCATCCAGAATTCACTGAATATGAACGACACCGAAAAGGCGCGCCAGTTCATTAACCAGTTTTCCACTTTCATGTCCAAACCGGTAGTGGGAAACAGTGATATGGCTGCCCTTCACCAGAGCTTTTATTATTACGGTTTAGCCAGAGAAGAACTTGTCCGCGGAACCTACGGTCAAGCTGCTATTCATGGGGAACAGGCCCTGCGTTACGCGCTCGACACCGGCGCTCCGTTCATTTTCGGGTCCGCCTATCTGCTGAACGCCGTTATTCTGAATCACCGGGGGATGGATGATAAAGCCCGGGAACACCTTTCCCAGGGCCTGGCCATCTCCCGGCAGATCAAGAGCCTATTCCTGGAATTCAATGCCCGGCTGCAGCAGGCCTATATGGCGTTCAAGAACCGCGAGGAAAACAAGGGCCTCGGGTCTCTCCGGGAAGCGTTGACCCTGGGGAAAGAAGAGAAGTTATTGAATACCTACATTGACTGCCCGGCCGATACCGCCTTTCTCTGTGAAAAGGCGCTGGAAGAGGGGATCGAGGTGGAATACGTCCAGGAAATCATCCGCCGGCGAAGACTTGTTCCTGAAAATCCTCCGGTCCATCTGGAAAATTGGCCCTGGCCGCTGAAGGTGACTACGTTGGGGCAATTCGTCATTTATAAGAACGGGCAACCTCTCCGTTTCTCGCGCAAGGCCCAGAAAAAGCCCCTCGACCTGCTTCAGGCCCTGATTGCCGCCGGGGCCAAGGGCATCCGGGATGAAGATTTGGCCGATGCCCTCTGGCCGGAGGCCGACGGGGATGCAGCCTTTCAGTCCTTGAAGATTACCCTACACCGGCTCCGTGCCCTCATCGGCCGGGAGGAGGCGGTTAAGGTCAGGGAAGGGCGGGTGTCCCTTGACGATCGTCTATGCTGGATTGACGCCTGGGCCTTTGAACGGCTTCTGGGAGAGGCCGATGGATGCGATCCCGGGGCCGCTGTTCCGCTTCTGGAAAAAGCCGTTGGTTTTTACCAGGGCTTTTTTCTGGGGCGGGAGATGGAGGAACCCCGGCTGTTGGCTGCCGGGGAAAGATTGCGCAGCAAATTCCTGCGCGGGGTGGAAAAGTTGGGTTCCTTCTGGAGCCAAGGCGGAGAGTGGGAAAAGGCCCGGGAATGCTACCGGAAAGGCCTGGAGGTGGACAGCCTGGCCGAGGAGTTCTGCCGCGGCGCCTTGGTCTGCTGTCGGAACCTGGGTTTGCGGGCCGAGGGCCTGTCGTTATACAAAAGTTTTGAGAAAAGGCTCAAAAAGGAACTGGATATTGCCCCCACCGCTAAAACCATGGCCATAAGGGATAGCCTGTTAGGGATGGCGCTATGAGGGCAGATACTGGATAAAGACGAAAAACGATAATGGATACGAGATCCTTCGCTTGCCGTCATCCTGAGCGAAGCGAAGGATCTCGTTGTTCGGTTCAAGATAAACTCCGTGAAAAATCTCGTCTGGTTATTCTGATTAAAGCACCGCTTCCTCGGGTGTGCACCGGCTAAAAAAAATTTTCAAACCTTCATTTCCCCCCCCTATCCGTATCCTATCTGTATCCTACAGCCTGTTATTTTCCAATTATAGACTGATCAATTTTAAAAAATCCAATCCATTTGAACCAAAAGTCTCTTGGACATTCCTGGTATAAACCTGGAAGCCCAGGGATTTCCCTCCGGGGGAGACGGCATGGACACTGTCGCCAGTTACATTATCCGGATCTACCGCTTCGAGAAGGACCGGCCCAAAAGTCTGGTAGGGGTCGTGCTTGAGGCAGGGAAAAAAGGGAAAAAGGCTTTTCAAAGTTGTGATGAACTTTGGGAAATCATAAATTCAGAAAAAGAAGAGAAACATCTGGATAAGGCAAACCCTGCCCCCCCTCACCCCAACCCTCTCCCGCGTGGGGGAGAGGGAGCCGGAGGAAACAGCCGGAAACACTAAGCCTCCCCTCCCCTGGCAGCCTGCGGCGCGCTCGGGCGTCGGAGGGGACTTCGGCGTGAGCCCTTCGGCTTGGCGCTCAGGGCCTTGAGCTTGTCGAAAAGGCTCAGGGCCGAACTGCTCATTCGAACGATTGAGGGGTGGGGGACCTAAGATTTGCATAGTTTGTGGGTACCACCGAAGGATGAGTATGGAGGTAAGTAAAAGGATAAGGAGGTGATCATTTAACGGTTAAAGAGGTTTGGCGGATGGTCAACCGAATAGAAAATATTATTAATTGACCCTGAAGTTTGGGGTCTGAAGAAAGGAGGGAACATCATGAATAATTTAAAAATGAAGAAGTATTACTTTATCGCAGCCGCCATCGCGCTAATGGCTGTGTTCGTGGCCGCCCCGGCCGGGGCAACCGGGGCCAGGGACTTGAACTGGAAGTTCCGCGGGGACTATACCTATAATGCGGCCGCAACTTGCGCAAACGCTGTATGCGGCCAAGACCAAGCAGGCAAATACGACTGCGGATCCGCAGCTAATTGTTGCGTATCCTCAAATAAACCAGCAAATTGTGATCCCAATGTGCCACCTTGTACTTGGGGGTTCAACCCGGCCACTTTAGCGCTTAGAGTACCAGGATCACAAAAATCGTACGGCTTTAACGTTCAGGGTGTGATTAACTTTGACGGCCACGGGAACTGGACCTTAAAGGGGGAGATTCTGGTTATTCGCACTACTGTGGGCATTAATCCTCCTGATATTCCCGCGAACCAGTCGGACCTGGATGTCGCCGGCACCTATGTAGTAGATTCTGTGGGAAATGGACTGTTTGTTGACATCACATGGCCCACCTACACTGTTACGTTAAAGTCAGGGGTGGTATTAAAATTTTCTGGTCCCATCACTTCACGGGGCCGGTTGGACACCGTCACTGGGAGCAGCACTGTGATCATAAGCCAAACGATTCCGGAAATAGAAGAACAAGAGATAATTGTGGCGCCGCTTACCTCCCTTTTGGGTATGAAGGAACAAAGAATCTGCGGTAACATAGGAACCATAGTTCAGCTTTCACCAAGGAAAAACTGGTTATCAAAAGAATAAACGGACTTGTTGAAAAGTAATATATTGCCATGAAAGTTTCTCTGCACTTCCGGCAGGGCCGTCCTCGGCCCTGCCTTCCCTTTTTATCCGAGGAAGGAAACCCATGAAGAAGTCAGCCAAGATTAACCTATTCCGACCCTTTTCCAGGCGCTACCTGAAAAAGGGAGCGCCTTCACTAAGCTATAAGTCGTAATGTAGCTTCAGGGCTCGGTCGACCGAACGCATGATTTCCGGGGGAAGACCCCCTATCTTTTTGACCAAACGGAGTTTGTCAACCGCTCGAGTCTGGTTGACCATGGTCTTCGAATGTGTCATCAAGCCGCCGATATTTATGACCTACAGGGGAAACTCTATCGCGTCGGCTTTGGTTATCTGACCCAGAGCTATGACGTAAAAGCCCCCAATCACCAGTTTTGCGGTTTCTATGACCTGGATTCCCGGATGTATTCCGTCACCCTCTGGCCTGCCCAAAGAGGGAAGCTGACCTATTTTGAGACGCCCGATCCCCGAAATTTTTCCCCAGAGGCCCTGACTGGCGGCGGTGTTCGTTGAGGTAAATATGGTCTATTGAATTCCCATTCGAAAGCGGTAGCCCTGAAACCGGAAGACAATGCTATTCGGCAATATCTCCTCCACCTTCATCCCTTCCGTCGAATCCTGTCCTTCCTGGAGAATTTGATCGTTGACCCGAACCAGGCGGCTGTGAGGTTCAGGGCTGTAAACATGGGCCGAAATCTTCAGTGTCGGCAGGGCGCTGCGGACGTCGGCCGGCAAATCGTTCAGGTTGAAAACCCGGTCGCTTCGCAGCACCGCCGTTTTTGACGACTTCTGGGGCGGCACCTTGGGCTGATCGGAGGTGGAAGCCTTTTTATCCGGAGGAGGCGGCGTATTCACCGGTTCGGTCGCCGGCACCCTCTCTCGGGGCGGTCCGGGGGGGGGCTGGTCCACCGGACTCTTGGGAGTCGCCGGAAACGAGGGCCGCTTCTCGACAGGTAATGCGTTCTTGACCGGGTCGGAAACCGGCAATTTCTGCGGAGGGGCGGCAGGAGCTTTCCGGTCCTCCGGGCCCTTGGATCCCGCCGGAGTCGGGGTCCGCTCCCAGGCCGTCTTCCGGCGGTCGGCGTCCTGGGTGGGAGAGGTCACGGGGGGGGGGACGGCCGTGGGAACCGTTTTAACGGAGGTCCGCTGGGGGAGAATAGCGGCGGAGCGGGGCGGTTGGTACGGACCCCGGAAAACGATCCACCATAACAGGACCCCGATGTTGAGTATCAGGGCCACCGCCAACAGATAGGGCCAGAGGGGCCTTTGGGGGGCGGCCGTCTCCGGTGTTCCCAACCCGGACAGGGAGGTCGGCGATACCTCCAGTTGCCTCCTCCGTTCTATCTTTTTCAGGGCCTCCAGGATGTAGGACATACTTAGAAGGTCACTTTCCCGTCGTGGAGTACCGGGTCCCCGGGCTCGGCCGCAACGCTTAAAGGCATGATCGTCTTCGGGCCGACTATTCCGTCGGGCGTCAGCCCCACGGCGAGTTGGAATTTCTTGACCTCCTTGAGGCAGGCGGGATCATAAATCGCTTCAGCTTCGTCCGAAGGGGTCCGTCCCTGAGCCAGGGCCAGATGTTTTTTTAACCAGGCCACCATCGGTTCACGGCTTCCGGGTTTCAACTCCCCACGGTACTCGGGGGGCGCTCGCCAGAGGACCAGATATTCCCCGGACCAGATCCTGTTTATCTCGCGCAGGTCGACGATCCGGGTGGACGGCCCGACGACCACAGCGGCCGTTTCCCCCCGGAGGGCGGTCAGGGTGGCGTAAAACGACCCCTGGTGATCGTCGATCAACGTCAAAACGGCGGGCTTGTTCATTTGGCGAAGTGCGGTCAGGCTGCCCCGCCCCTGCAGGCAGCGCAATCCCACCGCCCGGGACTGTCGGCAGAGATCGCCCGGTTGATAGGCGACGCGCCACAGGGTCAGCAGCGCGCCGTGGGCCAACCGCCGGGTCTGCGCACCGCTGAGGTCCCCCGGCCATTCCAGGCCGGCCTTTTCCACCGGCTGGGCCTTCGGCTCGGGAGAACGGGCGGCGGCCGCCGGCGCCGGCGGCGGTGCGCTTAAGGGCCAATACCAGTAAAGATAGACGCCGGTCCCGAAAGCGGCCAGCAAAAGGAGCAGCAGGGCGGCCCCGGTTTGATAGACGGCGGACCGCAGCCCCGGAGACCTATTCCGGCCGATGACCTCCCCTGCGGCCCGTTGCAAGGTCTTCGGATCGACCCGGTCTTTTTCCTCAACATAGGCCCCCAGTAAAGCCCGGTCGCAGATGACGTTGATCAGTCTCGGTATCCCCCGGCTCAACCGATATAACTTTCTGATCGTGGCTGGAGGGAAGAGATGACCCCTGGAACAGCCGGCTACCGACAGGCGATGCCGAACGTAGCGGGCGGTTTCCTCTGGTGACAGGGGGCCGAGGTGATACCGCGCGATGATCCGCTGGGAGAGTTGAATCATCCGAGGCTGTTTCAGCAGGTCCCGGAGTTCCGGTTGTCCGATCATAATCACTTGGAGCAGCTTGTGTTCGTTCGTTTCCAGGTTGGTCAGCAACCGAATCTGCTCGAGCAGTTCCGGTTTCAGGTTTTGGGCCTCCTCGAGGATGAGGATGGCGCGCCGGCCCCGGGCGTTGACGGCCAGGAGATAGTCATGGATGCTGGAGACCAGAGTCTGGTTCGTGGCCGGTCCTGCGGGCGGGCTGATCCCGAACTCCCGACAGATGGAGACCAGCAATTCCACCACCGACAATTCCGGATTGAGGATGAAAGCCACCTCCGCACCTTCGGGCAACGTTTCCAGCAGGCGTCGGCAGGCCGTGGTTTTGCCGGTGCCGACATCGCCGGTCAGCAGGACAAAG
>Ga0315292_10001006_pt1 | contig 14449 bp, 12 predicted proteins | sample YL17G13_0_MG_FD_204029 | JGI IMG/M metagenome (GOLD analysis project Ga0315292, IMG submission 204029) | Sediment microbial communities from Yellowstone Lake, YNP, Wyoming, USA - YL17G13_0 | ecosystem: Environmental > Aquatic > Freshwater > Lake > Sediment | place: USA: Wyoming | collected... | reverse complement strand
GCCGAGGCCCTGGTGCTGGGCGAAGCCTCCGGGTTAAGCAAGAAAAAGGCCCTGGAGATCTTGAACGAAGGGGCCGGTCAATCCATGGTCTTAAACGCCAAGCGCGACAAACTCCTGACCGAAGATTTTACCTCCCATTTTTCCTCCGCCCTGATGTATAAGGACCTCCATTACCTCCAGGACCTGGCCCGAAGCGTTAGAAAATCATGCTTTCTTACCGGGGTGACCAAGGAGCTTTTCGGCTTAACCTTTCCCCAGAACCGAGATGCGCTGGACTTCTCCGCCATCTATCAAATACTCAAAAAATTGTAGGGAGCATCCATGGAATCGGCTAATTGGGTTAAGGAATTCCCGGGCGCCATTACGGTTTGCGATACCCAGGGGATCATTCTATCCATGAACGATCAAGCCGTAGCGGTTTACCAAGGCCAGGGGGGGCGCCGGTTGGTCGGGACCAATCTCTTGGATTGCCACCCGGAGCCGGCCCGGGTCAAATTGGGCCGAATGATGGAGGATCCCCGGTCCAATGTCTACACTATTGAAAAAAAAGGCCGGCATCGACTGATCTGTCATTCCCCCTGGTACCAGGGCGGCCGATATGCCGGCTTTATTGAACTGGCCCTGGAAATCCCGGATCCGATGCCCCATTTCGTCCGGGAAGGATAATTATGGATTGGAAGGCCATTGAACGAGAAGCGACCGATCTGCTTTCTGAATACCTTCGGATTGATACTACCAACCCGCCGGGGAATGAACGAAAAGCCATTGATTTTCTGGGCCGCCACCTAAAACAGGAAGGGCTCGCCTTTGAAATAGTGGGGCAAGACCCGGACCGCCCTAACCTGATCTGTCGTCTCTCCTCCGGAAAGGATCGAAAAGGGCTGATGCTGCTCCATCATTGCGATGTGGTGGGGGCCGACCCCCGGGAATGGGAAGTGGATCCCTTCGGCGGAGAGGTCAAGGAGGGGTATGTTTACGGCCGGGGCGCCCTGGACATGAAAGGCATGGGGATCATGGAACTGATGGCCTTGGTCCTGGCCCACCGCTATGAAATCCCCCTGAGGAAGGATCTCTTACTGGTAGCCTCCTGCGATGAAGAAAGCGGCAGTTCTTTCGGGGCGGAGTATTTAGCGCAACATCACCCCCATGAAATGGAATCGGCCTGGGCCCTGAATGAGGGCGGGTGCGGCTGGGGGCTGGGGGGCTGGGAATCGGTCCTGCTGGGATTCGGAGAGAAAGGCCCCCTCTGGGTCCGACTGATAGCGGAGGGGAAGGCCGGCCATGGGTCTATCCCCCACGGCCGGAATCCCTGCGAGGCCCTGGTGGACGGGTTGTCGGCACTGAAAGCCGCCGAGCGGCCGCTGCGAATCCTTCCCGAGATGAAATCCCTGTTGGCCAATTTGGGGCTGGAAGGACTTTCCGCGGAAGCGCTGGCCGATCAGCCTTTCCTGCAGATTCCTCAGATCAGGGCCATGTTCCAGGACACCCTGAGTTTGACCATGCTCCAGGGGGGCTACCGGCCAAACGTGATCCCGGCCCGGGCCGAAGCCGCCTTGGATATCCGGGTCCTTCCGGACCGGTCCCCCGCGGATATGCTGACCGATCTAACCAAGGCATTGCCGGCCGGCCCCTGTCGTCTGGAGGTTATTCGCACCATCGAGGCATCCCGTTCACCGGTGGACAATGAATTTTTTCATTGTCTGGAAGACCTGGCGAAACAGTTCTTTCCTCAGGCCCTGTTCCTGCCCGGAATTTTTCCGGGATTTACCGACTCCCGGTGTTTTCGCCGCCTGGGTCTGATCTGCTATGGCTGGATCCCGGCCATGATCCCCGCGGAAGACCTGGAAAGGGTTCATGGGGTCAACGAGCGGATTCGTATTAGGGATTTAACCACGGGCATCCGGGTCATTTTCGAAATGATCCAAAGGATGGTGGGAGAAAAAGGAAATATTGAACAGTGAGGGGAAAGACTAACACAAATCCTTAGACAGGGACTGTCAAATAATCGTGAGCAAAATCCCTACTTTTGAGGGATTGCCTAATAATAAAAAGGGGGGTAATTAAGATAGGAAGAAAGGTTTTCTGCTTAGGCGAACATTGGATTTCTTGGACCAGCCAGATTCGACTAGCCGCTTATGTTATTATATAGAATATATGGTAATACTATTCGAATAGTCTGGCGAAAATCGGGGTCTGGTCCAGCCGTGGGGGAATAAAAAAGTGGTCGTCAACAAATCACTTCCCGTAGCCCTTCTTCCGATACCAGCCCATCGGAATGACTACCACTATAACTTCCTCCCCGGCCAACTTCGGGCAAATGCACCGGCCCCCAGGGTTAAAAGCCCAAAAATCCTGGAAGCCGATGCGGTTATCTTAGATGTAAAATCGCTCGATTGGATTTCCTTTGGAGAGGCCAAGCCCCTTCATCCTTTCCAAATCGATTGCCCGGACCCTTCCCCTGGGGCGCACCTTCAGATCCCCCCTTATTTACAGCAGACCTTCATTGAAGCCTACCGGCGTCAGGCGGATCCCCGTTTGGCCCTGCCCTCCAAGGGCGCCAGGGTTAATCTAACCGCTTAAAAATTCCTTAGTAGGTGACAATGCGCCACGCAGGCACATGAAAATGGTACCTGTTTACAGGCTGAATGGCATCCGGTATGGAGGCGGCCTGAACTTGATTCAGGCTTTCATGGGCAACTTGGGAACCTGTCATTCCGATGATAAGGGAGAAATTCAAGTGGAGGACCCACAAGAATGAGAGTACCGAGGCCGATTAACTGATCCAAAAATTCAATTCCGACGCCAAGATTAAAGGTAGTTTTTCAGGAAGGACTCTGTCATATAGATATCTTCTCTCCGAGCTGTTCCGGACTCTTCTTCTCCAATTCCCGCTTAAACCGCTCCCGCTGCCCTTCAAAATACTCGCGGTTAGCGGGCTCTCCGGCCAGGATTTCTTCCATAATACGCAGCGCCAGGTCCGGCCGGCCGTTGGCCAGGTAGGCCTCGGCCAGGGTGTCCCAGATCGTGGGGTCGGGCTTCAGGGCCGCGGCCGCCTGGGCCAGGGTCAGGGCCTTCCGGGGGTTAAAATAGTTGGGGTCCCGGCTGGTGGCGTACATCCAGGCCAGGTTATTCAGCACCAGGGCATTCCGGGGCTCTTTTTTCAAAATCTTTTCATAGGCCGCTTCGGCCTCGCCGTACCTCTTCTGCTCCTGATAAATGAGGGCCAGGCCCGACAGGATCCGGGGGTCGTCCGGCCGGGCCCGCAGTTCCCTGGTCAACAGCTTTTCCAGGATCTGGACCTCCCCCGGCCCTCCGGGAGTGAAGAGGCCGGGGGACCGCCAGACAGCAGCTCCCAAGCCGATCAGCAAGACCAGGTAGATCCCCACAGACCAAAAAACTTTCTTCTGGTGCCGCACTATGATTTGGGGCTCCCGGCTGCTTTTTTCCAGGAAATCCACCCGTTGAGCGATGCTGTAATGATGCCAACTGGGCATACGGCGGTCCTGGCCGGAGTACATCCCGATTTTTTCCAGGGAACCTACTAAAGGGTCGGGAGACCCTAAAAGCTGCATAGCGTACAGGTCGGCCTGGCGCTCGAAATTGCGCATGAAAAAGCCGAAAAGAAAACGGAAATAAAGGACCAGGAAAATCGCCAGGGGAACCATGGACAGCAGGGAGAACAGGCCCTCGAAATGGGTCTGCCAGCGGGTGAGCAGCTTCAGGATCTCCGGCTGAGTCAACAGGTGCTGGCTGACCAACTGATAAAAAAGCAGGGCCAGCAGGGCGTAGCCCCCGAAAAAAAGCAGATAAAAAAACATATGCTTCTTACGAATGTGGCCGATCTCATGGGCCACCACCCCTTTCAGTTCTTCCGGAGTAAGGAGCTGGAGCAAAGACGGGGTAATCAGGAGATAGCGAAACCTTTTGATTAATCCCATGACGCCAGCCGTCAACATCTGACCTTCAAAAACCGGCCAGAGCAGTATCTCCTGAAAGGGGGCCCCCAGTTTCCGGCAGAACCGGCTGATTTCTTCCCTTTTAGGACTCTCGGGAATAGGCCGGCACTGCCACCAGACCTTGATCAGATAGGGCAGAAAGATGGACATTAAAAACAAGAAAACCAGAATATAGGAAATCTCGCCCAAAGGATGATCCAGGAAGGCCTTGACTTTGGCCCCGCCGACCCTCCCCAGCATATCCGTCAGCGCGGTGACTAGGATCCAGGGGAAAAGAATGGGTAGATTAAACTGGAACTGGGACCAGACATAGGCGCCCTGACCCTGGGTGATGTGAAAAAGCACCCGGTAGGCCGGGAACCCGTAATACCAGATCAAGGAAAGGTGGGCCAGATAGACGGAAATCCCCAGCACCCCCTCCCAGGAGGAGAACTGCCTGGCCCCGGGAACCAGCAGGATCAGGGATTTCAGGTTTAAAAAATAAACTTCCGCGCCGAAAAACAGCAGCGACAGGATCATGAACTGTTGCTGGGCCTGCTGGTAACGTCTTTGAACCAGGAAAGAGTCGGCCGCTTCACCTTGGGCCAGACGCCCCAGATGTCTGAAACGACGGTGTACTTCAATACCAAAGAAAGCCCCGATCAGGAGGATTCCCAAAGTGGACATCCACAGGCTGGGGACCGTCAGCCGATCGGCCGTGCCGGTGTGAAAGATGAACAGGGCCAGCATAAAATAGATGATATTAGTAAACATAGGCTAAGGTTTGCTTTCTCTTGAAAAAGTGTAACTATTTTACCCTAACACCTTAAACGGTTAGAAACCTGGAGAGCAAGGGAATTTTGCGGCTGGTTTATTGGGGGAAGCCGGGAAAAGGCACCACTGCATCCGGACCTGAGCCAAAATGGGTAGGAGGAAAGCGGGCGATTCCTTTCATGCAGGAAAATATGACCCAGGCTTAGACTTTTAAACCGGCAACCAGTAACATGCAACCAGCAACGCTGTTTATTCTCGTATTAAATACTATGCCACAAATAAATCAGAAGAAAGAGACCTATGGCGGTAATGGACAGGGTCAGGAGGATATCCAAAATCAATGACGGATGATAGGTGTCGTCGTCGATCTGTCTTTCGGTCCGTTTGTAGCGGATAAAGGCCAGAACCCCCATCAAGGCCCCTAATCCGATTAAAATCAGCCCCAAAATGGAGGAAAAACCCGGGAAGGCCATGGAGGGTAAAGAGGATTTTGGACCGGCCGGGGCGGACTGCTCCAAGAAACAACCCATCTGTCTCATAAATAATCCGAATTTTTCCACCACGAAACCGAAGGCCATAATGCCGATGCCGGTCCGAATCCAGGCCAGAAAGGTCCTCTCGTTGGCCATGTGAACACGCCGGTTTTGAACCCGAACTTGTTTTATCTCGATATTTGTTTTAGTCATGCCTTCATTCCTCGTAATAAAATTCGGCAAGCGAATCACCGCTGCCACAAAATGTGAGCGGCCTCCAGGGGAACCGCCACGCCTGAATAGTGCGGTATCATCCGGGCCGTATAGTCCGTCGACGGGCGGTCCGCAGGGACCGAGGCACTGTAAACATAGCCGCCCGCTGCACCCGTTAGCGGGCGAAAGCGCTTCATCTCCAGCCGCACCGGTCCGTCGCCGTTGGCGCCTTCGGCATAAAGCTCGACCCGCACGGCCTGCGGATCGAGGTCATCCAAATATAGTTGAACGTCAAAGGCGTGCTGTTCCCCGCCGGATTCCACTTTCATTTCTCCGAAGCGCAGCCTGGCCCATCGCTGTTCCAGGGCCTGCTGCCAATCAACCACCTGCCGGCCCACTGCGCCCTTATCGGCAGCGCGCTCACGGTAAGCGGCCGCCGCGGGGAGATAGTGTTGCTCGGTGTATTCGCGCACCGTGCGGTTGGCGGAGAATCGCGGCGTCAACTGCGCCATGCTCTCCCGTACCCGGGCCACCCAGGCCGTAGGGATGCCGTTCTCATCGCGGGTATAGAATTCGGGGATGACCTCCTGTTCGAGCAGATCGTAAAGGCTCTCGGCTTCGGCAGCATCCCAGGCCGGATCGCCGTCATGTTCCCGGCCGTCCCCCAAGGCCCACCCCACTTCCGGCCGGTAGGCCTCCGCCCACCAGCCATCGAGCTCGGAAAGATTGAGGCCGCCATTGACCAGCACCTTCATGCCGCTGGTCCCGCAGGCTTCCCACGGCCGCCTGGGGGTGTTGATCCAGACATCCACCCCCTGCACCAATTGCCCGGTCAAAAGCATATCGTAGTCGCTCAGAAAGATCACCTGTTTACGGGTCTCGTCCCGCCGGATGAATCGCGTCCACTCCTGAATCATGGCCTGCCCGGTCCGATCGGCCGGATGGGCCTTGCCGGCAATGATCAGTTGCACGGGACGCCGGGGATCGGTAAGGATACGCAGGAGCCGCTCCGGATCGTGCAACAGCAGGTTTGGCCGCTTGTAGGAGGCAAAGCGGCGGGCAAAGCCCAAGGTCAAGGCGTTGGGATCAAAAAGATGTTTCGCGCCCTCAACCTCCTCGGGTGAGGCGCCCGCGGCTTCCAGTTGCCTGGATAGTCGTTCCCGTACATAGTCAACAAGGGACTGGCGAGCGGAAGCACGGCATTCCCAGAGCCGGTAGTCGGGAAGCCCGCGCAGGTCTGCTTCCAGGGTCTCCAACGTCCCCAGCCAGCGGTCCTTGCCGCAAGATCCGGTCCACAGGGCATCGGTCTCTTCCGAATCCCAACTGGACATGTGAACCCCGTTGGTCACGTGCCCCACCGGCACTTCGCCCTCCGGCCAGCGCGGGAAGAGCGGCTGAAAGATGCGCCGACTCACCTGTCCGTGCAGGCGGCTGACCCCATTGACCGCCCCGCTTCCTCGTACGGCCAAGTAAGCCATATTGAAAGGTTCCAAAGAATCGTTCGGGTTCCGACGGCCAAGGGCCAGTAGATCGTGGAGCGAGATGCCCAGCTTATTCTGGGCGTACCAACCGAGATAGTGTTCTATCAGGACCGGAGAAAAGCGGTCAAAACCGGCGGTAACCGGCGTATGGGTGGTAAAGAGGTTTCCCGCTCGCGTGACGGCCAGGGCGACTTCGAAGGGTTGTCCGGTTTCTTCCATAAAGGTTCGCGCCCGTTCCAACACGGCGAAGGCCGCATGCCCTTCGTTAAGATGGCAGACTTCGGGCTTTAGGCCGAGGGCGTTCAACAGGCGCCATCCGCCGATGCCGAGGACCAGCTCTTGATTAAGACGCAACTCCGGGCCGCCTCCGTACAACTCGCTGGTGATCCCCCGCCGAGCCGGGAAGTTGGCCGGATCGTTGCTGTCCAGCAGGTAGAGCTTCACCCGGCCGACCTGGACCTGCCAGGCCCGCAGCCAGACCGAGTAGCCGGGCAATGTGAGTTCCAGCCGCAGCCACTCCCCATCCGGTTCGCGCAGGGGCATGATCGGTAGCTGACCGGGGTCGTTGTACGGAAAGAGGGCCTGCTGTGCTCCATCCTGGTCAATGACCTGACGGAAATAGCCCTGCTGGTAAAGCAGTCCCACGCCAACCACCGGCGCACCCAGATCACTGGCGGTCTTGAGTTGATCGCCGGCCACGTTGCCCAGTCCGCCCGAATAAATGGGCAGCGCTTCGCTCAACATGAACTCCATACTGAAATAGGCCACACCAGTCAGCGGACCCTGCGAATAGTTTTGTTGAAACCAGGCGGGAGATCCTTCTTCGTGGCGCTTGTCTCGTAAGAGTTCGTCCACCTTTTTACGGAAAACGGGTTCCGCTAAGGCCCGATGGAGTTGGTCCCGGGAGATCGTCTGCAGGACGACCCAGGGATTATACGTGAGCTCCCACAGAGCGGGATCAAGCTGCCGCCACACTTCATCGGCCGAGTGATTCCAATACAAATGCATATCCAACGCCAGCTCAGCCAAAGAATCGAAACCCTCCACTTCGGTAGGGAAAAAAGTGTAAATAGGGCTACTGACCCTTTGGGGCTTGTCCATGAGTTCTCTCCCTCCATCTGAAGGTTTCGAAAAATAGTATTAACCGCTGACGCAGGCAGTCAGCCTGGAGGCGGCCTGCTGCCCGACTACGGATTAGAATCGGCGTTCTCCAATTTTTGAATCTCCTTCTGGACATAGGCCAGCATGTGGCCATGCAATTTTATGGAAACCTTACAAAAAGGGCAATCCAAGTGAGCGCCCTCGATCAGGACCCGGACCGGGTAGTCGGTCACCCGTCCGCAGACCGGGCAGGAAAAGGGCAATGTTTTTCCCATGGGTTCTCCTTATTTCAACTCTAATTGGCCGGTGGCCCGCTTTAATTGGGCCAGGGAGATCTGGTAATCCCACTCCGATTCCACCCGGGTGGCCTGGGCCCGGGCCAGCGCGGTCTGGGCGTCCAAGAGTTCGGTGATCGTCCCGGCCCCGGCCTCGTAACGCTCCCGGGATAATCGTTGGCTCTCCAGGGCATCCTGAACCAGGGTTTGGGTAGTCTCCAGGGTCTGGTAGACTTCGGTAACCCTGGAAAAGGCATTCCAGACTTCCTGTCTGACGGCCAGCTTCAATCGCTCCGCCTCGGCCTCCTCTTTTGACAAATCCGCCTTGGCCCGGGCCAGGCGATGCTTCCGGGCAAAACCGGTAAACAACGGCCATTCGAGGGTGACCCCAACCGCCCAATCCTCGTCCTGAGGAAGAAAATCGTTATCCCGCCAGCCGTAACTGCCTTCCGCCTTGAGCCGGGGACCGTAAGCGCTCCGGGCCGCCTCGATATTGCTTTGGGAGACTTCAATCTTTTTCAAAGCACCTCTTATTTCCGGCCGGGATTGAACGGCCTGATCTAAGGATAGAGACAGGTCCATTTGTTCCGGGCGGGTCGGGGGTTGCGCAGAAGGCGTCACCTCCACCGGTTTTTCCGGCGGCCGTCCCAGGGACAGGTTCAAATTGCCCCGGGCCAGACGAATGAGGTTTTCGGCCCGGACCAGCGCCAACTGGGCGTTGGAGACCTCCACTTGCGCCCGCAGCACATCGGCCTTCGGCACCGCCCCGGCTTCTTTTCTCATGTTGGTTAAACGCTGGTGATCCCGGCTGCGGTCCAGGTTTTGCTCCGCCACCCCCTTGGCTTCCAGGGCCGAGGTCAAACCGTAGAAGCCATAATAAACGCTTAAAATAATATCCTGACGGATCCTGGACTGCTCTTCCTCGGCCAAGCCCTGCCGGGCTCTGGCGACCTGCCCCAAGGCCTTTCTCTCACCGAAATCATATAAGGTATAGCGGGCCCGCAATCCCCCCAGCCAGTCATCGGTCGGGCCGACCACCGTTGGCGACCCGGGCGGAATGCGGACCCAGCCGGGCAGAAAGGCATGGGTCTGAAACCGATGGTAGCCGGCCTGGAGACCCAGTTCCGGATAATAAGGCGCCTGGGCTTCTCCCACCGCTTCCCTGGCCGATTGCACTCCGGCAGCCGCCGATCGCCGGGCCGGGTTGGCTTCCAGGGCGATCCGGATGCAGTCCGACAGCGTCAAGGGCCGGTTGGCAGGTTCGGAGTCAGCCGCCGCAGCGGAATGAGCAAGCAGCAGGAAAATGAATAACCCTAAACCGCATCCGACTTTTATCATGAAATTTACTCCTTCGTGCTGGTTTCGGATTTCGTGCCTCGAATTTCGAATTTATAGTTTTTCGTAGGGGAGGGGTTAACCCCCTCCCGAGCTTGGGAATCGAGGATTCAAATTTTTTCCAGGAGCGTGAACTGTGCCCGGTTGGGTGCGGGAGGGGATTAACCCCTCCCCTACACTCGAACTCTTGTATCCTGGACCCCTCGAACCCTGTTTTTGGTTATTTTCGTATTCAACCTGTAAGCAACGAGTGGGCACCGTTTAATAAAAAGAAGGTCGGTCACCAATCAGGCCAGGGTCTTTCGAAAGCGCCTCGAGGCCAGCCACAAGATCAGCAGGCCCATGACCATCAGGGCCGCCATTTGCGGCCAAAGAATACTCATTCCTACTCCCTTTAGAAAAATTCCCCGGATAATGATCAGAAAGTAGCGCAAGGGATTAAGATAGGTGAGCCATTGGACGACTTCCGGCATATTGGCAATGGGAAAGACAAATCCGGAAAGCAGCACCGCCGGAAATTGAAAAAAGAAGGCGCTCATCATGGCCTGCTGCTGGGTCCGGCTGACCGTAGAAATGAAGAGGCCCATACCCAAAGTAGTCATCAAGTAGAGGCTGGTGGCCAACAAGAGCAGCCAAAGACTTCCCTGAATTGGCACTTCAAACCAAAAGACGCCGACCAGGGTGATCAGGACGACATCCACCAGACTGATCAACGCGAAGGGCAGGGTTTTCCCCAGGATAAATTCTTTCGGGGTGATGGGGGTGACCATGATTTGTTCCATGGTCCCGATCTCTTTCTCGCGGACCACGGCCATGCTGGTCAATAAAAGAGTAATCAGCATGACCAGCAGGGCGATAACTCCGGGCACGTAGTAATTTCTGCTTTCCAGGTTTTCATTGAACCAGGCCCGGATCTCCAGATCCACCGGACTCGGCTTCTGACCGGGACCGCGAAGCCTCGCCAATCGTTGAATCAGGATATCTTGTGAATATCGGGAAACGATTTTGCCGCTGTAGTTCAGGACAATAGCGGCTGTGTTGGAATCCGTCCCATCCACGATCAGTTGAATGATGCCCTTCCGGCCGGCCTTCAGGTTTTCCTCAAAGCCCTTATTTAGACGGATCACGGCCTGAACCTTACCGTGGTCCACTAACTTCTGGACCTGCTCCTCCCGACTAATGGTGGCTTTGATATCAAAATATCCGGAGTGAACGAAGCGGGCGACCACCTCCCGACTGGCCAGGCTGTCGTCCAGATCATAAATGCCGGTGGCCACATGTTTCACATCGGTAGTAACGGCGTAACCAAAAATGACCATCTGGAAAATGGGCATGACGAAGACGATGCCCCTGGCCCTGGGATCCCGGAAGATCTGGATAAATTCCTTGATCAGTATCTGTTTAAGCCGTCCAATCATGATCAGATCAGTCTTTTTTTGAATTTCAAGTTTGCCAGGACAAACATGACCAGGCCAAACACGCTTAAAAAAATCCCCTCCACCAACAGAACCCGCGGGCCGACCCCCTTCAAGTAAATTCCCTTGAGAAGGATTACGAAATACTTGGCCGGGACCAGGTAGGTGATCCATTGGAGTACCGGGGGCATACTCCGGATAGGATAGGCAAAACCCGAAAGCAGAAAGGCCGGTAAAAAGGTGGCCACCATAGCCAACTGGCTGGCCAATAATTGGTTCTTGGTGACGATACTGATCAACATACCGAGGGACAGGGTGCCGATCAAAAAGATGGCGGCCTGGGCAAAAATCAAGGCCACGCTGCCTCTCAGAGGCACCTGGAAGAGGAACTCCCCCATCATCACTGCTAAAAAAACATCAAACATACCGATGGTGAAGTAAGGGATCAGTTTCCCGATAATCAACTCCGGGGCCTTGACCGGGGTGGAGATGAGCTGCTCCATGGTCCCCTGTTCCCATTCCCGGGCTACCGTCAGCGAGGTCAGCAAGGCCGCGATGACCATCATAATGACCGCAATCAATCCCGGAATAATATAATTTCGGGATTCCAGGTCGGCGTTGAACCAGACCCGAGGCCGCAATTCAACCGGATTAGAGGGGGACACTCCCCCCGACCTTCGGAATTCCTGGAGCAGCAGATCCTGGGAAAAGGCCGCCACGATCACTTCGGCATATCCCCCGGCGATGGTGGCGGTATTCGAATCGCTGCCATCGACGATCAACTGGACCGGCGTCTTCCTCCCCGAAGCGATCCGGCCGGCAAAATCGGAAGGGATCACCAGGGAGACCAGGGCCCGGCGGGAATCAATGGACTTCTCCACTTCGGGATATTTATCTACGTAGCCCTGAAGGGAAAAATAGCGGGATCCCAGAAAATGGCTGATAAATTCCCGGCTGGCCTGGGAGCGGCTTTGATCCCAGATGACCATGGGTACTTTATCCACGTCCAGGGTCAGGGCGTAACCGAAGAGCAGCAGCATGATCATGGGGATGGCAATCCCCATGCCCAGACTCCGGGGGTCACGAAAGATATGGATGAATTCCTTGCGGGCCATGGCCCCGATGCGCCGCGGACTCATTTTCGAACCTCCGCTTGCGCTTGTTCGGCTTTATCCCGGGCCTCGATCAAAGAAACAAAGACATCTTCCAGAGAAGGGACAATTTTTTCGATCCCGATTACTCGATAGCCATTATCTAAAAGGTGCTGGCGGATGATTTCTTGAAAGGTCTCGGCTTTTTCCACTACCGCGTGCAGCCCTTTACCGAAAAGGGCCACTTCTTTTATCCCGGGAATAGTCTCGATGAGCTCCATGGCTTCCTGAGGTCGATCGCAGACACATTCCAGGACGTCCTCCCGCATCCATTCCGTCTTAAGCGCTTCCGGTGTCCCCAAGGCGATCAGCTCCCCCCGGTAAATAAGGCCGATGCGGTCGCAATACTCGGCCTCATCCATGTAATGGGTGGTGACAAAAATAGTAACCCCTTTGCTGGATAGCTCATAGATCAAATCCCAGAACCGGCGCCGGCTGATGGGATCCACCCCGGAGGTGGGTTCGTCCAGAAAAATGATCGGGGGTTCATGGAGGATGGCGCAACCCAGGGCCAGACGCTGCTTCCAGCCTCCGGCCAGCAGGGCGGTGCGGGTGGAGCGGCGTTCTCCCAGACCGGCCATCTGGATCACCCATTCCTTGCGCTCTTTTTTCTTCTCCTCGGCAATCGAATAGATACCGCTGTAAAAATTGATGTTTTCCTCCACGGTCAGGTCCTCGTAGAGGGAAAACTTCTGGCTCATATAGCCGATATGGGCCTTGATCTTTTCCGCTTCCCGGACGATATCGAAACCGGCCACGGTCCCGGTCCCCCCGCTGGGGGCCAGGATGCCGCAGAGGATGCGGATGGTGGTCGATTTACCGGCTCCATTGGGGCCCAGGAAGCCGAAAATTTCTCCCTTTTCCACTTCAAAACTGACGCGGTTGACGGCCACGAAGCTGCCGAAGCGCCTTTCCAAGTCCCTGACTACCACGGCCTTTTCGCCCTCAGCCATGGCCATGGACTGACCCCACTTTTCCCTCGGCGACCACAGAGATGAAGACATCCTCCAGGGACGGATCAATGGGGCGGATCCCCAAAACCTGCATCCCCGCCCCGGCCAAGATCTTTTGGACCCTTTCAGAATCCTGGCCCGGTTCCCGGGTGACCAGATGAACCCGGTCTCCGAATAGACCGACCGAATCGGAATCATAGTGCTCCCGCAACCGGGCTGTGGCCCGGCGGGGATGACTCGATCGGATTTCCAGAATCGTCCCTTTCATTAATTGCTTCACCTCTTCCGGAGAACCCAGGGCCAATATCTGGCCATTATGCATCAGCCCAATCCGGTTGCACCGTTCGGCTTCATCCAGGTAGGCGGTAGAGACAAAAATAGTCACTTTTTCTTTTAGCAACTGGTAGAGAATGCGCCAGAAATCACGGCGGGAAACCGGATCCACCCCATTGGTCGGCTCATCCAGAAAGAGCACCTTGGGGGTGTGGATCAAGGCGCAGGCCAGTCCCAGTTTTTGCTTCATCCCGCCGGAGAGGTTTCCGGCCTGCCGCTTTTTAAAGGGGGTCAAATGGCTGAATCCCAGGAGGCGGTTGACTATTTCTTCCCGGCCCTTTCGGGGCACGCCGTAAATATCGGCATAAAATTGAATATTTTCCATGACCGTCAGGTCGGGATAGAGCCCGAAGCGTTGGCTCATATAGCCGGTGTCTTCCTTGAGGGCTTCCGCTTGGTGGACAATAGAGTAGCCGGCCACCCAGGCTTCCCCGGAAGTGGGCTCCAGGATAGCGGTCAAGAGTCGCATGGTAGTGCTCTTCCCCGCTCCATCGGGTCCCACCAGACCAAAAATCTCCCCCTCGGCTACCGACAGGGTCAGCCCGTCAACGGCGTTCAGGCCGTTAAAGGACTTGGTCAGCTTTTCAGTTCGAATGGCATCCATTGAGTATGAAAAAAATGTTGCTGGTTGCAAGTTACTGGTTACAGGGTTGAAAAGACTGATACTGGATAAAAAACAATCATTCCCGCTTGGTGGTTGTTCCATCCCTGCTAAAATCCCCCTAAATCCCCCTTTGCTAAAGGGGGACTTTAACTCCCCCCTTAGAAAAAGGGGGGTTGAGGGGGATTTTCGTGCTTCAGGGTTCCCACCCCGGGAATGGGGGTTCAATATAGTAAATAGGTCGGATTTCGGATTTGAACCAAAAATTCAAAAATTTTTGGTTAGTATTTCCCCATCCGCCGGCATACCCGGCTTCAGTTCCATTTGGGGATTGGGAATCTCCACCTTGATCCGGTAAACCAGCTTCACCCGTTCCTTCTGGGTCTGGATGTTTTTCGGCGTGAACTCC
>Ga0315292_10001005_pt1 | contig 14451 bp, 8 predicted proteins | sample YL17G13_0_MG_FD_204029 | JGI IMG/M metagenome (GOLD analysis project Ga0315292, IMG submission 204029) | Sediment microbial communities from Yellowstone Lake, YNP, Wyoming, USA - YL17G13_0 | ecosystem: Environmental > Aquatic > Freshwater > Lake > Sediment | place: USA: Wyoming | collected... | reverse complement strand
ATCAGGATATCCTGAGGTGTTCTGTATAGCCATGGCCTCTCGGTGGTTGCCTTTTCCCACTGCCTTGAACTGTCAGGTCGTGGATATGATGTCATATAAACTGCCGTTCCGGCAATAGGAAATGCTCCCTTTCCGCCGGCAATCCTGTCTCTGATCTCTCCGCCGGTACCGGTGGAAGCACCATTGAAGGGTTCGACTGTTGTCGGAAAGTTGTGAGTTTCGGCTTTAAGAGATAAAACAGACTCATAGTTTTTCAGGGCAAAATAATCGGATTTATCCTGAGTGACAGGTGCAAATTGTTCAACAACAGGTCCCTGCAGAAATGCGCAATTATCTTTATAAGCCGATACAACTTTATTACGGTTATAATGAGTTGTATCCTTGATAAGCTGGAAAAGTGTCGAACCTTTTTCTTCGCCGTTGATAATAAATATTCCATTAAAGATTTTATGGCGGCAGTGCTCGGAATTAACCTGTGAGAAGCCAAAAACTTCACTGTCGGTAAGTGGGCGGCCTATCTTTTTTGAAAGTTCCTTAAGATACAAAACCTCATCATCGCTTAATGCAAGACCTTCTTTATCATTGTATTGACCTATATCCTCAATTTTTATTACACCTTCTGGTTTTCGATCGACACTAAACAGGTGCTGATCCGGATTAATATATAAGGTCTGCAGCATTGGATCATATTCCGGATCCGACAGGTCAGTAAATGTAAGTTCTTCTATTCTTACGATTTCAGCAACACCCATATTCTGGGTGATCTCGACTGCATTGGTGCTCCAGGGTGTTATCATTTCCTTCCTGGGTCCGATAAATGTGCCTTTGATACTTTGTTGTCTGACAAGTGGCGCGTGCCCAAAGAGCCAGGTAAGCTTTTCTATGTCTGTTTTATGTATTTCAGATTGAGTTTCAACAACAATAAGGTTACGGGATATACATTCGAAAAAAAGAATCATCTTAGAAAATTAAAATGTTGATTAATAAATATTTGAAGTACATATAAGCTAACAGTAAGTCCCTGATAAAGATAATACAAGTATTCTATACTATTTCAAACCGCTACGTTCAAGAAATGCCTGCATTGATGGTTCTTTTCCCCTGAACTTTATATAAAGGTTCATGGGTTTATCGGAACCACCGGCTTCAAGGATATTTTTCCTGAAGGAATCGGCAACCTCTTTTTTAAACAATCCCGATTCTTTGAAAAACTGAAAAGCGTCTGCATCCAGAACCTCAGCCCATTTATAGCCATAATAGCCAGCAGCATATCCTCCTCCAAAGAGGTGTGTAAACGAACAACTTATATTGAAATTTTCAAATCTTGGGAAAAGCTCGGTTTTAAGCATTGCTGACAACTCAAAATCGTTTACCTCAGAAGTGAAGGGTTCTGTTATTGAATGCCAGGCCATATCAAGATAGGCGAATCCCAGCTGTCGCAGGCAGGCATATCCTTCGTTGAATGCCGAAGCATCTTTAATTTTCTGTATTAGATCACCGGGAATCTTTTCTCCCGTTTTATAATGGACAGCGAATGTATCGAGCCATTCCTGTTCGAATGCCCAGTTTTCCATAAACTGTGATGGCAGTTCAACAAAATCCCTTGCCACATTAGTACCGGCAATACTTTCATAAGTGCAATTTGAAAGAATGCCATGAAGTGCGTGGCCGAATTCATGAAGAAAAGTTGTCAGCTCATTGAATGTCAATAGTGAAGGTTTTGTCTCTGTGGGCCGCGCAAAATTTGAAACAATTGAAATTAAAGGTATAGTTCTTATGTTTTTCTCTGTCTTCTGTTCCCTGTAGTTGGTCATCCAGGCTCCCCCGTTCTTACCTTGTCTGGGATGAAAATCAAGATAAAGGATTGCCATCAGCTGATCACGTTCGTTATATACTTCCCGGGAAATAACTTCATGATGATATACAGGGATCCTGTCATTGGCTTTAAACTTCAATCCGTAAAGCCTGGCGGCAAGCGTGAAAATAGCATCAGTCACCTTGTCCAGCCGGAAATATGGTTTGAGTGTTTCATCATCGATATTAAATCTCGATTTCTTAAGTTTTTCGGAGAAAAATGCCCAGTCCCATCTTTCAATTTTATCAGTATGGCCAGTTTGTGAAGCATAATCTGCAACAGTTTGATAGTCACGCAAAGCTGCATTATACGAGGCAGCATAGAGTTCATCAATAAAAGATGTGACTTTTGCCGGATTTTCAGCCATCCTGTCGCCAAGCACCATTTCGGCATAGTTACTGAAACCTATCATCTTCGCCGTTTCAAGACGAAGATTTACAATCCTTGAAACAAGGGATCTGTTATCCCTGATGTCATTATGGAAAGCCCTGGAACTGTATGCTCTGGCCATCTTTTCGCGAAGGTCCCTGCTTACGGAATACTGCATAAAAGGCACATAGCTGGGATATTTAAGAGTAAATATCCATCCCTTCTTCCTGCGTTTTTCAGCTTCCATGGCTGCCATCTCAACAATATCTTCAGGCAAGCCTGCGAGATCCTCAGTTTCAGTGATGTGTAATTCAAAAGCATTAGTGTCTTCAAGGACATTCTCTTCGAAAAGCAGTGTAAGCTTAGAAAGCTCTTCGGAAATTTCCCGGAACCTCTTTCTCAGTTTTTCATCCAGGGCGGCACCTCCAAGGACAAAACCCCGGTACTTTAGCTCGAGCAGCATAAGCTGCTCTCTGCTGAGATTCAGGAGATCTTTTGAGTCATAAATAACTTTTAACCTTGAGAACAGCTTGTTATTCAGGGTAATATCATTTGAAAAACGTGTGAGTAACGGAGATATTTCCTGTGCTGTTGCCTGAAGTTCCCTTGAGGTTTCAGCACTGTTCAGATTAAAAAGAATTGCCGATATCTGTCCCAGTTTTTCCCCGCAGTGGTCAAGGGCAGCGACTGTATTTTCAAAAGTAGGAGGATCGTGATTTTCTGCTATCCGGAGTATTTCAATCTTAGCCGATGTGATAGATTCTTCTATCGCAGGTTTATAATGTTTTAATTCGATCAGGTGAAACGGTGGTGTTTCATAAGGGGTATTCCATTGTTCCAGAAGTGGATTCACCATATGAGATCAATTTGATAACTCACTAATCATCTGCATCTTCCTCGCCACTTTCTCTGCTTTTGGCCCCGGCATATTTTGCCGGATATTTTGTGTTCCCATTTTCGGCAAACCACAGGATCCTGTTGAGGAGATCATCATTTCCTGAATCAATTCCGTCAAATTCAGGCAGGAGGCTCATCCTGGCATAATGCAATGCTTTTCCCTTCAGCGAAAGCATCGGAGGATTCATCTCATCAATGGGGATATTTGAAGGAAGCGCTTTATAGGGAGTCCTGTCAGGAGTTGAAGTAAAACATTCAGTCATGGGATTTGCAATTGCATCCTGTATATTCATTGGAGGAAGACCCAGGATTTGTTCAATGGATCTTACCATGGAAGGCTGTGTATAATATGTGTGAATTGTTTTTTTAAGTCTTGAGTACGGACTTATCACGAGTGCAACTGTTCTATATGCAGAAACGTGATCCCAGCCACCCTGAGAGTCATCCTCAAGGACAAATATTACTGTGTTTTCCCAGAAGCGGCTTCTTGTGAGTGCTTCAACAATTTTGCCAAGCGCCGCATCGTTATCGGCTATCATGGCACGTGGTTTTGGACTTCCGGGTCTTACTCCTGCTGTATGATCATTTGGTAGTGCAAGAATCATAAGTTCCGGAAGTTTATCACCCGGCATTGCTTCAAATTCATGCAGCTCTTTTATGAATGCATCCGCTCTCATGGCGTCAGAAAACTCATGATTGCCATATGATGGATATGTTTGAGAAAGAATGGCCTTTACAGGTTCAATTGTTGTATGGTTGTAAAAACTGACTTGCTGTCCGGCTTTATACTTTTTGTATATATCCTCCCATTTCAGATTATTTTCAATAACAGGTTCAGAAGCTTCGCCATAAATTCTCACCGACTTTCCATGAGCCAGTGCGTTATCCCATAGGAATCCTGTCGGGGCATAAACAAGTGCGTCGGTCTGAACATGTGCATAGCTTCTGAACCACGCTCTCATGTTTTTTTCTATATAATCGGTTACTATCGAAGCATCGGTCCATTGATGTCCATCAGCCGAGCTCTTTCCTGATGCATAAAAGTTATCGAGGAGCAGGAATTCTTCACAAAGCCTGTGGGTATTCGGGGTGATATTATTTCCATAGGTACATAATACAGAATCGCCGTCACCCTGCTTCATATCTCCAAGAATCTGGTCATATGTCCGGTTTTCTTTAATAATATACACAACATGTTTAAAAACAGAAGGTTCTCCTATTCTTTCCGGTACCGGTTTTGCCTGGACACCTGGCCTGGGAGCTTCTCTTGCAAGGGTTGCCCTGGCGAGATCATTAACTGCAACTACAGTATCGGTATATGCTTTCAGGGTGTTCTCATCGGGCACCGGAATTACCGATACTGAGGCACGCATATTATGAGAATTGTAAATAAGATTTTTGGTTTTCGAATAGTTGAATTCATATCTCGCGGTGGAAGCTTCAAGATTAGCCACATAAAGAGTGCCGGCCGGCGAAATGCAAACTCCTGAAGGATATGCTTCTGTCGGGATAAAACCTGTTACAGAACTGGTATATTCTGATCCCTTTTTTGCGGCCCTTGTGGACAATCTTATCACTGCCAGTGCATTATCCATTCCGTTTGCCACATAAAGGTATTTTTCATCATCAGAGAGGCATAGTCCGTTTGGCGAATCACCGAAAAAGGGATTTATGTCCGGCAGCAATCTGACACTTATGGTCTCTGTAATTTCATCAATAAGTGTGTTTATAACTGATACATTATCGCTGTTTGAATTAGTCAGATACACATACGCACCCTGATTGTCGCTTATTATTTCATTCGGGTGTAAGCCAACTATCAGTTCTTTTATAATTTTCCCATTTTTTGAGTCAATTATTGTGACACTTCCTTCGCGTGTGCCTCCCCCGGTTTTATTGTTAACCCTAGCTTTACCCCACGGGACACCTGCAACATCAGCATCATCACGCAACGGATGTCTTCCCGCCCAGTTAGTAACATAGAGTTTGCCCGCTGCCATGGTGATACCATAAGGAGCTACGCCTGCATCAGAAACCCAGACAGTATCCCCGGTTGCCAGATTCTGCTTAATTACTTTATTGTTTCCGTTCAGCACAACATATAAATAATCGCGTTTACCCTCTTTTCTGATAAGTATTTCATTTGGCAATGCCACCACTGCAGGAGCGGTACTCTTATATTCAAAGAAATTTTTAAATTCAGCTTTTGTCCCATCCCAAACTGCCGATACTACAAACGATCTCTCATCAGGGCTTACAGCACTCCACCAGACTTCCAGAGAACCATTGTTATTGTACCAGGTAATACCGGAATATGTATTCATACCGCCCCTCAGGTTTGAGTGCAGGGTATTTCTCAGGACATACTTTACCGTATCGGAAAGTGTGCTGATAAAGACAATGCTTGATCTTTCCTGCACAGCGAGCCACTTCCTGTCGGGAGAAAGAGCAACGTCAAGGGCATGGCTCTCAAGTGAGGCATCTCCAAATACTATTGACTTGCCTGCAGGCTGAATAAACCTGTTATATGGAAGCTGGAGCTGTCCCTGCCCTGTTGAAATATCTATTTGAGATACTACCTGGGACTGAATTTCAGAACAGATGATTATTGATATAATAGTAAGGAAAGACCTCATTGATATCAGAATTTGATTTAACAGCGGCTAATTTACAATAATTACTGCAATGGTCTGCTGGATTTTATAAACAAAAAGGACGCTGAGTACAACGTCCTTTCAATATGACAATAATCTTTCATCAGAAGGGAAGATCGCTTAGTTCCTCATTCTCAGGAGGTATGTCTTCCATAGTACTATGTTGCGGAATGTTCTGACTTCTGATAGACTCAGATACTTTTTCTATTTTCCATGCATCGAGGTTTGTGAAATAATTTATCTTACCATCACGTTCCCATCTGTTGCCTTTCACGTTAAACCATATCTTTACCTCTTCATTGAGAAAAGACTCATTTATCAGGTCGCACCTGTCCTGAACAAGCTGGAGCTTTATATAATCAATAAAAACTGCAGCACCTCCTGTATCTTTCTTTTCAATAACAAATTCACGTTTTTTGAATTTATCACTTACCTGGATAGCAGGTAAAATATCAATTACCTTGCCTGTTATTTCGAAAGCCATACTACTTTTCGTTTATAGTTATTTTATCAATTTTGTCGCCCTGACGTATTTTGTCAATTACATCCATTCCGGCAATAACCTTTCCAAAGCATGTATGCTGCTTGTCAAGATGTTTTGTATTTGACCTGCTGTGGCAGATAAAAAACTGGGATCCGCCTGTATTTCTTCCTGCATGGGCCATCGACAAAACACCTTTATCATGATATTGGTTTCCGCCTGTAAGTTCGCAATTAATCTTATAACCCGGTCCACCGGTTCCAACCCTGGGATCGCTCATGTCTTTTGAATAGGGGCAACCTCCCTGGATTACAAAATCCGGGATCACCCTGTGAAAAGCAAGCCCGTCGTAAAAACCTTCCTGTACAAGCTTAACGAAATTTTTAACGGTGCCAGGAGCATCTTCCTCATAAAAGCTTATCTCCATTACACCTTTAGATGTATGAATCTCAGCAGTTTTCATTTTATTTAAGAATCTCCAGAAGTTCCACTTCAAATACAAGTGTTGAGTAAGGTTTTATAAGCTCACCGGCCTGACTTGAACCATATGCAAGATCCTGGGGTATGTATAACTTGAACTTAGAACCTACAGGCATCAGCTGCAAGGCTTCTGTCCAGCCTGCAATAACTCCTGAAACAGGAAACTGAGCAGGTTCGTTCCTTTTTACTGAAGAGTCAAACTCCGTACCGTCGATAAGAGTGCCTGTATAATGAACCTTTACTGTGTTATCACTTTTAGGTGTTTCTCCGGTTCCCATTTTTATTACTTCATACTGAAGGCCGCTTGGAGTAACTGTTATGCCTGCCTTATCTTTGTTTTTTGTAAGAAATGCTTCATTTTCTGCAATATAGTCTTTGAATAGTATCTTGTTTTCCTCAGCTTTCTTTGCTGCCTGTACAGCCTGGCGGGAAGAAACAAATGCCATTATAAATCCTCTGGCCGTTTCATCCGACATTACAGGATTGCCTTTTTCTCCATCAACCATTGCCTTGGCAACTATCATTGGATCCAGTATAAGAGAGTCACTCTGAAGCGCATTGTAATTTACAATTCCGAATGCGTAGGATAAAGAGTCTTCTTTAGTTTTGATTTTTACACTTGAAACAGAGTTCTTTGAGCAGGAGCCAAGAAAAATGGCGACAATCCCTGTCAGAATAATTAATCCCTTCATTTTCATTTGATATAGTTTTTAATTTAAAAATTTCCGCAAAGATAACATTTAGACCTCAGTAAAAAAGAGTTAGGAAGAATATTTTTCAAATTTTTAAGGCCCTTATTATCTGCCGTTTTCCGGGCGGCCCGGGCAGTAGGTTAACCTTAAACCCATTGTTTCTCAGCGCTCTTTGCACGGTGCCTTTAGCCGAATAGGTTACCAGAATTCCATTCTCAGCAGTTACGGAGGAGATCTTTTTAAAGATATTTTCGGTCCACATCTCCGGTTGTTTGTCCGGTCCAAAGGCATCGAAATATATAAGGTCAAAACTACCTGATAAATCATCAACCGTGAGATCACCTTTTATTTTGTGAAGAGTGAAGTTTTTATTTACCTCCTGAGCGATATCCCATTTACAGGAATGGAGCCTTTCAAATAGTTTCCTGCCTTCAGTACCCACAAAATCTTTGTAGTTTAACACGTCAACCAGCGATCCGGGAAGAGGATAAGACTCAATTGCAGTATAAATAACCTGCCTGTTGCCCGAGGTCGCTTTAATGCATGTAAGAAGTGCATTAAGGCCTGTGCCGAAACCGGCTTCAAAAATACGAAGAGGAACGGTTCTGCAGAAATCATATCCGCATTTGATGAAGATGTATTCTGATTCCTGTATGGCTCCATGAAATGAATGATAGTGTTCGTTCATTCCCGGGACAAACAGCGTATGGGACCCATCAGATGTTTTTACAATTCTTAGCATAGTCAGCAGGCCATTTCCCCGGCATTCTTTTTGGCCGAAAGAAGGTTATAGGCACCCCTGATGACAACTCCTGTTTTCTTTTGATCAAATCCTTCAGGAAGGTTAATTTCAGAATATCCACCGTTTGAAATTCCCCTTTTCACCTCTACCATTTTATATTCAGTAAAGGGATTGCCCTTCTCTTCCTTGTTCCTGTTGAAGATGAATATATAATCTTTGTCATCGAAGCTTACAACCGCATCGGAAGGAAGGGAAAGTACTTTATTCCCTGAAATCTCAATAATTGAGTTTACATACATTCCGGGCATAAGGTTGCTGCACCCATTCGTTACTCTGGCATATACCTTGTATGCCTTTTCGATATCCACTGTCCTGCCTGTCTGCGTTATCACAGCACTGTGCTCCTCAGTTTCATTGTTTATGAAGAAACTTATTTTCTGACCTGCCGTTACCAGACTGACATCTTTTTCAAATAATGTCAGCTCAAGAAAAAGGTTATCTGTATTTACTATCTCAAACAGGATATCAGTTGGTGAAACTGATTTGCCAATATTGACATTTACCGTTTTAACATATCCTGTAATGGGGGATTTCAGTAAAACAGACCGCATGATATTCTCCTCGTTCAGTTCGGCAGTGTTGATACCGATAAGGACCAGTTTTTGCTCCAGCGCTGTAACGTGCGATCTCAGACTTTTATAATCGGCAGTGACCTGCTGCAGGTTTTTTTCTGAATAGACATCTTCCTTGTACAGCTCGGTATGTCTCTTAAACTCCGATTCAGCAAACTCCAGCCTGCTTCTGGCTTCGAGATATTCTTCCTGGATATCCAGAAAATCCTGGTTCTCAATGATAGCCAGAGTTTGTCCTTCTCTCACGGCGTCGCCGGGCAGCATGTTTGCACTTTTTACAAATCCACCAAGCGGAGCACATACTGTTGCGAAACTGTTTGGTGGCACCGACACTTTTCCGCTCGCCTTTAATGTACCGGAAAGCGACCGGAATTCTATGGATCCTGTGTCAATTTCAGCCACTTTTATCTGATCATATCTCATTTCCACAATATCATCAGGAAGTATTTCTTTTTCTTCACTACTGGTTTCTGCGGTTTTCTGCCCATTGCACGAAATGCAAAGAATTGAAATCAACGCATATTGCAAATAGGCCCTTATTGGTTGTCGTGTCATATTATTCATGTTTATAATGTTTGACCTGTTATATACTCAATATTTATTATTGTCTGGTTCAGATTATTAATAGCATCGAGATATTTCTGCTTTATATCCAGAGCCCTGTTAAGATTTAGTACATAATCAATATAATCCATCGCTCCGGCTTTATAGCTTCTTGATGACTGATCGATGATTATATCAGCTTCAGGGACGGCCTGCTTTTCATAGAAATCCACACTACCCGAATATTTTTTGTATTCGTCGAGCAGCGATTCAAATTTTGCGGATAGGAATTTTGAATAGTATTCCGCATCTGAAATGGCAATGCTCTCATTTATTTTGGCTGCCTTTGCTTTCCTGGTAAAAGGAACAAACCACAATGGCAGCATAATACCGGCCTGAATGCCTGAGAACCTGTCTCCCGGCCCGTAAGTTACAGGAACATTGTTTACTTCCTGTACTCCCTGAATTGTCTGGCTGAAATATCCGATAGTTATGTCCGGCATCAACCGGCTCTTTTCAAGATCCTTTTCCCTTCTCGATACTTCCACCTGTTGCTGAATATAGCCAAGAATGGGATTTTGTGCAATGCCGGAGCTGTCAGGTGATGGTATTGCCCCGGCTCTTTTCAGGATAGTGTCAGATGGCAAAAAATAAAAATCCGAATTTAAAAGTGTCTGTAGATTTCGGACTGAAATTCCTATATCAGTGGAATTCTGGAGCATCTGATTTTTAACTTCTAGGCTTTGTGACCGGGCTGTAATCATTTCCAGACGGTTTGTTTCCCCTGTCTTTGCCCTTAGTTCAGCGGCCCTCAGAAACCTCTGGTAAAGACTATCCTGATAAATCAGGAGCCTTTTCTTCGAATGGAGGTAGGCGAGGTTCCAGTAAACCTGCTTTACCTGTGTTGATACTTCCAGAAAGGATTTTTTGAATTCCCATTCGCTGCTGTTTATCTTTGCGGTTGCCAGCTTTTTCTGATTGATGTAAACTGTCGGGAAAGAAACTGATTGTGATATTGATATGCTATTGTCTTTTATAGCAGAGTTTATCTGTCCGTATTCCAGATCAAAACTTGTCTTTCCCGGATTGAATGATGCACCTTTCAATGTCTTCTGAGCCTCTAACGACAATGCTGACGATCTGATCATCAGGTTGTTATCATGAGCTATCCTTATAGCATCCTGCACACCGACATATTTAACCTCCTGAGCAGCAATATTGTTTAAAAAGGATGATCCGGATAAAAAGGATAAGCCAATGATTAATGCTTTAAGGGATTTGCTCTTTTTTAATCCTCTTAATCTGCCTGAGGAAAAGAAAATATAGAAAACAGGCAGTATTATTAGTGTAAGAATTGTAGCCGTTATAAGACCTCCTATAACAACTGTGGCAAGAGGTTTCTGCACTTCCGCTCCAGCGGAGGTGGACAATGCCATTGGCAGAAATCCGAGTGATGCGACCGCCGCTGTCATGATTACCGGACGCAGGCGGGAATGGAGTCCTTTGACAACTCTTTGTGTGATGTCTGTAACCCCCTCTTTTTCAAGCCTGTTAAATTCAGCAATAAGCACAATCCCGTTCAGGACCGCAACACCAAAGAGTGCTATGAATCCTACACCTGCCGAAATTGAAAAGTTCATTCCCCGTATCCAAAGAGCAAAAACGCCGCCTATTGCTGCCATTGGCACTGCTGTAAAAATCAGCAGGGTCTGTTTCACTGACTGAAAGGCAAAATATAAAAGGATAAATATCAGAAGCAAGGCAACAGGAACAGCAACTGATAATCTTGCTTTGGCAGCTTCGAGGTTCTGGAACTGCCCGCCATAAATGATGTAGTAGCCTGTAGGAAGTTTCATATTCTTATCTATTTTTTTTGATACTTCATCGATCACACTCTGAACATCCCTATTTCTTACATTAAAGCCAATTGTTATTCTTCTTTTGGTATTTTCGCGCGAAACCTGGGCAGGTCCAGATTTAATCTGGATATCGGCCAGATTGTTGAAAGGTATCTGACCACCGGAAGGAAGAGCAACCAACAGGTTTTCGACAGCTTCCAGGTTCTGTCTGTAATCCTTTTCAAACCGGACAACAAGTCCAAACCTTTTTTCCCCGTCAAAAACTATACCAGCCTGGCTGCCTGCAAATGCTGCCCTGAGAACACTGTTCACATCCGCTATTGAAAGTCCGTACTGAGCAAGACGGTCACGGTTGTATGTCACCTGGATCTGGGCAAGCCCTGTTACCTTTTCTGCATTAATATCCTGCACTCCGGCTATATCTTGTATCAGTTTTTCCACCTTGAAGGCCTCTCCGGCAAGAGTATTAAGGTCATCTCCGAATATTTTTACAGCGACATCCTGTTTGGTGCCTGTCATAAGTTCATTAAAACGCATCTGAATCGGCTGCTGGAATTCAAATTTCACACCTGCAAGCGGGATAAGCTTTTCTTCCATCTTTGTAACAAGTTCCTCTCTTGTTTTTGCGGAAGTCCATTCATTTTTATTCTTAAGGGTTATTATATAATCGCCTGTCTCCATGGGAGTAGGGTCGGTCGGGATCTCTCCGGCTCCAATCTTGCAGACTGCATGTTTCACTTCAGGAAAATTGTCGATAAGTATCTTATTAGCTTTTATAACCGTTTCAATTGTATGAGAAAGCGACCCACCCTGAAGGGTCATTACACCTGCCGCCAAGTCGCCCTCTTCAAGCTGCGGGATGAACTCACCTCCAAGCCTGGAGAAAATAATCAGACTTGATGCAAAAAGTATTACTGCCGACAATGACACTATCCGCTTATGCTTCAATGCATAATTTATTAAAGGATTAAATCCCCTATGGATATAATCCATCATCCTGTCTGAAAGATTGGCTCTGTGTAATGTCTTTTTATTCAGGAATAAAGCAGATGCCATTGGTACCCATGTAAGCGACAGGATTGCAGCTCCTGTGAGTGCAAATGTAACTACCTGAGCCATAGGTCTGAACATTTTCCCTTCAATGCCCACAAGTGCAATTATAGGTAAGTACACTATCAGAATTATTACCTGACCAAAGGTTGCAGAACTCATCATCCGTTTTGAAGAATCAAAAACATTTTCATCCATCTGATCCTGAGTAATTTTTGAAATACCTTCCTGATGATATTTACCTTTGAAAATCCTGTGAACAACACTTTCAACAATGATTACGGCGCCATCGACAATAAGACCGAAATCGATTGCCCCCAGACTCATAAGGTTTCCTGATACCCCGAAAATGTTCATCACCGAAATGGCGAAAAGCATTGACAGAGGAATTACCGATGCAACTATCAGCCCTGCCCTGATATTTCCGAGAAAAAGGACAAGAATAAAAACTACAATCAAAGCTCCCTCAATAAGGTTTCTTGAGACTGTGCCAATAGCCCTGCCGACCAGATCGGAACGGTTAAGATATGGTTCTATTGTTACTCCTTCAGGTAAAGATTTCTGTACGGAAGCAATCCGATCGCGGACATTATCTATTACCTTATGGGCATTTCCCCCTTTGAGCATCATTACAACACCACCAACTGCTTCTGTGGTATCCACAACAAATGCACCGTAGCGGGTTGCACTTCCGAACTGGACGGTGGCTATATTCCTTATAAGTATCGGAATTCCCGAAGAATTTGTTCTTACAACAATCTTTTCAATATCATCGAGCGATCTTACAAGTCCTATTCCACGGATAAAGTATGCATTCGGTTTTTTATCTATATATGAGCTTCCGGTATTTTCATTATTCTTCTCGAGAGCGTTAAAAATATCAAGTAAAGTTAGGTTTACAGCTTTTAACCTTTCAGGATTGACAGCTATTTCATATTGCTTAACATACCCGCCGTAACTGTTGATATCTGCAACACCGGGAGTTCCAAGCATCTCGCGTCGCACAACCCAGTCCTGAAGCGTACGCAGTTCCATGGGATCATACTTTTTTTCAAGTCCCTTTCTTACAGCAAGCCTGTATTGAAAGATCTCTCCGAGACCTGTCGACACAGGAGCCAGTTCAATCCTGGCAAGTCCGGGAGGTATAGCCTCTTCAGCCTCGCTTATCCGCTCAGTCATCTGCTGTCTGGCCCAGTATATATCCACATCATCCTTAAAAACCACAGTTACAACTGATAATCCTAACCGTGAAATGGAACGGAGTTCAATAATATCGGGAATATTTGCCAGTGCAACTTCCAAAGGCGCCGTAACTGAACTTTCAACTTCCTGCACTGCAAGCGAAGGAGAAAGCGAGATAACCTGCACCTGATTGTTTGTGATGTCAGGAATCGCATCAACAGGAAGCTGAGTGAGAGAATAGATCCCCCAGCCAACCAGAGCAACGATGAATAAAATAATTAAGAACTTATTCTTTATTGAGAAATGAATAATCCGTTCAATCATAATGAATTAATTAATTTATTGATAACCATTCGATTATCAGTTTAAATACAAATTGATCTTTATAATTTGGTGAGAAAATCAGAATACCGGAGGTGCTCTGAGAAAAGAGGCCCCATAAAGATAATCAGATATATAAAAATTTTCTCCTGTATCGATAGTTTCACAAGCCGGCCGGCCAGGAGCAAAATTAATATCCCTGCTGAAATAGGCAAGAAAGACCTCCGTGTTAAGATTATTGAAAGGAGAATTTGAAAGATGACAGACATTTAATACGGACCGTTCATTTTCAAGCTTTAATGAACCATCATTATCTGGAGTGTTTGGGAACGAGCTGTGCACAGGCTGACTGCACTCGTGAAAACTCTCGTATATGTGATTATGCGGAATGACGTTATGAAAAAATATTACCAGCCATGCCACCAATAATAGAGAAACTTTTATGTTAAGTCCTTTTTTCAAAATACTGTTTATAAAGCCGATGTAAAATTACGAAATTGATTATAATATATAAACCTCATATTTATGAATTTGTTTTACTTCTCCACCAGATTACCACTCTGAATTATACCATGATCTTACATCGGTCACCTTCATGCCGGCCTTTTTAGCTGCTTCTATTCCCAGTTCCGCATCTTCAAACACTTCAATAAACTCAGGTTCAACATTCATCAGTTCGGCACATCTCAGGAAA
>Ga0315292_10001004_pt1 | contig 14453 bp, 7 predicted proteins | sample YL17G13_0_MG_FD_204029 | JGI IMG/M metagenome (GOLD analysis project Ga0315292, IMG submission 204029) | Sediment microbial communities from Yellowstone Lake, YNP, Wyoming, USA - YL17G13_0 | ecosystem: Environmental > Aquatic > Freshwater > Lake > Sediment | place: USA: Wyoming | collected... | reverse complement strand
CGGGCCGACCGAGGTGAAGGGAATCTTTCCCGCCGTGGACCCCCGGGATTTGCGCGGCGGGGCGGTCTGGTATGACGCCGCCATGGAAGACTCCCAGCGGGTGCTGATGGGGGTGTTACGCTGGGCCTGTGCCTCAGGGGCCCGGGTACTCAACTACGTGGAAGCCCGGGAACTGCTGCGCACCGCTTCCGGGGTGGCCGGGGTGCGGGCCTGGGATCAGGAAAGCGGGCAGGGGTATGAATTCCGAAGCGGGGTGGTGATCAATGCCGCCGGGCCCTGGTGCCGGGAAGTGGCCGCCCGTTTCGATCGCGACCCGACGGGCTTGTTCCATCCTTCTCTGGCCTGGAATGTGGTGTTTGACCGGGCGGCGTTGTCCCCCATGGCGCTGGGCCTGGCTCCCAAAAGCGGGAAGGCCCCCATGTATTTTCTCCGTCCCTGGAAGGGAAAACTGCTGGCCGGGATGGGGCACCATCCCGGCTCGGAGATGCGGAGAGACCCACGGCCTTCCCCGGCGCAGATGCTGGAGGTCATCGGCCATCTCAATCAGGCGGTTCCGGGATTGGACCTTTCCCCGGATGAGGTGCTTCGGGTCTTCGCCGGCTGGCTGCCGGTTTCCCGGGAAGGATCGCTGGAATTGACCACCCGGGGGGTATTCATCGATCACCAGAAAATCGGGGGGCCCCCGGGGTTATACAGTATCTCCGGGGTCAAATTTACCACCGCCCGCCGGGCCGCGGCCAAAATCCTGGATCGAATTTTTTCCCGGCAGAAAGAACGCTTTGATAAACAGATTATCGGGGAACCCGTCGGGTCTGCGGAATCCGGGAGGGGTGTTTTCCCTTATGACTGGTTTCCTCCCCCAGGGGACCGGGAATGGCAAAAGGATTTGAAAACCATCATTGAGGAAGAATCGGTAGTGCACCTGGAGGACCTGATATTTCGCCGGACCAGCCTGGGGGACAACCTCCGCCGGGCCGGACAGGCGGCCGAGGAAATCGGTTCCTTATTCCCCTGGGATAAAGACCGCCGGCAGCAGGAGCAGGCGGCCCTTCGCGAACGGATCCGCGTTTTGATTGAGGAGACGACTCATGGCGAGTGATTCGGCCTGGCAACTGCGCCTGTTTCAAAAGACCCTGAAGAAGAAGCTCCGTTTAAAGGCCCTAGCCCGCCACCTGGGAAGGATCGGAGCGGAAGAACCCTGTATCCTGATCACCTGCGGGGACAATAACGGAGCCATGAACTATTACCTCCGGGGCCTGGGGGGCCGGTGGACCTGGGCGGATCTGGAGCGAAAGAGCCTGGGGGAGATGTCTGAATTCCTGGGGGAGGAGGTCAGACTCGTAGCGCCCGAGGCCCTGCCTTACGCCGACCGAAGCTTCGACCGGGTGGTGATCATCGATGTCCATGAGCACCTTTTGGATCCCCGGCCCTTCACCCGGGAATTGCGACGGATCACCGCGGACGCAGGACGCCTGCTGATCACCGTGCCGGGCGGCGACCGCCGGAAATGGGTCAACCGACTGAAAGAGGCCGTGGGCATGACCAAGGAGAAATACGGCCACTTCCGGGAAGGCTACAGCCGGACGGAAATGAAGGCCCTCATGGCTGAGGCCCGAATCCGACCTCTGGCGGAAAGCACCTTTTCCAAATTTTTCACCGAGCTGCTGGAACTGGGGATCAATACGTTGTACGTGCGGGTCCTGGCCAAGAAGAGCCGGACCAGGGTGGAAGAAGGCACTATCGCCCCGGCTACCCGCGATCAGGTGAAATCGGTGGAGAAGACTGTCAAACTTTATGCCCTGGTCTATCCCTTCTTCTGGCTGATCTCCCGGTTGGATTCCCTGCTGTTTTTCAGCGAAGGCTACGTGGTGATCGTCGAAGGGCAGAGGCAGGAGTAACACCATGACCAAAGTGCTGGTAACCGGGGCCGGGGGATTCATCGGGAGCAACCTGGGATGCTTTCTGGCCGAACAAAACCTGGAAGTCATCGGACTGGACCGGCACTTCCCGGAGGATCCCCCTCAGGCCTTTCCGGAGAATTTTCAGAAGCTGATGGGGGACTTCCGGGATCCGTCGCTGGCGGAAGAAATACTGTCCGGGGTCGACACCGTTTTTCATCTGGCCGGCGCCCATCTGCAGGTCAGTCTGCCGGAGTCGGAGTATTGGGACCTCAATGTCCACAGTCTGCCCCGTTTTCTGGAACAGGCCCGGGAACGGGGGGTGCGCCGTTTCGTCCATACCAGTACCGTGGGGATGTACGGCAATCTGAAGACCTGGCCGGCCAACGAAGACACTCCCTGCCGGCCCCAGTCCATCTACGGGGAGACCAAGCTGGCCGGGGAAAAGGCCATCCTGAGCTACGGGCAATCCACCGGGTTTCCGGTGGTGATCCTCCGACCCGCCTGGGTCTACGGGCCCGGGTGTCCGCGCACCCGAAAGATTTACCGGACCCTGAAAAAAGGACGGTTCATCATGATCGGACGGGGCGACAACCTGCGCCACCCCCTCTATATCCGGGACATGATCGAGGCCTTCCGGCTGGCCATGTACCGGGAGGAGGCCTTGGGGCAGGTTCTCTTGGTGGGGGGGGAGCGGGCCATTACGACCAACGAACTGGTCGAAACCTTCTGCCGGGTGCTGAAACTCCCCCGGCCCAGGATCCGGATCCCCTACGGCTGGGGAAAGGCCCTAGCCGCGGGAACGGAGACGGTCTTCGGCTGGCTGAAAAAGGAACCCCCGATTTCACGCCGGTCGCTGGAATTTTTTGATACCAATAACGCCTTCGACATCGGCAAGGCTAAAAGGGTTCTGGGGTTCCATCCCCGTTATACTTTCGAAGCCGGGCTCGAGGCCACCCGGGAGTGGCTGGCCCGTGCTTGAGAAACCCGGCCGGAAGCGGGTCCTTTGGGGGGTCCTCCTGTTTCTGGCGATCAGCCTGGGGGTAAGCGCGGTCTGGGGCTGGCTCTGGTTCCAGAATAATAAGCAGACGTTGATCTTTATCGGCAGAGGGCATCTTCGCAATGTCCGCTTGCTGGCCTGGGATCCCTCCCGCCGGGTCAGCTTTCAGGTGGGTGGGCTGCGGATCGAGGGTAGTCTGTATTCCGGCCGGAGATCGACCCGAGGGCCGGCCCTGGTTCTGCTGCACGGCTCCTCCCGCCCGGCCCGGAAAGAGGCGCTGATCCAGGTCCTGGCCAGGAAGTTTTACGAACGGGGGTATGCGGTCCTGACCTTCGACTTTCAAGGCTACGGGGAATCGGAAGACCCGAGCGATCACCACCAGGCCGGGGCCTTCGATTTTGTCCAGGATACCCACAAGGCCCTGGATTTCCTGCTGGCCCAACCGGGTATCGACCCGGAGCGCCTGTATTTTCTTGGACATTCCCTGGGCGCCGGGGTGGCTTTGGCCCTGCAGTCGGAGGATAGCCGCGTTAAAAAAATGGTCCTGGTCGGACCGCCGCGCCGTTTGAAAGCTCAATTTTTACAGGCCGGGGATTCCGACCAGAGGCGGTGGCTGTCGGAGTGGGAGGCGGATATGAAGCGGTCGACCCCATTGAATCTTCAATTGAAACTGGACAGTTACCGGCGTTTCGATATAGAGGAGTATATCCCCCAATTCCAAAAGCCCGGCCACCTTCCGCTTTTTATCATCCAGTCGGGACGGGAGGATCCGGAAGACCAGGCCTTTCTGGAAAAGGTGGTAGCCCAGATGACGCCTGAGGTCCACTACTGGAATATCCCGCGGACGGACCATTACTTGAACACCCGGCTTATCGGCCGCTTGCCCTTCTACAACATGCAGATTATGGACCCATTTGTGCAACGGGTCGACCAGTGGCTCCGGGAACCCCGGTGATGAAAACCAATAAAGAAGCCAGGGGACATTCTTTTCATGTGCGGCATTTGTGGTAAATATTGTTCCTCCGGGGTGGAAGAGGCCGAAGTGCGCCGCATGGCCAAGGCCCTGGCCCACCGGGGACCGGATGATGAGGGCTATTATCTCAAGGGTCCCATCGGTCTGGGCCATCGGCGTCTGAGCATCATCGATTTAAATACCGGCCGACAGCCCCTGGCCAACGAAGACGGGTCGATTTGGATCATATTCAACGGGGAGATCTACAATTACCGGAGTTTGAAAAGAGACCTGGAGGAAAAAGGCCACCGCTTTCAGACTCAAACCGACACCGAAGTCATTGTTCACCTCTACGAGGATTACGGCGCAGGCTGTCTGGACCACTTGCGGGGGATGTTCGCTTTTGCCCTCTGGGACGAAAAGCAGCGCACCCTTTTTCTGGCCCGGGACCGCATCGGCCAGAAACCCCTGTTTTACGCTCAGGAGGGGGATAGCTTCTGGTTTGCTTCGGAACTGAAAGGACTGTTGACGGCCCCGGAGATAAAAAGGGAACTCGACCTGGAGGCCCTGCATCATTACCTGTCGTTGCGCTTTATTCCCCCGCCCCAGACCATGTTCCGCTCCATTCATAAACTTCCTCCCGGCCATTATCTGATCTTCCGGGAGGGGCGGATCACGATTCGGCGTTACTGGGATCTTTCCTTTCGGGACAAGCTGGGCGGTAAAGACGAGGAATACGTGGAGCGGTTACGGGCCAAGATGACGGAGACCGTTCAATCGCACCTGGTCAGCGACGTCCCGGTGGGGGCCTTTCTGAGCGGGGGGATGGACTCCAGCATTATTGTGGCCCTCATGGCCGGTTTGCTTCCGGGACGTTTCAAAACCTTTGCCATTGGGGTGAAAGAACAGGATTTCAATGAATTACCCTATGCCCGGATGGTGGCCGACCGCTTTCGCACCGAACATATCGAGGAGGTGGTGGAAGCCGACCTGATCGGGTTGCTGCCCCGTATAATCTGGCACCTGGATGAACCGTCCGATCCCATCGCCGCCTGCTTTTTTCAGGCCTCCCGCCTGGCCTCCAGCCAGGTAAAGGTGGTGCTGGGGGGAGACGGGGGGGATGAATTATTCGCCGGGTTCGATCGCTATTCCGGCATCCGTTATATCGATTATTACGCCCTGCTCCCCCGCTGGGTCCGGGAAAAAATTTTCGGCGCCCTGATCGACCGGATGCCGGAGAATTTCTCCTATAAGAGCCTCTCCCAGCGGATCCGCTGGATGCAGCAACTGGCCGCCTTTGACGGGGGGCAGCGCTACGCCGAGGCCACCTCTTTTTTTCGCTTCAACCATAGGGACAAGGCGGCCCTCTTTCCGCCGGACCTCTGGAAGTCCCTGGCCGGACTGGATTCCAATGAGGTCATCGCCGGGCCCTACCAGCGGGCGCCGGCGGAGGATCCCATCGACCGGATGCTCTATGCCGATCTGATGACCAAACTGCCCGAACATACCCTGATGCTGACCGACCGCCTGAATATGGCCCATGGGCTGGAAGCCCGCTCGCCGTTCTTGGATCACGAATTGATGGAGCTGGTGGCCGCCTTCCCCAGTCGAATTAAGATCAAGGGCCGGCGGTTAAAGGCTGTTCTCCGGGAGATGGCCCAGGACCTGCTTCCGGGTGAAATCCTCCGGCGGGAAAAACAGGGCTTTATGTTTCCGGTAGCCTACTGGTTCCGCCAACCCTTGTATGGGTTCCTGCAAACCTTTTTCCAGGAAGCCCGGTTGATCCGGGAAGGAGTGATCAACCGAAAGCAGGTTTTTAAGCTGCTGGAGGAGCACCGCCGGAATAAACTCGACCACCACGTCCGTCTCTGGATGCTGCTCAACCTGGAGATCTGGTATCGCCTCTATCTGGAGCAACAATCCATCGAGGAAATCGAAGGTTCGATCCGGGAACAGATGCGGTCCGCGGGAAGCTGAAAAAATATGATTGGTGAGTCGCTCCAAAAACACCGGTCGGGAAAGGCGCAGGGGAGCTTTCCGACTCGTCTGGCGCTGATCCTGATTCTGCTCCTGGGCGTCGGCATCCGCCTGCTTTATCTCTACTACCCGATTATGGATTCCGACCAGGCCATTACCGGGCTAATGGCCCGCCATATCCTGCAGGGGGAATTTCCGGTATTTTTTTACGGCCAGGAATATTGCGGAAGCATCGAAGCCTATCTGGTTTCCGTCGTCTTCCTGCTGCTCGGTTCCTCCCGTTTCACCCTGGGCCTGTCCATCGCCCTGATTTCCCTGGTCCTGATTTTTCTGGTGTACTCGCTGGCCCGGGCGGGGACGAACCGGCAAACCGCGCTGCTGGCGGCTTTGCTGGCGGCCTTCCCCTCGGTGTACCTGGTCTACCATTCCGTTCTGGCCCGGGCCGCCTACATTGAATCGCCGGTCCTGGGGGTCCTGCTGCTGCTCCTGGCCATCCGGGTGGTCTATCAAAATGACCGGCGCCGCTCCGTCTTTCTTTTCATGGGGGTGGTCAGCGGACTGGGGGTCTGGACCCATTTCCTTTTCGTCTATTACCTGGCCCCCGTGGGGATCCTGCTGCTGATCAACGAGAAGGGTTTCAGACGGGATCCCCGGGTCCTGGCTTGGTTGGCCGCCGGGGTGATCCTGGGCGGACTGCCCCTGTGGACCTATAACACCATTCATCCCTGGGCTACCTGGCACCAACTCCAGCACAACCCTGTTCACGAACCGTTTATCCCCTCGCTGGAGGCCTTCTTCGTCTGGCGGCTCCCGGAACTGCTGGGGGTCCGGGACAGCGAGAAGAATCTCTATTTCCTGGGCGCCTTTTCGGCCGTGACCTATGGCCTTTTTCTGGCGTCCTGGCTTTACCTGTTTTACCTGCGCAGGAAGGGGCTGTGGGCCCTCTTGACCCGCCGCTTCGGGGCCGGCAGCGGCCTGGATCTGCTGCTGCTCTTCTTATTCTTTTTCCCCCTTATTTTTGCTGCCAGCGGTTTTGCCGCAAACCATACCACCCGTTACCTGGTTCCGCTCTACCCAGCAGTCCCGATTTTTTTCGCGGTTCTGTTTTTTTATTTCCACCGGCAGGCCCGCTGGCTGGCCTTCGGCTTTTTGGGACTGGTTCTCCTGACCAACGGATACGGATCGGTTCAGCGGGGCCTGGTCTTTAAACCCCGCAAGGCCAAGGAATATAAACAGAAACGGGACGATGACCGGAGGCTGATCCAGTTTCTCAAGGACCACGATCTGCGCCGGGTGTACGCCTCGGACTACTGGCGCTCGGTCCCGCTGACCTTCGACTCCCGGGAGGAGGTCATTTTCGCCCAACCCGATCACGACCGGTTTCGGGTATTTACCCTGCTGGTCGATCGCTCGCCCAAGGCGGCCTACATGCCGCTGGGCGAAACGAAATCCTTTGAAACGACCCTGGAGGCCCTGGGCGGCTCCTATGAACGGACCCTCTTGACCCACCGGGAAATTTACCATGACTTCCTTCCCCCGCCTTACCGCTTTCAGGAGCTGACCCCGCGGGACTGGCGCCTGACCGCCCGGCCGCCGATCCAGGATCCGGAAGCGGTGCTGGACGGGGATCTGTCCACCGCCTGGAGCACCGACGGGCCGATGAAACCGGGAGACTACCTGGAGCTGGACTTGGGACGCTCCACCCCCAACCTGGGACGGGTCCTGCTGTTCACCGGCAACCCGACCGATCTGCCGAGCGGCCTCCGCCTGGAAATTTCCGCCAACGGCCGTGACTGGCGGGTCCTCCGCGAGATTCCCCGATACTGGAATTCCCTTTTCTGGTCCGGACCGCATCCCTTCAGCCGGCCGGAAAGGGGCTATACGGAACTGGTTTTCCCTCCCCAAACCGGCCGCTTTTTTCGGGTGACGCAAACCGGAGAAAACCCGCAAAAGGCCTGGACCGTCGCCGAGATAGCGGTTTTCCAGGCCTTCCCGTCGGCGCCGGGACCTCTCGAAGCTGGGGCGCTCCGAATAGCCGATCTGATCGAGTACCTGGAAAAGACCCGGGTCCCGAACCTCCTGGCCAGTCCCTGGCTGCAGGCGCAGATCGCACCCTACTACCGCGGAGTAGGTGCGGGGACGGCCGCGGTCCCTTCGGGTGACCTCCGGAAGGGCCGGTTGGGCCCTTTTCGGCTGCCCGCCCTGGTGGTGGAGCATGACCGGGCATCCGCCCTGGAGGCCGCCTTAGGGGAAAAGAACCCGGGCGTATATGAGAAAAAGGTCTTCGAAGAAGTGACGCTTTTTTATCCGCCGGCCTTCGACAGGGGCTATCGAAGCCTCCCACGAGAGGGCTGGCGGGCGGAGGCGAATGTCAATCCCGGAGAAGCCCACCGGGCCATAGACGGGAAGCGCTCCACCCGCTGGACCAGCCAGAAGCCGCAGCAGCCCGGGATGGTGTTCCGTTTAGACTTGGGCCGGGAGGAACGGATCTCCCGCCTCCGCCTGCGGCTGGGGGATTCGGTTCGGGATTATCCGCGAGGGCTTGACCTTCGGGTTTCTTCCGATCAAATCCATTGGAAAACCATCAGCCCCTTGAACCAGCCGGTCTACTGGACCGGGGAAAAATTGTTCCGGGAGTCCCCGGCCGGTGAACCGGACGTTGTTTTCCAGGAAACCCCGGCGCGTTTTCTGGAAATTCGTCAGACCCGCCGAGACCCGGTATTCTATTGGTCCATCCATGAAATAGAAGTATTCGGCTATGATTCCCAGCCGTAAGCAAGGGCTGCTGTTCTACGGCGGCATTTTTGGGTTGGCCCTGACGGCCCGCGTGATTCCCCTCCTGACCGCGGAGCTCTGGCGGGATGAAGCCGTGGTCGGGATCATGAGCCTGCGGGTGCTGGCCGGGGAGTTCCCGGTCTTTTTTTTCGGGCAGAACTTTATGGGCGCCCTGGAAGCCTACCTGAGCGCCGTGCTGATTCTGTTTCTTGGCCCCCGGGCCTGGGTCCTGGAATTGCTGCCCGTCATCCTTTCTCTGTTGTTCCTTTTCCAGGTGGAACGGCTGGGCCGAAGGTTGTTTCCGGATGCGGTGGTGCGCTGCGCCCTGCTGATCCTGGCCATTCCGCCGTTCTTCCTCCTGAAGTGGAGTCATGAAGCCCGATCCCATTACCCGCTGACGCTGGTCCTGGGAACCCTGGCCGTGTACCTGGCCTACGGCCTGGTTTACCGGCGTCCGCCGAAAAGCCAACGATTTTGGCGCCTGGGCGGCCTGGGTTTGGCCGCGGGGTTGGGCTGGTGGACCAACCACCTGATCGTAATCTACCTGCTGCCGGTATTTTTTTTGCTCTGGGTGAATGAGAAGAAGATCGTCTTCCGCTGGCCCGCTCCGCTGCTGCTGGTCTCCTTCTTTCTGGGCAGTCTGCCGCTGCACCTGTATCATTTTCGGCAACAGGCCCCGGGCCTGGGGATCCCCGGTCTCCTGACACTGCCGGATCCCGGGGCGCTACTCCCTGATTTCTTTCAAAATGCCCTGCCGATTCTCCTGGGTGTCCGTCCGCCCCTGTCTTCCGAACCCTGGAAAGGGCCGGCCTACCTGTTCTTGCTGACGCTCTACGGCGCGGCCCTGATTTATTGGCTGGTGCGGCACCGGGCCGGGATGGCGGATTTGCTCCGGCTGCGGAAGGGGCGAACGGACGGGACGGAGTTGCTGTTTCTGTTGGTGGTTGCCGCCCTGGCGGTCAATCTGTTTACGGTGTTCAGCCGGCGGTTGAGTGACAACGACCAGAAGTATCTGCTGCCGGTCTACACCAGCCTGCCCCTGCTCCTGGGCTTTTTTTTGGAGGGGTTTAGAAAGCGGGGCCGCCGGCTGGCGGCGCTTCTCCTGGGCCTGCTGGTGTTCCTTCAGGTCTGGGGCAGCTACCGGCAGGGCGGCTGGGGCCTCTTCACCCCGGCGGAACGTGAACGGGTCAGCCGGCAAGCCCGGGCCGAGGCCAGACTGATAGGGGAACTATCCGCCGGGGGGTTCAACCGGCTGTACACCGACGAAGCCCTGGGACTCAAACTGACCTTCCTCAGCGGTGAGCGGATCATCGGAACCGATGCCTATCAAGGCATCTATTTGAAATATGTCGACCAGGTGGACGGGGCCGCCCACCCCGCCTACCTGTTCCCGGCCGAAAACCCGGGCTTTGAGGCCAACCTGCAGGGGTTGGGGATCGGGTATCGGGAAAGGCCCCTGCCTTCGGGGGCCAGACTGTTTAGCGATTTCCGTCCCCCAGCGGAAAGCCGTGAATTACCGGATCGCCGGCGCTGGAAGGCTTCGTCCAATGTGGAAGGCGGGCCTCCGGGAGAGGCCTTTGATGGGGATATCATCAGCCGCTGGCAGGCCGCCCAGCAGGCCGGTTCCTTTTTCCTGCTGGACCTGGGACAGACGGAGTGGGTGAATAAGCTGGTCTTTTGGCCGGGGGATTACCAGGATGTGCCCTCGGGCTATACCCTGGAGGCTTCCGAGGACGGACGGACCTGGCAGGCCGTCGCCCGGGTGGACCGTTATCATGGGCCTTTTTTCTGGTCGGGTGCGACTCCCATGATCAAGATCCGCCGAGGCCGGGTGGAGGCGCGCTTCGCGCCGACCCGGGCGCGGTACCTTAAAATGGTTTTGACTCAGGATAAGCCAGGGAAATTCTGGTCGATCAACGAACTCAGGGTGTACGGACCATCAGCGGCCGGCAGGGAGCCGGTGGCCGATCCGCTTTCCCGCAGCCGATTGATTGCGTTTTTGCTGAAAGAGAAGATCAAATTCGTCTATGCCGACCACGGTCCGGCGGCCGCGCTACGGGTGGGGAGCAACTGGCAGATCCATACCCCCGTCTCCAACCATTTCCTGGGGAATAACGGGGAAGACCAACCCAGACCCCAGATATTCGTCCCCTTGCAGCTTAAATTCGATACGGCGCTACTCCTTGGACCGGAGTCTAAAGAAGAAGTGGACCGCCTGTTGCAAGGGAGCGGCTGGTCCTGGTCGGAACAGGTCTATGGTCCGGATCGGATCTATTTCCGGTTTTACCAGCCTCCCCGGGCCCTCATTCCCCGGGAAGGGTGGCGGGCCTCGGCCAGCAGCAATGGCGCGGAGGCGGCCAGGGCACTGGATGGCCGCGGCCAGACCCGCTGGACCTCGGGGCGGCCCCAGACTCCGGACCTGTCCTTTGATTTGGATCTGGGTAAGACCCGGAATATCACCGACCTGGTCCTGGACCTGGGGTCCTCCCGGCTCGATTACCCGCGAATCTTGAGGATCGAGGTCTCAGCGGACGGCAGGACCTGGCAGGAAGTGTCCGCCCGATTGATTTCCGACCTGTACTGGGCGGGCAACCGCCTCTTCGAGATGCGCGTTGATCGTCTGGTCTACCGCTTCGACCCCGCTGCCTGTCGTTATCTGAAACTGCGGCAACTGGGCTCGGACCGAACCTTTTTCTGGTCGATTCACGAAATTAATCTCTATGGTCCGTCCCCTTCCTAAAAAAGGGGTCCCAGGTGAATGGATGTCCCGGAAGGTCCGCCCCCAGGATTTAAGAAATTTTTTTCTCCTTTTTCTCCTGGGTGCGGCCTATTTCCTGTTTTTCTTTTTCATGCCCTTTCACCGGCTGCTGCACAACGACGATGCCATCGGGGGCTTGGCCGCCCTGCATATCCTCAAGGGGAGTTTCCCGGTCTTTTTTTACGGCCAAAGCTACATGGGCTCTTTGGATTTTTTTATAGCCGCCCCGCTGTTTCTCCTGCTCGGCGTATCTTCCTGGGCCTTCCGCCTGGCCTACTTGCCCTTCTGGCTGGTATTTCTGCTCTTCAGTTACCGCTGGACCCGGGAACTGACCGATTCCCGGGGTGCGGTATTCGCCCTCCTCTACGCCCTGTTCCCCTCGGCTACGGTGATGATCTGCATTGGGCGGGGGGGATATACGGTGCTGCTGGCCCTGGGGATCTATCTGCTTTATCTGGCCCATCGGCTTACCCTGCAGGGGAAAGAGGAAGTACGGCTGACCGAGGTTTTTTTCTCCGGTCTGGTCGGCGGATTGATCTTCTGGAATGATTTCCTCGGAGTCTCCTATATCCTTCTGGCCCTGCTGCTTATTTTCTGGCCTCGGAAAAAAAGGCTGTTCGGTCCGCCGGGGGCGGCGGCAGCCCTCGGTTTTTTTCTGGGCTCCCTGCCGTTCTGGGCCTGGAACAAGGTCTACCAGTGGGAGAGCCTGAGGGCCATGGTGGGCCTTTCCGGGGGGAAGACCTGGGTCGAGCTGGGCGCCCTGGCCTGGAAGATGTTCACCGAGTCTTTCCCCTCCCTCCTGGGATACGGCGCCTACGCGATCCAGGGACCTCCCTGGCTGAAGGCGGCGACCGGCGGGTTGGCCTTGGTGGTGACGGGCTATGCGCTCTGGCGGATTATTTTTATCCGGGATTCAAGGAGAAAGTCCCTGGTTTGGATGCTCCTGTTCGCCCTGATGGTCATCGGTCTTTTCCTTCTCGGCCAGCAGCCCGGGGTGCCCCGCTACCTGCTGCCTTTTTATTCGGTCTTTCCTACATTGCTGGGAATTCTCCTTTGGGACCTGCACCGGCGGATCCGCTGGCTGGCTTGGGGAGTGCTCCCTTTTCTGATCCTGTTGAGCGTCCATGATGTCTTTCTGCTCTACACGGCTCGGTTCGAAGATCTTCGCCTTCCGGTTTCGGCCTTGATCCGTTTTATGCAAGAGAACGGGGTGCGGGCCGGTTACGCCCATTCCAGTTACGGGCATCCCCTCACTTTTGAGGCCCGGGAACAGATCGTTTTCGCCGATCCGTCCGGTTTTCGGATCCCCCATTATCTGGAGTGGGTGGATGCCCGGACGATCCCGGTCTCCTACCTGGCCAAAGAAAACACCCCCATGTACCGGGAGGCAGTCCGGGGGATGCTCGGTTCTCTGGCCGCCGAGTTCCGGGAAAAACGGATAGGGGACTTTACCCTTTTTTATGACCTCCGGCGGGCCTTCGACCGGGGGGAGCGGATCCCGGCGGAAAGAATGATTCTTTTTCCCCAGCGGGACTCGAACCAGGCTTCCCAGGCACTGGATGGGGATCTGGGCACCGCCTGGAAAAGAGTGAAACCCGCCGGGGAAGTGGACTCGGTCCTCATCGATTTTAAGCGAGAGGTCCGGGGGAATACTTTTCTTTTTCTCCCCGGTCAGACGATCGATGAATACCCGGTCCGCTGGTCCTTCTGGATTTCCCGCGACGGCCTCCGCTACCGAAAGGTTCAAGAGGTCAGCGATTATCTACGCACCAGCCTCTGGTTCGGTCCTTTCCCCCGCCTGAGCCTGGAAGGAATCATGGAAGTCAATCTCCCCCCCGAACCGTACCGTTATCTGAAGATACACCAACCTCCCGAGGGGTTTGACCGGCCCTGGACGATCTCGGAAATACTGGCTTACGAAACCAGGCCGGCCGAGGGTCTTCGGCCGAAGGAGGAAACGGACCTGGCGCCCCTGGTCCGGCACCTCCATTCCAACCGGATCCGGCGGATCCACACCTATGATCCGCTGGCTGCCCGAATCTCTCTGCTGACCAAAGGCCAGATACAAGGGGCCATTAAATATCGACGGTTGGGTGAAGTGACTCCGGACCCCTCCGCTCCGGAGCACCTGGATGCCGTGGAACGACGGCAGTTTCGTTTAGAGCAGCTCCCGGCCATCATCGTGCGGGAGGAGGATCTTCGGCGTCTGGAAGCGGTCTTCCGGGATGGAGGTTATGAATGGAAAGTGCAGCGGATTTGTTCCCTGGCCGTGGTCCGACCCCTTAAACGGAGGTGGCAGGAGGTTAGCGTGCTGTTCAACTCCCAACCCGTGGCCTTCCCAGGAGATCGGGAGGCGCTGAAAGCCTTGGACGGAGACCTCCGGACCCGCTGGACCCCGGACCATCCCCAGCGGCCGGGGGATGTGTTTCTTCTGGATTTAGGCCGGGAGGTCCGGTTGGATTATGTTCAGTTGCTCTCAGGGGAATTTTCAAACGATTATCCGCGGGGTCTGCGGATCGACGTCTCCCGGGACGGAAAACGGTGGGAGCCCGTTCCGGTCCGGCCAGTTCCCCAGCGGCTGTATTTTATCAACGGGGAAATGATCGCCAATCACTATGGGGAAAACAACCCGATTTACGACGTTAGGTCGGTCCGGGGGCCGTTTCGCTGCCTGAAGTTCACCCTGACCCGGTCGGATCCGACCTGGTGGTGGTCGATCGCCGAGGTAAAGCTCTTTCGGGACCCGGGGGAACGGTGACCGCGGTTCCGCTATGAGACTGTTAATCAGCGACCGTTAGCCCGGAAATTACTTTTCGATAAACAGATCCGGCCAGCGGTCGTTGGCCGGGTTGTAGGTAATCCGCAGCGCTTCTTCCCAGGGACGACCCAGCTTCCAGAGAAATAGCTCGTAGTCGGCCAGGTCGTGCTCGTGGTCCCCCCGGGAGGCTCCCCAGACCAGCCATTTGCCGTCATTGGACAGCTTGGGGAAGTACTCGTGGCTGAAGTCCAAGGGCAGGTCCATGAGGAGGTGTCTCAGCGTTTGGTCCAGGGAGCTGTAAAACAAACAGGTTCCGCCCCGACCGCCGGCTTCCA
>Ga0315292_10001003_pt1 | contig 14460 bp, 15 predicted proteins | sample YL17G13_0_MG_FD_204029 | JGI IMG/M metagenome (GOLD analysis project Ga0315292, IMG submission 204029) | Sediment microbial communities from Yellowstone Lake, YNP, Wyoming, USA - YL17G13_0 | ecosystem: Environmental > Aquatic > Freshwater > Lake > Sediment | place: USA: Wyoming | collected... | reverse complement strand
CTCGGGACCAGGCTCAAGCCCGAGACGATCGCCGCGCTGCACGACGGATTCTGGCTCGTCGTCAATGGCGCGGGCACCGGCGGCCGCGCGCGCATCGCGGGCCTGGACGTCGCCGGCAAGACCGGCACCGCGCAGGTGATCTCCCTGGAAGGGGCCAAGGCGGCGGCGGGGAAGACGAATCAGGACCTGCGCGACCACGGCTGGTTCGCGTTCTTCGCGCCGCGCGACCACCCGGAGATCGCCGGCGTCATCCTCGCCGAGCACGGCGAGCACGGCAGCAACGCCGCGCCGATCGCGAAACACATCCTCGAGACGTATCTGGCCGCGAAGGCGGGGAAGCCGCTGCCCACGTTCCCGGTGCCGGCGGTGCCCGCCGCGGTGGTCGCCCCGGCGACGCCGCCGGCCCCGGGGCCGCCCTTGGTGCCGCGGGAGCCCCGATAGCGGCGCGCCAGTTCAGGGAGTGTGATGTTCGAACGCCGGCTTTACCTGCACGTGGATTGGCTGCTCGTGGGAGCGATCTATCTGCTGTGCCTCATCAGCGTCGTGATGATCTACAGCACGAGCCCGGACGCGCCCAGGGCCGGTGCGACGCGGCTGTTCGTCACGCAGATCTACGCCATCGTGCTGGGCACCGTCGCGCTGTTCGTCTGCGCAGGCGTCGACTATCGCAGCCTCACCGACCGCGCGCATCTCATCTACGGCGCGTTGCTGCTGCTGCTCGTGTACGTGCTGTTTTTCGGCGTCGTCCGGGGCGGCGGCCGCCGCTGGATTCCGCTGCCGTGGTTCAACCTGCAGCCGTCGGAGTTCATGAAGGTCGGGCTGGCGCTGGTGCTCGCGCGGCTGTTCGGCGAGGCCCGCCACCGCACGCCCACCGGCAACGATCTGTTCGCGGCCGGCGCGCTGACGGCGGTCCCGCTCGTGCTCATCGCGCGGCAGCCGGACCTGGGCACGGCCGCGACGCTGGTCCCCATCGTGCTGTGCATCGCGCTCATGGCGGGCATGCGGCTGAAGCTGGCTGGCATTCTGCTCGCGGTGGCGGTCGTGGCATCGCCGGTCGTGTGGAAGTACGGGCTGCAGGACTACCAGAAGGGCCGCGTCCTGACGTTCGTCGACCCGTGGCGCGATCCCCACGGCGACGGCTATCAGCAGATCCAGGCGCAAATCGCCGTCGGGGCCGGCGGCCTGTCGGGCAAGGGCTTCCGCAAGGGCACCCAGGGCCAGCTGAGCTTCCTGCCGGTCAAGCACAACGACTTCATCTTCTCCGTGCTGGCCGAGGAGCACGGGTTCGTCGGCGTGCTCACGGTGCTCGGGCTCTATCTGTTCGTCGTGTTGCGGTCGCTCGAAACCGCGCGCGTCGCCAAGGACCGGCTCGGGACCCTGCTGGTCGTCGGCGTCATGTCGAGCTTCGTGTTCCAGGTGATCTACAACGTCTCGATGTCGGCGGGGCTGGCTCCGGTCAAGGGATTGACGCTGCCGCTCATGAGCTACGGCGGCTCCTCCATGATCGCGACCCTCGCCGGGTTCGGGCTCATCCTCAACGTCAGGATGCGGAGGTTTACCAACTAGTGAACAAGGAAATGATCATCACCTCGAACGACCACCAGACCCTGGTCGCCGTCCTCGAGGATGACCAGGTGACCGAGGTGTCCGTCGAGCGCGAGCGGCAGCGCGGCGTCGTCGGCAACCTCTACAAGGGGCGCGTGTCCAAGGTCCTGCCCGGGATGCAGTCGGCCTTCGTGGACGTCGGCCTCGAGCGCGACGGGTTTCTCTACGTGACCGACGTCATCGACACGCTCGAGACGTTCGAACGCATGGAAGGCGGCGACGAAGACGACGAGGAGGGCGGCGAGGGCGCGAAGCCGGGCGGCGTTGCCGCCGACGCCCAGGGCAAGGACCGTGGCGAGACGCCGAAGATCGAAACGCTGCTCAAGGCGGGGCAGGAGATCCTCGTGCAGGTCGTCAAGGAGCCCCTCGGCACGAAGGGCGCCCGCCTGACGTCGCACGTGACCATGGCCGGGCGGTTCCTGGTGTTCATGCCGACCGTCGATCACGTCGGCGTGTCGCGGAAGATCGAATCGCGCGAAGAGCGGGCCCGCCTGCGCGGCGTCGTCCGGGAGTTCCGCGAGGCGCACGGGTTCACCGGCGGCGTCATCATCCGCACCGCCGCGGCGACCCGGCCCGAAGAGGATCTGGTCGCGGACCTCGAGTACTTCAAGCGGATCTGGGACGAGGTCCGGACGAAGGTCGAGTCCTCCCGCTGCCCGGCGGCCGTGTACCGCGAGCAGGGGCTGGTCGCCAAGCTCATCCGGGACCTGCTGACCGACGAGTTCTCCGCGATCCGGGTGGACAACGAGAGCGAGTATCGCCGGATCAAGGAGCTGGTCGAGCGGATCATGCCGCAGCTGGCGGGACGGGTGAAGCTGTATGCCAAGGACTTCCCGATCTTCCAGGAGTACGGCGTTCAGGCGGAGATCGACAAGGCGCTGCGCAGCAAGGTGTGGCTCAAGTCCGGCGGGTACATCGTCATCAATCAGACAGAGGCCCTGGTGGCGATCGACGTCAACACGGGGCGCTTCGTCGGGAAGCGTAACGACCGGCTCGAAGACACCATCGTCAAGACCAACGTCGAGGCCGTGAAGGAAATCGTCCGGCAGATCCGCCTGCGGGACCTCGGGGGCATCATCGTCCTCGACTTCATCGACATGGAGGAGCGGAAGAACCGCCAGAAAGTGGCGCAGGCGCTCGACCAGGAGCTGCGGTACGATCGCTCGCCGTCGAAGGCCGTACAGGTGTCGGACTTCGGGCTGATCATCATTACCCGGAAGCGGGTGAAGCAGAGCCTCGAGCGCGTGATGACCGAGGCGTGCCCGTACTGCTCAGGCACCGGCGTCATCCGGTCCACCGCGACCATTTGCTACGAGATCCTCGACGAGGTGCGGAAGGTCGGCGCCGAGATGGACGGCCCCGGGCTGGTGCTGCGGGTGAACCCGGACATCGCACGGGCGCTGCGTGAGGAGGAGTATGCCGTCCTCCGGGATTTGCAGGAGTCGCTTGGCAAGGCGGTGTCCATCAAGCCGGATCCGCACCTGCACCACGAGCAGTTCGACGTGATGGCCCTCTGAACGGCCTGGTTAGAAGTACTTCTTCATGCCGACCGTCGCCGAGAGCCCGGACGGGCTGACGGTCAGGTCGCCCTGCTGCACGACGTGGTACGTCGTTTCGAACTTGAACGTGATCTTGGGGCGGGCGAAGTACTCGATGCCGATGCCGGCGTTGAACCCCGCGAGGGTTCGCATCGGGCCGACGTTCACGTCCAACGAGCGCGGCTGGGCCAGGTAGAAGCCCGCGCCGAAGGTCACGAACGGGTGCCAGTAGTCGGCCTCCCAGTTGAACACCACGTTGCCGGTGCCGCGGAACTGGCGCAGTTCCTCGACGCCGGTATCGAGGTCCGGCGCCGTCCACGCGCCCACGCCTCGAATGCTCATCCGCCCGGTCAGGTAGAACTCCAGGAGGAACGCGGGGTTGAACCCGGCGTGGAACTCGCTGCCCGGCACGTAGATGCCGGCATCGCCACCGATGGCGAACGTCCCAGCATGGGGTTCGCGGTGCTGGGCTGCCGACCGCGCGGGCAGCGCGAGCAGCAGGGCGGCACACAGGACGATGACAGCACGCAGACGCATACGTGGATACTCCCCTCTCACAAACAGGGGTATCGGCCGACCGCCGCCGCGAGTTCACGCTGCGACGCACGTTCGGTGCATCCCGCGCCCATCCTGTGCAATTGCGTGCGTCCCCCAGGAGCGCGCGCGCCACCACCCCGACGCTCCGTCTGGGGTCAGGCCTAAAACGGCGCGTGTCTGCGGCGGTCCGTCTGGGGTCAGGCCCAAAACGGCGCGTGTCCGGGGCGGTGAGGATGGTACGGCTCCGCTCAGACGCTCTTCGACCCTGACCCCGTGGCTGTGCGAGGCACACGCGCCGATCGAGGCCTGACCCCGAAACGGCGCGTACTGTTCACAGACCGACGCTCCGTCTGGGGTCAGGCCTAAAACGGCGCGTGCCTGGGGCGGTGAGGGTGGTACGGCTCCGCCCAGACGCTCTTCAACCCTGACCCCGTCGCTGTGCGAGGCACACGCGCCGTTTCAGGCCTGACCCCGAAACGGAGCGTGCTATTCAGGGTTCTTCGGGGCGGCGAGCGGGTTGATGGGCAGCGGGCGTGACGGCAGCAGGGTGGTGGTGCTGGTACGCGGGTTCCAGCCGAGGCGCAGGACCGTGACTTCGACGGAGCGCCGGCCGAACGTGACGGCCTCGGTGCAGCTCCACATGTAGATGTCGATGTGCCGTCCGAGCACCCACGGCCCGGTGTCCATGATCGTGTAGATCCCCGTGTAGGGCGGAACGTCCACGACCTGGATCACCGATCCGACAGGAAGCAGAGTCGGATCGGCGGCGGCCACGCCGGTGCGGGGCCAGACGCCCGATGCCGTGACCTCGCCCTTGCAGTACGCCGTCGCCGTGAAGCGCAGCCTCGCGCCCGGAGACGGTACGGCGGACGTTTCGCGCAGCACGGCCTGCCTGGCGGCGTAGCGCGAGTCGACGGTGGTCACCTGGTAGATCAGGACAAACGCGACTGCCACGATGGCCGTGGCCGTGACCTTGTGCCACCCGACGGTCAGCGGACTCACGGCGCGTCCTCCGGAGGAGGGGCGTGGTGATGGTGGAGATGCAGATGCCGCCGGCCCGCCTCGATGAACGGGCGCGAGACGACGTAGGCCACGACGGCCAGGACCGAGGCGCCGACCAGCGCGCCGAGCGTGAACGGCCAGACCAGCGGGGACAGGAGCCGGGCCACCTCGGCCCAGAACGGGCGCCCGAACAGGGACAGCTCCAGGAGCCGGCTCAACTGGGTCGAGAAGTCCGCCGGCATGCGGACCCCGAGCACTTCCGCCGCGGCCATCGTCGTGAGCGTGTAGTACGGCACGAGGATCCAGGGCAGGTTCGTGTACGCGCCGAGCACGACCGCGACGCGGTTCAGGGAGAACACGAACGCGCACGCCAGGCCGAGCACGGTGTGCAGGCCGAAGAATGGCGAGAACCCCCAGAACACCCCGAGGGCGTATGCGAACGCCGTCCGCCGGGGCGAGTCGTGGGTGTGGAGCAGCGACTCCATCCACTTCCGAGCGAGCGACCGCGTGAAATGCATCATCGGAAATGCACGTATCCCGGCGGGAGCGGGCTGCGCACGCCCTGGTCGATCATCGTCACGCCCGGCGTCACGACCACCGTGCCGATGCGCGTCAGCGGGACGGCCCCGGCCTGGCGCCGGACCGTCTCCAGCCGTCGACGCGCTCGCGGGCTGACGGTGAAGAGCAACTCGTAGTCGTCGCCCCCCGTGATCGCGGGCAGCAGCGGGTCGTGGCCGTGCGCCGCGAACCACTCGCGCGCGGCGGCGGGCACGGGCACGGCGCGCGCGTCGATCTCGACCCCGGCGTGCGACGCCTGCGCGAGCTGGCGCAGGCCATCGGCCAGCCCGTCGCTGAGGTCGACGCACGCGGTGGCGGCGCGGTTCCCGCCGAGCAGTCGGCCGAGGCGCAGCCGCGGCTCCGGGGTGAGGAACGCCGCCTCGCACGCGGCCATGCGCGGGTCCCGCGGCGGGCCGGCGGCCAGTGAGGCCAGCCCCGCCGCTGCGGCGCCGATCGCGCCGCTCACCCAGACCTGGTCGCCGCAGCGCGCGCCGCCGCGGGTCAGCACCCGGCGGGGCCGGACCGCCCCGACGGCCGTGACGTCCACCATCAGGGGGCCGGGGGAGCGGGTGATGTTGCCGCCGACCAGCGTGACGCCGGTCGCGGCCGCCAGCGAGAGCAGCCCGTCCACGATCGCCGCGAGGTCGTCGACGGCCAGGTCCGGCGGCAGCACCAGCGAGAGCAGGGCCACGCGCGGCGTCGCGCCCATGGCCGCGAGGTCGCTGAGGTTGACGGCCAGCGCACGGTGACCGATCGCCGAGGGCGGCGTGAAGGCGCGGTCGAAATGCACGCCTTCCACCAGCGCATCGGTGGTCAGCACGTCGAACGTGTTCCGGGCCGGCGCGACGACGGCCGCGTCGTCGCCCAGGCCGACCAGGACCCAGGGCGGGGCCGTCGGCAGCCGGTCGCGGATGAGCGCGATCAGGCCGGGTTCCCCGAGATCGCCGACGCTACTTGGCGTACTCAATGGCGCGCGTCTCGCGGATGACCGTGACCTTGATCTGTCCCGGGTACTCGAGTTCGTTCTCGATGCGTCGCGCGATGTCCTTCGAGAGCCAGACCGCTTCCTCGTCGCTGATCTTCTCGCTCTCGACCATGATGCGGATCTCGCGCCCGGCCTGCAGGGCGAAGGCCTTCGACACGCCCTTGAAGGAGTCGGCGATGCCTTCGAGCTTTTCGAGGCGCTTCACGTACGACTCGAGGATGTCGCGGCGGGCGCCCGGCCGGGCGGCGGAGATCGCGTCGGCGGCCTGGACGAGCATCGCCTCGAGCGAGGGCCAGTCGATGTCCATGTGGTGGGCGGCGATCGCGTTCAGCACCGGGGCCTGCTCGCCGTGGCGCCGCAGGAACTCGAGGCCGACCTCCAGGTGCGTGCCCTGCATCTCGCGGTCGATGGCCTTGCCGACGTCGTGCAGGAACGCCGCCCGCACCGTGACTCCCGCATGCAGCCCCAGTTCCCGCGCCATGATGCCGGCGAGGAACGCGACTTCCTTGGAGTGGCTGAGGACGTTCTGGCCGTAGCTGGTGCGGTACTTGAGCCGCCCCATCAGCTTCAACACCTCGGGATGCAGGTCGTGCAGGCCAAGCTCGAAGGCGGCGGCTTCCCCCTCGCGCCGCACCTCCTCGTCGAGTTCCTTCTTCACCTTCTCGACGACTTCCTCGATGCGGGCCGGGTGGATGCGCCCGTCCGCGATCAGCCGCTCGATCGACAGCTTCGCGATCTGGCGGCGGTACGGATCGAACCCGGAGAGGATGATGGCGCCCGGGGTGTCGTCGACAATCAGGTCGACGCCCGTGGCGATCTCGAGCGCGCGGATGTTCCGGCCTTCGCGGCCGATGATACGGCCCTTGAGGTCGTCGCTGGGCAGGTCGACCACCGACACGGTGGTCTCGACGGCGTGCTCGGCCGCGCAGCGCTGGATGGCCTCGGTGATCAACTGGCGCGCGCGCTGGCCGGCCGTCTCGCGGGCCTCCGCCTCGAGCCGCTTGACCAGGTTCGCGGCATCGTGCCTGGCGTCGGCTTCCATCTGCTTCATCAGGACGTCTTTCGCCTCGTCCGCGGTCAGCCCGGCGACGCGCTGCAGTTCGCGGTGCTGGTCGGCGACCAGGTTCTCATAGCGGGCGACGGCGTCGGCCGTGCTCTTCTCGCGCTTCACGAGCGCCTGCTCGTGGGCCCGGGTGTCCCGCTCGCGCTGCTCGATGCCGGTCAGCCGCTCGGTCAGCTTCTCTTCGCGCCGCGTCAGCGTCTGCTCGACGGCGCTCATCTGCTGCCGGCGCTCCCGCGCCTGGCGCTCGGCGTCGACCTGCAATTCGTGCGCGCGCTCCTTGGCCTCGAGCAGCGTTTCCTTCTTGTGGGTGTCGGCGTCGCGTTCGGCGTCCTTGATGAGGCGCGCCGCCTGCTCTTCCGCCCGTCCCACCGTTTCCGCCGCGAGCCGCTTCCGGTTGGCGAGCCAGACCGCCACACACATCACGCCGACCACGGCCGTAATCAGCGCATTGATGACATAGACGACGTAGGTTCCGTTCATGCCGCGTCCTTTCGAGGCCCGGCAGCAGCCGCGCGCCTCGGAGTCCGGGCCGCCCGGCAAGCGGGAATGTCCCGCGGCAAAGGCAACCAAGGAGAGAAGGCCCGGGTGCAGTCCCTGTCAGCAGGTCGTGACCCGGGTCGCCAGTATCAGCAGAAAGGCCCCGCTTTGCCGTGTGGGGAGGTCGATGAACCTGCTATGAGCAGGTGGAACCGCTATATGAGCCGTGCTTCAGGCTTCCTCGACTCGGAGGCATGCACACCGCCCGGCATCGCAGCTCCTAGGGCATAACGTTGGCTCAAACGAGCCTCCGCGCCATCACGAGCAAAGCAGGGAACCCATCACATTGTCCTGGTGATCTTAGAACGGCCACCCGGGAGGGTCAAGCGACGCCGGCGGGTCAGGGAACGGAGGGTGGGGGCGCCAGCGCCTGATCGATCAGCCGTTCGAGGTGCCGGAGGCGGTCCACCACGGCCCCGCGCTGGCCGTCGTCGTCCCCGCGGGAGCGGAACGCCTCGTCGGCGATGTTGATCGCGGCGACGACCGCCAGGCGGAGGGAGTCCCCCGGCGCCGCCTGGTCGGCCACCGCGCGCATTTTCTCGTCGACGTAGTCTGCCAGTTCCTGGACGTAGCGTGGATCCAGAGCGCTCCGGATCGGATAGCGTTGTCCGAGGATTTGGACCGGCACCAGTCCGTCGGCCATGGTCGGCGTCAGATGTTGAGGCCCTCGAGCTGCTCCAGCAGGGAGCTGACGCGGGCGCGGATGAGATCGCGCTCTTCCTTGAGCGAAGAGATCTCGGCCGACGTGCCTTCGACCTCCTGGATGCGGCCCCGGGCCGCCTCGAGCTCCTTCAGCACGCGCTGATGCTCGTCGGCCATCCGGGCCTGCTCGCTGCGCGTGCGCCCGATCAGGGCCACCAGCAGCTTGATCTTCTCCTCGAGGCGGTCAAGCCCTTCGAGCTCGACCCCTCGTCCTGTCTTCGGCATACGTGCTCCGCCTGGCCCGCGTTACGCCTTGGCGGCGGCCTCGACGGCTTTGCGCGCGAGATCCACGATCATCGCGAACGCCGGCTTGTCGTTGACGGCCAGATCCGCGAGGTGCTTGCGGTCCAGGGTGATGTTGGCCAGCGTCATGCCCTGGATCAACTGGCGGTACGTGAAGTTGTGCTCACGCGCCCCGGCGTTGATCCGGACAATCCACAACTGGCGGAAATCACGCTTCTTCCGGCGGCGACCGACGAAGGCGTAGTTGAGCGCCTTGTCGACCGCTTCCTTGGCGGCGCGGTACAGCTTGCTCTTGTTGAGGTAGTACCCTTTGGCACGGTCCAGGAGCCGCTTGCGCTTGGCTCGCCGTACGGTGCCACGCTTTACTCTCGGCATGTTCGATGCTCCTCAGCCACGTCGTGGCAGTGGGGGGACGCGTTCGGCGTCCCGTCTGGCGCGGTCTCCGATTGCGGGGGGTGGCATCCCCGTCGCCCAGGATCCGCGCCGTCATGGCGACGGCCGCAGCCGGCGCCCGTCGTCTGGTGCCGGCCAACGCCCGCACCGACTGTCTCTCGGTGTTCGGGCGGGACCGTTGCCGAATCCCGAATCCCGAATCCCGAATCCCGACAAGGTTCTACTTGTAGGGCAACATCCGCGCGATCGCCGCCGCATCCGCCGGCGAGGCCACGCTGGTTCCGCTCAACTGACGCTTCCGCTTCGTCGTCTTGCTGGACGCCAGGTGGCGCTTGAACGCGGAACTTTTCAGAAACTTGCCGGTCGCCGTCTTCTTGAACCGCTTGGCGGCGCCGCGATGTGTCTTCAACTTGGGCATGACGTATAGCTCTCCTGATCGATCCCCGGACCCCGAGGACGGGCCGCCGACTTACTCGGCGGGCTCGGCCTCGGCGGACTCCGCCTCGACAGGCTCGGCCTCCTCGGGCGCTGCCGGCGGGGCCGGCGGGGCGTCCACCGCGGCGGGCCGCGGGGCGCTTCTGGGGGCAGTCGGCGGTTTCGGGCCGCTGCCGGGTTTCCTGGCCAGGATCACGTGCATCGTGTTGCCCTCCTGGCGCGGCATGTTCTCGGCGATGGCCGACTCGGCCATCTCCAGCAGCAGGCGCTCGAGAATGCGCCGTCCGATTTCCGGATGGGCCATCTCTCGTCCGCGGAAGAAGATCGTGGCCTTCACCTTGTCCCCGTCCTCGAGGAAGCGCTCGATGTGCTTCTTCTTGAACTGGTAGTCGTGCTCGTCGACCTTCGGCCGGAACTTGATCTCTTTGACCAGAATCACCTTCTGGTGTTTCCGGGCCTCACGCGTGCGTTTCTGCTCCGAGTACTGGTACTTCCCGAAGTCCATGATGCGGCAGACCGGGGGCACCGCCGTGGCCGCCACTTCCACCAGGTCGAGGCCCTTCGATCGGGCCAGAGCCAAGGCCTGCTGTGGCGGCATGATGCCCAGCTGTGCCCCGGCGTCGTCGATCACGCGGATCTCCCGTACCCGGATGCGTTCGTTGATCCGTGTACGTTCTTCGCGGCGTGGACCGGATCGATCGAAAGCGATAAGCGCCTCCCTACTGTTCTCGGGGCTCTCGCCCCTTGCTGCGGACCTCTTCCAGAGCGGCGCCGAGGAATGCCTCGACGGTGCGCGCGCCCTGGTCTCCTGCGGCTCGGCTGCGGACCGACACGGTGCCTTCGGCCATCTCGCGATCGCCGACGACGAGCATGTAGGGCACCTTCTGCAGCTGCGCCTCCCGGATCTTGTACCCGATCTTTTCCTGCCGGTCGTCCAATTCGACGCGCAGGCGGGTGGCGGCCAGCTGGTCGCGGACGCCTGCCGCGTACGGCGCGTGCCGATCCGCGATGGGCAGGACGATGGCCTGCACCGGCGCGAGCCAGAGCGGGAACGCGCCCGCGTAGGTCTCGAGCAGCAGGGCCATGAAGCGCTCGAAGCTGCCGAAGATCGCCCGATGGATGACCACAGGGCGGTGCTCGGCGTTGTCGGCGCCGGTATACTTCAGGTCGAAGCGCTGCGGCAGCTGGTAGTCCAGCTGAATCGTCGCGCACTGCCACGTGCGGCCCAGCGCGTCGAGCACGTCGAAGTCGATCTTCGGGCCGTAGAAGGCGCCATCGCCCTGGTTGATCGTGTACGGCACGCCCACGGCGTCCAGCGCGCGCGTCAACGCGGCTTCGGCGTGGTCCCACTGGGCAATCTCGCCCATGAACTCGGCCGGCCGCGTCGAGAGCTTCATCTCGAAGGAGAGCCCGAAGTCGCCGTAGACCCGCTGGACGAGCCGGAGCAGCCGCTCGACCTCCTCGCCGATCTGTGACTCCATCACGAACAGGTGCGCGTCGTCCTGGGCGAACTGGCGGACCCGGGTGAGGCCCGAGAGCACGCCCGAGGCCTCGTTGCGGTGGAGCGGGGTCTGCTCGTGCAGCCGCAGCGGCAAGTCGCGGTAGCTGCGGCCTTCGGCCCCGAACACGAGCATGTGGCCCGGGCAGTTCATGGCCTTCACGCCCATCTCGGCGCCTTCCGACTCGACCGTGAACATGTGCTGGCGGTAGTGCTGCCAGTGGCCGGAGGTTTCCCAGAGCGCCTTGTTGAAGATGAGCGGCGTCTTCACCTCGGCGTAGCCGGCCGGGACCAGCACCTCGCGCATGTAGGTGGCGAGCAGGTTGTAGACCGTCGTGCCCTTGTCGAGCCAGAACGCCGCGCCGGGCGCCCAGGGGTGGAACATGAACAGGCGCAGGTCGCGGCCCAGCTTCCGGTGGTCGCGCTTCTTGGCGTCCTCGAGCCGCTGCAGGTACGTCTGCAGGTCGGCGTCGCTGAAGAACGCGGTCCCGTAGACGCGCTGCATCGGCTGGCCCTGGGCGTCGCCCTTCCAGTAGGCGTTCGAGGTGCTGAGCAGCTTGAACGCCTTCAGTCTGCCGGTCGAGGGCACGTGCGGCCCGGTGCAGAAGTCGATGAAGACGTCGGCGATGGTGTAGCACGACACCGTGTCGCCGCCCTTCTCGTCGATGAGCTGCACCTTGAGCGGCTCGCCGCGCTGGGCGAAGTGTGCCTTGGCCTCGCTCTTCGCGATCAGCTTCCGCTCGTACGGCAGATCGCGCGAGGCGAACTCCTGCATCTTCTTTTCGATGGCCTCGAGATCCTCGGGCACGAACGGGCGCTCCACCACGAAATCGTAGAAGAACCCCTCGTCAGTCGCCGGCCCGATCCCGCATTGCGTGCCGGGAAACAGGTGGGTGACCGCCGCCGCCATCAGGTGCGCGGTCGAGTGGCGGTAGAGGCCGAGGGCCTCGGGGCTGTCGGCGGTGACAATCCGGACGCGGGCGTCGGCGTCCAGCGCGGTGGCGAGATCGACCAGGCGGTCGTCGACCAGCGCCGCGAGGGCAGACTTCGCCAGCCGCGGCGAAATGGACGCTGCGATCTCGATGGCGCGAGTACCCGTTGCGACTCCCTTCGTGGAGCCGTCGGGCAGTGTGACCGTGATCTGGCTCATGTAACGCGTGGCAGGTTCAACCCTGGGGGCTCTCGACCTTCACCCCAGCCGACCTGCCGTCGGAAAGCGGGGAAGTGGTAGGCACGAGCGGACTCGAACCGCTGACCTCCTGCGTGTCAAGCAGGCGCTCTAACCAGCTGAGCTACGCGCCTAAGCCCCGGACAGACAAGGCCTACCGGACTCATGAGTATAGCAATCGTGTGGAGCGTGAGTCAACGGACAGGGGAGGGGACGCCGGCAGGCCGTTCCGGCCCCGGCCGCGTTTCGCGGCCGGGGCCGGCGCCGTGCAGAGCATGCGGCGACCGACCGGTGCGGCCCGACTATCTCACCAGGTCCTTCAGGCCCTTGCCGGCCGTGAAGCGCGGCACGCGGCGCTTGGCGATCTTGATCGGCTCGCCCGTGCGCGGGTTGCGGGCCGTGCGGGCCTTCCGGTTCGACGTCTTGAAGGTGCCGAAGCCGACGAAGGTGATCGTGTCACCCTTCTTCAGCGTCTTGCCGATCCCTTCGATGAACGAATCGATGAACTTCCCCACGAGCGCCTTCGTGGCGCCGGTGTCCTTCACGATCTTCGCGATCAAATCCTGCTTGTTCATGTAACCTCCTCAGACAGCGCGCAGTAACGGGCGGGTGGCGGCTGTCAACTCGCCGTCGCGTTTATACGCGCCGGGCTTCAGGGTGTCAAGCCGATTCCGGCTTCTCGCTGAATTACGACGCGATGCGGACCTTCAGGCGTTCGATCGCCTTGTCGAGCGTCGCGTCACCAGGCGGCCGCGCCGCGCCGAACTCCACGTCCGGTTGCGCCACCGCCACATCCGGCTGCAGCCCCCGCTCGTGGATCGGGTTTCCCGCCGGTGTCAGGAACCACGAGTACGACATCCACAACGCTCCGCCGTCGGGCAGGACGAAGAGTTTCTGCTGCGCGGCGCGGCCGTTGGTCCGCTCGCCGACGGTCTCCGCCCGCTTGCTGCCGGTCAGCGCGGCCGCGAACAGTTCGGCCGCGCCCGCGGTGCCGAAGTCGGTCAGCAGCGCGATCGGCAGCGTGAGGCTGCCGTCGCCGCCGGCCGCGCTGATGGTCTGGCGCGAGGCGCCACGCGCGTCCTGCAGGATGAGCGTGCCGGACGCGACAAACAGGCGCGCGGCATCGAGGCCCGCGGTCATCGGGCCGCGGGCCGTGCCCCGCACATCGAGGACCAGGGCCTTCGCGCCGTCCTTCTGCAATTGGGCCGCCGCGGCTCGCAGCGCGGCGGAGGTGCCGGCGGTGAACTCCGGCACGCGGATGTACCCGATCCGCCCGTCCACCAGCTTCGACACCGGCGGCTGCGGCGCGAGCATCTCGCGGGTGAGCTCCATCACGTGCGGCTCGGCCGCGTTGCCGCGGATGAGCGTCAGCGATACCTTCGTGCCGGGCGCGCCGCGCAGGAGCCGCATGCCTTCCCAGACCGAAAGCTCCCGCGTCGCTTTTGTGTCGATCGCGCGCACGAAATCCCCGGGCCGCAGTCCCGCGCGCGCGGCGGGCGAGCCGTCGCGCGTCGCGACCACGCGCAGGTAGTACTGCCGCGTCAGGTCGAGGCCCACATCCGCCGGCCCCGGCTCCGTGCCGGCCTGCGCCAGCTTCGCCTGCTCCGGCGTCAGGTAGGCGCTGTCGGCGTCGAGGGACTCGGCCAGGCCGTGCATCGCGCCGTGCATCAGCCGGTCGACGTCCACGTCCTCGACGTAGTTGCCGGTCGTCAGGTTGAAGACATCGTCGAAGACGCGCAGGTGCGGGTACGTTTCCGGCGGCGCCAGGGCTTTGCCCATCAGCCCGCCGACCACCGCGAAGGCGAGGATCGGCGCCGTGATGAAGAGGATGGCGAGACGGGTGCGCGTCGTCATGTATCGGAAGTCACCGCGGTTTCAGCCATTGTAGTGGATCGACGGGCTTGCCGTCGACGCGCATCTCGAAGTACAGCGCCGGCGAACCGTCCAACGCGAAGCCCGCCGTCCCGATCATCTGCCCGCGCGCCACGCGGGCGCCCGCGGCGACGCTGGCCTCCGCCAGATAACCGTAGAGCGAAAACGCCAGCCCGCCATGATCGACAATGACGAGGGTGCCGAACCCCTGGAACGGCTCGGCGAACGCGACGGTGCCGTCGTGAACGGCCCGCACCGGCGTTGACGGCACGGTGGCGATGCGGATGCCGTTCGACAGCGTGGCGGTGTGGAACCGGCGGTCCT
>Ga0315292_10000998_pt1 | contig 14475 bp, 15 predicted proteins | sample YL17G13_0_MG_FD_204029 | JGI IMG/M metagenome (GOLD analysis project Ga0315292, IMG submission 204029) | Sediment microbial communities from Yellowstone Lake, YNP, Wyoming, USA - YL17G13_0 | ecosystem: Environmental > Aquatic > Freshwater > Lake > Sediment | place: USA: Wyoming | collected... | reverse complement strand
CTCTACAAATTCGGCGTGATCTGAGAGAAGGAGTGACTGTGGAAGTCACGCGCTACGACGAGGCGCCGCCGTACGAGGCGCCTAAGCATCACGAGTGCTTCGGCCTGCGTCTCCAGGGCTTCGAGGTCAGCAAGACGCGCAACTTCTGGATGGGCCTCTCGCACTTCCTCCCCAAGGGCGGCGCTTTCGAGGATGCCACGCCCGTGGAGAAGGTCTACTTCGTCCTCGAGGGCGAAGTGACGGTCATCACTCCCGAGGGCGAAGCCACCCTGAAGAAGTGGGACTCGTGCTACCTTGCGCCCAACGAGTCGCGCGCCATCGAGAACCGCACCAACTCACCCGCCTCGATGCTCGTCGCCATCCCTTATCCGGAGCCCCGCGAGGGCTGAGGCGGGCCTCCGGGACCTCGGTCCTGGGCCCCCACGGAGATGGCGCACCAACAGGCGTTGGACGGTCGTGACGGACGCGGGTGGCGGTTTGACGACTGCCGCCGCTCGCGTCCTCGAAGCCCCCTGGCCCGCCCCGCGGGCCGTGGTCTGACCTGCCGCTGCGGCTTCCGGTGATGGGCGCCACGCCCGAGAAGGTAGCGGTCGTCGGCGCCGGTCTCATGGGGCACGGCATCGCCCAGGTCTTCGCCTGCGCCGGCCATCCGGTCAGTGTGTACGACCCGCAGCCGACAGCACTGGCGACCGTGCACGAGCGCGTCGCCGCCAACCTGCGGCGGCTCGGTCTGCCCGACGAGGCGCTCGCGCACATCTCCGTGCACGAGCGCCTGGCCGACGCGCTGGAGGGCGCCGCGTTCGTCTTCGAGGCGGCGCCCGAGGATGTCGATCTCAAAGTCCTGCTCATCGAGGAGATCACCGCACAGGCGCCGGCCGGCACGATCGTGGCCAGCAACACCTCTTCCATGCCGGTGGCCGTGTACGCGCCCAAGGCGATCGGCGCCGAGCGCGTGATCGGCACGCACTTCTGGAACCCGCCGTATCTCATCCCGCTCGTCGAGGTCGTGGAGGGCGCCGAGACGTCGCTCGCTACCGTGGAGCGCACGATGGGCATCCTCAGCGCCGCCGGCAAGCTGCCCGTGCACGTACGCAAGGACGTGCCGGGCTTCGTCGCCAACCGCCTGCAGCACGCTCTGTGGCGCGAAGCCATGTCGATCGTCCAGCACGGCATCGCCGACGCCGAGACCGTGGACCTCTGCGTCAAGAACAGCTTCGGTCTGCGGCTCGCGGTGATGGGCCCTCTCGAGACCGCCGACCTCGGCGGTCTCGACCAGGTCTTGAACATTCACGAGCAGATCCTGCCGTTCATCGACCGCACGCCCGGCCCGCTGCAGATCCTGCGGGACAAGGTGGCCGCAGGCCAGCTCGGCATGAAGACCGGGCAGGGCTTCCTGCCCTGGAGCGAGGAGATGGCCACAGCCGCCCACGCGCGGCTCGCCGACCACCTGATCGCCGCGCTCGCGGCCAGAAAGGCTCCGCGCGACGCGCCAACCACGACGTAGACGACCTCCGAGGGGGCCCACCATGCCGAATCCCATCATCACCGCCGCGCTCACGGGCCCTGTCGCCACCAAGGCGGACAACCCGGGGATGCCGGGCACCGTGGCCGAGATCGCCGCCGACGCCAAGGCCGCCCACGACGCCGGCGCGGCCGTCATCCACATCCACCTCCGCGACGACCAGGGCAACATGACCGTCGATCTCGACGTGGCGCGCCGCACGGTCGAGGCGGTGCGCGCCACGTGCCCCGGCATCGTGCAGCTCTCGACTGGCGGGCTCGCATTCGCCTACGAAGACCGCATGAAGATGGTCGAAGCCCGGCCTGCCATGGCGACCCTCAATCCCTGCACGATGACCTTCGGCCCCGCGGAGTTCCGCAACCCGCCCAAGCAGATGATGGCGCTGGCGGCGCGCATGATCGAGCTCGGGGTCAAGCCCGAGGTGGAGATCTACGACACCGGCCACCTCGAGATGATGCTCTACCTCGTGCACAAGGGCCTGCTCCTTGCCCCACTGCAGGTCTCGTTCGTGATGGGCGTGCGCGGTGGCATGAAGGGCGATCCGACGCTGCTCGCCTACCTGGTGCGCGAGCTGCCGGAGGGCACGAGCTGGCAGGTCATCGGCGTCGCCAAGACCAACCTGCCGATGACCACCATCGGCTTGGCCATGGGCGGCAACGCGCGCACCGGCATGGAGGACACGCTCACCCTCGAGAAGGGCGTGCCGGCGGCGTCCAACGCGCAGCTCGTCGAGCGCCTTGTGAGGATCGCGCGCTCGCTGCAGAAGGAGCCCGCGACGGTCGCCGAGGTGGTCGCGCGGCTCGCGTTGTCCCCGGAGCTCGCGGGCTCAGCCTGAGTCTGGAGAGCCGGGCATGAACGCTTGACAGCGATGCTGGCGGCTATATGATGCCCGTATCGTGGGAGGGAATGTCCGTATGGTGGATAGTGCTAGGAGTGCAACGCCGCCATAGAGACAGGATCTGACCGGGCTGGGGAGCCCGCGTCGTCGGCGCGAGCTTCCATCGCGTACTCCGGTGCGCAGCGGCCCGGGTCCAGCAAGGACCCAAGGGGGGTTCTCGTTGGTCTGCGCGGCTCCTTGTGGAGTCGCCGTCGACCGCGGGACCAAAGCAAGGAGGCGGCATGAGCTCAGACGACCGCAAGTCAAGAGAAGCGTCGGAAGGCGCCGGGATCGGCAGGACCCCGGTCACGCGGCGCGATTTCCTCAAGGTGGCCGGGGTGGCAGGCGCGGCCCTCAGCGTCGGCGGCGCCGGCAGCGTGATGGCGGCCTGCGGCAGCAGCTCGGACTCGGCTTCGCCGGCGGCCAGCGCCAGCGGCCGCACCATCAAGGTCGGGTTCGTCGCTCCGCTCACGGGGCCCCTGGCGGCGTTCGGCGAGGCGGACAAGTTCTGTGTCCAGCAGTGGGAGGAATCGGTCAAGGATGGCCTCCAGTGCGGAGACGGCCAGACGCACCCGATCGAGTTCGTCATGGTGGACTCGCAGTCCGACTCGAACCGGGCCGCGACAGTCGCCATCGACCTGATCACCGGCGGCATCGACGTCATGATGGTCGCCTCCACCCCAGACACCGTGAACCCGGTGGCCGACCAGGCCGAGGCTTCGGGCATCCCATGCGTCTCCAACGACTGCCCCTGGCAAGCCTACTACTTCGGCCGCCAGAAGGACCCCGCCAATCCCGTACCCTTCACGTGGACGTATCACTTCTTCTGGGGCCTCGAGGACGTGACCGCCAACTTCGTCTCCATGTGGGACGCCCTCCAGACCAACAAGAAGGTCGGCGAGATGTGGCCCCAGGACGCCGACGGCGCCGCCTGGGCCGATCCGAAGACCGGCCAGCCACCGATGCTCAAGGCAGCCGGTTACACGGTGGTCGACGGCGGCCGCTATCAGGACTTCAGCGAGGACTTCACGCCGCAGATCAGCAAGTTCAAGGCCGCCGGCTGCGACATCATGAGTGGCGTCATGATCCCGCCGGACTTCACCAACTTCTGGAAGCAGTCGTACCAGCAGGGCTTCAAGCCCATGGCTGCGACCGTCGGCAAGGCCCTTCTCTTCCCGTCCGCCCTCGAGGCGCTCGGCGACATCGGTTACGGGCTCACCACCGAGTGCTGGTGGTCGCCGAACCATCCGTTCAAGTCGTCTCTCTCCGGCCAGACCTGCCAGGAGTTCGCCGACGCGTTCACGACCGCCACCACCAAGCAGTGGACGCAGCCGCTCCTGCACTACGCCGTGTTCGAGGTCGTCGCCGATGCGCTCAAGCGCACCACGAACGTCGACGACAAGCAGTCCATCCTCGACGCCATCAAGGCGACCAACCTCGACACCATCTGCGGCAACGTCAACTGGCAGGCCGGTGAGCCGCAGGTCCCCGGGATCGCGCCGAACGTGAGCAAGACCCCGCTCGTGGGCGGCCAGTGGGTCAAGGGCACTACCTATCCCTATGACCTCAAGGTCGTGACCAACGTCACCGCTTCCATGGTCCCGGTCCAGCAGGACGTCACGGCCATCAAGTACTAGGAGTACACGATCCGACCCGCTACCCAGCAGTGCCTGACCACTCGAAGGGGTCTCCGTGACGCACGGCGGTGAAGGCTTGTGACCGTAGTGCTCGAGACCACAGGCCTGAAGAAGTCCTTCGGCGGCGTACAGGTCATCGACGACCTGAGCGTGCAGCTGAGCGAAGGTGAAGCGCTGGGCATCGTCGGGCCGAACGGCGCCGGCAAGACCACGTTGTTCAACCTCATCACCGGCGTGTATCGGCCCGACGCGGGTCAGGTCATGTTCAAGGACAAGGACATCACGCATCTGCCGCGGCAGGACCGCTGCCGCGAAGGCATCGGCCGAACCTTTCAGATCCCCAAGCCGTTCACGGACATGAGCGTCTTCGAGAACGTGCTCGTCTGCGCCGCCTACGGGCGGGGCATGAGCGAGCGCGCCAGCTACGCGCGTTGCGTGGAGACGCTGGAGCTCACCAAGCTCTCGACCAAAGCCAACAGGCAGGCCGGCGCCTTGCCGCTGCTCGACCGCAAGCGCCTGGAGCTGGCGCGGGCGCTCGCCGGCGACCCCACCGTCCTGCTCTTGGACGAGGTCGCCGGCGGGCTCACGGAGACCGAGGTCGAGGCCCTCATCGAGACCATCAAGGACCTGCACCGTGAGGGCATCTCGATCATCTGGATCGAGCACATCGTCCACGCCCTGCTGGCCGTGGTCGGGCGCATCGTCGCCATCAACTTCGGCCGCCATCTCATCGAGGGCGACCCCAACGAGGTCATGTGCAGCGACGAGGTGCAGGCCTGCTACATGGGGGGCACGCCGATATGAGCGTGCTCGAGCTCCAGGAGGTCGACGTCTTCTACGGCGACTTCCAGGCCCTCTTCAAAGTCACGCTCAAGGTCGAGCAGGGCCAGACTTTCGCCTGCATCGGCGCCAACGGTGGCGGCAAGTCGACGCTGCTGAGGACGGTCGCGGGGCTCCAGAGGCCGACCTCGGGCAAGGTGCTCTTCCACGGTGAGCCTGTCGACCAGGTGCCGGCGCACGACCGCGTCGGCATGGGCATCGCGCTCGTGCCCGAGGGCCGCCGCGTCTTCCCCAGTCTCACCGTCTTCGAGAACCTGCAGATCGGCGCCTACGGCGGCCGCAAGGGCGACTGGGGCACCGACTCCGTCATGGAGCTCTTCCCGCTCCTCAAGCCGCTGGTCAAGCGCCAGGCGTCGAGCCTCTCGGGCGGCGAGCAGCAGGCTCTCGCCATCGGCCGGGCGCTCATGGCCAATCCGGAGCTCCTGCTGCTCGACGAAGTCTCTCTGGGCCTCGCGCCCGTGGTGATCAAGCGCATCTACGAAGCCATGTTGCACCTGGTCGGCACCGGCACCACCATCGTGGTCGTCGAGCAGGACGTGCAGCACGTGCTCACGGTCGCCGACCACGTCGCCTGCTTCCTCGAGGGCCGCATCAGTCTCGAGGGCAAGCCGAGCGACCTCAGCTCTGAAGCGATCACTGCCGCCTACTTCGGGATGTGACGGTATGGATTGGGTCAACGTAGCGCTTCAAGGCATTCTCCTGGGTGGGCTGTACGCTCTGTTCGCGACCGGTCTTGCTCTGGTGTTCGGCGTCATGCGCATGGTCAACCTTGCGCACGGCGACCTGGGCATCCTGGCAGCGTTCGTCGCCCTGTTCCTCGTCCAGTCTCTCCATCTGGGCGTCATGTGGTCGGGTCTCCTGACCATCGTCATCATGTTCGTCGTGGGCTATCTGCTGCAGCGCGGGCTGCTCAACTTCACCCTGGGCAGCGACGACACGCGCCCCATCGTGGTCACGTTCGGCCTGTCGATCATCATCCAGAACGGCCTCATCATGTGGTTCTCGGCCGACTCGCAGGGCCTGGACGCCGGAACGCTCGAGAACATCAGCATCCGCATCAACGACCAGTTGTCCATCGGATGGTTCCCGCTCCTCGTGTTCGTGACCTCGATCGTCGTCATCGCGCTGTTGCAGACCTTCCTCAACCGGACCAAGCTGGGGCGTGCCTTCAGAGCCACGTCCGACGACCGCGAAGCGGCCGAGCTCATGGGCATCGACAACCGTCATATCTACGGCCTGGCCATGGCCATCGCCCTGGCCATCGTCGCCCTGGCCGGGATCCTGCTGGCCGTGCGTACCACCTTCGACCCCACCCAAGGCTCGTTCCGCCTCATCTACGCGTTTGAGGCCGTGATCATGGGGGGCATGGGGTCCATCTGGGGCACACTGATCGGCGGCATCGTCCTCGGGATGTCCCAGACGCTCGGGTCGCAGGCCTTCGGCGCCGGCTGGGGACTTCTCGTCGGCCACGTGGTCTTTCTCACCGTCCTGGCCGTGCGGCCCAGCGGCTTCTTCGCGAAGACGGTGACGGCATGAGCGCGACCGACTTCCGCGTGGCGCGCTCGACGCGCATGCATCGCTACGTGCTGGTCGTCGGCGTGCTCGTCGTGGTCGTACTCGCCAGCTTCCCGCTGTGGGCCCAGGTGAGCTTCTTACGGACCATGGTCACCTTCTTCACGCTGCTCGCGCTCGCCCAGATGTGGAACCTTCTCGGCGGCTACGCCGGCCTGATCTCGGTCGGCCAGCAGGCGTACATCGGCCTCGGAGCCTACGGCCTGTGGCTGATCGGCGACGTGATCGGGCTTCACCCGTTCGTCGCCGTGATCCTTGCCGGAGTGCTGGCCGTGGCCGTCGCCCTGCCGGTGGCGCCGCTCATCTTCCGCCTGCGCGGCGGCTACTTCGCCATCGGCACCTGGGTGGTCGCCGAGGTGGTCCGCCTGATCGTCTCCAACATCCAGGCCACGGGCGGCGGCTCCGGCAAGACCATCTTCTCCGCCGCCCGCCTGCCGATCGACACGCGCATCAACGGTACGTACCTGCTGGCGCTGTTCGTCGCTGTCGGCTCGATCCTGCTCGTCTACTTCTTGCTGCGCTCGCGGCTGGGCCTCGCCCTCACGGCCATCCGCGACAACGAGTTGGCAGCGCAGAGCTCGGGAGTCGACGTCTTCCGTTCGAAGCTCTACGTGTACCTGATCTCCGCGTTCGGATGCGGCGTCGTCGGCGCCGTCGTCGCCATGAACCTGCTGCGTATCCAGCCCGCCGCGGCGTTCAGCATCAGCTGGACTGCGTATGCGCTGTTCATCGTCGTCATCGGTGGGTTCGGGACCATCGAGGGCCCCATCATCGGTACTGTGATCTACTTCACATTGCTGCAGACCCTCAGCCAATACGGTACGACCTACCTGTTGCTCCTCGGAGTGATCGCCGTCGTCATGGCGACGACGGCTCCCCGCGGCATCTGGGGCTTCATCGCCAAGCGCTGGGATATCCACCTGTTCCCGGTGCGACGGCGGCTCGTTCTGGAAGAGCCGGCGAAGACGGAGGGCCCGGCTGCCGGAGGCGCGTCCGGGCCGGTAGCCGAGGCGAGCTGAGTAGTCTGTGCAGAACATGGCGGCCGAGGCTTGGCGATCAAGGGGCGATGGTGAAGGAGGCACGGTGAACGAACCGGTTCAGAGTGGCAAGCAGGGACAGCGGAGCGGCGTCCAGGTGCTGGCCAGAGCGGCCACGATCCTCAAGCTGCTCGCCGCGGACTCGTCCGGGGGGCTCACGTTCAGCGAGCTGGTCGCACGCGCGGGACTGCCACGCACGACGGTGCATCGTATCCGCTATGCGCTGGAGGAGGAGGGCTTCGTCTGTGCCGACGAGGCCACCGGCCGGCTCCACTTGGGTCCGGGCCTCCTCCAGCTGGCGGTGGCCAGCCGGCGCGACCTGCCGACGGTCGTCAGCCCGTACCTCGAGCGTCTGTCCCGGGAGCTCAACGAGACCGTCGACCTCGGCGTGCTCGACGGCATGCACGTGCTCTTCATCGCCCAGCATCCCGCGCCGCAGCGCGCGCTCATGGTGGTCTCCCGCGTTGGGGCCCGCTTCCCGGCCTTCTGCACGGCCAACGGCAAGGTGCTGCTGGCGCAGCTGCCCCCCGACGAACTCAAGAGCCGTCTGCCCAAGAAGCTCGAGACGCCCTCGCACCGCAAGCTGGTCTCGCGCGACGACCTGATGCGCGAGCTCGAAGAGGTCCGCCGCACCGGCGTCGGCTACGATCGCGAAGAACACCACGCCGGCATCTGCGGGGTCGGAGTGGCCATCACCGACATCGATGGCAGTGTGGCCTCGATCGCCGTGCCGATGCCCGCCGCCCGCTTCTACGCCGACGCGGACGCGGTCTCCGCGACCGTTCTGCGTGCGCGCGACGAGATCCAGATCGCCCTCCAGGGCGCCTGAACCCGCGCCTCCTCTCTTGGTGGCCGTGGTCGGCAGCCCGCGGGCGCACGGCAACATCGCGCTCGCGGCACATCTGGCCGAGGCGCTGATCTCCGGGACCTGAGGCTGCCTAGCAGGTGCGGATCGTGCGCGCCTCGGTGACGACGGCGCCGACGGCGAGGTCGTGCGGTTCGCAGGGGAGCTCGTCCACGAGCTGGGCCTCGAACGCCAGCGCCACCCAAAGGATGCCCGGGCGCGTGCGCGGCAGGTAGGTGTCGTAGAAGCCGCCGCCGTAGCCGCAGCGTCGGCCGGCGGCGTCGAAAGCGGCCCCTGGCACGACGACCGCGTCCAGGCGCCCCGGAGGCACCTCCTCGAGCCCCTCGCGCGGCTCCGGGATGCCCCAGGCGCCGGGCACCAGGTCCGCCGCGGGGTCGGTGATGCGGTACGCCGCCATGTGCCGCGGCCCGAGCACGCGCGGACAGCAGACGGTCTTGCCGCGCTCGAGGGCCCACGACAGCAGTGGCCCTGTGTCGACCTCGCTGCGGAATGCGGCGAAGAGCATGATGGCGGCGGCGGCGGCGAGCTCGGGGAGGGCGGCGGCGCGGGCGCAGACCGCGAGGCTGAGCCGGGCGCGTTCCGCGCCCGGCAGGGCGTCGCGCTCGGCCAGCGCGCGCCGGCGCAGCTGGAGCTTGGCGCCGGTGGGCTCCGGTCCTGATCCCGCTTCGTCGCGTCTGTCGGCCATCGACTCGCCCTTCCTCGCGTCAACACTCCTGGCAACGCTAACGCCCGAAATGTCCCCGGACGGCGCCTCCTTCCTCTATAGTATAGGCGCGCAGCCGCCCGGCGGGCTTCCGGGCCGCGCGCTGAGACGAGAGGGGACCGCCGACCAAGGGTCGCGCGGTAGAGAGGACGGGCATGGCGCTTCGCTCCCAGGAAGAGCTTTCTCTGGCGACCGTGTTCGCGCGCACTCTCAGCAACGTGATCGCACTCACGACCGCCGAGGAGAAGCGCACCTGGCCCACCCCCGCGCAGGTGCTCGAGCACACACCGAGCGACGCCGAGGCGCCCACGGCACTGCTCCGTCTGCTGCAGTTCTCCATCCTGCCCGAGATCCTCGGTGCCAGCGCCGGTCCCGCCATCTATCTGGCGAGCAAACGCTTCAGCAGCGCGCTCGGCATCCACTCCATCCAGGCCCTCAAGGACTGGTTCCTGCACATGCGCCTCGGAGACCTCGAGGTGGAGCTCGACGAAGAGAGGGTGCTGGTCAAGCTGGGTCATTGTCTCAGCTGCCAGCAGCTGCCGGCCGGCGGCACCGCCGTCTGCGACTTCGAGCGGGGCCTCGTCGACGGCGTGCTCCAGGGCATCACCGGCAGGGAGGTCGTCACCAAGGAGACGCTCTGCTCGGGCCTCGGCGACACGGTGTGCCAGTTCGAAGGCTACAGCGGCGAGCAGGCGGGCTATCTCTATCGCGAGAACGGGTTCCACCCCGACGCGCAGAGGCGCCTGCTGACGCAACTCGCGGACCAGTCCGAGGTGGCGCTCGACAATCTGCGGCTCATCAACGAACGCCGCGAGCACGAGACGCACGATCCTCTCACCGGCCTCGTGAACTTCCGCCAGCTCCGCGAGCGCGCGGCGTTCGAGCTGGCGCGCGCCGAGCGTCACGGCCGCACGGTGGCGTTCGTGATGCTCGACCTCGACGAGTTCCATGCGGTCAACGAAGAGGTCGGCCGCGAGGGCGGTGACGAGGTCCTGTGCCACTGGGCCGCCGCTCTCACGGCGCAGCTGCGCAACTGCGACCTGGTGTGTCGCTACGGCGCCGACGAGTTCCTGCTCGTGCTGCCTGAGACTGCCGACCAGCAGGCTGATGTGGCCCTTGAGCGTGTACTCGGTACGATGCAGGAGCTGGCCGTCGAGACCGGCGGCCGCGCGTTCGCACTCACTGCTTCCGCCGGCGTCGCGAGCTTCCCCGAGGATGGCCGGACGGCGGAGGATCTGGTCGCCAAGGCCGCCACCACCATGTACACGGCCCGGGCCGCAGGCCCGGGCCGCATCGCCTTCTACTCGCGCCCGCCCCGGCGCTGAGCGCCGCCACCGTGGCGGTGCGCGTCGAGATCCTCGCCGTGGGGTCGCTGCACCGCGACCTCGAGCCCGCGGCGCGCCACTTCATCGATCTCCTGCGGCCTCACGCGACGGTCTCCGTGCGCGAGGTCAAGGAGGTGGCGCTGCGCGGCCGCAGCGAAGCCGAGGTGCTGCGCGAGGAGGGCCGGCGCCTGCTTGCGGCGTGGCCGCAGGCGCCGGTCGTCGCCACGCTCGCCGTGGACGGCCGCGTTCTCGACACCGACGCGTTCGCGGACTGGCTCCAGAAGGCGTTCGAGCGCGGCGGCGCGGGTTTCGTGATCGGCGGCTCGCTGGGACTCACGGGCGAGGTGCAGGCGCGCGCCGCCGATCGCCTCTCCCTCTCGGCGCTCACCCTGCCCCATCAGCTGGCAAGGGTGGTCCTGCTGGAGCAGCTCTTCCGCGCCGGCAAGATCCTGCGCGGCGAGCCGTACCACCACTGATCGGCCGGGCAGCCAGCCGGGCCGCCGCGAGGGCGGCGGGCACCGCGTGGCAATCGCGCCGCCCGGCCGGGGCCGCTAGAATGGGCTTCCGCGCCGGCGCGCCCGCCGCTGCGGCCACGACGACCGGGCGGTGAGCCATGAGCGACGACCTCTACGACCTGAACGGCCTTGCGGCGTCGCTGGCGGAGACGTTGCGAGAGCTGCTCGCCGAGGCCGGCGTGGCCGCTGCTGCCGTGCCGCCCGTCGAGCTGGCGCTGCCCGCGCGCCCCGAGCACGGCGATTTCACCACCAATGCCGCTTTGGTGAGCGCCAAGCGCGCCCGCCGCCCGCCGCGCGAGCTGGCCCAGGCGTTGGGCGAGCGCTGGCAGGCCGGCCCGGGCGCCGCGCTCTGCGAGCGCGTGGAAGTGGCCGGCCCGGGCTTCCTCAACCTGTTCCTGGGCGCGGCGTGGTACCGCGGCGCTGTGCAGCACATGCGCGCCGCCGGGTCCGACTTCGGGCGCGGCGTGCTGCCCTACGACGAGCGCCTCAAGATGAACCTCGAGTTCGTCAGTGTGAACCCCACGGGCCCGCTCCACGTCGGGCACGCGCGGTACGCCTCATATGGCGACGCGCTCTGCCGCATCCTCGCCTTCGTCGGTGACGACGTCACCCGCGAGTTCTACGTGAACGACTACGGCACGCAGATGCTGCGCTTTGGGCAGTCGCTCGCGGCGAGATACGGTCAGCGCCACGGCCTGGACATCCCGGTCCCCGAAGAAGGCTACCAGGGCGAGTACCTCCTGGACCTCGCCGACGACCTCGTCGCGGAGGTGGGCGACCGCTACCGTGCAGCGGTCGCCGCCGCCGCCCCCGACGTGACCACACTTGCCGCCGACGCGCTCGCGGCGATCAAGGAATGGGGCCGCGACGCCATCCTCGACCAGTTCCGTGTCACGCTCGAGCGCCTGCGCGTGCCGTTCGACGTGTGGGCATACGAGAGCGCGCTGTTTGCCGGCGAGGGGGAGCATCGGGGCTTCGCCGGCGAGGTCGGCAGTGCGCTCGCCGACCTGGACGGCGAGGACCTCCTCTATGACCACGAGGGCGCCGTTTGGCTCAAGACCACGCGGTACGGCGACGACAAGGACCGCGTGCTGATCCGCTCCAGCGGCGAGCACACCTACTTCCTCAGCGACATCGCCTACCACCGCGACAAGATGGACCGCGGCTTCGCGCACATGATCGACGTCTGGGGCGCCGACCACCACGGCTACGTGCCGCGCATGAAGGCCGCCTTCACGGCTCTGCCGCCGCACGATCCCGAGCGCCTGGAGCTCATCATCGGGCAGCTCGTGAACCTCCTGGAGAGCGGCGCGGCCAAACGCATGAGCAAGCGTAAGGGCGACATCGTGACGGTCGACGACCTCCTCGACGCCATCGGCGTGGACGCGGCGCGCTTCCTGCTCGTGGGCCGCTCGCACGACACCACGCTCGAGCTCGACATCGACCTCGCTCGCGAGCAGTCGAACAAGAACCCGGTCTACTACGTGCAGTACGCGCACGCGCGCATCTGCAGCATCCTGCGCAACCTCAAGGGCGCGGGGGAGGGGCCGGCCGGCGAAGCCCTGCCGGCCGTCTCCGTGGACGCTCACGAGAGGTCACTGGTGCGCGCCCTGGTCAGGTACCCCGACGTGCTGCTGGCGGCCGCCGGCCAGCGCGCCCCGCACCGCGTGCACACCTATCTCGGTGAGCTGGCGGCGGAGTTCCATGTGTTCTATCGCCACTGCCGGGTGCTCAGCGACGACCCCGACATCACCAGGTTCAGAGCCGCGCTCTGTGAGGCCACGAGAGGCACGCTCGCGAGCGGACTCGCGCTTCTCGGGGTGAGCGCTCCCGACTCGATGTAGCGGCCGGCTCTACGCGGCGAAGCGGTTGCGCACCCAGGCGCGGAGCTCAGTGGTCTCGTCCGGCGTGAGTTCCCTGTCGAGCTTGAGCAGCTGCGACACCGCGACGTTGTACTGCCCCGTCAAGAGGCGGTCGACGACGCTCTCGAGGACGGTCTGCACGACCTCGCGTCCGGGGATCGCCGGCGTGTACACGTAGGCGATGTGCGACTTGTCCTGGAGGAGCAGATGCTTCTTGACGAGGTTGTTCATCACCGTCATCACGGTGGTGTAGGCGATCTGCCGTCGCTCGCGCAGCGTCTCGTAGACTTGCCGGACCGTGGTCTGATCGTGCTGCCAGGCCACCGCCAGGATGTCGGCCTCCAGGGAGCCGATGCCGGTGAACGGCGCGCCCTTGGTGCTGCGCATCCACTTGGGCCGGTTCGATTCTTCCATCACGACCCCTTTCTCGAGTCGATGTAGGTGCGCGTCCACACGTTGGACGCAGTACGTAGGTAGTGCAACGTACGTATTCCCCCTGACCCCAAACTCACGCCCGTGCTGTAGTACAATCTGGCGCCGGTCGCCGAAGGAGGACTGCCAGTGTCTGCCGATGCCGAGCTGCTGAGGTCGCTGTGCCTGGCCCCGGGCCCCACGGGGTTCGAGGCGCCGGCTCAGGAAGTCGTACGCCGGCGCCTGGCGCCCCTCGGGGAAGTCCAGGCCGATCCGCTGGGCGACATCTGGCTCGACGTCGGCCCTGCCGGCGGCCCACAGGTCGTCGTCACGGCGCACGCCGACCAGATCGGCCTGATCGTCACGTACATCGACGAGCACGGCTACGTCTCCGTCGAGAAGATCGGCGGCGTGGCGCCGCTGCTCGTCCCCGGCCGCCATTTCGTGATCCACGGCGCCGATGGCCCGGTGCACGCGGTCGGCGGCAAGAAGCCCACGCACATCATCCCCGTCGACGAGCGCGACAAGGCGCCTGCCCTGCACGAGCAGTTCCTCGACATCGGCGCCTCGAGCCGGGAGGCTGCACTCGAGCGCGTCGCGGTCGGCGACCCCATCACGTTCACGCCCGAGTTCGTCGAATTGTCGCCCGGCGTCTTCGGTACCCAAGCGCTCGACGATCGCGCCGGCGTGTACTGCCTGGTGCGCGCCCTCGAGCTCTATGCGGCCGCGCCCGGCGCGGCGCGGCTCACCGGCGTCTCCACGGTGCACGAAGAGACCACGTTCATGGGCGCCAAGGCGCAGGCGAAGCGCCTCACGCCGGCCGTCATGATCATCGTGGACGGCGATTTCTGCAGCGACACCCCGGCCGCCGACGCCAAGAAGCTCGCCGGCGAGGTCAAGCTCGGCGCCGGCCCGGTGCTGGGCCGCGGCGCCGGCAGCAATCACAGTCTCCTGGCGATGGCGCGCGAGGTGGCCGCCGCCGAGGGCATCCCGGTGCAGCTCAAAGCCGCTCCCGAGGCGACGTCCACCGACGCCGATGAGCTCATGGCCGCCGGTGCCGCGGCGACGCTCTCGCTGAGCCTTCCGGTGCGCTACATGCACTCTCCCTTCGAGGTCGCGCACGGCGACGACCTGGAAGCGGCGGCGCGCCTGATCGCGGCCCTCGCGCGGCGGGTGGGCGAGGCCGGCGCGACCGAGTCGTTCGTGCCACGTATCTGAGGCGGCTCGCCGCCACGTCCCGGGAGGCGCCGTGAAGCTGTTCATCGCCATCGATCTGGAAGGCATCACGGGCGTGGTGTCCGAGAACGAC
>Ga0315292_10000997_pt1 | contig 14477 bp, 14 predicted proteins | sample YL17G13_0_MG_FD_204029 | JGI IMG/M metagenome (GOLD analysis project Ga0315292, IMG submission 204029) | Sediment microbial communities from Yellowstone Lake, YNP, Wyoming, USA - YL17G13_0 | ecosystem: Environmental > Aquatic > Freshwater > Lake > Sediment | place: USA: Wyoming | collected... | reverse complement strand
AGCTCCGTCGGCAGCGCGGGATCCCGCCACGGGCCCCAGACGACCGGTGTGGTCGGGCCGAAAATCACGACCATCGGCGTCATCGTCGTCGCGGCGATGTGCGCCGGGCCGCTGTCGCCCCCGATGAACACCGAAGAGCGGGCCACCAGGCTTCGCAACTCGGCCAGATCGAGGTCGCAGGCCACGGCGATCGCCGCAGGCGCGGCGCCCCGCTCATGGGCCAGGCGCTTGACCTCCTCGGCCCGCGCCGCCTGGACCGCGCCGGTCGTGAGGATGATACGACGATTCGGCTGCGAGGCGGCCAACCGGGCCACGACCTCGGCGAACGACGACTCGGGCCAGCGCCGAAACTCGTTCCCCGCGCCGACGTGCATCACGATCAGCTCGTCGGACGGCTGGAACCCCCAGGCGAGCACGTGGCTGGCGACGCGGCCCATCGCGGCCGGGTCCTCGACCATCTCGACGGGGTCGGCCGCAGGGTCGGGCGCGGCCAGGCCTGGCACGAGCGCCCGCAGCAGGTCCCACTGGTTGGTCACCGAGTGCCGCGCGCGGTGGCCGCGCGGCCGCTCGATGCGCACCGAGTACATCCAGCCCCGGCCCTTCATCTGATAGCCGATGCGGACCGGCGCGCCCGTGGCCCAGGCGAGCAGGGAACTGCGCGGCCCGCCGTGGAAGTCGATCACCGTGTCGAATCGCTGGCGGCGCAGCTGGAACGCCAGGCGCGCGTCCTCGCGCACGCGCGCCACGCCCTGCAGCAGGGGCGACACGACCACGTCGTCCAGACGCGGGTTGCGCGCGATCACCGGCGCAGCCGACGGCTCCACCAGGTAGGTGAGGTGCGCGTCGGGACATGTCCGCCGCAGTGCGCGGATGACCGGGGTCGTCAGCACGACGTCGCCGATCAGCCGCAGGCGGATGAGGAGAATCTTCAGGGGACCGCCCTCAGGACGTGGTGGGTGCGCCCTCGATGGTGGCCTCGTCGATCAGCATCACCGGGATGTCGTCCTTGATCGGGTACACCCGCCGGCAGCGGCTGCACTTCAGGCCTGTGTCGTTGTTGACGAGCACTACGGGCACGTCCTTGCAGGCCGGGCAGACGAGGATCTCGAGCAGTTCAGGGCTGACAGCCATCACGGGCCTCCTTGTCGGCTTCTCGCCACTATACCAGAGCTGCCCGCGCCTCGGCTGACAGGCCCCGTCGTTTGTGAAACAATCGATCCGTGCTCCACCTGCTGTTCGCCGCTGTGATCACCGTCGCGCCCGCCGCCGGCGCGGCCGATTCGGCCCAGGCCCCGCCGCGTCCGCAGGCGAAGGCGCCGCAGGCGTCGCCGTCGAAGGCCGCCGACCCGGTCGCCGAGGCCTACTACCAGTTCGTGCTGGGCCGCCGCCTGGCCGGCGAGGGTGACGTCGAGGGGGCCGTCAAGGCCTACAAGCGGGCGCTCGAGCTCGATCCGGCGTCGGCCGACATTCCGGCGGAGCTGGCCGAGTTCTACGCCGGCGAAAGCCGCGTGCGCGACGCGATCGACTGGGCGGAACGGGCGCTGACGCAGGCTCCGGCCCACATGAACGCGCACCGCGTGCTCGGCCTGATCTACGCCGATCTGGCGTCGCGCGAGGCGTCCGGGGCGACCGCGTCGGCCGACACCACCTACCGGACGCAGGCCATCGATCACCTGGAGCGGGCGCTCGCGCAGGCCACGGGAGATCCTGCCGCGTCGATGCGCCTGACGCTCGCGCGGATCTATCTGCAACACGCGTCGGTCGACAAGGCGATCGCCACGCTCAAGCAGTTGCTCGCCGACAACCCCTGGCTGCCCCAGGGCGTCTCGTTGCTCTCGCAGGCCTACACGAGCGCGGGGCGCAGCGCCGACGCGATCAAGCTGCTGAAAGACGCCGCCGCCATGGAGCCGGCGTTCTACCAGACGCTGGGAGAAACGCTCGAGAAGGGCAAGCGCTTCACCGAGGCGGCCAAGGCCTACGAGCAGGCGCTCGCGCAGGACCCGGCGGACAACAACCTGAAGACGCGCCTCGCCTTCTGCCTGCTGAGCCTGGAGGACCGCGCGTCGATGACGCGCGCCCGCGACCTGCTGACGGCGGTCACCACGGCGAACCCGACGCAGACGTGGCCGCTGTACCTGCTCTCGCGGGCCGATCGCGCCCTCGGTGATCTGGACGGGGCAGAGGCCTCGGCGCGGCGCCTGCTGGCCATCAGCCCCTCGAGCACGTCCGGCGCGCACGCCTTGGCGCAGGTGTACGAAGCCCGGCGCGAGTGGGCGAAGCTGGTCGCCGCCCTCGAGCCCGTCGCGGCCGGTCAGACGAAGGGCCGCGAAGCGGACATCGCGCTGCTGCTCACCCACCTGGGATTCGCGTACATCGAACTGGGCCGCCAGGCGGACGCGGTTGCGGCCTTCGAGCGCGCGATCACGCTCGACCCGCAGGACGCGGATCTCAAGAGCTATCTCGCCCAGGCGTTCGTCAACGGCAAGCAGTACGAGAAGGCGCTCACGATCGTGCGCGGCCTGCGCGCCGTGGACGCCTCGGACCCGCGGCTGGCCCGGCTCGAGGCCGACGCGCTTTGCGGGCTCGGCCGGTTCGACCAGGGCGTAGCGATCCTGAAACCTCTGGCCGACGCGGCGACCGGCGACCTCACGCCGCTGGTGGCGCTGTCCGAGTTCTACGGAACCAACGGCCGGTACGCGGACGCGGCCGCGGTCCTCAGGACCGCCGTCGCGAAGGCCCCGGACGACCTCAGCCTCCAGTTCCAGTACGGCGCGATGCTCGATCGGCAGAAGCAGTTCGCCGAGGCGGAGCAGGTCTTCCGCCAGGTGCTCGCGAAGAATCCGCAGCACGCGCCGAGCCTCAACTACCTCGGCTACACGATGGTCGAGCGGGGCAGCCGCCTCGACGAGGCCATCAGCCTGATCAAGAAGGCCGTCGATCTGGATCCGCACAACGGGGCGTACCTCGACAGCCTGGGCTGGGCGTACCTGAAGCTCAATCAACTCGACCAGGCGGAGGCGCCGCTGCGCAGCGCCGCGGCGCAGTTGCCGCGCGACTCGGTGGTGCAGGATCACTGGGGCGACTTCCTCGCTCGCAAGGGCCGGTTCGCCGAGGCCGCGGAGGCGTGGCGCCGGGCCCTGGCCGGCGACGGCCAGCAGATCGACCGCGCCGTGATCGAGCGCAAGGTCCGCGACGCCGCGGCGAAATCCGGGAAGGACTGAGCAGCCCGTGGCGAGGGCCTGGATGGCGGCGGGCGCGCTGGCCGCGATGACGGCCGGGGGGTGCGCCACCCTCGCCCCGCCGACCCTGCCCGGCGGGCCCTGGGCGCCCGACCCCGGCGGGGCGGCCGCGCTCGAGTCGGCCACCGCCGCGTGCGGGGGCGTCCGCACGCTCACGGCCGAAATCGCCGTCCGCGGCCAGGTCGGCGAATCGCGCCTGCGCGGGCGCGTCCTCGCCGGGTTCGCTCGCGGCGGCTCCCTCCGCCTCGAAGCGCCGGCGCCGTTCGGCGCGCCGATCTTCATCCTGACCGCGCGCGCGGATCGCGGCACGCTGTGGCTGCCGCGCGATCGGCGCATCCTGCGCGACGCGCCCGTTGCCGACATTCTCGACGCCATCGTCGGCCTGCGCCGATCGAGCGACGATCTGCTGGGGTTGCTGTCCGGCTGCCTCGGGGCGGACCGGCCCGTGGCGCCGGGGGGCGGCGTGCGCCGCAACCGCACGGACTGGCTGATGGCGATGCTGGCGGACGAGACCGTCGCGTACCTGCGGCGCGACGGCGCGACGTGGCGGCTTCGGGCCGGCCATCGCGAGGCCGCGACCGGCAGACCGTCGTGGCGCGTGAACTACGAACGGTTCGTGCCGACGTTTCCCGATTTCGTGCGCATCTCGACCAACCCGCCTGACGGCGGCGCGGGGGGCGGCGCGGTACTGAGTCTCGAGGTCTCGCAGCGCGAGACGAACACGCCGATCGATCCCCGCGCGTTCGAGCCCATCGCGGCGCCGGACGGGCGGCCGATGACGCTGGACGAACTGCGCCGCACCGGCCCGCTCGCGGACCGCGCCGGTGCCACGGGAAGCGGCTCATGAGCACCGCGACGGTTCGCGTGCGGGCCCACGCCAAGATCAACCTCTCGCTCGCGGTCGGCCCGGTTCGACCGGACGGCTATCACCCGCTCGAGACGGTCTTCCAGTCGCTGGCGCTTCACGACACCCTGTCGGTCACCGTGCGGCGCGGCCCGTTCGCGCTGACGTGCACCGACCCCGAGGTGCCCGTGGACGCGCGCAACCTGGTCTGGCGGGCGGCCCAACAGGTCTGGGAGGCGCTTGGCCGACGCGGCGAACCTCACGGCGTGGCCATCGCGATCGACAAGCACATCCCGATGCAGGCCGGCCTGGGCGGCGGCAGCGCCGACGCGGCCGCGGCGCTCGTCGTGCTGCATCGCCTCTGGACTGCGAAACGCGCGCGGACCGACCTGGCGACGATCGCCGCCAGGTTGGGCGCCGACGTGCCGTTCTTCCTGATGGGCGGCACCGCCTTGGGCCTCGGCCGCGGCGACGACCTCTATCCGCTGACGGATGCCGCGCCGTATCACGTCGTGCTGGCGCTGCCTGGATTCGGCGTGTCGACCTCGGCGGCGTATGGCTGGCTCGACGCGGATCGGCGCGCCGGGGTCACCGCGCAGGCCCTGCACGGCGAGGCATCGCTCGCCCTGTGGCCGGGACGCAACCTCCGTGTGGTCAACGACCTGGAGGCGCCAGTCCTTCGCCGCCACCCGGCGTTGGCGCGGGTGCGGGAGGCCCTGGCCCGAGCGGGCGCGGACGCCGCGGCGATGACCGGCAGCGGGTCGGCGGTCTTCGGGTTGTTCGCCACCGCCGCCCGGGCGAGGCGGGCGGCCGAGTCGGTCGCCGGGCAGGGGACCATGGCCCTGCTGACGCGAACCGTTGACCGGCGCACCTGCCAACGTATACACTTTTTGTTTGCGTCATCATCACCGCGCCTCGTCTAGCGGTGACACCCCTGCCAGGAGACGTTGGCGAGGACGCCTGAAGCACTGACATCGGGCGGGGGAGATGACAACGCGGGCAGGTCGTGGTGAGTGTGCGGCGTTGTGCGGGAACGCGAATGGTGGGGCGTCGCCAAGCTGGTAAGGCACGGGACTTTGAATCCCGCATTCGAAGGTTCGAATCCTTCCGCCCCAGCCAGCTTCCTGAGTGGGCCGTTTCGACGTGCCGAGAGGCCATGCCGAAATGAAGATTTTTTCTGGCAGCGCGCATCGGGAACTGACGCGGGAGATTGCCGAGTTTCTCGGCATGCCGGTCGGGCAGGCGAAACTTCGCCGGTTCCCGGACTCCGAGGTGTCGTTCCAGATTGACGAGAACATCCGCGGCACCGATGTGTTCGTGGTCCAGCCGACCAGCCCCCCGGTGGACGAGCACATCATGGAGCTGCTGGTGATGATCGACGCGTTCCGCCGATCGTCGGCGGCGCGGATCACCGCGGTGATCCCGTACTACGGCTACGCGCGCCAGGATCGCAAGGACAAACCGCGGGTGCCGATCTCGGCCAAGCTGGTGGCGAACATCCTGAGCGCGGCCGGCACGAACCGCGTGCTGACGATGGACCTGCACAAGGCGCAGATCCAGGGGTTCTTTGACATCCCGGTGGACCACCTGTTCGCGGCGCCGGTGATCATCGATTACCTCGCCCGGGAGTCGTTCCCGAAGCTGACGATGGTGTCGCCCGATGCGGGTGGCGCCGAGCGGGCGCGGGCGTACGCGAAGCGTCTGGACGCGGACCTGGCGATCATCGACAAGCGGCGATCGCCCGACGATGGCCACGCCGAGGTGATGAACGTCATCGGCGATGTGCAGGGCCGGACCTGCATCATCCAGGACGACATCGTGGACACCGCGGGGACGATGGTCAACGCGGCGCAGGCGCTGATGGCGAACGGCGCCGAGCGCGTGTGGGCGTGCGCGGTGCACGGGCTGTTTTCGGGCCCGGCGATTCAGCGGATCGAGCAGTCGGCGATCGAGAAGTTCATCGTGACCGACACGATCCCGGTCGTCGGCGAGCGGGCGCGGTGCAAGAAGATCGTGACGCTGTCGGTGGCGCGGCTGCTCGGCCAGGCCATCCGCAGCATCCACGAGGAGACGTCGGTATCGTCGTTGTTCGTCTAGGGCGCTGTGAATGACTAGAGGTCACACGTTGATCCTGTGGGCCCGCCAGAAGGGCTTGTAAGCAAGGACAGAAGGTATGGAAGCCAGACTCGACGCGGTGAAGCGAGAGACGAAGGGCAAGAACGAGGCGCGCCGGTTGCGCGTGGCGGGCCGCATCCCGGCCAACCTCTACGGGGGCGTGAAGGGGGCGGACGGCACGCCGCAGGCGGCCTCGATCGCGGTGGATCCGAAGGCGCTGATGGGCATCCTGCGCTCCGAGTCGGGCGTCAACACGCTGATCAAGCTGACGGTGGGCGACGAGGACGTGAAGGTGCTCATGCGCGAGTACCAGATCGACCCGGTCAGCAGCAAGCTGCTGCACGCCGACTTCTTCCGCATCGCGATGGACAAGATGCTCACCGTGACGGTGCAGATCACCGTCAAGGGCGAGGCGAAGGGCATCAAGCAGCAGGGCGGCCTCCTCGACTTCGTGCATCGCGAGGTGGAGATCGAGTGCCTCCCGGCGGACATCCCCGAGCACATCGAGATCGACGTGACCGAGTTGATGCTCGGCCAGGCCGTCCGCCTGCGGGATGTCGCGACCAACCCGAAGTGGACGGCCGTCAGCGACCCGGACATCATGCTGGTGCACGTCGTCGCGCCGCGCGCGGTGGTGGAGCCGGTGGCAGATGCCGCGGCCGTGGCGGCGACGCCGGGGACGGCGGCCGAGCCCGAGATCATCAAGAAGGGCAAGGTCGAGAAGGGCGACGACGAGAAGGCAGAGAAGAAGCCCGAGAAGAAGTAGTGACGCTGGTCGTCGGCCTGGGCAATCCAGGGCGTCGCTATCACGCGACGCGGCACAATATCGGGTTCGCCGTGGCCGACGCGCTGGCGCGCCGGCTCGACACGCCGTTCGAGCACGGCCGGGCCAACGCGCTGACGGCGCGGGTGGGCCGTGGCGCCGACGCGATGCTCATCGTCAAGCCGCTCACCATGATGAACTTGAGCGGCGAGGCGGTCGGCGGGCTCGCATCGTTCTACAAGGTCGACCCGTCGGACATCCTCGTGGTGGCCGACGACGTCAACCTGCCGCTCGGGCGGCTGCGCCTGCGGGCGAGCGGCTCGGCCGGCGGGCACAACGGCTTCAGGTCGATCATCGGGTGCCTGGGCACGGACCTCTTCCCGCGGCTGCGGGTGGGCGTCGGCCGGGGCGACGTCCGGCGGGACCTCGCGGATCACGTGCTGGCGACGTTCGATGACGATGAGCGCGACGAGGTGACAGCGGCGATTGCCCGGGCCGCCGACGCGGTGGACACGTTCCTCGCGGCGGGCATCGAGGCGGCCATGAATCTCTATAACCGAGCGGAGGATTCTCCCTCCTGACTCCTTGCCCCCGCGAGCGCGCGGGGGCCGTCATGTCCAGAAGGAGCATGCATGAGTGACGCACGGCAGTACGAACTCGTCTACATCCTGTCGCCAGACGCGACAGAGCAGGAGATCACCGACCTGCATACGCAGGTCGAGTCGATCATCGCCCGCTACCAGGGCGAGTTGCTCAAGACCGAGAACTGGGGGCGTCGTCGGATGGCGTTCCGGATCGGCAAGCACCGTGAGGGCACCTACGTCCTCGAGGTGTTCAAGGGGACCGGCGACCTCACGAAGGAACTCGATCGCCGCCTGAAGGTCATCGACAATGTCATCCGACACCTCTGTGTCCGCGTGGACGAGGAGTTGCGCGTCGCCGAGCGCGATCGGGCACGCCGCCAGGCCGACGTCGATCGGCGGGTCGCCAAGGGGCTGCCGGTGGGCGGGCCGCCGCGCCGGTCCCGGGATGACGACGGGGATACTGACTCGGGTGACGAGACGGAGGTGCGGTGATGGCTGACGGGAGACGAACAGGTGGTGGGGGTGGCGGCGGCCGCGGCCGCGGCGACAAGAAGGACAGCGAGAAGGGCGGCCCGCGTCGCGGCATGTTCCGCCGTAAGAAGATCTGCAAGTTCTGCACGGAAAAGGTCGACTACATCGACTACAAGGACGCCAAGATGCTGATGCCCTTCGTGCCCGAGCGCGCGAAGATCCTGCCGCGCCGCATTTCCGGCGTGTGCGCGATGCACCAGCGCAAGCTCCAGACGGCCATCAAGCGGGCGCGGCAGCTGGCCCTGCTGCCCTACGCGACAGATTAGGTGAATTGCCATGGAAGTCATTCTTCGTGATCACGTGGAGAATCTGGGCCGCCGCGGCGACGTCGTGAAGGTCGCCAGCGGCTACGCGCGTAACTACCTCTTGCCGCGCAAGCTGGCGTTGCTTGCCACGCCGGCCAACAGGAAGGTGGTCGAGCGCCAGCGCAAGATCGCGGACGCGCAGGACGCCGAGGAGCGGTCAGGCGCCGAGGCGCTGGCCGCCCGGCTGTCGGCGCTCGAGATCGTCCTGTCGCGCCGCGTCGGCGAGCACGAGGCCCTGTACGGATCGGTCACCTCGGCCGACATCGCCGAGGTCCTGGCCGGCAAGGGCTTCGAGATCGACAAGCGCAAGATCACCCTGGCCGAACCGCTGAAGAAAATCGGCGAGTTCACGGTCCCCGTGAAGCTGCACCGCGACGTGGTGGCCCAGCTGACGGTGAAGGTCACGCCGCAGGCGACGCCGGCGGAGGGATAGGGCGCGGACGAAAACAGTAGTCAGTAGTCAGTAGCCAGCAGGAATGCCGGATACCGACTGAACAACACCAGGGGGTCGACGACGAGTCGGCCCTTTGGCATCTCTGGCGTCGACGGGGCCCCTTCGGTATGCTGTTGCCGGAGGCGGCGGTTCGCGGGCGGGGCGCTGCCGTCTGCTCCCGACTACGGACTACCGACTACTGACGACTGACTACTGACTACTGACCAGTATCCTTCCCATGGCCGATCCCGTCGTCGATCGCCCGCTGCCGCACAACCTGGAAGCCGAGCGCGCCGTGCTCGGGGCGATCCTGCTGAACGCGGAGTCCATCCACAACGCCGTCGAGTTCATCAAGGACACCGACTTCTTCCGCGACGCCCACCGCCGCATCTTCGAGAAGATGCTCGGCCTGATGGAGCGCGGCCAGGCCATCGACTTCATCACCATCAAGGACGAGCTGACCCGCAGCGGCGAGCTGGACCAGGTCGGCGGGCCCGCCTACGTCGCGTCGCTGGTCGACGGGCTGCCGCACGGCGTGAACGTGGGCGACTACGCCCGCATCGTGAAGCAGAAGTCCACGCTGCGCAGCCTGATCCAGTCGGCCAACCGCGTGCTCTCGAGCGCGTATCACGCGGAGGAGGACGCGGAAGTCATCATCGACGAGGCCGAGCGCGAGATCTTCGCCATCGCCGAAGGGTCGATCCACGGCGGCTTCGTGTCGATGCGCGACCTGGCGAATGCCAGTTTCGCGATGGTCGAGCAGGCCCACGCCCGCAAGCAGCTCATCACGGGCGTGCCGACCGGCTTCATCGAGCTCGACGAGATGATGGCCGGCCTCCAGCCGTCGGATCTCATCATCGTCGCGGGGCGGCCGTCGATGGGCAAGACGAGTCTCGTGCTCAACGTGGCCCAGCACGTCGGCACGAAGACCGACATGACCGTCGGGTTCTTCAGCCTGGAAATGTCGAAGGAGCAGCTGTTCCTGCGCATGCTGACGTCGGAGGCGGGCATCGACAGCCACCGGCTGCGCACGGGGTTCCTCGGGGAGCGCGACTTCCCGAAGCTGACCACCGCCCTGGAGACCCTCGGGCGCGCGCGCATCTTCATCGACGACACCGCGTCGATCGGCGTGCTCGAGATGCGCGCGAAAGCCCGGCGCCTGAAGGCGGAGCACGGCCTCGACCTCATCATCATCGACTATATCCAGCTGATGCAGGGCCGCGGCCGCTTCGAGAACCGCGTCACCGAGCTCGCGTCGATCTCGCGCGGGCTGAAGGGCCTCGCCAAGGAACTGCACGTCCCCGTCGTGGTGCTCTCGCAGTTGAGTCGCGCGCCCGAGCAGCGGCCCAGCAAGCGCCCGCTGCTGTCCGACCTGCGCGAGTCGGGCGCCCTCGAGCAGGACGCGGACGTGGTCATCATGATCTACCGCGAGGACATGTACGAGGCGACCGAGGAGAACCAGGGGCTCGCAGAGCTCATCATGGCCAAGCAGCGCAACGGCCCGACCGGCTCGGTCCGCCTGGCCTTCATCCGCGAGTTCACCCGCTTCGAGAATCTCGAAGCGTCGCGCCGGTCGTGATCCGCTCGACGCTCGCCCACGTCGATCTCGGCGCCCTCGCCGACAACTTCCGCAGCATCAGGGCGTTCGTCGCCGGCCGTCGCGGCGCCATGGGGTCAGAGCCCATGGCGTTGGCTGGGACCGCCAGGGGATCCGACTCCAGGGCGCCCGAGGTCATCGGCGTCGTCAAGGCGAACGCGTACGGGCACGGCGCGCCGGCGGTGGCCCGCGCCCTCGAGGCCGCCGGCGCGTCGATGGTGGCGTGCGCCGACATCGAAGAAGCCATCACGCTGCGCGAGGCGGGCGTCGGCTGCCGCATCCTCGTCTTCGGCGCGCTCAGCCTCAGCGTCCTCGACGGCCTCTTCGAGTACGACCTGGTGCCCACGATCTCGACGCCGACGGCGGGCCTCGAGGTGCAGCGCGCGGCCGCGCGCCGGGGCGTCCGGCTCCGCTATCACCTGAAGATCGACACGGGGATGAACCGGCTCGGGTTCCGCCACGACAACCTGCGCCGGACGATTCCGCGGCTGCTGGCGGCGCCGAGTCTCGCCCTCGAAGCGGTGTACACGCACTTCGCCACCGCAGAAGCGCCAGGCGGCGGGCTGTTCGCGGAGCAGCGCCGGAACTTCGAGACGGCGCGGCAGACACTCGCCCAGATCGGCATCGGGCCGCACCGCCTCCACGCGGCCAACAGCGCGGCGCTGCTGGCCGACCCGTCCGTCTGGTTCGACATGGTCAGGCCGGGGCTGCTGCTCTACGGGGTGGCGCCGGCGGCCCTGGCAGGTCGCCTCGCGCTCACGCCGGTCATGAGCCTGCGCAGCCGGATCGTGGCGGTGAAAGGCGTGCGGGCGGGCGAGACGATCGGCTACGGCGCGAGGTTCCGCGCAACGCGTCCCATGGCAATGGCCGTCGTGCCGGCCGGGTACGCCGACGGCCTGGACGCGCGCCTCGCGGGCCGGATGAGCGCACTGGTCCGCGGCCGGCGCGCGCCCATCGTCGGGTCGGTCTGCATGGACATGATCATGGTCGACGTCACCGGGATGACGGTGGAGCCGGGCGACGAGGTCGTGTTCATCGGGCGGCAAGGCGACGAGGTGATCACCGTCGCTGAGATGGCCGACCGCATCGGCACGATTCCGTACGAGTTGCTCTGCCGCGTCGGCACCCGGATCGAGCGGATCTATAATCACGTCGGACCATGAAACCCCCGAAGACGCTCTTCGCCTGCCAGGAATGCGGCGCACAATCCCAGAAATGGCTGGGCCGGTGCCCCGAGTGCGGCGCGTGGAACTCGTTCGTCGAGGAGCGGGCGGAAGAGGCTCCGGCGCCCGCGACCGGGGCGAACCGCTACGCGACGCCCGCAAACAGCGGGGCGCGTCTCTACTCGGACATCGAGATCGCCACGGCCGCACGCATCACCACCGGCATCGACGAGTTCGATCGCGTGCTCGGCGGCGGCATCGTGCCGGGCTCCCTGGTCCTGCTCGGCGGCGAGCCCGGCATCGGAAAATCGACGCTGCTGCTGCAGACGGCCGCGTACGTCGCGCGCCACATCGGCCCGGTCCTCTACAGTTCCGGCGAGGAGTCCGAGCACCAGATCAAGTCGCGCGGCGAACGCCTCGGCGTCGGGGACACGCCCCTGTACCTGCTCGCGGAGACCTGCCTCGAGCGGGTGCTCGAGGAGCTGGCGCGTCTGAAGCCGTCACTGGTCATCGTCGACTCCATCCAGACCGTCTTCTCGCTGAAGATGCAGTCGGCGCCCGGGAGCATCGGCCAGGTCCGGGAGGCGGCCACCCAGTTGTTGTTCGCCGCGAAGGCGCAGAACATCCCGACGTTCCTGGTCGGCCACGTCACGAAGGAAGGCAGCCTCGCCGGGCCCAAGGCGCTCGAGCACATCGTCGACACGGTGCTCTACTTCGAAGGGGAACGGCATCACGCGCACCGCATCGTGCGCGCCGCGAAGAACCGCTTCGGCGCCGTGAGCGAACTGGGCGTGTTCGAGATGACCTCCACCGGGCTGCGGCCGGTCGCCAACCCGTCGGCGATGTTCCTCGCGGAGCGTCCCGCCGGGAGCCCGGGGTCCGCCGTGCTCTGCTGCGTGGAGGGGTCGCGGCCGATACTGGTAGAGGTGCAGGCCCTGGTGAGCACGAGTTCGTACGGCTACGCCAAGCGGACCACGGTCGGGCTCGACCAGAACCGGCTCTCGCTGATCCTGGCCGTGCTCGAGAAGCGCGCCGGGCTCCATCTGGGCGGCGACGACGTCTACGCGAATCTCGCCGGCGGCGTGAGCGTCGAGGAACCGGCCGCCGACCTGGCGGTGGTGGCCGCGGTCGTGTCGAGCGTGCGGAATCGAGCCGTCGCGGAGGGCACGGCGGTGTTCGGGGAGGTCGGGCTGGCCGGGGAGGTGCGCGCCGTCTCACACGCCGCGCGCCGGGTCCGTGAGGCGGCCCAGATGGGATTCACGCGCTGCGTGATGCCCGCCGCCAACGTCGATCCGACGGATCCGGGGCTGGCTGAAACCCCGTGCGCGCTGGTCGGTGTCAGAAACGTCCAGGACGCGCTGGATCATCTTCTTGCCTGATCGTCCGCGGACGCCGGTATAGTGCAGTCATACATGGAGGCCCCATGGCCTGGTTCATACTCGTCCGGCTCATCTTCGGCGTCGGCGTCATCTATACGGCATCGGTCGTGCACCCGCTTCCGGGCGGGCTGATCGCGAATGTGGCCTTCGGCGCCGGCCTCGCGGCGGTGGCCGTCGCGCTTGAGTGGCGCATGCGCGACGTGAGCGTGCCGCACCTGCTCGGCGCGCTGCTCGGCGCGGCGCTGGGCATGCTGTTCGCCGACCTGGTCAACGGCGCGCTCCTGTCCAACAACGATCCGGCGTGGCTGTTCCTGCACCGGATGGTCGATCTCGCGTTCCCCTACATCGGGATCGTCGTCGGCGCCCGCCGCGGCGAATGGCTGGAGCCGTCCCGGCTGATCACGCTGTTCAGCGCGGCCGGCCCGCAGCGGCGCTACAAACTGCTCGACACCAGCGTCATCATCGACGGCCGGGTGGCCGACATCTGCGAAACCGGGTTTCTCGACGGCACCCTGGTCGTGCCGCAGTTCGTGCTGAAGGAACTGCAGCAGATCGCCGACTCGAGCGACACGCTCAAGCGGAACCGCGGCCGCCGGGGCCTCGACATCCTTCAGAAGATCCAGAAGATGGCCGGCGTCGAGGTGATGATCTCGGACCTCGACTTCCCGGAGATCCGCGAGGTCGACCTCAAGCTGATCGAGCTCGGCCGCACGCTGCCGGGGAAGATCGTCACCAACGACTTCAACCTCAACAAGGTCGCCCAGCTGCGCGGCGTCGAGGTGCTCAACATCAACGAGCTCGCGAACGCGATGAAGCCCGTGGTGCTCCCCGGGGAGATCATGAAGGTCTTCATCCTGAAGGAAGGCAAGGAATACAACCAGGGCGTCGCGTACCTCGACGACGGGACGATGGTCGTCGTGGACAACGCGCGCAAGATGATCAGCAAGACCATCGACATTGTCGTCACCAGCGTGCTGCAGACGACCGCCGGCAAGATGATCTTCGGCCGGCACATCGAGCCCGGCATGGTGCCGGCGGCAGCGCCCGATCGTGACGACGCGAACCGGCGGCCGCGACTCTCGTCGCCGCCCGCGCCGCCTCCGGCGGCGCCCGCGAGCCCGTGACCGTTCCTTCGTTCCACTGGTGGCGGACGGTCGTCTACCTGATCCCGATGATCGGGCTCTACACGATCGTGCTGGGCACGGTGTCGATCCTGTCGAGCTTCCTCGGCGGACGCGGCCACTTCGCCCATGCCTGCGCGCGCACCTGGTCGCGGCTGATTCTCCTCACGACCGGCGTGCGCGTCACCGTGCGCGGCCTCGAGCGCCTGACGCCGGGATCGACCTACGTGTTCGTCTCGAACCACCAGAGCATCTACGACATCCCGGTCATCTTCTGGTTGCTGCCGTACCAGGTGCGCATCATCGCCAAGGAGTCGCTGGGGGCGTTCCCGTTCCTCGGCTGGCACCTGCGGCGGACGGGCCACCTGCTGGTCGACCGACGGAACCCGGATCGGGGCGGCAT
>Ga0315292_10000992_pt1 | contig 14506 bp, 12 predicted proteins | sample YL17G13_0_MG_FD_204029 | JGI IMG/M metagenome (GOLD analysis project Ga0315292, IMG submission 204029) | Sediment microbial communities from Yellowstone Lake, YNP, Wyoming, USA - YL17G13_0 | ecosystem: Environmental > Aquatic > Freshwater > Lake > Sediment | place: USA: Wyoming | collected... | reverse complement strand
GACCCACGGACGCAAGCCGCCGCCCGTCCCTTCGAGCACATCGTGCTCGTGCAACCCACGTCCTTCGTGCCCCTTCGAGACCCTGCGCCGGACCGGCGTCTGGAGTTCCAGGCGTTGTATCGTGGCCTGGTTGAGGACGACCAACGTAATGACCGCATCTGCGCCGACGTGGTCGACGCGGTGGGCACGGGGCGGTCTCCGCTCGTCCTGACGGAACGGAACGAGCATCTCCAGCGGCTCGAGGCCGGAGTCGCCGGACGCGTTCCCCACGTGATCACCCTGAAGGCCGGGCTCGGCAAGAAACAGCGGATCGCCCTGGCGGAACGTCTGGCGTCCGTGCCACGCGATGAAGGGCGCGTCATCCTGGCGACAGGGAAGCACATCGGAGAGGGGTTCGACGATCCGAGGTTGGACACGCTGTTTCTGACGCTGCCCGTGTCCTGGCGCGGCACCGTGGCCCAGTACGCGGGTCGTTTGCACCGGCTCCACGATGGCAAGCGTGACGTGCGCGTCTACGACTACGCCGACCTCAATGTGCCCATGCTGGCCCGGATGTTCGATCGTCGTTGCGGCGGCTACGAAGCGATAGGCTACCGGATTCTGCTCCCGGCGAGTGTCCGCCTTCGTTCGCGGTCAGTGCAGGCGAACTACGGCGAGACCTCGCCGAAGCCTTGGCGGAGGCGGGCGTTTCAGGATGGCCGGCGGACGTCGTGCTGCCGTCAGACCCGGTGTGGAAGCGCGACTACTCCGGCAGCGTGCAGCGCCTTGTCCGCGACGGCGTGGATGTGCCGCTCGCGAAGCTGTTCGTGCACGCGGCGCGCGCGGTGCCGCCTGATGCCGAGGGTGCGGCACGCGCCCGCAGCGCCACGGAGGAGTTCCTGTTCCGGCGATTGGAAACGCTCCCCGAGACCAAGGGGCGGTTCGTGCTCAACGAGTCCCTGGTGATTCCGTTCGACCAGCAGGGGCGCTTGGAGGTCGACCTGCTGTGCCCGGATGCCTGCGTTGCTGTGGAGCTCGATGGCGGCCAGCACCTGGGAGATCCCGAGGCGTATCGCCGTGACCGCAGGAAGGACCAGTTGCTGCAGGAGCACGGCTACTTTGTGCTGCGATTCCTGGCCGAGGATGTCGGGAAGTGCCTCGACCAGGTCTTGGACGCGATTATGCTGACGATGTCAGGCAGGCGCCGCTCGCACGCGGTGGACGGGCGCGCATGAACAGCCTTGAATCAGGGTTCAGTCGGTGCCGACCGGCAGCCGGCGAATTCGAATGCGGGTGTCGTAGAACGCGGCTACCGCCCCGCGATCCAACTCGGTCGCAATGGCCGGCAGATTGCCGATCAGCAACTCTGCCTGCAGGGAAGGGCGCCGTGGTGTGCCGCGTCTGAACAGAATCACCGACGGCTTGGTCTCGTTCCGAACAGCCAGGATTGCGCCGAAGTCGGTGTCCGCAGAGAGAATCACGCGCCCCTCAGCCTTCGCGATGTCGACGAGTACTTCGTCGTCGGCCTGGTGCAATCCCCGATCGCGCACGTGTACCGCGTCGTGGCCGGCGGCATTCAGTGCCTCCGCCACAAGAGGCGAGACGGGGTTGTCCACCAGGAATTTCACAGCGTCGACGCAAGCGGAAGTTCGCGCTCTCTGACGGCCGCCGCCGCAAACCGGAGCGCTTCCCGTACATCGGCCTCGTCGAGATCGGGGTACGCGGCCAGGATCTCATCGGTCGTCATCCCCTCAGCGACCATGCCCACCACCGTCGCGACAGGGATTCTGAGGCGCCGGATACAGGCGACGCCGCCGAGTTGACGCGGATCCGCGGTGATCCGAGTGAATTCCATAGTGGCCTCGCGCAAAATATCCACAGGGTTCTGACTCGATACGTCAGTATACCCCCGCCGTGATGCTGGGCGCTCCCGTCCGTCGCGCCTGGTATCGGTCCCGTTGGATCGGGAGGCGGCGGGATTGGAACTCGCGTCAGCTGACGCCCGAACGGGCCGCGCAGCCGTCCCGAACCGATGCGATTTGTTCCGCTGCTCCTGCCAGACACGCCGAACCCGCCCGCTTCTTGCGGGATTCGCGGGTTTGGCGTATCTGAAGAAGTTTGGAGGCGGCGGGAGTCGAACCCGCGTCCGAAAGCGCGTCGCCGAAGGAATCTACATGCGTGTCCGGTCTTGAAAGGTTCGCGCCCTGCGTGAAAGTCCGGCGAGAAACCGCCGGGCGCTAGCTCCGAGGAGAATTCGCCGCCGCGCGTCGGAACCGCTCGCGTTGGCTAGCCTGCGAAGATGACATCCAGTCCCGCCGTACAGGCCCGGACGAGGTGGACGCCGCGGTCAGTTAAGCCGCGAGAGCGAGCTGCGTATTCGCAGTTAGGTTGTTTTCCGCCAGTTTAACGAGTTAGCAGACGCTCGGCATGCATCCTTCGATCCAGCACCTCCGTCGAAGCCAATGTCGCCCCCACACAAGGTGAGCCGCCGGCTGCTCGCAACAACCGGCTGTCGTGAACCGATGGATCGATTGTAGGGCCACGGCGCCCGGGAGTCAAAGAACGCGCAAAGCCGGCTGAAGCCGGCTTCCACGAAGGTCACACCGTCATCGACTCCCGGCTCCCGAGTCCCGAGCCCCGAGTCCCGAGCCCCGAGGCCCCGAGTCCCTCTTTCCTACGCACTCAACCTGAAGATTCCCACCAGCATCGCCACCGCGCGCTCCATGTCCTCCACGTAGATGTGCTCCTCGAGCGAGTGCTCGAGCCGCGCGCCGATGCCGACCACGCCCATCTCGATGCCGTGGTTGTTGTAGATCGACGCGTCGGTGAACCCGCACATCACCGCGGGCGTCGCCGCGATCCCGAGCGTCGCCAGCGCCTGCTGCGCAGTCTTCACAGTCCACGCATCGTCGGCGATGCACGACGCCTGGCAGAGGTTGTTGACGACGATGTCGGCCTTCGCATCGAAGGCCTCGACGTGGGTGCGGATGGCCGCCACCATGGCGTCGGCCAGCGCCTGGCCCTTCGCGTGCGTGAGGCTGCGGCACTCGGCGGCGAACGTGCAGGTGTCGGGCACGCCGTTGCGGATCATGCCGCCGCTGATGATGCCGACATTCGCGGTGGTCTCGCGATCGATGCGGCCCAGCGTGAGCGCGGCGATGGCGCGCGACGCGGCCTGGATGGCGTTGATCCCTTTTTCCGGCTCCATGCCGGCGTGCGCGGCCTTGCCCTTCACGGTGACGTCGATGGCGAAGTAGGACGGCCCGCCGGTGATGATGGTGTCGAGCGTGTCGTTGTCGAGCAGAAAACCGCGCCTCGCGGTCAGGCGCGAGAAGTCGAGCTGCTTCACCCCGAGCAGGCCGACTTCCTCCTGCCGCGAGATGGCAATCTCGATCGGCGGATGCACGGGCGCGACGCGCAGCGCCTCGAGCATCTCCGCGATGCCGGCCTTGTCGTCGGCCCCGAGAATGGTGGTGCCGCTCGAACGGATGACGCCGTCTGCGAGACGCGGCTCGATGCCGACGCCGGGCCTGACCGTGTCGCCGTGGCACGACAGCAGGATGGGCGGCGCGGCGCTCTGCTTCGCGGGCACCGTCGCGATCAGGTTGCCGTACGCGTCGGGCGCGGCGGTGGCGCCGATCTCCTCGAGCCGCGGCTGCAGCCACGCCATGAAGCGCGCCTCGTGGCCCGACTCGCTGTCGACGCGCACCATCTCCATGAACTGCGCCACCATCCGGTCGGTATCCATCGACACGCCGAACCGCTGCTGCACCGCCACGATCACCTCCATGCGAGGAGAAAGGCGCCGGCCATAGCCGGCACCCACGACAGTCACGCGTACCCACGACCGTCCCTGAAAGCGCCTGCCACCGGATTATAGCCGCCTCGTCCTCATGCCGCCGGGAGCGCCGCCGATTTCTAGGACAGAGATGCTGTCATGTCAACCACCATCCCGGAATGGCTGCCGCCCACGGAGGTCAGACAGACCGACCGGGACAGGCCTCACCGCCGGGACCCGCGGGAAGGCCGACGCCCGGAACGCCCGCAGCCTGCGCGCCGCCCTCCCGAGCGCGCATTCGATCCCGACGGTGCAGGCGGCACTCCCCACATCGGCCGCCTGATCGACGTCCGCGCCTGACCCTTCTGCTTGCGCCAAACCGCTGTACCGCTTCGCCTTGTGGCATAATGCCTGAAGTTTGCCACCTCCGTGCACGAGGCCAGACGGCATGACATTCGAGCAACAGATCAACGACGTCGTCGAGGCCGCAACCCGGCAGCTCTCGGGCCAGATGGCCGAGCGCCTGCAGGGCCTGGGCGCCGAGATTGCCAAGGCGGCGTCCGAGGAGCGCGCCTCGGTCGTGCGCGAACTGCGGATCGCCGCCGAGGCGGAACTCGCCAAGCGCTCCCAGGACGCGGTCGCGGCCGCGCAGGCCGAGCACGCGCGGCGCCTCGAGGACGCCGTGGCGGCCGCCCGCCAGGAAGGCGCCCGGCGCGTCGACGACGCGATGGCCTCGGCGCGCGCGCAGCAGACCCGCACGATCGAGGACGCCGTCGCGGCCGCGACAGCCGAGCTGAACCGCGAGCACCAGCACGCGCTCCTGGCAGCGCGTGCCGACGTGTCGCGGAAGATCGAGGACGCGGTGGCGGCTGCCCGGGCCCAGATCTCCAGCCACCACGATGCGCTGACGGCGTCGATCCGCGCCGACGCGGCGCGCGCGCTGGCCGAGGCGGTCGCGCGCACCCGGGCGGACGCCGATCAGCAGATGGCCCGGTACATCGACGCCGCGCGCCGGGACGCCCACCAGCGCGCGGAACGCTCCCCCGCCGAGGGTCGCGACACCGATCGGCAGACCGAGCTGGCGCAGGTCGAGCGCCTCGTCGAGTCGGTGCGCCGCCTCGACGCCGCGCACTCGCTCACCGACGCGCTCGACGTGCTGGTCGAGGTGGTGGCGAAGGAAGCGCCCCGCGTGGCGGTCTTCATGATGCGCGGCACCCGCATGGCCGGGTGGCGCGGGTCGGGGATGCCCTCCGGCACCGACCTGAAACGCCTCGACCTGTCGATCGCCGACGGTGGTCTCGTGTCGCGCGCGGTGCGCGCGTCGCTCGCGGTGAGGACCAGGGAGTTCCACGATCCCGCCCTGATGACCACCCCGTTCGGCGCGCTGCCGGCCGATGCGGCCGGCCTGGCTATCGCGCTCCGTGTGGGCGGCGAACCGGTGGCCGTGCTCTACGCCGACGATGTCGCGGACCAGCGGCGTGAGGTGGCCGGGGCGTGGCCAGAGGCGGTCGAACTGCTCGCGCGCCACGCCGCGCGATGCCTCGAAGTGCTGACGGTCGTGCGCGCGGCCCAGCCGGCCGTCGCGGCGTCCTCGCTGGCGGCGGCCGCCGCGCCGCCGCCGCGCTACGCGTCCCACGCGCGCGTGCACGCCGCTCTCAGCGACAACGACGACGATGCGGCCCGCCGGTACGCGAAGCTGCTCGTCTCCGAGATCAAGCTCTATCACGAGGCGTCGGTCTCGCAGGGCCGCCGCGACGGCAACCTCCTGCAGCGCCTTCGCCTGGAGATCGACCGCGCGCGCACGCTCTACAACGAGCGCGTGCCGACGGCCGTCCGGACGCGGGCCGACTACTTCGGCCAGGAACTGGTGCGCACCCTCGCCAATGGCGACGGCACGCTGCTGGGCCCGGCCTGAGGATTCCCATCGAGTGTCATTCCGCCTGCCCCTCATCCTCTTGACGGCCCTGGCCTGCGTGTCCGCGGGCACGGCCGCCCGAACCGCCGAGCCTGTGCGCCCGCGGCAGGGCGCCCCCGCCGCACTGCGGCCGACGGCGCATCGCGCCGTGCCGGCGACCCTCGAGGACTGCTGGTTCGTGCCCGCCGCCACCTGGCGCCCGGCGCGGGCCGACGCCTGGAACGCGGCGCGCGACCTGGCGAAGGCGTCCGAGCTCATCGCGGGCGGCAAGGCGGCGCAGGCGGTCCCGCTCGTCCGTCCGGCGGCGCTCGCCTCCACGCCGCTTGCCGGCTACGCAATCTACATCGAAGGGCTGGCCCAGGCGCGGCTGGATCGCCGGGTGGCCGCGCGGACGATCTTCACGAAGCTGCTCGCGTCGAATCCCGTGGGCGCACTTGACGACTCGGTCCATCTCCGGCTGGCCGAACTGGCCGAGGCCGACGGCGACTTCGCCGCCGCGGTCGGGATCTACGAGACGGTGCTGGCGGGCAAGCCGGGCGCCGTCGACGACCTGCTGCTGCGCCTCGTGCGCGCGGCCCGCAACGCCGGCGACCGCGCGCGCGCGGCGTCGGCGTGGCAGACGCTGCACTACGACTGGCCGACGAGCGAGGCCGCGGCGATCGCGGAGCAGGAGATGCCGTCGGGCGATCCGGAGCCGCTTGCGGCCGGCAGCCGCCGCTTCGACCGCGAACTGGCGCGGGCCGAGAAGCTGTTCACCGCGCGCCGCTACACCCCGGCCCGTGAGGCGTTCGCGCTGCTGCTGCCGCACGCGGCGGGCGACGCCGGCGAACTGGTGCCCCTGCGCCTCGCCGAGTGCGACGTGCACTTGCGTCGGTTGCGCCACGTCCGCGACGACCTGCGGCCGTTCTTCGATTCGTCCGCCTGGCGCGCCGAAGCGCGCTACTACGATCTGATCGCGGCGCGCGACCTCGGCCGGCACGTCGAGTTCGCCGCGCTGGTGCGAATGCTGGTCGACGCGTATCCGGGCAGCCCCTGGTCCGAAGACGCCCTCAACGCACTCGCCACCTCGCTCATTGTCGACAACCAGGACGCGCGCGCCGACGGGGTGCTGCGGGAACTGGCCGCGCGGTTCCCGGCCGGGCGATACACGGCCCGCGCGTCGTGGCGGACGGGCTGGTGGGCCTACCGCGACGGCCGTCTCGCGGAGGCCGCCGACGTGTTCGAACGCGCCGCCGCGGCGTTTCCGCGCTCCGACTACCGGCCGTCGTATCTCTACTGGGCGGCGAAGGCGCGCGAGAAAGCCGGCGACACGGCGACCGCTGACGCGCGGTTCCGCCTCACGGTCATCGAGTACGCCAACTCGTACTACGGCCGCCAGTCGGCGGCCCGCCTGGCGTCACGCGGGATCGCCGTGCCGGGCGGCGCCGACGCCGCGCGCAGCTGGCCAGGCGCGATGCCAGAGCCGGACGCGCCGCCGAACGTGGAACTGATTCGCTGGCTCATTGCCGCGCAGATGTACGACTCCGCGCTGGCCGAGGTGCAGCACGCCGAGCGCACGCGGGGCGCCTCGCCGATGCTGCAGGCCACGCGCGCGTACCTCCTCAATCGGACGGGCGACCTGCGGCCGGGCATCACCCTGATGCGCCAGGTCTACCCGCAGTTCCTCGCCGCCGGCGGCGAGACGCTGCCGCAGGAAATCCTGAAGGTCATCTACCCTGCGGACTACTGGCCGCTCATCCGGGAGCAGGCGGCGGCCAACAGCCTGGACCCGTACCTCGTGGCCGCGCTGATCGCGCAGGAGTCCACGTTCGACAAGGACGCGAAGTCGAGCGCGGACGCGTACGGGTTGATGCAGATCGTGCCGGCGACGGGCCGGCGGTGGGCGAAGCGTCTCGGGATCCGCAGTTACTCGACCCGGAAGCTCACGGTGCCGGAGGTGAACGTCCGCATCGGCACGGCGTATTTCGCGAACCTCGTGCAGCAGTTCGGCAGCGTGCACGTGGCGCTGGCGGGCTACAACGCCGGCGATAGCCGGGCCGCGAAGTGGACCTCTGAACGGCGCGGCCTGCCGCAGGACGAGTTCATCGACGACATCCCGTTCCCGGAAACCCAGACCTACGTGCGGCGCATCCTCGGCACCGCCGACGACTACCGGCGGCTGTATGGCGGGACTGCCGCCGTGCCGGCGCCCCCCGCGCCACCGGCCAATCCCAACGCGCCGACGCCGGTCATCATCAGGCCGCCAGTCACGCGCTGAAGAGAAGACCGGGAGTCGGGATCGCCGATCCCCCGGCCGCAGGTCCTGTCCGAGGCGTTTCCATCCGTCCTCGGCTGAGCTTCGTGTGTACTGCCTGCGGGCGGAATGGAAAGCACCTCGGCCACCCGCGGCCGACCGGCGACGCCACAGAGTCGCGTTCTCGTATCTCGCTAGCGCACGCGGTAGACCGTGATCGCGCCGTCGGTGGCGACGCGCGTCAGCCACGGCGCGCCGGCGCAGGCGGCCGCGAGGCCCTGGCGCCGCGTCTCGTCGTAGGCGTCAAAGTGCACGATGACGTGCGACACGCGCAGCTCGAGGAGCAGGTTGCGCGACCACTCGTTGGGAAAATTCACCAGGACACCCGCGAACGTCTCGTAACTGGCCGGCATGAAGCCGCTGTAACCGTTCACCAGCGGCTTCCAGTGCGCGGTGGAGTTCAGCACGTAGGTCGCGTTGCGAAAGATCGAGGCCGGCGTGAAGAACGGGAATTCGGCCACGGCCGTCACGTCGTCCGACCGCAGTGTGGCGTAGATGCGCGGGACGCCCTCAAAGGCGCGGTAGTCGACGGGCGCGCAGAAGATCTCGGCGTGGACGAGGATGAGCAGACTCGCGGCGAGTGCGGGCCACCAGCGGCGCCCGCCCCATCGCTGCTGGAGCGCCGCGACGCCGAACCCGGCGAGCACCGCGATGGCGGTCAGCGCCAGGAAGCCGAAGCGGGCCGGCGCGCGCAGCCCCTGCAGCAGCGGCATCCAGCGATAGAGGAACGCGTAGCCCGGCATCGCGGGGCCGAAGGAGAGCGCGACGCCGGCCACGCCAATTGCCGCCATCATCCGGACGCGCGGGTCGCGAGATCCGCCGGCGAGCATGATGCCGCACCCGGCCAGCAGGATCGCGCCGACGCCGGGGAACATCGCGGTGGCGCCGTCGGCGACGCGATGGCTCCACGCGCCGTAGTGGAATGCGCCCACGGTGAAGAGATAGTCGCGCCACGTGGACGAGAAGCGCGCCACCTCGTCGAGCGACCGCGTGAGTCCCTGGTCGCGCTGCACCAGGTAGTAGGGGACCAGGAACGGCGCGACCAGCACGGCCAGGACGACGGCCGCCGTGGCGAGCGCGCCGATCGTGCGCGCGGGGGCGGTGCGCAGCCATTCGGGGGCGCGCGCCAGGACGGCCACCAACAGCGCGACCGTGACGAGGACCAGCAGGTAGTTGGAGGTCAGGCCCTGGAGCGCGGCGGCGACGCCGAGCCAGAGGGCATCGCGGCGGCGGCCGTGCACGATCACGCGGTCGAGGGCCCAGAGCGCGAGCGGCAGGAACTCCACGTGCAGCGCCTGCATGTGTGGCATGCGGGTCATCAGGTGCGCGTTGAACGCGAAGAGCGACCCCGCGACGGCGCCCGCCGCGGCACTGCCGGTCCAGTGGCGCACGAGCAGGAACATCGCCCACGCCGACAGCGCGAACCCGGCGAGCAGGAGCAGGTTGTAGACGAGCACGGGCGAGGCGCCGGCCCAGCCCAGCGGCGCGCCCATCAGGCCCTGCACCACCATGTGCTCGGAGAAGGCGAGGGCGCGCGGTTGCGGGTGGAAGATGTTCGCGTCGAACAGGTGCAGCGGGTCGCGCGGCGCCTGGTGCGCGACCCACCCGAGGATCCACGCGTTCAGCTGCGTGTCCGCGTTGTCGACGCGCGACAGCCGGCCGGGCGCGGTCGCCAGCGGCCACGTGTGCAGCGCCGCCAGCGCGAGCGCCGCGGCTAGCGCGAGGGCGGCCAGGCGACGATGTCGTAGAGCCACACCGGATCTTTCGCGTGAATCGGCCTGAGGAACTCGGCGTAGCGCGAGAGCTGCCGCTTCATCTCGACGCCGTCCGCCGAGGGGGGCCTCAGCCGCGGAGGACCGCGCCCGCCGGCTGCCACTGGATCCACGTCCAGGCGGCCTCGACGAGCCAGGCCCGCACGCGGCGGTTGCCACTCCGGCTAACACTACTTTGTCATCTTCGCAGTGGCGGATTGCGCTGGAAACCGAGCGCGAGGTTGAAGAGTAGACGGTTGCCTGCAAAGTACTGAGGCGCGACGACTTCCCGCATCCATGCCCGCGCGGCGGGCAGGGTAAGCCGCGGCGCCCCGGCCGATCGCAGCCGTTCCAATTGCAGGAAGGTGAACGCCGCGGCGGTTAGCACGGTGTGATGCGCCCAGCCGGGGTATGTGCGGCCCATCGTCTCCAGGCTGCACGACGTCGTCGCCCCGGGCGCCCACGCGTGCAGGACCCCGCGCACGGCGACGGCATCGCGCAGGCCCAGCCGCTCCAGACCGGCCCGACCGCCCACGGCGAATGCGTGATGAAGTGCTGCAGTGCCTGGTACGACCCCGCGTCGCTCAACCGGCCATGCATCGCCTGCATCGACTTGCGGGTGCTGTCGTTGACGAGACCCGCCAGATAGCGACTCGCCGCATCCCGCTGGACGTGCCGGCCGAAGCAGGGCGCAAACTGATCGGCAAACCCGCCGAAGCGTTGCAGCACCGCACAGGCGTCGGCCTCCGTCATGCATGCCATCGTAGAGAAGTCGCGTCAGTGGTGCAAGTACGGAATACTGAACCACGTTGCACGAACGATTGAATCTGACGAAGTAGTGCTAACCGGCGCCTGATGGCCGCGGCGCCTACGGTTGCTGGACCTTGCCAAGCCCCGGCGCGTCGACGCACCAGATGCCGGCGACCGTCGCTGCGCCGTGGCACGGCATGCGCCTGATCTCGGCGGCCGCCTTCCCGGCCGCGTCAACCAGATCGGTGTAGGCCGGAATCCGGACCGGCCCGCGCGAGTCGACGATCACGCGTTCGCCGGTCAGGAACGTCACGGCGTACGCATCCCAGAAGTTCGCGCGTGCCCGGCGGATGTCATGTTCCACGAGAAAATCTGCCAGTGCCCGATGTGGATTCGCATCGGGCGCTCTGTACGCGGTCCAGATCACGCGGGCGTTGTCGGCCAGGTTGACGCCGCTCCACATGAGGAACGCAATGACAACGGCCGCCCGGAGCGCGAATGCCCGTTCCCGCGCGAGGAACGCAGCCACCAGACCGACAGGCACGAATAACAGCAGATGCAGATATCGCAGGACCGGCGGCGCGCCGACCTCAAGGTTGCACCCGAATGGATACGCCAGCACGGCCACGCAGCCCACCAAGGCGAGGAACACACCAAGCGAGGCGGGCCTGGCCGCCCGGCGCCAGATCCACACCAACCGCACCAGCATGATGGTGATCACGCCGGCGAGGCCCCACGCCAGAGACGCGAAACCGCCGGTCACGACCGCGCTCCGGATTGAGAAATCGTAGAACGGCGTGCTGACCCCGCCGGTGAAGACCGGAACGACGGACGTCAGCGCGTATCCGAGCCTGGAGGGCCACTCGGCCGGCACCAGGCAGGTGTGGTTCATCAGCATCTCGCCCTGCACGGCGGCAGACGTACCAGCCGTCAATCGCTGGACCAGGTCGGCGATTCCCCAGACGAGCGCCGCACCTCCGGCGACCCACGCCAGACGCCGCCCGCGCGCGGCGGTCCACCACGGCCGGATCAGCCCGCGCACCAGCATCAGCGCCGGCAGCGCATACAGCGTGAACTCCCGGTGCAGGTAGCCGAACATCAGCAGAGCGCCGAAGGCAAACGGCCGCCCGCGAAGGACCCACAAAGCCGGAATGTAGAGCAGCGGACCAGTCGCACTACCGCTGTTCTGCATCAGGCTGGCCGCCACGACCGGCGTCGGCATGATGAACGGCAGCACGGCGACAAAGGCCAGTGCCGGACGCAGTTGCAGCCAGCGGGTGATCAGCCGCATCAAGGTCAGCGCAACCGCGATGTTGAGCAGCACCAGCGGGATCTTCATCGCCAGGACCGACGGCCCCAGCAACCAGAAGAAGGGCGCGATCAGCCAGGCCTCGACCGCCATCTGATAGCCCTCGCCATAGCTGAACAGCGGGAAGGCCCGGAACTCACTCAGGTGCTTGGCCATCAGGCCGTAGAGGGCCTCGTCCGAATTAAAGACGATGCCTTCGACGACCACGAAGGTGATGGTACGGACGACGATCAGAGCCACGGCGAGCCAGGCAAACAGCCGAGCCTCATGCACGCCGGAGTCCAGCAGTCCAGCGAGGTGCGAGGCGCGCACGACCAGTACCTGCGCCTGTTGTCCTTCTGGAGTATCGGTGTTCGACACAACGCATGAGAGTAGCAGAATCGCGATGGGTGTCGGTACAAATTCGACGCAGGCGTAGGCAGTACATGAAGTGTCCGGTCCGGCGGCGGGGAGGGTACGGCCCAGGAGGGTGCATGGGCACGGATCCGGGTACCGCGGTGGAGCGGGCGATGGAAATTCAGGAAGTGCTGATGCGGGTCCTGAGTGGGCAGGTCAGCTGGGTGCAGGCGGCGGCGATCATCGGGCTGTCGGATCGACAGGTGCGACGCGGCCACCCGGGGCCGCCGGTCCCGCGGGTCAGAGGCGGTACCGCGCTGGCGGGAAGCGGACAATCTCGTAGAGCGTGACGGGCCCCGCGGTCTTGAGCGGCCGCAGGTACTCGGCCCAGGGGCGCAGCAACCGCCCCATCGTGCCCGCGGCATCGCCGTACAGATCCAGGTGGACGACGACGTAGCGCATGCCGAGCTTCCGGAGCAGCGCGATCGACCCGGGGTCGGGGAACTCCGCGATCGTCGTGACCATCTCGCGGAAGTCCATCGGGATGTTGTCGCGGTAGCCGTTGACCAGCCGCCTCCCGTGCGAGGTCGACGACCGCATGTGCTGCGTGTGGAGATGGACGTCCGGGCGCTTGTCGTAGAACGGGAACTGGGCCACCACGCCGTCGGGCGTGGCGGCGAGCGTGGCGTACACGGGGCTGAGCGCCGGCGGATCGACCAGCCCCAGGGGCGACACGAACAGGTCGGCACAGGTGAGAAGCACCAGCACGGGCGCAGCCAGCAAAGCGCCCACGTGTGCGCCCACGCGGACGACACGCCGTAGGATCGCACCTTCGCCGCAAGCCGCCGCGCATCGTCGAGCGATCGCGAGAAGCCCGTGTCGCGGTTGAGCGCGATGTAGGGCAGGAAGAACGGCAGCACGAAGGCCGGCAGGAGCACGGCGTTGTGCGCAACGTGCGGGTTCTGTCCGCCTGCCCAGTAGAACGGCACCGCGAGCAGCCCGGCGCCGATGTTCGGCTCGGAGAAGCTCAGTGCGCCGCGGTGCGGATAGAAGATGTTGGCGTCGTAGAGACCCCATGGATCAACGACCACCTGGTGCGCGACCCACGCGACGTTCCACACGCTGTAGCGGCCGTCGCCCGAATCGGTCCGGCCCGCGGTGAGGATGCGCGGCGCGAACGGCCACGTCATGACGACCGCAAGGACGCAGGCGGCGATGGTGACGAGGGAGGCTTCGATCGCGCCGGCGCGCCCGGCCGCACGAAGGCGAGGCTGTGGATCGGCGCCGGCGCCGTGGCGACGCCCATCACGATCACGGCCGGCAGCTACGCCGAGCGCTCGATCTTTCAGGCCGGGGAACGGCGGCTGATCGAATTGCCGATGCGGCCGGGCACGCCCCTCATCAGAGGGTCCGAGCCGAACAGGGGTTCCGGCCGTCGCAGGTCGATCCGGGCAGCGCCGACAAACGCCTGCTCGGCGTGCGGATCGAGCCGGCCGACACCGAGACGGGCCGGAAATAGCACGGGCGGGCCCGGCGGCCCGCCCTGGCGACGCACCTCGAGGGCGTCCGGGTATCAGAACCGCGCGACGCCTCCGAAATACAGTCCCTTCAGGCGGGCCTGGCCGTTGTCTTTCTCGACGGAGTAGCGCAAGTCGAGGGTCCGGTAGCCGATCTCAGCGCCAAAATTGTGGGTGAAGTTGACAGTTCCGTTAATGTCCCAGTCGACGTATTGCGCTTCGATCCCAGCGGGCAGGCCCTTGAGGCCCTGGGGCAGCTTGAACGCGGTGAACTCTCCGGTAATCGCCACCCACTTCACGGGGTAGACGCGGGCGGCGATGCCGATGGCCGGGATGGGCGCCCGGGCCTGGACGAACTCCCGTCCGAGCACCGGCGAGCTCAGTTCCACCCGGGCATCGGTGTACTTGGCCTCGAGGATGACCCCGATGTACCCCCAGTCGCGCGAGATGAAGTCGCCTTCATAGCCGATCCGGTAAGTGTTCCACCGGAAGTCGGTCGCCACTTCTGCCGACACCGGGAACCTGATGCCATTGAACACCAGCTCGGTGCTAAGCGTGGTCTGGCCCGTGTAGGCCATCGGCAGGTAGTGGAACCGGAATTTATGGCGCTTCCCGGGCCGAAGCACCGCCCGGATCTCGTACATCATCTTCTTCTGAACGGCGAGGTCGGCCTGAACGTCGATGCTGGTGCCCGGGATGCCGAGCGATTCACTGGACACGACGAAGTCGGGGACGGGGTCCCAGAAGTTGAAAGAGACCTCGACGTGGTACGGCTCGTTGACCGGGGCCTTTGAACTGGACGACGAGGTGGTCGTGCCCGGGCGCGGCAGCGGGCGGTACTGGGCGTGGGACGTGGCGGCCGCGCCAGCCAGCAGGCA
>Ga0315292_10000991_pt1 | contig 14521 bp, 11 predicted proteins | sample YL17G13_0_MG_FD_204029 | JGI IMG/M metagenome (GOLD analysis project Ga0315292, IMG submission 204029) | Sediment microbial communities from Yellowstone Lake, YNP, Wyoming, USA - YL17G13_0 | ecosystem: Environmental > Aquatic > Freshwater > Lake > Sediment | place: USA: Wyoming | collected... | reverse complement strand
GTCCACCCACAGCCCGCCCATCGTGTAGTGGATGGCGGGGTAGATGCGCATCGGCGTCTTGTACGGGTTCTCGTCGGTGATCTTCCCGTACATCTGGAAGAGGTTGCCGTACCGCTCCCGGATCGTGTCCTCGCCGAGCCGGCCGATCGAGTCCGCGAAGTCCAGATACACCGCGAGCCCGGTCTCGCCGGCGCCCCGGCCCTCGTCGCAGACCGCCTTGGCGGCGCGCGACGCGACGTCGCGCGGCACGAGGTTCCCGAACGCGGGATACCGGCGCTCGAGGTAGTAGTCGCGCTCGGCCTCTGGAATCTGCGTCGCCGGCCTCTTGTCGCCCTTGGCCGTCGGCACCCACACGCGCCCGTCGTTGCGCAGGCTCTCGCTCATCAGCGTGAGCTTCGACTGGTGATCGCCGGACACCGGGATGCACGTCGGGTGGATCTGCGTGAAGCACGGGTTCGCGAACAGCGCACCGCGCTTGTACGCCCGCCAGATCGCCGTGGCGTTGGAGTTCACCGCGTTGGTCGACAGGAAGTAGGCGTTGCCGTACCCGCCGGTCGCGAGCAACACCGCGTGCGCCTCGAACCGCTCGATGGCGCCGGTGACCAGGTTGCGGGCGATGATGCCGCGGGCCCGCCCGTCGACGACCACCAGGTCGAGCATCTCGTGGCGCGGGAACATCTTCACCGTGCCGGCGCCGACCTGCCGCATCATCGAGTGGTAGGCGCCGATGAGCAGCTGCTGGCCCGTCTGGCCCCGGGCGTAGAAGGTGCGCGAGACCTGCGCGCCGCCGAACGACCGGTTGTCGAGCAGGCCGCCGTATTCGCGGGCGAACGGCACGCCCTGGGCGACGCACTGGTCGATGATGCTGTTGCTCACCTCGGCGAGGCGGTGCACGTTGGCCTCGCGCGCCCGGTAGTCGCCGCCCTTCACCGTGTCGTAGAACAGCCGCGTGATGCTGTCGCCGTCGTTGCGGTAGTTCTTCGCGGCGTTGATCCCGCCCTGTGCCGCGATGCTGTGCGCCCGGCGCGGGCTGTCCTGGATGCAGAAGCTCAGCACGTTGTAGCCGGCCTCGCCCAGCGTCGCCGCCGCCGCGCCGCCCGCCAACCCGGTGCCGACAATGATGACGGTGAACTTGCGGCGGTTGGCCGGGTTCACCAGCTTCGCGTCGAACTTGTAGCGATCCCATTTCTCAGGCATCGGGCCCGACGGCGTGTGCGCGTCGAGCTGTCGCGTGCCGGCTGGGGCAATGCGTGGTGCGCCGCTCATGATCGGCCCCCGAAGAAGTGCACGACGATCGGAATAGAGAAGAATCCGGTGCCGAGGATGATGGCGAGGATCTTCCCCGCCTTCAGCAATGTCGGTGTGAGCCTCGGGTGGTCGACCCCGAGCGACTCGAAGGCGCTCGAGAAGGCGTGCCACAGGTGGAATCCGACGGCCACCATGCACACGGAGTAGAAGGCGACCCAGCGCGGGTTCCGGAAGACCTCGATCACGAGTCGGTACAGATCGCGGCCGGGCTCCCCGTGGATCAACGTCGTGTACCACGCGCCATACTTCATCGTCCCGATGTGGACGATCAGGAAGACGAGCGTCGTGGAGCCGGTCCAGATCATCGTCGACGAGGCCACCGACTTGCGGCTCGTCCCGCCGGCGTACCGTTTCTCCTGGTAGGCCACCGGCCGCGCCTGCCGGTCCGAGAACCAATTCAGGCTCGCCTCGAGCACGTGCAGCAGAAGGATGGCGGCCAGGCCGATCTCGGCCGGCATGACCAGCGGGTTCGAGATGAGCGCGTGGGAATAGGCGTTGAACTTCGCCGGGCCGAGGTAGAGCAGCAGGTTCCCGATGAGGTGCACACCCAGGAACCCGACCAGGCTCAGCCCGGTCAACGCGATCAGGAATTTCGACGCAATCGTGGAAAAGGGCGACAGCCTGCGGGGTGCCATGTCGATCTCCAGCCTGGGTGCGCGGCCCGACGGCAGGGTTGGGGGGACTCGGGATGATCGGGAGGTGAGTCCTGTCAGCGATTGTAAGGGCAGCGCTCCGGGCGGCGCAAGGATCGGCGCTGGGGAGATCGGCGCTGGGGCGCGCCTCCCGCGCGTGTCAGTGACAGGTGCCGGCGCCGCCGTCGCGGAACGTCTGACCGGCCACCGGAATGAACTCCCACAGGTACGCGTTCCCCTGCAGTGTGATCTTCAGCACACCGTGCACGGTGCCCCTCGACTCGCTCGTCTTCAGTGGGGTGGAGAAGCCGTAGAGGGGTGCGCCCCCGGTACCGGCCGTGAACTGCCGGATCCCCTTCGCCGGGTCCGCGTTGCCATCGGGATCCTGCGGAGCGAAGCGCTCGTAGAAGTGCTCATGGCCGTTGAGCACCACGTCGACGCCATACTTGTAGAGCACCCGCCAGAGATCCCGAATGAACACCTGCCCGTCGTTGTGGTTGCCGGAGGTGAAGAGCGGATGGTGCCAGTACGCCAGCGTGCACGGTGCAGCGTGCGCGAGCACATCGCCCTCGACCCAGGCCAGTTGCGCCGATCCCGCTCTCAGGGATTGGTTGCTGTCGAGCGCCAGGATGTGCCAGCCGCCGAGGTCGTAGCTGTAGTAGCCCACCCCGGGATCGCCCGCCGCCGCGCCGAAGTACTCGTAGTAGGTCCAGGTCCCCGGCGGGTCGTAGTCGTGGTTGCCCAGTGTCGGCCGCGTGCGGAGGAGTTGCCGGCCCCAGGTAGGGCCGTAGCAGTTCGCGTAGTGTTCGGCCGTCGGGCCATCGTACACATTGTCGCCCGTCGTGAACACGGTGCCAGCGATGCTGTCCAGCAGCTTGGCGGTCGCCACGATGTCGGAATGCGTGCAGTCTCCGATGTCGCCGGCGCCCACCAGCACGGGCGTGGTCGATGGCGGAGGCGGGATCGGCACCGGGGTCGGCGCGGCGGGATCCGACGACGAGCCGCAGTGGACCAGCAGCAGTGCCGACAATACGGACAGGGCCGCTCCGAGACCGAACCCGCCAGACCCGAGACGCCGCTGGTTCACCTGGACGATCCTGTGGCTCGGCTGGCGCGTCCAGCCCGTAACGCGAGCAAACCGGAGCGAATCAGGGGCTGAGCCGTCGCGCGAGGGCGTGCCTCCCCCCAAAATCCGACCGACACCGGCGTGGTATACTCCCTCGACTCTATGACATGCCAGTCGGGCCCGTCCAGACGCACGGTGGACGACATCACCGGTCCGGAACTCTCGCTCGGCTGTTTCGACGTATCCAAGCGGAGTTTACCATGACGGTTCCGGCGAAAGCGATTGGCGGCCGGCTCGTGCTCTCTCCGCCTGGAAGCCTCGGTGCGGGAGGCACGGCCGACGAGTTCGAACGGACCGTCCAGGAGGTCTTCAAAACGGGATACCTCCACCTGATCGCCGACCTGCGCGGCGTGTCGTCCATGGACAGCGCCGGGATCAGGGCCCTGGTGCGCGGGCTGACGACCGCGCACCGGCTCGGCGGGTCCTTCACCCTGGTCGGGCCCAATGCCCAGGTCCGCGCCCTGCTGCAGGCCGCCCGCCTCGACAGCGTGTTTCCTACGTTCGAGACGCTCGCGCCGGCCGTTGCCCGCCGATGGCCATGGCGGGCAGTACTGTCCGTCACGGAGGTGGCACTGTTTTTCGCCGCCCTCGTGCTGACAGGCGTGTGGCTGCCGCTGGTGGGGACCCCGGGCCAGGCTGTCTCGTCCGACGACGCGCAGGCCTTCGCGGCGTGGCTCGCGCGTTTTCAGCCTTTCGTGGAACTCCTCAAGCTGGTCGTCGCCGCCCACATCGGCTTCGTCGTCACGGCGGTGCATCGCCGCTACCGGACTGGCGAGCCGCAGTCGCATTCGCTGGATGCCGCACAGGTGCTGCTCTGTGTCGCGGGCGCCCTGATGATGGTCATCATCGGCGGCGACCTGGCGCGGGCATTCGGCATCGCCGGGGCGGCGGCCATCATCCGGTTCCGCACGCCGGTCGAAGACCCGAAGGACATCACCATCCTGTTCCTGCTGATGGGGCTCGGCATGTCCTGCGGCCTCGGCGCCTTCGCCGTCGCCGGGCTCGGGGCCCTCTTCCTCTGCGGGTTGCTCGCGGCGCTGGCTCGGGTCGACGTCCACAGGCAGCGCATGATGATGGTCGAGATCGAGGCCAACGGCCGCGAGTTCCCGAGTCTCCACGTGCAGGCCGTCTTCGCCCGCAACCGCGTCGCGTTCGAGCCCCGCGAAGTATCGCAGGCAAAGGACGTCGTCATCCGCTACCACACGTCGCTCACCCAGAACCAGTCGCTCGAGGAATTGAGCGCCGAGTTGATGGGAGCGGGAACGCGCGGCGTGAAGTCGGTGTCGTGGGAACTGCCGAGGAAGAATGAGTGACCGCCCCGTCGCTGTCGCCCTCGCCGTCGTCCTGGTGATGGCGGCGGCCGCGCCGCGCGCTATCGCGCAGCCGGTCAACAGCATCACCGCCGCGATCGCGTGGCAGGCTGCACGGACCGTCGCGCCTGTCGCTCGGGACCAAGGCGAGGTTCTGGTCGGGGCCGGCGGGGCCGGCGAGGCCGGCGAGGCCGGTGAGACCGGCGAGGCCGGACAGGCCGGCACGAAGAAGGGAAAGAAGGGAAAGAAGACGGACGTCGCCGCGGCGAAACCCGGCGGGACGGACCCGAGCGGGTTCGTGTGGGACGATCGGCCGTCGCTCCGGTTCGGCAAGGCGTTCCGCATGGACTTCCGTCTCAAGCTCCAGGCCGACGTGCGCGCATCCAGCCAGGACCTCGCGCCCGTAGGCGGGACATTCGAGATGGGCCGGAAGCGCGTGGGGATCAAGGGATCGGTGCTGCAGCGGCTGGAGTACGAAGTCGAAGCCGAAATTGGCGATCCCTCGCCGTGGCGCGACGTCTTCCTGGATGTCAAGATCGCCTCGGCCGCGCAGGTGAAGGGCGGCAAGTTCAAAGTCCCGTTCTCCCTGGAGGAGTTGACCAGTCCCACCGAGCTGGACTTCGTCTACCGCGCGCGGGTCGTCGATGCGCTGGCCCCGGCGCGCGACATCGGCGGCCTGGTGCATGGCCGGCTGTTCAAGAAGGTCCTCCACTATCAGGTCGGTGCGTTCCAGCACGATGGCGAAGGTCCCAAGACGCTCGAGCCGCCGCTGCTGCCGGGCGAGGTGGCAGGACTGCGGGGGCGGGCCTACGCCGGGCGCGTGGTGGTGGCGCCGTTTCGCGCCGCGTCGGGCCACAAGGCCCTGAAGACGCTCGAGGTCGGCGGGGCGATGGTGACGACGACCGTGCCCGAGGGCATGAACAATCTCCAGGGCCGCTCCGTGTTCGACGGGCACTTCTTCCCGCGCAGCCTGTACGTGAACGGGCCGCGGGTCCGGACAGGGTTCGAGTTCAACTGGATGCCCGGGCCCGCCTCGATCCGCGGCGAGTACATCAGGGCAACCGACGCCCGCGAGGGCCAGGGCGTGGGCGACGAGCAACAGATCGACAGCACGCTGGTGCCGCTGGCGGCCCAGGGCTGGTACGTGTCCGGGACCTGGGTGCTGACCGGCGAGAAGACCGATGGCGGCGTGGTCGCGAAACGCCCGCTCTTTCAGGGCGGCGTTGGCGCCGTGCAGGTGGGGGCCCGCTACGAGACGCTGTGGTTCGGCACGCCGGGCGCCACCGGCCCGCCATCGACGAGCCCGCGAACCTCGCAGGCCATCGAGAACCGCGACTCGGTGGTGACCATTGGCGTGAACTGGTACGTCAACCGGTGGGTGCGCGTGCAGGGCAATGCGATCCACGAGACCTTCCTCGATCCGGCGCGGAGCCCCATTCCGGGCCGGGCGTCGTTCTGGAGCGGCGTCTGTCGGCTGCAGTTCGTTCTGTGACCCGGAGGAGATGATGCGCCTGACTGGGCGGTTGGTGATGGCGGCGCTGTGCGCCTGCCTGGCGGGTGCTGCGGCGAGCGCAGGCGCGCAGACGTCGGACGACTTGTTCGACGACCAGGTCCTCCAGCGCATCGACGTTCACGTCAATACGCGCGACTGGTACTGGCTGAAGGCCGAGTCGGCCTCGAACACGTACTACACCGCCGACCTGAAGTGGCGGGGGCAGACGGTGCGCAACGTCGGCCTGCGGTCCCGGGGCAGCGCCTCGCGGAGCGCGGTGAAACCGGGGCTGCGCGTCGACATCAATCGGTACGTCACCGGTCAGACGTTCCTGGGGCTGACGTCGTTCGTGCTCGACAACCTGGAGACCGACGCGTCCTGCCTGCGGGAGATGCTCGCGATGAAGCTGCTGCGGCGGATGGGCGTGCCCGCGCCTCGTGAGGCGTTCGCCGCCCTCTTCGTCAACAACGCCTTCGCCGGGCTCTACGCGGTGGTCGAGTCCATCGACGAGACGGCGGTGGACCGCCTGTTCGGCGAGCACCAGGGCTACCTGTTCGAATATCAATGGACGATGGTCTACAACTTCGAGTACCTCGGCGCGGCGCTCGAGGCGTACGCCCCGATGTTCCAGCCGGTGAATCACAAGTTCGACGCACCGTCCACGCTCTACGGGCCCATCGAGGCGATGGTCCGTACCATCAACGACGCGCCGGACCCGGACTTCGCGACCTCCGTCGAGCCGTACCTCGATCTCGGGGCGTTTGTTCGGATGGTCGCCGGCCAGGCCTTCCTCGCGGAGCAGGACGGCCTGCTCGGGAACTGGGGCGTCAACAACTTCTACTTCTACCGGTTCCAGGGCACGACGCGATCCCGGTTCATCGCCTGGGATGCCGACCACGCGATGACGGCGGTCGACTACGATCTGACGGCCGGGCACAACGAGAGCGTCCTGATGCGGCGCGTGATGCAGGTGCCGGACCTGCGCGCGGCGTACTGGGCCGCCGTGCTCGAGGCGGCGGCCCTGGCCGACGAGGCGGAGGAGGCCGACGCGCCCGGCTGGCTCGAGCGCGAGGTGGTGCGGTTCCAGGCCCAGATCGGGCCCGCGGTCCGCGCGGACACCCTGAAGCCGTACTCCGACGAAGAGTTCGAACAGGCGTCGGCGTACCAGATGACGTTTGCGCGTCAGCGAGGGGCGTTCGTGCGTTGTGAGGTCCGGCGACTCGGAGCTACCAACGGCGTGGCCGCCCCGTGTAGCGTGCCGGTCGGGAGCGCGCTGCGGGCGAAGTGAGGCGGCCCGGCGAGCCTTTGGCGCGAGGGATCGCGAGCCGCGGGCCGCCGGCCGGATCTTGACGCCCGGCGCCCGGCCCGATAGCATCCGAGCGTTGCGTCGGTTCTCGAGCGCTCAGGCGAAGTGGATGGCGGGCCCCTTCGCTGCCTGGCGCGAGTTCATACCAGGGCCCGTCACTGCTGACATCCCGTGAAAATTCACGAATACCAGGGGAAGGCGATTCTCGCCAGGTACGGCGTGCCGGTCCCGCGCGGCGACGTGGCCTTCAACGCCGATCAGGCCGTGGCGATCGCGCAGCGGCTCGGGCTGCCGTGCGTCGTGAAGGCGCAGATTCACGCCGGCGGGCGCGGCAAGGGCGGCGGCGTCAAGGTGGCGACGACCATGGAAGAGGTCGAGCGCCTGACCAACGCCATTCTCGGCATGACGCTGGTGACGCACCAGACCGGTCCGGAGGGCAAGCTCGTGCAGCGCGTCCTCATCGAGCAGGGCCTCACCATCGCGCGGGAGCTCTACCTCGCCGTCGTGCTCGATCGCGCGGCCCAGCGGCCCGTGATCATGGCGAGCCAGGACGGCGGGATGGACATCGAAACGGTCGCCGCCCAGACGCCGGAACGCATCTTCAAGGCGTACGTCCACCCGACCGCCGGCTTCGAGGCGTATCAGGCGCGCAATCTCGCGTTCGCGCTCGGCCTCGAAGGTCCGCAGATCGGCCAGGCGGTGACGCTGATGAACGCCATCTACGAGGCGTTCACGGCCACCGACGCCTCGCTGCTGGAGATCAACCCCCTCATCGTGACGGGCGAGGGCCACCTGCTCGCGCTCGACGCGAAGATGAACTTCGACGACAACGCGCTCTACCGCCACCCCGACATCCGCGAGATGCGCGATCTGAGCGAAGAGGACGCCCTCGAAATCGAGGCGTCGAAGTTCTCGCTCAACTACATCCGCCTCGACGGGACGATCGGCTGCATGGTCAACGGCGCCGGCCTCGCGATGGCGACGATGGACATCATCAAGATTGCGGGCGGAGAGCCGGCCAACTTCCTCGACGTGGGCGGCGGCGCGACGGCCGAGCAGATTCGCAACGCGTTCAAGCTCCTGATGTCCGACGCAAACGTCAAGGCGGTCTTCATCAACATCTTCGGCGGCATCCTCCGTTGCGACATCCTCTCGGAGGGCGTGGTCGCGGCCGTCACGGAACTCGGCGTCAAGGTCCCCATCGTCATTCGCATGGAAGGGACCAACGTCGACACGGGCAAGAGGATGCTGAAGGACAGCGGGCTCAATTTCACGACGGCCGATTCGATGGCGGAGGGCGCCTCGACGGTCGTCGAGTTGTCGCGCCGGTAGGGGGTGTCACATGGCAGTCCTGATTGACAAATCGACACGCCTGCTCGTGCAGGGCCTCACCGGGCGCGAAGGCACGTTCCACGCGAAGGCCGCCGCGGCCTACGGCACGACCGTCGTCGGCGGCGTGACGCCCGGCAAGGGCGGCACGACGCACGAGGGCTGGCCCATCTTCAACACCGTGGCGGAGGCCGTCGCGAAGACCGGCGCCAACGCGACGGTCATCTTCGTGCCGCCGCCCTTCTGCGCGGACGCCATCCTCGAAGCGGCCGACGCCGGCCTCGCGCTTGCCGTCTGCATCACCGAAGGCATCCCGACCCTCGACATGATGAAGGTCGCGGCCATCCTGAAAGAGAAGCAGACGCGGCTGGTCGGGCCCAACTGCCCGGGCCTCATCTCGCCGGGCAAGGCGAAGGCGGGCATCATCCCGGCGCACATCTGCAAGGAGGGCTCGATCGGGATCGTCTCGCGCAGCGGGACGCTGACCTACGAGGCCATCCACCAGCTGACCCGGCTCGGCTACGGGCAGACGACGTGCATCGGGATTGGCGGCGATCCGATCAACGGGACGAATTTCATCGATGCGCTGTCGCTGTTCCAGCACGACCCGGAGACGGAAGCGATCGTCATGATCGGCGAGATCGGCGGCACGGCGGAGGAAGAGGCGGCGGCGTTCATCACGCAGCACGTCACCAAGCCGGTCGTCAGCTTCATCTGCGGGCAGACCGCGCCGCCGGGACGCCGCATGGGCCATGCCGGCGCGATCATCGCGGGCGGCAAGGGCACGGCGGCCGAGAAGATGGCGGCCCTCACGGCAGCCGGCGTCCGCGTCGTGAAGAGCCCGGCCGACATGGGCCGGGCGATGGTGGAGTCCTTGAGATCGTAGGGGCCGACCTGCGTGTCGGGCCCGTTTGGGTCAGGGGTGAATTTGTCCTACGACTGGCGTCAAGGGTTGCCCGTCCTGCGCGTGCGATCGGCGACGTTGCAGGAACCCAGGCTCGCCGACGCGGCGGCGCTCTTCGCGCGGCTGTCGACGCCGGCGGTCGCCCGCTTCATGTCGACGCCGCCCTCGTCGCCGGTGGGTTACGAACGGTTCATCGCCTGGGCCCAGCACGAGCGCACCCTGGGCCGCCACGCCTGCCTGGCGATCGTGCCCAACGGAGAGGCCGAGCCGGTCGGCCTCATTCAGGTCCGGCAACTCGAGGCCGGCTTCGGCGGAGCGGAGTGGGGGTTTGCCCTCGCCGAAGACTACTGGGGGACCGGGCTCTTCCTGGAGTCGGCGCACGCGATCGTGGACTTCACGTGCCGCGAACTCCACATCCACCGGCTCGAAGCACGCGTGTCGGTCGAGAACGTCCGTGGAAACGGGGTGATGAAGAAGCTCGGTGCCAGTCACGAGGGCATCCTGCGCCAGTCCTTCGTCAACGCCACGCGGCAAACCGATCAGGTGCTGTGGGCGTTGAGCGGGGATGACTGGCTGGCGGCGCATCCGCACCAGGAGTACGAGCGCACCATCCCCTCTCTTCTGCAGGCGCCAGAGGGCCCCCGGGTCAGCCGATCTCAGTCAGCCGTGCCGTGGCGCGCGGGCCTGCCCGAGTTGCGCAGCCCCGCCGTCACGCTTCGTGAGTTGCGGGACACCGACGCGGGCACGCTCGCGGCGCTCCTCGGCGATCCCGACGTGGGGCGCTACATCGCCGCTCCGCCGTCCAGCGCGGCCGGCGTGCGACGGTTCATCGAGTGGACCCAGGACGAGCGAGCCACCGGCTCGGTGATCTGCTTCGGCATCGTGCCCCCCGGTCTCGACGCGGCCGTCGGCATCCTCCAGATCCACGAGCGGGAGGCCCCGTTCCACACGGCGGAGTGGGGCTTCGTGCTCGGGCGCCCCTACTGGGGCACGGGGTTGTTCGAGGCGAGCGCGGCCCTGCTGCTGCAGTTCGCCTTCGAGACGCTGGGGGTCTGGCGTCTCGAGGCCAGGGCGATGGCGGCCAATGCCCGCGCCAACGCGGTGCTCCGGCGCGTCGGGGCGACCGACGAGGGCCATCTCAGCCGATCGTTCCTGCTCGGCGGCCAGTACCACGACGACGTGTTGTGGGCGCTGCTCGCCGTGGACTGGCGCCAGCGCCGCCGGTAGCGCGCCGCCGCCTGCTGCGCCACCGGGCGCCCGCGGCAGACGGCGTCCTACGTGGCCTGGGGGGTCACGACGGCGTCGAACGAGATCCGGGCCACGTCGATGCTCGCGGCGATGTCGGGCAATTGCCCGGCCTCGAGCGTGACCAGCAGGAGGCGGCCCTCGGACAGCGTGCGCCTCACCTTCAGGCCCAGCTTCGCCAACACCTCACCCACGCGCGCGGCCGCGCCCTGGTCGGCGGCCAGGCGAATCATGACGCTGAGCGGCTCTGCACGGTTGTCGGCGACCGCCTGCTTCAGGAACGCGTCCAGCTTTCCCCGTTGCTCTTCCGTCATGGTCTTCACCTCTCCCGGTGCTTGTGTCGGCATGCCTGCGGACGGCGGTCCCTGGGCCGGCGCCGACGCGGGCTGGCCGACGACGACGAGGCCGACGGCAACAAGGCCGACGGCGACGCGGATCAGGCCGGTCATGAATTCCAGCTCGTGCGCCCTGGCACGGTTAGTATCGCGCCGATCCGACCTGGCGTCTACGCCTCGACGGACCCGTGTCACGCCTCGACGGACCTGTGCCCACTTCTGCGGGTGGTGCCGTGTTCTGAGGCACGGTGCCCGACCGTGCGCGACCGCACACCTCCGGGGTCTTCGACGCCGATCCGGGCCGAGACACACCGCCTGACCCGGCCCCCGCGCGGTCGGGGTGTGCCAGGACGGAGCACCCGCGCGGTCTGGGTGTGCCAGGGCGGCACACCCGCGATGGCTGGCCGGAGACCGGGGATGCTGCGTGTGCCGCCAGGGCACACGACCACGGCGTGGATCACGCGGAGCCCGTGCCTCAGAACCTCACACCCGGAAAGACGCTCGGGAATCAACATATCGCATGAACTCCTCTCGATAGAAGCACTTGCGAGCCTCGCGCCAGCGTGGCCGGTCTCTTGCTTTGTAAGAGGTCGTGCGGCCTCGCTCTCGTGCCGCACCAGAGGTATTCATGATAGCCAAGTCACAGACCCAGAGACCACAGACCGCGACGCGCGGGTCGAGCCGCACCCCTTCGTGGGTGTGCTTCGCTGTGGCGTTGGCCGTGTGCGTGATGGCGGGCGGCGCGGTGGCGCCGCACGCCCAGCGCGGGAAGGGACACAAGGCGCGGGTGGACAAGCACCTGTCCGAGCGCCTGGACAAGCCTGTCGCCGTCCTCGACGACACGGAGACCGAGCCCGTCATCATCACGATGGCGCCCGGCACCAAGAGCCGCCTCGTCGGCAAGCTGCGGGGGCGGGGGCACCGGGTGGGCAAGGACTTCAACCTCATCGAGAGCTTCGCCACCGCGTTGCCGCGGTCGGCGCTGCGCAGTCTGCGCGACGATCCGGACGTCGTCTCCATCTCGTCCGACGCGGACATCGCGCCCAGCGGCCTGTCGACCGGTGTCACCGGGACGGCGCTGAACACGCCGTTCACCCTGAGACGGACCCTTGGTCTCGAGTCCTCGCTCGCGGTGGACGCGACCAGCGCGGCGCAGGGCCACGCGGCCAGCCTGACATTTGCGCATACCGTCTCGACGGCCAGCAATCGGCTGCTGGTGGTGCAGTTGTCCATCCAGGACGGCGAATACACGTGGGCCGACGATGTGACGTACGGCGGCCGCGCCCTGAAGTGGCTTGGCGAAAACGGGGCGCCCAGCGCGCTCTGGTCGAACGCGGTCGAGCTGTGGTACCTCGTGAATCCGCCCTCGGGCACCGCCGACGTCGTGGTCACGATGAACAACAGCCGCCAGCTGGTCGCCTCGGCAACCTCGTTCAGCGGGGCGAACCAGTCCACCCCGTTCCGCGCCACCGCGAAATCAAAGGCCACGCCGGGAGGAATTTCGGTCTCGTTCTACGACAGCAGAAAAAAGAGCGCGGCTGGGGATCTGATCATCACCGCGGTGTCGGCCGATGGCGACGCACTGTCGCTGACGCCCGACGATGCCCAGGCCATCCTCGCCCAGGCCAGCACGGGAACGACGTCCACCAACGTGCTGGGCGCGTTCAGCATCGCACCCGGCAGCATACGACACGGCTTCGGCAACGCGGTCTCCTGGACGCTGGGGACCGATCGGCCGGCGGCGATGATCGCGGCGGCTATCGCACCGGCGGACGCCGCGCCGCCCGATTTCACGGGAGCCGGCGTGACCGTCGCGGTGATCGACTCGGGCCTGCTGCAGGACGGCACCTCCACGGCCCGCATCCTGACGACGCGGGACTTCACGACGGGCCTCAGCAACCCGCCCGACAGCGCGGGCGTCGACCCGTACGGGCACGGCACGCACATCGGAGGCCTCATCGGCGACAATCGCGGGGACGGCGACGTCAGGGGCGTGGCACCCGGCGTGAACTACGTCAGCCTGCGCGTGCTCGACGGGACGGGCCGGGGCTCGACCAGCAACGTCATTCACGCCATTCAGTGGGCGGTGGCCAACCGGGTGGCCTACGGCATCAACATCCTCAACCTGTCGCTCGGCCACCCCATCTTCGAGCCGGCCGCCACCGACCCGCTCGTGCAGGCGGTCGAGGCGGCCGTGCGCGCGGGCATCGTGGTGGTCGTGGCCGCCGGCAATGTCGGCACCAATCCGACGACGGACACGGTCGGCTACGGCGGGATCGCCTCGCCGGGCAACGCGCCGTCGGCGATCACGGTCGGTGCGGCGCGGACCAACCAGACGACGACGCGCACCGACGATACGGTGGCCCCATACAGCTCGCGCGGGCCGTCCTGGTACGACGGCTTCACCAAGCCCGACCTGGTGGCGCCCGGTCACCGGCTCCTCGGACCGGCGAAGACCACCGGGTTTCTCTATGCGGCCAATCCCACGCTACGGGGGAACAACAACTTCGGTCGCGCGAAGATGTATCTCAGCGGGACGAGCATGGCGACCGGCGTCGTCAGCGGCGTGGCGGCGCTCATCATCGAAGCCGCCCGAGACACGTTCGGCGCCACGCCCACCCCGAACGCCATCAAGGCCATGCTGCAGACCACGGCCTTTCCGATGAGCGACGCCAACGGTGTGGCCTACGACACGCTCACGCAGGGCGCGGGCGGGCTCAACGCCGCGGGTGCCGTCGCGCTGGCGCTGGCGATCAACCCGACCGGGCCGGTCAACAGCCCCTGGCTGACGACGAGCGTCACCAAGGAGACGGTCGTCGACGGCCAGAACATCGTCTGGGGCGACAACATCGTCTGGGGCGACAGCATCGTGTGGGGCGAGGCGATCTACACGAACAGTCCGGCCTGGGCCGCCAACATCGTCTGGGGCGACAGCATTGTCTGGGGCGAGAGCCTCCAGACCCTCACGAGGGCGACCAATATCGTGTGGGGCGACAACATCGTGTGGGGCGAGAACATCGTCTGGGGTGACAACATCGTCTGGGGCGACAACATCGTCTGGGGCGACAACATCATCTGGGGCGAGAGCATCGTCTGGCGCGACTCCTTCCCGATCAGCGGCGGCGTCGGCCCCTCGCAGAGCGAGTGGCAGGCGTCCAGGTAGGCCGAGGTCATCCAGTGAACGAGGAGATTGCCATGACGAAGACAGACCGGCTGCCTGCGGCGCATCGGAACCACGCGGGCTGCACGACCAACAGGCGTGAGCCTCGGTCCCCCGGGCTTCCTGCCGATCCACGGAAGCGCATCGAGTGGGGTGATGGAGCAACAGGACCCCGGCGCTGGCGCCAGGGCGTTGTCGCGGCCCTGGCCGTGCTGGCCCTCGCCTTCATGTCCGTGCCGGCGTCAGCGGGCGCCGACGATCCGTCGACGCGCAAGCTCGACAACTACCTGCAGGGGCACCTGCAGAAGCGCGGCACGGGCGCCGAGCGCGTCATCGTGCAGACCGCCGCCGCCGCCGGGGCCACGGTCAGGCAG
>Ga0315292_10000990_pt1 | contig 14522 bp, 7 predicted proteins | sample YL17G13_0_MG_FD_204029 | JGI IMG/M metagenome (GOLD analysis project Ga0315292, IMG submission 204029) | Sediment microbial communities from Yellowstone Lake, YNP, Wyoming, USA - YL17G13_0 | ecosystem: Environmental > Aquatic > Freshwater > Lake > Sediment | place: USA: Wyoming | collected... | reverse complement strand
TTGTTTTTTATAGTCTGCGCGAGTTGTACATTCCAAGGCTTTTGATCCGCCCACTTGAAGGAGACATGATGATGGAGCCACGTCCGAGAAAACTGATCACACCGATGCTGTATGTTCAGGGGAAGGGTGCAATCTACCACCTCGGGCAGAAGGCCCTCCCGTTCGGGAACAGGGCATATGTCGTCGGCGGCAGGACCGCCCTGTCCGTCACCGGCGACAAGATACGCAAGTCCCTCGAGTCCAACGGGATCGAGGTCGCTGGCTGGGACGACTCCGTCCGCGAGTGCACCAGGGCCGCGATCGACGCGCTGAGCGAGAAGGGAAAGCACATCAACGCCCACTTCGTCGTGTGCGTCGGCGGCGGGAAGGCGGTCGACACCGCGAAGGCCGTCGCGTGGAAGCTCAGGATCCCGGCGGTGGTGGTCGGCACGCAGTGCGCCACGAACGCCGACGCCAGCGCCGAGTCGGTCGTGTATACCGAGGACCACATCTTCCAGGAGGTCGTCGCGCTGCAGAAGAACCCGGTGCTCGTGGTCGAGGACACGGAGGTCCTCTTCCGGGCGCCTCACAAGTTCCTCGTGTGGGGCATGGGGGACGCCGTCGCGACCAGGTACGAGGGCGAGGCGTTCGCCGCCGCGAGGGAGAAGCGCGGGGACGGGCTCGTGCCCACGGGCGCGGCGCTGGCCCTCGGGCAGTCATGCTTCAGGAGCCTGATGGAACACGGGTCCAAGGCAGTCAAGGACGCCAAGAACGGGATACACTCGCGCGAGGTGGACGAGGTCATCGAGGCCGTGAAGCTGTCATCGGCGCTGGCCTTCGAGAACACGGGCTGCGCCCTCGCCCACGCGCTCCACAACGGGCTCATGAAGACGGGGCAGGTCAAGGGCGAGCACGGCGAGGTCGTCGCCTACGGGACGATCGTCCAAGCTGCCTACGAGGGCCGGCCCAGGGACGAGGTCCAGAGGCTGATCCAGTGGTGCGGCGCGGTCGGGCTTCCGACCACGCTGAAGGCGCTCGGGGACCCTTCGAAGGCCGCGCTCAGGCAGGCCGCAGAGCACGCCTGCGAGAAGGACCACAACGCTCAGAACATGCCCGACAAGATGCGCCCCGCGGACCTGCTAGAGGTCATGGACAGGGTCGAACGCGGTTTCTAGCCGAACCGCTCAGGACGCCTGCGCGTCGGCCGCCCAGAACGGTCTGCGCATGACGCTCACCCTGTGCCTCGCGATCAGTATCGCGGCGGTCGCGATGCCCGCGGTGTCGAATATCAGGTCGCCCACCGTGTCGACGCCCATGTGGAAGTTGGTCCAGCCGAACAACGAGTCGGTGAAGAACTCCGTGAACTCGAAGCACACCGACACCAGGAGCATCGTGACGACGGTGATGTAGAACTTCATCCTGCCGTTCTCCCTCGGGGGTCCCTGGGGGTGGAGGGTCCAGCAGATGAGGGACCAGAGGAAGAAGGTGAGCATGAGCGTGCCCAGGTAGTGCGCGAGGTTGTCGTACCAGTTCAGGTCCGACGGGGTGTATCCGAAGTATCTCGGGAGCCCCGCGTCTATGATGACCGTGAACACCAGGAGCAGGGCCGCTCCGCCCGTGATGACCGCCTTGCGCCTGATCTCGACCGCTGTCATCGGGATGCTTATGCCCAGGGCGATGGCGTACGTCCAGCTGGACCAGGTCCAGCCGCCGAGGTACATGGAGAGCATGAAGAGGCTTCCCAGCACCACGAGCATGGACACGGACACGAACGGGAAGTCGAGCCAGCGCAGGAAGGTCCTCGGCCTCAGGTCGACCGTCTGGGCACGCTTCGACTGCTCGGAAGCGAGCCTCTCCGAGAATCGGTCGAACTGGGTCGGGTTCCTGTGGTTCACGTGTCCGTCGCCCCTGATAGCCTGGCGGACCAGGCCGATGGGAAGCATTAGGGGGCTGCGATATAGGGTTTGCGGCAGGCGGCCGCCGAAAAGGGGCCGGCTGCCGCGTTCTCGTCAGTACTTCCTGAAGGACTCCTTCTTCGCGTTGCAGACCGGGCACAGGTCCGGCAGGGTGCCTTCCATCGTGAAGCCGCAGACCGGGCAGATGTACACATCGCCCATGTCGACGTCCTTGCCGGCCTCGACGGCCTTCTTGGCCCTGTCGTACATCTTCACGTGCGCCTTCTCCGTCTCCAGGGCCCAGTGGGTCGACCTCACGGCGCCCTTCTCACCCTGGTGCTCCGCCACGGCCTTGTAGGCGGGGTACATCTCGTCCACCTCGAAGTTCTCGCCCTCGATGGCGTGGTCCAGGTTCTTGGCCGTGTCCTGGACCATGCCCAAGGTGCGCCAGTGGTTGGTCGCGTGGACCTTCTCCGCGGCCGCTATGGCCCTGAACATCCGCGCGACGTTCTTCTTGCCCTCGGCTTCGGCCTTGTCGGCCCAGATGTTGTATTTCATGAACGCCTGGCTCTCGCCCGCATACGCATCGCTGAGGAAACGTTCGGTCATCTTGTGCATGTCTTCAGACTCCTCTTCGCCCACCCTCTGGGAAGGTTCGTGCTTGCGAACGGCCCTGCGGGATAAGTACCTTGTCCCGACAGGCACTGCTGGACGCAGTTGATCGATGCGCTGGGCCGATGCGGGGGACGAGGCGTTCAGCGCATGGTTTGATTACCCGCGAGTGCCTTTGCCGTTGGGCCCATGGACCCGTTCATGCACCTGCTGCTCCCGACGCTCTTCCTGCTCGCCCTCAGGCTGGACCCGAAGAGGGTCCTGCTGCTCGCGCCGCTGGCGGTCCTGCCGGACTTCGACGCGCTCTTCGGGCTGCACCGGGCGCTCGGCCACAGCTTCATCCCGATACTGGTCCTGCCCATGGCGCTCCTGGTCTACGCCAAGTACAGGCGGCCCGAGTGGTTCCAGGCGGCCGTGCTCGTGCAGTTCTTCCTCGCGTCGCACGTCGTGCTCGACCTCGGGGGTGTGGCGTTCCTGTGGCCGTTCGTGAAGGAACAGTTCTACTTCGACCCCGGGATCACCTTCTCCGCCGACGGCGGGTTCCACATGGACTTCACGCTGGACTACGGGCTCAGGCCGCTCGCGGACATGGGTACGACGAGCTTCCTGTCCGATACGGGCTTCGCGCTCATCCTGCTGGGCCTGCTGGCGGCCGTGATCTTCAGGCCCCAGGCGAGGGCCGCCCTGAGGACGACCCTGGACGCGGTGAAGGGACTGTTCGCGCGCGTGCATAGGTGACGGCAAAGGGAACAGAGGACGAACGGGGAGGATGCGACCGCACGCCATCGTGATGTACCGACCCAGGAACAGTGCTTTGGCGCGGCTGCGGCGCGAGTCACGGACGGCTCAATCGGTTCCGACGAGCTCGTCCATTTCTGAGACGTATCTGAGGGTCACCTCGATCCTCGGCTCGATGCCGCCCACGCACTTGAGCGTGATCGCCTCATACCTGTGTTTCTTGAAGGCCTTCTCGCGATCGAGTTGCGCCATTGCGTCCTCGATCTTCCTCGATGCCGTGATCATCCCGAGAAGGAAGATGTTCCTCTTCCGCTCTTCCATCTTCTTCACGCAGAACCCTTTGACCTTCGCGACCGTGAAGTCCTTGCGGACCGCCAGGTGGGATTCGTCCCATTCGCTGACGATCTCCTCGAACTTCTCAAGGAGTTGGTTCTCCGAGTAGCCTTCGGTGTGCCTGAGGTGCATCAGGTAGCCGATGACCGACGAGAAATGGTCCGTGCTCGCCAGGTGCACTATGGACATGAGCTTCTTGGAGTTGGGCCTTCGTGCGATCTCCTCTTTTATCTGCCTCGACCGCCCCTTGTTCTTGTCCTTCTCAACTGGGTCGGTTATGTACGACCTCACCAGCAATCCAGTCCTGATGAGGTCTATGTATGGATAGCGGGGGATCAGCGACCTCACGGTCTGGTAGTTGGGGTTCCTGCTCAGCTCCTTGAGCCTCTCCGCCTCCTGCCTGTTGGGAACGAACGCATACCTGCGTTCCTCGAGCTTCGCCCTTATGATGTGCTTGAGCCGGTCGGAGCCCTTCTCGGCATAATCGAATATCTTCTTGGACGCCAGGTAGGCCAGGGCCGCTCTGAGGGAAAGCGGCGTGATGTCCTTTGCGATCTGTTCGATCTGGTCAGGCCCTATCGTCATCGCAGTCTTCCACCTCTTCTCGAATGAACTTCGAGATCGAGGTGGGGCTTCCGTCAATCGGCCTAAGGCTTCCAGGGATCAGTGCTACATTCGTCGCGCGCAAGAATTCCGACGGCACTTCCTCGGAGGGTATCCGGCATCCGGATGGGCTGAGTATGAAACCTTCGCAGTCCACATCATAGTCGTAGGCTCTGAGGACCAGCTTCATCTCGTCATCGTTCAGTTGCTCGAAGACTATGTCCTTCGCCATGCCAACCTACCTCTCCATCGTCCCTGGGCAGAGTCGTATCATCGGACCCTGCTATATATACCTAGCCGCTTTTTTCTCTTTCGGCCCCACCGGATCAGTTATGAGCGGGACACTTGTCATCCACTCATGCCGCACATGTGAGCAACCCCATCATCCACGGATAATACCTTCCAGCGGTTGTTGGACCTCGGGACTACATCCGCAGGGACCATTCATAGCCCCGGCATGGTTCAGGGGGCATTCCATTCGGGGAGCGCATCCGCCCGTCGGCGGACCGAACCCCTGACCGGCACCCCCGATGGCGGCGCACTGGCGCCCCGGTCGTCACTGGGGCCAGTCGCATTATCAGTATCGAGAACGATGTCTTGACGGTATAAATACTCCCGGGGGCAGTGGTTCTATCTTGCCAAAGCCTGCGGCGAGGGACTTCTCAGGATGCTCGGACAAACACGGCCAAGGGTACACGGATGCGGCGGACGCGCAGGAGTCTTCCCTGTTCTCATGCTCAGCGCGGTCATGCTCCTTTCATCCGTCGCGCTGGTCTCGTCCCCCGCCTCCTCTGACCCGGTCGACATCGACAACCCCGACGACACGCACACGCTGGTCTGGGACTTCGACAACGCGAGCGACTACAACCTGAACAGCGCATCCGTCAGCGGCGGCGTGGCCTCCCTCACCCTCAGGAACGAGACGGTGGCGGAGGACTCGCAGGCCGACTTCACCCTCGGCACCAGGTCCAACGTGGACATCTCCACATATCCTGGCTCGCTCGTGCTCGACAGCACGGTCGAGTCGACGGCGACGGTCACCTATCAGCCGATCTCCAACGGCATCGACTCCTACATCTCGGAGACCAAGCCGAACGACAACTTCGACGGGGACTCCGCCCTCATGATGGACTCCGAGGCCAGCAAGAGCTTCCGGATCCTCATGCAGTTCGACCTTTCCGCCATCCCATCCGACGCCGTGGTCGCCAACGCCACCCTGTTGCTCTACGAGGTCTCCGGCGGCAAGGGGAACCCCGTCACGTTCGACGTGCACCCGCTGACCACCGCCTGGAGCGAGCCGGACGCGACCTGGAACAAGTACGACATGACCAACTTCTGGACCACCGCCGGGGGCGACTACGACGGCTACTCGTACGCCCGCGGGACCGTGGACAACACCGTCGGCTGGAAGTCGGTCAACATCACGAGGCTCGCGGAGCACTGGGTCCGCGGGACGACGGCGAACCTCGGGTTCATCATGGTGCCCATGCCCGCCGGCGGCGACGCCTTGAAGGTGTTCCAGAGCTCGGATTCCGCGAGCAACACGGGCTACTCCCCGAAGCTCGTGGTCAACTACATCGTCCCCGGCGCGTCCGGGGCCTACGAGTCCAGGGCGCTCGGGCCTGGCACCAACGCCACATTCACATCCGCATCGTGGTCCGATTCATCCATGTCGTTCCTGACGGACGAGTTCAGCGGGCTCGCGCTCTCCTCCGGCTGGACCTGGCTCAACGACCCGTCTGCCGATGACGGGTCCTACAACGTCGGCGTGACGAAATCCGGCTGGCTGCATGTCATCGGCTCGTCGAGCACCGAGGCGGTCGGGAGCAGCGTCACGGCGAACTACCTGCACGAAACGGTCACGGGAGACTTCACGGCGACCACATCCCTCGAGGACGCCTTCTCCGCGGGCAACATGGGCGCGGGGATCATGCTCATGGAGGACCTGCGCAACTGGATGTACATCGCGAAGGCCGACCCGAGCACCACCGGCAGGGTGCAGGTCACGGTGTGCGAGGAGGGCTCCAGCACGAACGTGGCCAACACCGCGTGGATCGGGCTGTCCAACGCGTTCCTCAGGATCGAGCGCAACTCGACCGGCTTCTGGATGTACTCGTCCGCGGACGATACCAACTGGACGCTCACCTATCACGTGGCCCCGACCGTCGAGATGGCCCAGAGGCTCATGGTCGGCCTCGTTGTCTATTCCGCATCGAGCTCGCTGCCAGCCGTCGACTTCGACTACCTCAGGATCGAGCCCGCGGGCGCGGTGGCGCACGATGTCATGGTCCGCGTGGGCAACTCGACGGACACGGCTGACCCGTCCTGGGGCGGCTGGGTGCCCGTGAACGGGTCCACGGCGGTCGTCGGCGAGGCGGGCAGGTACTTCCAGTACAGGGTCTACCTCGAGACCGACGGCGAGTGGTACACGCCCGAGTTCCAGGGCATCACGGTCCACTATGAGAGGTATGGGACGAGCGGGTTCGTCGAGACTCACGATTACGTGCCCTCGGACTTCAGCATGTGGTACACGCTGACCACGGCCGAGGACGACGCGGGCGGCAGGGCCCGGTACTACTATTCCACCGACCGCGGCGCCACCTGGGTCTACGCTGGCACCGGCGGGTCGTACGCGATCATGTCGACGCAGGACGCCCTCCGGGTGCGCGTCAGCCTGGAATCGTTCGACACGCTCAGGACGCCCCTGGTCGACTCCGTGACCGTCGTCTACGGGACCGCGATCCAGTCGTTCTACCTGGTCGTTCCGGGGACGGTCGTAGCTGGCGAGGCGTTCGCGGTCACGATATACGCGAAGGACAGCACGAACGTGACCATGATGCACTGGACCGGCCCCGTCGCACTCGACGCGCTCGACCGCTATGGCTCGGAGAACGCATCGAGCGAGCTCGCGGTCTCCACCGTCCAGATCACCGGTGGAGGGTATGTGACCGTGCCGAACGAGGCGTACACGGTCGCCGAGACCATCACGATCGTGGCGAGCGCGTCCGGCATATCCGGCCTGAGCGCGCCCATCACCGTGCTCCCCGGCCCCATCGACCACATAGAGGTCGGGCCGCCCATCGTGGAGCCCGAGGAGTTCACGGCGCAGTCCTACACCGCCGCCGCCTACGACGCCTACGGGAACGCCGTGCCCGACACCGGGTTCGCATGGACCGTGTCCGGGGGCATCGGCGTGCTCAACACCAGCTCAGGTGCGAGCGTCACGCTCGTGACCTACGCCGCCCCGGCGGAGGGGTACCTGAATGTCACCCTGGACGGCACGAGCGCGTCCCTGCACATCACCGTCGTCACGCCCGCGCACGCGCCGGTGTTCGCGGGCAGCCTCCCCGTGCAGACCAGGGAGGAGGACTCGGGCTCGTGGACCGTCGACCTCAGGCCGTACGTCGAGGACGAGGAGCACGGGGACTCCGAGCTCAGGTGGTACCTGATGAACGAGACGCTCGTCTCGGTCACCGGGGAGAACGTCACCGGGGCGATGACCATCACCCTGAGCACGAGACTGGACCTGTTCGGGGAGAACGTCCTGACCGTGGTCGTGGTCGACCCGGAGGGCATGGCATCGTCGACCACGCTGAAGGTCGTCATCACGCCCGTCAACGACGGCCCGTCCATCGACCCGATCACGCCCCTCGTGATCCACTACGATTCCGTCTACCTCTACAACTTCCGCTACTACATCCACGATGTCGACACGCCCTACGACAACCTCACACTCAGCGTGGACGAGGTCAACGCGGCCTACATCGAGGTGCAGAAGCTCACACTGGCGTTCAACTACCCCGAGAGCTTCAACGGGTACACGGCCATGGTCGTCGTCACCGTCAGTGACGGGGAGCTGTCCAGCGCCACCATCGTCTGGGTCACCGTCTCGGACGACAGCGTGCCGATCCTGACCGAGGACCTGCCCGACGTGACGATGTACCAGGGAGAGGTCCTGCTGAAGGCGTTCGACCTCGACGACCACTTCATGGACCCGGACCAGGACATCCTGTACTTCGCATCCGGGTTCGAGCACATCTGGGTCAACATCACGACAGACCACTGGGTGAACATATTCGCACCGTGGGACTGGTCCGGCGATGAGATCGTCGTGTTCAGCGCCTCCGATGCCCAGGGCGCCAGAGTCGAGGAGGCCATCACCGTGACTGTCCTCCCTGTCAACCAGGCCCCGTGGATCGACGGCGTGCCCGACCTGAGGGTGAGGTTCGAGACCAGGTACGAGTTCGACCTCCTGCCGTACATGGGCGACCCCGAGGACCCCGTGGACGAGCTCGTGGTGACCACGGACGACACGCACATCGCGGTCATGGGGGCCACATTGTCGATGCTCTACCCCATCGGCATGAACGGCACGAAGGTCCAGGTGAGGGTCACGGTCAGCGACGGGGAGCTGTCCGACTCGATGACCGTCAACATATCAATATCCAACGACTACCCGCCCGAGGTCCTGGACCTGAACGACCACTCGTTCATGGAGGACCTGCCCATCCCGTACCCGATGAGCGGGACGCTCGAGGACTACTTCACGGACCCTGACGGCGGGACGCTCACGTTCGAAGCGTTCACGTGGACCGAGTTGGTCACGGCCACGGCCGTGCCCAACGGGATCGGCCACTGGACGGTCAACTTCTACACCGAGGAGAACTTCAACGGCGAGACGCATGTCACCGTGCGCGCGACCGACCCCGAGGGGGCCATCGCCGAGAAGACCATACTCCTGACGGTCATATCCGTGGCCGACGCGCCGACGCTGGACGTGTACGACACATTCGATGTCCAGCAGGGCGTGAACGCGGCCATCGACCTCTCCAAGTACATCCGTGACCCCGACTCCGTGCTCGCCCAGATGACCTTCTCCATCACCGGCAGCGAGGACGCCCAGTACATCGATGTGGCCGCCGGGATGCTCCTGATAGAGTTCCCCGCGGACTTCCTGGGCAAGAACGAGGATTCGCGGGCCGTCGAACTCTATCTGACGGTCATGGACCAGACCGGGCTCATGGACACGGCCACGGTCACGGTCCTGGTGACGAGGCTCCCGAGCGGGGCGACAAGCCCCCTGACGCTCGTGGCGGTCCTGATCCTGGCCGGGGTCGCGGTCGGGTCGTTCGCCGTCGCCATGGGCATGAGGCGCAAGCCGTTCGTCATCAGGGACATCATGCTGGTGCACAACGACGGGTTCCTGATCGGCAGGCACGCCGCCGCGCAGGCCGGCGAGATAGACGAGGACATCCTGAGCGGCATGCTGACGGCTGTCCTTGGATTCGTCGAGGACTCGATGGCGTCGAGCAAGGACACCCTCAGGACCTTCGGGTTCAAGGAGTACCAGGTCATGGTCAAGAGGGGCAAGAAGGCCTACATGGCGGTCGTCTACGAGGGCGACGCCCCTGACAACATGGACGAGGCCCTCGGGGAGTTCATGACGAAGGTCGAGAGGATCTACCGGAAGAGCCTCGACCACTGGACCGGGGACATAGAGTCCGAGTACGCGGGCGTCGAGCTCCTGCTGCAGGGGTTCGTGAAGGAGCACACCAAGAGGGGCCGCAGGAACGGGAAGGTCCTGAAACTGTGGCAGGGGAAGAAGCCGGTCCAGGCGGAGAAGTAGGCCTCTGACCGTTTGTCCTTTAAAAGGGCAGATTACAGCAGTCCATCAGTGTGGTTGTATTGTTCCGGGAGGCACCGTCCGGGTGGCGGGAGGCGGTTCCCGAGAGTGCCTGCACGGTCATGTGAAAGAATGCATAAGGAGGCCCGGGACCGCGTCCGGCCCGGGCCGTTTTCTGGTGTTTGCGCCCGTCACTGCGGCGGCGGTGGAAGCTCGTCCGTCGAGGACTGCTCCGCATATCCCTGCACCTGGACGTACTCCTGCGGCTGCTGACCCTTCCGCTTCCTCATGAGCGTCATGAGGAACAGGAACGCGACGACGGCCGCGATCGCGACTCCCGCGGCCACGGCCCAGACCCAGGTGTCGATCCCGAGTATGCCCTGGACCTTGCCCTCGACGACGATGGACTGCACAGCCTCCTCGTTGCCCGCGACATCGACCGTGTAGAACTCGACCGTGTGGTTCCCCTTGCCGACGACGTCGAACGCGCCGCTGTACACGAGCCACTCGCCGTCGTCTACGCGGTACATCGTGGCCGCCGGGCCGCTCGCGCTGTCCGTAGCGGACAGCGTCACCGTGTAGCCGTCGACCGACGAGGTCGTCACCGGCGCGGCCGTGTCGACCATGAAGTCGATCTCAAGGACATCGCCCTCGAGGCCCGCGACGTCGACCGCGTAGTACTCCAGCGTGTGCGCGCCCTCGACGTCCACGGAGAGCGTCATCGTGCCGTTCAGCGCCTCCCAGTCATCGCCGTCGAGGCTGTACATGATGCAGGCGATGCCGGAGGTCTCGTCCTCGACCTCGAAGGTCACCGTGGCGGCGCTCGTGAGCCATCCGTCAGACCCGGCGGTGCCGTCGACCGTTGCGTTGGCGTCAGGCGCCACCGTGTCGATCATGACCAGGACGGTCCTGACAGGCTCGTCGTTCCCATCCATGTCGATGGAGTAGAACTGGACCGTGTGGACGCCGTCGCCCTCGACGGCGAACGGCTCGGTGTAGGTCTGCCAGCCCTCGCCGTCCAGGTCGTAGGACGTGTTCGCCACCGCGGCCACGCCTCCGGTCGCGGTCAGCGTGACCTCGACATCGGACTGGAACCAGCCCGCCTCGCCCGCGTCGCCCGAGAGGTCGGCGATGGTGAGCGGGGGCTCTACGGACAGCGTGAGGTCTCCGTACTCGTCCAGCCAGGGCGCCGCGGTCCAGTAGAACGCGGGCCAGGTGCTGTAGTCGTACTCCTCGGCGTCCGTGACGCCCGGGGCGTTGTCGCTCAGGCCGGCGAACCCGATCGTCTCGCCGACCGACACATCGAGGAGCGCCAGGGGTATGCAGAGCTCGTACACCCTGTGCGGCGTGGTCATGCCCGGCGTGACGCCGAAGCCGGCCGCGCCCGCGAGACCCTCGTGGTCCGTCAGCTCCTGGTCGAACGGGTAGCAGTCGACCGTCCAGCCCGAGCCGTCATACACCCAGTGGGATGTATCGGTGCCCACGTCCGAAGCCTGCAGCACGAACTGGTCCTCGTGGCCCAGCGACGCCAGGGCATCGTTGTAGGTGTCGAACGAGACCGATGCGGAATCGTCTTCGGTCTGGCTCAGGTCGCCCGTGGCGTCTATGAGCACGAACAGGTGGGTCCCGTTGTTGAGCACGTAGATGTCAGCGGCGAGCTGGTTGACCGGGTCCGCGACCAGGAAGTCCACGGCCTCCGCGCCGAACCACTCGTCCAGCGTGACCGTGCCGTCGATGGTCGGGGCCTCGTACGCCCAGCCTGCCTCGATCGTCGGGACCGACGGGTCGAAGTCCGCCTGCGCGTATGTCAGGCCGAGGTAGTAGGTGCTCACGTCCATCGTGTTCTCGTAGAAGTCCATGAGCTCGAGCTCGACATAGTACGGGTCGCCACCGGCCACGGATATGCTCCACGCCGGGAACGACAGCTGGACCTCCTGGACGCCGTCGTCCAGGGCGGCCGTGGTGTAGGCCACATCGATCGGGTCGTCGTACTCGTCGTACAGGATGCCCACGACGATGTACTCGCCGGGGTTGAAGACCTCCACGGAGGCGTTCACGATGAGCGCGTCGTAGAGGCCGTCCGCGTCCCAGTCGGCCGCGTAGTCGCTGTGCGGCGGGGAGAACTCTGCGGGCGGGCTCTCGAAGTCGTTCCAGTAGTAGTAGTCGGTGTAGTGCGTGTCGTAGTCCAGCACGTCCCCGAGGGAGTCCTCGACCATGAGTTCTACTTCGAAGCTGTAGCCGCTCAGGCCCTGGTACCAGATCATCCAGCCTTCGAACGCGAAGTCCACCGTCTGGCTCCCGGCCTCCAGTGTCTCCGTGGTCGATAGAGTCGCGATGGAGTTGTTCCCCCACGGGTCGTAGAGTTCGGCGGTGACGGTGTACTCGCCCGGCTCGCCGCAGTACAGACTGACCTGGACGATCAGGAGGTCGTAGTAGGAGTCGCTGTCGACGTCTAGGCCGTAGTCGTTGTGCGGCGGGTCGAAGACCACGGCCGGCGGGTCGAAGTCGCTGACGTAGTAGTAGACCGTGGTCGTGAAGTCGTCGTAGTCGTACTCGGTGTAGAGGTAGTAGTCGTACAGGTACGCTTCGAAGTACCAGTAGCCGTCGACCCCGCTGTCCCACACGGTGTACGATTCTATCTCGAGGTCGACCGCGGTGACGGTCCCCTCCTCGAGGTACAGCTCGAGCGAGAACCAATCCGCGTAGTTGTACCACGGGTCGTAGACATCCACCCAGAGGTCGTAGTACCCGGTCGACGAGGCCGTGACGTACACGGTCACGATCAGCGCGTCGTACAGCCCGTCCGAGTCGGCGTCCACGCCATAGTCGTCGTAGGGCGGCTGGAAGTACGCGCCGATCGGGTCGAAGTCGGCCAGATAGTAGTAGGAGGTGTAGTAGTAGGCGTCATCGAAGTAGTACGAGCCGGTCTCGTCGTAGATGTACATCTCCAGGTAGAACGAGCCCTGGACGCCGTTGGTGAGTATGTCGTACCCGTCCAGGACGACCTCGTAGACCTCCCGAACGCCCTCCTCCATGTAGACGGTCTCGACGATGGTGTCGAACCAGTAGCCGTAGTAGTCGTAGATGGCAACTTCCAGCTCGTAGTAGCCTGTGGAGTTCGGGTCGATGTAGATCGTCACGACGACCTCGTTGTAGTAGCCGTCCGAGTCCGTATCCAGGCCGTAGTCGCCGACCGAGTCGAAGTACGCCCCTAACTGGTCGAAGGCGTAGTAGTCGTAGTAATCGGTGGTGTAGTAATCGGAATCGAACTCGTCATAGGTGGCATTGGCGTACAGGTACATCTCGACATAGAAGTACCCCGACACGCCGTTCATCCAGATGTCCTCGCCGTCCAGCACGACCGTGTACACGAGGATGTCCCCGGCGTTCATGGGGATGCCCCAGCCATTGACCCACATGAAGGGGTCATAGTACGGGTCGTAGACATCGATGTGGAGGTCGTACACCCCGTCATAGAAGCACTCGATGGACAGGGTGATGGTGAGGTTGTCGTAGTACCCATCCGAGTCCCCGTCGACCGTGTACTCGCTGTACGGCGGGGAGAACACGGCCCCCGGGCCCTCGAAGTCGGTGTAGACGTAGGTCCCCAGCGCACTCCAGAGGGAATCGGTCCAGGAGTAGTCATCGGGGGACAGGTAGATGGAGACGTAGCACTGACCGTCGACCCCCGACACGTTCACATCGATCGAGGGGAACACGAGCCACACGGAGTGCACGCCGGCTGCGAGGTACGATTCGTTGCTGGCGTAGGATATCGTGTCCCAGTCGTCCTCGAGCTGCCCTTCGAAGATGTAGTATCCAGCGTCGAAGACCTCGACCTGGACCTCGACGACCAGGTAGTCGTACATGCCGTTCGAGTCATCGTCGACCGCGTGGTCGGTCGTCGGCGGGACGAGCATGGCCGCGGGCGGGTCGAAGTCGGTGTACAGGTACGCATCGGTCGTGTGGGTGTCGTAGTCGAGGTAGTTCCAGCTGGCATCGTAAAGGGACAGGTAGACGTCGTACGGTCCGTCCAGGAGCGGCGAGAACATGGTCTCCCCTGGGAAGTAGAAGGTGACATTGGACATGCCTGCGGGCACGGCCTCGTACAGGGCCATGGATGCGACGTAGTTCGAGGAGCTGTCGTACACTTCTGCGTACACCCTCAGGTATCCGCCGTCGATTGCGTCGACCGATGCGTTCACCACGAACTGGTCGTAGTCGCCGTCGGCGTCACTATCGTACGCGGAGCTGGTGTGGAAGGGCGCGAAGTGCGCCTGGTACGCCCGCGTGGTGAGGGTCGCCGTGTCACTGACCAGCGGGTCGGAGAACGACGATGCGCGCAGGACCGTGGTCTCGTTCTGGCCGGACGGATGGTCCGGCACGAAGATGTACGCCAGGATGCTGAAGGACTCTCCCGGGGCGAGATCGCCCGTGTTGTTGTCTACCAGGAGGGAGTACGTGCTGTCGTACAGCGTGACGGTCCAGCCGAGGACCGTGCTGTCGACACTGATGTCGAACGAGTCCGTGAAGGACTGCGCGTTGGTGACCGTCAGGGTGTGCACCGCGGATGTGCCCCAGTCGGCCCTGTTGGACGCGTCGGGGCCGAAGCCCATGGGTCCGCGGTCGAACATGACGGCCAGCCCGTCCGTGATGGAGGCCGTGTCGTACGAGTAGGAGCATCCAGAGCTGCCGTCCGCGTTCTCCACGCCGACGGTCGCGGAGTCGCCCGTCACGCC
>Ga0315292_10000985_pt1 | contig 14540 bp, 15 predicted proteins | sample YL17G13_0_MG_FD_204029 | JGI IMG/M metagenome (GOLD analysis project Ga0315292, IMG submission 204029) | Sediment microbial communities from Yellowstone Lake, YNP, Wyoming, USA - YL17G13_0 | ecosystem: Environmental > Aquatic > Freshwater > Lake > Sediment | place: USA: Wyoming | collected... | reverse complement strand
ATTTCCTGGGTTCGGAGATGGAGGGGTACTACCCGATCTCGGCCTTGTTCCATGGCCAGGCGCTCAACATCACGGTCCTGAGTTACGCGGGCGGCTTGTACTTCGGCTTCACCGGGTGCGCCGACAAGGTACCCCACCTGCAGCGTCTGGCCGTGTACACGGGCGAGGCGATCGACGAACTCGAACGGGTGTTCCTGGGCGGCGGCGAGAGGAAGGCCGGGAAGGCCAGGAAGGCCAGGAAGGTCGGGAAGGCCAGGAAGGCCGGGAAGGCCGGGAAGGCCCGGAAGGCCCGGAAGGCCCGGAAGGCGAGCCCGCCCTGAGCCGGTCGTGCGCTACCAGCGCTCCGACCAGGGGCGCAGGTCCAGTTCAAACGTCCAGGCATCGCGCGGCTGCTGGTGCAGGAACCAATACGTGTCGGCGATGTGTTCCGGCGCGAGGATGCCGTCCTCGGTCTTGAGCGCGTAGCGCTCGGGGAAATTGTCCCGGATAAATGCGGTGTCGATCGCGCCGTCGATGATCACGTGCGCGACGTGCACGTTGGCAGGCCCGAGTTCGCGCGACATGCTCTGGGCCAGGGCGCGCAACGCGTGCTTGGCTCCGGCAAACGCAGCGAAATTGGCCGCACCGCGCAGGCTCGCCGTGGCGCCCGTGAAGATGATCGTGCCGCGCCGGCGTGCCGCCATGCGCTGCGCCACGGCCTGCCCGGTCAGGAAGCCGGCGAAGCAGGCCATTTCCCAGATCTTGAAGTACTTCCGTGCCGTCTCGTCGAGCACGCTGCAGGGGACGTTGGCGCCGATGTTGAAGACGAACACGTCGATGTCGCCGATGCGGCTCTCGATGTCCTCGATCAATGCAGCGACTTCGTCTTCCTTGCGTGCGTCGGAGCCGAACCCATGCGCCTCGCCGCCTGCGGCGCGGATGGAATCGACCAGCGGTTGCAGCTTCTCGGCTGAGCGACGCGTCACGCACGCGACGTAGCCTTGCCGGGCGAACCGGCGCGCAATCGCGCCGCCGGTCGCGTCACCTGCGCCGATGACCAGTGCGACGGGCTTGCGCTGCGGTGTGCTCATCGGTTGCCTCAGCGCAGGAACTTGCTCGCTAGCCCCAAGATGTCGTCGAGCGGATTGCCGTCGCCGTTCAGGTCGAGCATGCCGGCAAGGCCGTGCGACTGTGCAGCGCCGCCCTGTCCCAGCAATCCGCCGAGCAGGCCGCCGAGACCGCCCAGGTCACCGAGACCGCCACCGGCCGGTGCTGCCGGCTGGCCATTGCTCTGCTTCGCCATGAAGCCGGCGACGAGCATGGCGAGCATCGGCAGCATCTTCTTGAGCAGAGCCGGATCGAGGCCTGACGTCGCAGCGGCGTTGTGCGCGACGGTGCGGCTGACGTCGGGCGAGCCGAAAATCTGCCCGAGCACGTCGTTGCCGCGACTGACGTTGGTCGGGTGCGGGCTCAGTACGTCGTCGAGCAGTCCGCCGCCGCCGAGATTGCCGAGCATGCCGGCGAGGCCGTCGAGTCCGGACGGCTGGGCCTGCGCCTGCTTCTTGAACCCGCCGAGCAGGGCGGGCATGAGAGCGGCAGCGCCCGCGGTGACTTGCGATTCGTCGACGCCCAATTCCTTCGCGACGGACTGCAGTCCGCCCACCTGGTTCAGAATATCCATGATCTGCATGTTCTTTTTCCTTTGTGCTTCGAGTTGTCAGCGCAGCGTCAGCAGGTGCTCGCCATAGGCGCGCACGTCGTCCCAGTTGGTGTAGTCGATGACCGCGGTGGTGTCCGTCGGGCCATCGGTCATCTTCATGATGAGCCGGATCATGAACCGGTCCAGCCACGGCCAGGCGGGGTAGTCGACCTTGCCGGCGATCACTTTCAGGTCGTGCGGCTGCCAGGGCGAGAGCTGCAGGAACTTCTGCATGTAACGATTGCCCGCGACGGTCGACTTCTCCGGCACGCGCGCCACCACCGAGACGTTGAAGAAGCTGTTCGGCTTCGCCTCGAGTTGCGCGCCGTGCCGGGTGACGAACTCGATCACCGTCTTGTCGTACTTGCCGTAGAGCACGGGGGCGCCGAGGACGACGATGTCGTAGCGGTTCCAGTCCACGCCTTCGTGTTCGGCTTCGACCAGGTTCATCATCTCGGCGTGGCCGCCGGTCGAGCCGATGTGCTCGCACAGCCGACGGGCGATGCGGGCCGTGTGTCCGCCGCGGCTCATGTACAGGATCAGGACGGAGGTCATGGCGGCCGTGGAAGAGTCAGTGGAGCGCGCATCTTAGTACAGCGCCGTGGTTCTGAAGAATGCGAGAATGGCTCTCGAAGGTTTCCTGCCGGGAGGTGAGGGCATGACCTCCAGTACCTATTCGGGCCGGGAAGAATGGCTGAACTGCGCCGTGCACGTCGTCGGCGTCGTCGCGAGCCTGGTTGCCCTGCCGGTCCTGGTGCTCGCGGCGCACCGTACTGCAGACCCATGGTTACTCCTGGGTGGCCTGGTCTTCGGCCTGAGCGCACTGCTGATGTTCTCCACGTCCGCGCTCTACCATGCGGCGAAGGACCCGGCAATGCGGCTGCGGCTGCGACGGTTCGACCACGTCGCGATCTACCTGCTGATCGCCGGGACCTATACGCCGCTGACGCTCGGCGCAATACGCGGCAGCTGGGGTTGGTCACTGACGGTCGTCATCTGGTCGCTCGCCCTGCTCGGCGTCATCTTCAAGACGACATCGCTGGGCTTCCGCTTCCACCGCACGTCCGTCGCGTTATACGTCGCCATGGGCTGGCTAGCGGTCGTTGCCGTGAAGCCATTGACGCAGCACTTGTCGACGCTCGAGCTCAGCTGGCTTGTGGCCGGCGGCCTTTGTTACACCGGAGGCGTCGCGTTCTACCTGTGGAAGAGCCGCCCTTATACGCACGCGATCTGGCATGTCTTTGTCTTCGCGGGCGTCGCCTGTCACTTCGTGACGGTGCTGAGCGTCATCTCTGGCTGAACCCCTGCCGGTCGCAGCTTACGACGGAACTCGCGTCGCAGCAGCCAGAGGCTGAACAACGCCTGCAGCGTCGTCGTGCCTACGGACAGCCACCACACATGCTGCAGTTCGAAACCCGGCAGGCGCGAGAGCAGGACCAGCGGCAGGGCGAATGTCAGCAGCCGCGATGCACTGCTCAGCAGGGCCGGCACCGTGTTCCCCAACGCCTGGAACATTCCCGAGCACGTGAAGATCAGCGCGCTCGCGACGAAATTCCAGGAGATGAACGTGAGGAATTCCGCACCGATCCGGATCACCGCTGGTTCGTCGGTGAAGCCGGCGATAAGCGTGGCCGGGGCGATGTGGCACGCGATGCTCATGACGAACATCAGGCTGCCGCCGAAGAGCGCCGCGAACCGGAACGTCTCGCGCACGCGGTCATGGTTGCCCGCGCCGAAGTTCTGTCCCGCAATCGGCGCGGCCGCGAACGCGACGGCCATCACTGGCAGGAACAGCGACTGCATGACGCGCTGGCCAATGCCGAAACCGGCCTGCGCTTCGGAGCCGAAGCGGGCGATCACCGCGTAGATCACCGCCATGTTGACGAACATCAGCAGGAATTCGGCGCCCGCGGGCAGGCCCACCTTGAGAATGCGCCGCACCTGCGCGAACTGCATGGGCAGCATGGCGCGGTTGACCGCCACCGTGTGTTCGAGCCGGTGGAAATAGAACATCAGCACGATGACCCCAGCCGCGATCGCGAGCGTGCTCGCAAGCCCCGCGCCGGCGACGCCGAGCGGGTGGCCCGTGCCCCAACCCCCGATCAGGATCGGCGCGAGCACGGCGTTGATCACGACCGTGAGCACCTGCACCAGCATCGTCGGCTTCACGATGCCCGTGCCGCGCAGCGCCGACGCCATGCCGACGATCGCAAACTGCAGCGCCAGGCCGGGCAGGTACCACGACAGGTACGTGGTGCCTGCGGCGGCCGTGGCTGCGTCTGCCGCCATGTAGTGCATGTAGACTGGCGTGAGCAGGTAGCCGGCGACGAGCGCAGTTACACCCACGATCGCCGCCAGGGAGAGGCTCTGGTTGAAGACCAGGTTGGCGTCCGGCAGGTCGCGACGACCCACGGCGTGTGACACGAGGGCGACCGTGCCGACGGCAAGCACCTGCGTGAGGGCCATCACGACGAACGTGAGGTTGCCCGCGGTGCTGACCCCGGCAATGGCGTCGTCCCCGAGCCGGCCGACGAAATAGAGGTCGATCAGGAAGTACAGCGTCTGGAAGATCATGCCGATCGCGATCGGCGCTGCCATGGCGAGTACTTGCCGCGAAACGGGGCCCTGGGTCAGGTCTTTCATCGTCTTGCGCAGCTCACGCGCGGGTTCGTGCAGGTACCCGCGCGCTGAGTTGCCGGCGAATCATTCCTTGTCGAGGTTGATGCGCGTGCCCTTCAGCGTCGACTCGACCAGCTTCACCTCGAAGTCGGGGCCCTTGCGCTTCTTCACCAGCACGTCTTCGCCGTCGTCACCCTCGATGTGATAGACCTTCGGGTCAAGAACCTTCTTGAACGTGTCCTTGACGTCTCTGGCCACGCCGTTCTCGCTGCGGCCCTTCTTGATGTTCACGAGCACGTCGGTCGCGGTGCCCTTGTCCGGCGTCACGCGAAACAGCAGCGTGCCCGTGTTGTTCGAGCCCTCGTGCACTTCAATGCGCCACTTGTTGGAGAGCTTGAGCGGGGCTGCTGGAGCTGCTGTGGCAGCCGGGGTCGTGGCGACGGGTTCCTGCGCGAATGCGGAGGCCGAGGTCAGCGAAAGGGTGGCGGCCAGGCCCAGCAGGCCGAGAGTGCGAAAATTCATGGTGCGACGAGCTCCTGGTTGTTCTGGTCTGGAAGCAAGCCAAGTAGCAGATACGGGAGGGGCGCAGCGCTGTCAACCGCACGCCCGGCTGTGTGCAGGCGCAGGACCACACGTTGGCCGGCATCGCGCGCTAATACAGGTATTCCATGTTCTTCAATGACAAACCCTCTGGTTGGGATGAACTCGACCGCCTCGTTGCGGTCCGAATACTCAGGCGGCAATGCACGCAGGGTTGATTGCCGTCGTGCGGTTCAGAGACGTTGATATGGAGGGCGACACAATGGCGAATCAAGCCAATCGTGTTGGAAGTGGCAGCGGAATCGGCAGCGGTACCAGCGGCTCGAATCGTGGTTTCGCCGGAATGGACCAGGGCAAGCAGCGCGAGATCGCGAGCAAAGGCGGTTCGGCATCGGGCGGCAACTTTGCCAACAACCCGGAGCGCGCACGCGAGGCCGGGCGCAAGGGCGGCGAGGTCTCGGGTGGCAATTTTGCCAAGGACCCGCAGCGCGCCGCGGTGGCCGGCCGCAAGGGCGGGGAAGCGTCGCGGGCCAGCGGCCAGCGGGCCCCGGGTGGTCAACGCGAGAAACGCGGCGCCAGCCATGGCGACGTCGGGGGCACCAGACAGCGTTGATCAATGATCACCGCAGCTGCTGTACCCCCGCCATTGCGGTGCGCGCCGTAGCGGTCTTTCCGGTTGCCGCGCGCTGCAAAACTCAGCACAGTGCGCGGCGCCATGAATGCACTGCCGCAGTCCCCAGGCCTCCCGTCGGCCGTACCCGAAGAACTGGAATTCGCAATCGTCGGTGCCGGTTTCGGCGGACTGTGCATGGCCATCCGCTTGCTGGCAGCGGGTGAGCGCCGCTTCGCGATCCTCGAGAAAGGAGCAGAGGTCGGCGGCACGTGGCGCGATAACTCCTATCCCGGCGCGGAGTGCGACGTGCAGTCGCACCTTTATTCGTACTCGTTTGCTGGCAAGCCCGACTGGAGCCAGCGCTATGCAGGCTGGCGCGAGATCCAGCAGTACATCCTCGATACCACCGAGCGCTTCGGTGTGCGTCCGTACGTGCGGTTCAGCCAGCAGGTGACTGGACTTCACTTCGACCCCGGGACGGCTCGCTGGCGCGTGCTCATGGCGTCAGGCCTCGAACTTCGTGCCCGGCACGTCGTGCTGGCGACCGGTCCCCTGCACGTGCCGAACCTGCCGCGGTTGCCCGGCCTCGAGCGCTTTGCCGGGAAGGTGTTCCATTCGGCCCAGTGGGATCACGGCTACGACCTCGCCGGCAAACGCATCGCCTCGATCGGCACCGGTGGCAGCGCAATCCAGTACTGCCCGCTCATCGCACCTGCTGCCGCCCAGGTGCACGTCTTCCAGCGCACACCCGCGTGGGTGATCCCGCGCGATGTCCGCACGTACAGCGAGGCGACGAAAAGGCGCTTCGGGCGGTTCGATTTCCTGCGGCGCCTGCATCGCGCGCGCCTGTACTGGACCAACGAGTCGCGGGTCTGGCCGATCTTTCATCCGGCCCTGGCGCGCGGCTTGCAGCGGCTCGCACGGTGGAACATTCGTCGCGCCGTCGGTGACGACGCGCTGGCACGCAAGCTGACCCCCGACTACACGATCGGCTGCAAGCGAGTACTGATTTCCAACGAGTGGTACCCGATGTTCCGGCGGCCCAACGTCGAACTCGTGACCGAGGGCATCCGCGAAATCCGCGAACACTCGATCGTGACCGCCGACGGCGTCGAGCGTCCCGTCGACTGCATCATTCTCGGCACGGGCTTCGTCGTCGATCCGCGCATCTACATGCAGGGCTTCCCCGTCACGGGATTGCCCGGCCATGAACTCGCCCGCGACTGGCAGGCCGGGGCCGAGGCGTTCTACGGGATCTCGGTCGCGGGGTACCCGAATCTGCATCAGCTCGTCGGCCCGAACACCGCGCTCGGGCACAACTCGATCATCTTCATGATCGAGGCGCAGGTGCAGTACGTAATGGATTGCCTGCGCGCGCTGCGCGAACGCGGCGCGGATTACCTCGACGTGCAACCTGCGGCGCAGGCGCAGTTCAACGAGCGCATCCAGCGTGGGTTGCGGGACACCGTGTGGAGTTCCGGGTGCCGCAGCTGGTACCAGCAAGCCGACGGTCGCAACTTCACGATCTGGCCGTACTCGACCTGGCGGTACTGGTTGCAGACGCGCAATGTCGACGCCGCCAAATATCGGTTCGGCCGGGCGCAGGAAAGAGCGGTCGCCAGTCCCGCGGACTGACGACCGCGCCGAGGGGGGGCGGTCAGAACGAATACCTGGTCGTGAACTGCAGTCGATCGAGCGAACCGTCGTCGCCGTTCTCGAGTTCGCGCACGGCAGTGCCCACGGCACCGAAGAATGTCCACGTTGTGCAGTAGACGCCCAGCGCCAGGCTGTAGATCCACGGCCGCAGGCGCGCGTGACCCGGGTACACCGAGCGGCGTTCGCCGTAGAACGCGACGCCGAACAGCACCAGCAGGTAGCCGACGGCGAGTGCGGAGAGCAGGAAGCCCGAGACCATCGCGCAACTCCAGGCAGCGCGAGGTCGCCGCGACAAGCGGAATTACCGGCCGGGCCGTCCGCCCGGCGTGTCAGTCAGGGACGCCGGGGTCCCGGAAAGAAGGCATTGGTGCGCCGGATGTATTCGGCATAGCCGGGCCGCCGCTTGCCGATGTCCCGCTCGAGCAGGGTCACGCCGGAGACTCGCAGCAGCAGCACGCTCATGAGCACGGGACCAATCAACGACCACCAGGCGCCAGCCGCGAGCGCCATGAGACCGAAGCCCCACCAGACGCAGAAATCACCGAAATAGTTGGGATGGCGCGTGAGGCCCCACAGCCCCTGGTCCATCACCTGCCCGGCGTTGGCCGGATTCGCCTTGAAGCGGGTGAGTTGCCAGTCGCCGACGGCTTCGAAGTACAGCCCGACCAGGCAGAGCGCGGCGCCGGCGTAATCGAGCCAGCCCAGCGGGCTCGCGTCACCGGCAATGGCGCCGAGCAGCGGCAGCGAGATCACCCAGGCGAGGACGGCTTGCAGGCCGAACACGAGGTACAGGCTCTTCCACGCGAACCCGGGTTCGTTGCGGCGGCGGATCTTCTGGTAGCGCCGGTCTTCTTCGTGGCCGAAGTTACGCCGTCCCAGGTAGATCGCGAGCCGCAGTCCCCAGACGGTGACCAGCACCAGCACGAGTTGCGCGCGCGGCTCGAGCGGCATCGTGCTCGACGCGTAGCTGAAGGCTGCGATCACGAACATCAGCGACCACAGCGTGTCGACGATCGTGACGTTGCGGAGTTGGACGCTCGCGAGCCAGGTCAGGAACCCTGCGCCGAGCAGGAAGGGCAGGGCGTGCAGCCAGGTCTGGAGCATGCGTGGGGCCTCGGTTGATCGTGTGTTGTTCGGCGGACGCGAGCGTACGGTTTCAGGTGCAGTCAGTTTGTCGTCAGGAGTTCGGCCAGCAGCGCGTCTTCGATATTGCCACCTGACAGCGTCACGGCAACAGTGCGGCCGCGGACATCGAGCTTACCGGCGAGCACGGCTGCGAGCGCCACGGCGCCGCCGGGCTCGACGACGAGCTTGAGCGTGCGCGCCGCGAACACGATGGCCTGCCGCACCTCGTCATCGGTTACGGCGAGTCCGCCGCGCAGCAATGGCTGGTTGATCGCGAACGTGAGTTCACCGGGGATCGGAGCGAGCAGTGCGTCGCAAATGGATGGCGGCGCGCCCGGGTCATTGCGCTGACGCCGGCCCATGGCCAGCGAGCGGCGGTGGTCATCGTACGCCGCGGGTTCGGCCGTCCACACGCCCGCCTGCGGCGCGAGCTGCGCGATCGCAATGGCGATCCCTGCCGTGAGTCCGCCGCCACTGCAGCAGACGACCACGTCGTCGAGCGTCAGGCCGAGTTCGCCGGCCTGCTCGGCAATTTCGAGGCCGACCGTGCCCTGGCCGGCGATGATGTCCGGATCGTCGTAGGACGGCACCAGCGTCGCGCCCCGTTCGGTGGCGAGCCTGGCCGCGATCTGCTCGCGACTGTCGTGCGCCCGGTCGTACTCGACGATCTCCGCGCCCATGTCCCGCGTGTTCTGCAACTTGATGCGAGGGGCGTCGGACGGCATCACGATCGTCGCGCGGATACCGAGCCGCCGCGCGGTCTCGGCCACTCCCTGGGCATGATTGCCCGATGAAAACGCGACGACGCCGGCGGCGCGCTCGGATTCGTTCAACTGCACCAGCCGGTTCCAGGCGCCACGGAACTTGAACGAACCGGTGTGCTGCAGCGTCTCGAGCTTGAGCAGGATGCGTCCACCGGTGAGCCGGTCGAGCGGCGTGCCCGCAAGCAGAGGGGTGCGACGGGCATGCCCTTCGAGCCGGCGTGCGGCGGCGCAGACGTCGTCGAAATCGGGAATACGGGTCACGTGGCTGAGGTCCCCTGTCGGTGCGGGGCGAATCGTCGCACCATAGACGCGTGAGCGTACAAAAAACATTACCTGCTGGCTGCGAGCCGGAGTGTCGCGGTTGCCGTCATCGCACGCTGACCATGGCCGCGAGCGTCGCGCAGAAAGAGGCGTACCTGCAGCGCGTCCTGCACCACTGGCGGCCCGTGCTGCAACCCGTGCGTTCGCCACGCGACGACCAGCGTTACGGCTACCGCGATCGAGTCACGTTGAACGCGCGCTACGACGAAGCAGGGGGCTGGCGGTTCGGGATGATGCGGCGCGACGAGTTGATCCCGATTCACGACTGTCCCGTGCATTCGGCGCGCGTGAACGGGCTCGTTGCGCTGCTGCGAGCCACGCTGCCGCCTCACGCGAACTTTCCGCTGGCGTACCTGCATGTCGCGGGCGGGCAGGCGACCCTGATCGTCAAGGCAAGGAACTACGCGGCTGCCGAACTGGATGCGCTGCGTGCGGGATTGCCTGCGACGGGCATCGAAGGCCTGTGGGTCCATTGCCATGCTTGCGCTGGCCGCAAGCTGTTCGCACGTTCAGGCTGGTACCTGGACTGGGGCGTGCCAAGTTCGCACGACGCGGCGGGTCTTGCGCACGGACCCGCGGCATTCCAGCAACTGCTGCCCGACCTGCATGCGGAGTCGGTCCTGCTGGCGCGGAAGCATCTCGAGCCGGCGCCCGGCGTGGCGGTGCTCGACCTGTACTGCGGGATCGGCTCGACGCTGCGGCAATGGGTGCAGGCGGGCGCAGCCGGGTTCGGTGTCGAACTCGCTGGCGGCGCGGTCGATTGCGCGCGCAGCAATGCGCCCGGTGCCGTGGTGCTGCGAGGCACGTGCGAGCAGCGCATGCCGCAGGTGCGCGAATGGTGGCAGCACGACACGCATGCCCGCCGTGCCTGCTACGTGAATCCGCCGCGCTCCGGCCTCGAGCCCCTGCTGCTCGAGGCGCTGGCGCATGAATTGCGCCCGGACCGGCTGGCCTACCTGTCGTGCAGTGCCGGCACGCTCGCGCGCGATCTCACCGTGTTCGAGGCGGCGGGTTACGAGGTGCGTGCAGTCGTGCCCTTCGACTTCTTTCCGGGCACGCATCACGTCGAGTGCCTGGCCCTGCTCAGCCTCGTCTACTGTATGCCGGGAACCCAGCGTTCGGCGGCGGACGGTTGTCGCGAGAGCGGGTAACGGCTAGCCGGGCTCGTCTTGGCCTGGCCGTCGACGAACGAGCTGATCACGCTCGCACAGGCACCGGTGTTGATCCACTGCAGCGCCGCCTGCGTCAGGCCGTCCGCCGGATCGCCCATCGGGGCGCCGAGCGTGTCGCTGGCCGCGCAGGCGAAACGCATGCTCGACGCGAGCCCATTGTAGTAATCGCTGGCGCCGTTCGCATTGGCCGTCTTGAACGAGATGAGTCGCAGCCGGTCCGGGCAGGAATTCGCGAGATCGAACGCGAGCTGGCCGACAGGCTTGCCGTACGTGTCGCTGCCGACAATCGCGACTTCGGCCCATGCGCGCATCGCGTTGATGTTGATCTCGCTCGCCGACGCGGTCGCGTCGGTCGTCAGGAACGCGATGCGCACGGGCCGCACCGTTTGCGACTGCGGCTGGAAGCGCACGGTGGAGTTCTGTCCCGACTTGCTCGCGCTGTACACGAACGAGTACTGGGTGTCGGCTGACGTGCGGTCGCCGCCGAGCAGGTTGTCGATCAGTTCGGCCGTGCTCACGAGACCGCCGCCGTTGTAGCGCAGGTCGATGATGAAATCGCGCACGTCCTGCGCACGGAACGTCTGGAACGCAGTGCGCAATTGCGGGTCAGCCGTGCTGATGTAGCTGCGCAGGTTCAGGTAACCCACGCCGGTCGTTCCGCTCACGGGCAGGATGCGCGTGCCGAACGAATCCGGGACCGGATCGATGGTCACCGTGCGCTTGGTCAATCGCACTTCGATGGCCTGTCCGTTGCGCAGCACGCGCAGGCCACGTTGCACACCCACGTCGGTCGGTCCAAGCAGGTCGGTGAACGAAGTGGTGCCATCCGCGAGCGATTGCGACAGCGGCACGAAACCGTTGCCCTGGTCGACGGCGATCGCCTCGTCGCCGCGCTGCAGGCCCGCGTCCGCCGCCGGGCTGCCTTCGAACACGTCGAGGATGAACGGACGGTTGCCGCTGTCGGTCCGTGTGCGGAAGCCGAAGCCGACGAACTGGCCTTCGCCGAGGAGCGAGTTCTCGGCGGACTTCGTCGTCAGGTAACTGAAGAAGCGATCCTTGCCCTGCGCGCGGGCCGTGGCGGTCAGTGCGTCGAGCAGTTCGTCCGCAGTCGCATAGGACGCAATGTCCACCGCGGTTGGCAGCAGGTCGGGAAACAGGTACCACTCACGGGAAACATCGAGCACCCACTGCTTGCGAGCAGGCTCGCCGCAGAGGCTGTCAGTGCCGCCCGTGCCGCCGCCGGCACTGCCACCCGAGCCGCCGCCACCGCCGCCGCAGGCTGCGACCAGGGTCGTCAGGGCGACGAGCGCCAGGAGGAGCAGGGGACGAATCGCCAGTCGGGCTGCAGGCATGGTTGATCCGGGGCGGCAGGGAGGCGAAGTGTCCCGCAGGCGCCGGATTTCAGCCATAGCCGGGGTCGCAAATGTACGTCGGCCTTTTTTACATATCATGGCGTCGCCGCGACAGCGTGTCTGACAACTCATTGATTATAAAGGCTTCGTAAACATGGCAAGGCTATTGCACTGACTTGGAGCGGCTGATCCAACGGGGCGGGGGCGGCGGAACATGCTTTGGCGGGTACCAGGACTCATCGTGCTGCTGCTGGCGCCTGCTGCAGCAACGTACCTGTATGGCTACCCGGACATCGCGCGCAACATCGCGCTGGGCACGGCCCTGGCGTTCCATCTCGGTGTCCTGGCCCGGCCGCTCGCGCCGTTCTGTTTTCTGATCGCCGGCGTATACGCGGCCGCCGCAGTGACGGCGAACTTCACGGACGGCGTGGCAGCGCTCATCGTCGCCTCCGCCGCGGCCACCGGTGCGGCAAGCTCGCTCGGATTTCACCGCGGCCTGCTGGCCATGCTCGCCGCGGCGCTGATCGGTTCCTTCGAGCCGGCCGCGGCTGACGTCGTGGCCTATCGCAGCCTCGCGATATTCGGCGGCAGCATGTACGGCTTCCTGCTCGTCGTCACCGTGGGGCGAACGATGGTCGCGCATCGCCCGGTGGCCGTGCATTCGAAGACGGCGCTCAGCTACTCCGTGCTCCTGGCCGTGCTGGTGCTGGTGGCGTGGTTCACCGCACGTGCAGCGGGGCTTGCACATGCCTGGTGGCTGCCGCTGACCGTGGCCGCGCTGGGTGAGCCCTGGCTGCGAGGCACGCCGGGCAGGGCCGTCGCGCGGCTTGCGCTGGCCCTGGCAGGCACGCTGATGGCGCTGGCGTTGTTCGACGCCCTGGTCGAGCCGGCGTTGCGTGCAGCCTGCGGCGTGACATTGCTGCTCGCGATGCTGACACTCGGCCGCAAACGGTCGGACCTGCAGGATTTCCTGCTGACGCCGGTGCTCGTGCTGCTGGCCGCGGGCGACGCCGATTACTCATCGGGCGTTTACCTCGGCGGCACGCTGCTCGCGTTCGCCATCGTTTCGACGTTCACGGTGCTCGGCAAATGGGTGCTGTGGACGTTGCGCCCCGACATGGGCCACGTCGTCTCCGCCTGAAGCGCACTGCCTTACGCTGCTGCCAGCGCCTGCTCCAGGTCCGCCAGCAGGTCGTCGATGTGTTCGATGCCCACGGACAGCCGCACCATGTCGGCACTGACACCGGCCCGCTCCAGTTCGGCCGGGTTCAGCTGACGATGTGTCGTGCTCGCGGGATGGCAAGCCAGCGACTTCGCATCGCCGATGTTGACGAGCCGGACGAACAGCTTGAGCGCGTCCTGGAAGCGGCTGCCGCCGGCGAGGCCGCCCTCGATGCCGAACGTCAGGATGCCCGACGCGCGGCCGCCCATGTACTTCTGCGCCAGTGCGTGGCTCGGGTGATCCGGCAAGCCCGCATAGTTCACCCAGCGGACCTTCGGATGCTGCTGCAGGTACTGCGCGACAGCCAGTGCGTTCTCGCAGATACGGTCCATCCGCAACGCCAGTGTTTCGATGCCCTGCAGGATCAGGAAGCTGTTGAACGGCGAGATCGCCGCGCCCATGTTGCGCAGCGGCACGACGCGGGCGCGACCGATGAACGCGGCGGGGCCGAACGCCTCGGTGTAGACGACGCCGTGATACGAAACGTCCGGCGTATTGAGGCGCGGGAATTTGTCTGCGTGCTCGGCCCAGGGAAACCTGCCGGAATCGACCAGCGCGCCGCCGATGCTGTTGCCGTGACCGCCGAGGTATTTCGTCAGCGAATGCACGACGATGTCCGCCCCGTGCTCGAACGGACGGCACAGGTATGGCGAGGGCACCGTGTTGTCGACGATCAGCGGAATGCCGTGGCGGTGCGCAATTTCAGCGAGCGCCGCGAAATCGGTGACGTTGCCGGCCGGGTTGCCGACCGACTCGCAGAAAATCGCGCGGGTGTTCGCATCGATCAGCTTCTCGAACGCCTCCGGCTGGCGGTGATCCGCGAACTTCACCGAGATGCCGTACTGCGGCAGGGTGTGTGCGAACAGGTTATAGGTGCCGCCGTAGAGCGCGGACGAGCTGATGATGTTCTGGCCGGCCTCGGTGATGGTCAGCAGCGCATAGGTGATTGCCGCCTGACCGGAGGCGAGTCCGAGTGCACCCACGCCACCTTCGAGTGCAGCGACGCGCTTTTCGAGCACGTCCGTCGTCGGATTCATGATGCGCGTGTAGATGTTGCCGGCGACCTTGAGGTCGAACAGGTCGGCGCCGTGCTGCGTGTCGTCGAACGCGTAGGAGGTCGTCTGGTAGATCGGAACCGCGACAGCCTTGGTGGTCGGGTCGGGTGAGTAGCCGGCGTGGACGACGAGGGTTTCGAGCTTCATGGTGGCGCCTTGCGGGTCGGTAAGTGACGACCGGCGCATTGTCCGGCAACGGGTCCGCCTTGTCCCCGCTTGAGAACCACGGGGTATGCGCTCAGAACCCGGCGGAGAATTGCAGCCACAGCTTGGTGGCGTCCGAGGCGAACCCGTCGGCCTGGTAGTCGGCGAACTTGAGCATTGCCTCGTAGTTCTTCTTCGCGCCGAATTTGTACGCCGCCGAAGCATCCCACTCGCTGCCGTAATCCTGGCTGAAGGCTTCGGCCTGGAAATCGTGCCAGA
>Ga0315292_10000984_pt1 | contig 14550 bp, 17 predicted proteins | sample YL17G13_0_MG_FD_204029 | JGI IMG/M metagenome (GOLD analysis project Ga0315292, IMG submission 204029) | Sediment microbial communities from Yellowstone Lake, YNP, Wyoming, USA - YL17G13_0 | ecosystem: Environmental > Aquatic > Freshwater > Lake > Sediment | place: USA: Wyoming | collected... | reverse complement strand
CCGCACGAGCTTTGGACAGTGCATGAGACACGGGATGAGTCATCGAGATTCATCTCCGACAAGAAATTATCACGCGACGCGATGTAATGAAAAGTGACTTAACCCATAACATCCATTACTATCTCACAGATGCGTCTTGAGAGGTGACATCGATTTACGGTGCCGCCTCGGATAGGGAAAGATGCATCGACGGATTTGCCGAGGGGTGCGCAAATTGCGTACACTCGTAGCACAAAGAACAGGAGGAAAGAACAATGTCCTGCGCAACGTGTGGAAAGAAGACGACGAAGAAGGCATCCAAGAAGATAGTCAAGAAAAAGAAGAAGTAATGTCGGACTGACCTTACATCTCTCTCATCGAGGAGGAAATCCGATGGTTGCCAAGAAGAAATCCAAGAAGGCCGGCAAGGCCGCGAAGAAGAAGACATATTACCGAGGCAAAGAGGTCCTGGCTGGCAGGTCACGCTGACCTTCAGAATCCCGGGAGGACCGTTCTCGAGGTTCTTGGATCAAACTTCACCAAATCCTTTTCCCGTTTAATTATTATGCATTTCCTGGAGACTATACCGTTCAGGGACCAGGGCAGCCTCAGGAGCCTGGACCCGCCCTCGGTAACCCATTCATCGATTGAGAAACGGCGTCCGATCTCGCGGGCAATCCTTGCGCGCGCGTTCTTTGTGAGTCGGTACGCGGCCTCGTCGTCGACGACCACGTGAAAACCCCTTCCCGAGTAGACGACCGACACTAGCTCGTACTTCTCCTTCATGAGCCGAGACAGATCAATGGCCTGCCGCCTCACTGCCTTGAACTCGTACATACATAACGAGAGCCCTCTCCCGGCCTGTATCTTGTCTCCGATGTGTCCATGGTACGGACAGTCGACGTTCTCAGGGTCCAGGTCGAAGGCGAGCTGCTGGCCGTAGTAGTTGCCGCATGTACGGCACGCGCGGGCCCCCTTGCGGCACTCCGCACACTTGGACACCTCCCGATATCTGTTCCTGTCGTAGTATAGGCCCTCGGGGAGATAGTCCAGGGCGTACTCCTTCAGGTCCGATGCGCTCCGCCAATCGTGGATCATCACGACATTGTCCTTATCCTGCGCATGCGCAGGCGTGACGATCCCCGTGTGCCTGCCCGGAATCATCGCGAACCTCATGCACCGCCTTCCGCCTATCCACGAGGCCACGGCTCTGACGTCGAACTCCGATTCGTAGAACCTCCGTCGCTCATCGAGGCCGGAGAACCCCATCCCTCTCGGGAACCCCTTCACGGTCGGACATACCTGTGCCCTGCGATAAACACTCTGGAAACCAAGATAAAGGCAATCGCTGTTGTACGCAGCCGAAGGACCGCATGGCTACGAACAAGAGGCTCCTGTGGGTCATCAGCTACCATCACGCGTGCAACGACGGGGCTCTGCTCGCGCTGGTCGCCCTCCTGCCCATCCTCGTAGAGGAGATGGACCTATCGTACTCCGAAATAGGCCTCCTCGGGGCCGGGCTGCTGATCACGGTGGTCATCCAGCTCCTGGTCGGAAGGCTGACGGACAGGATGTTCTCGAGATACCTGCTCGAGGTGGGCGCGGGTCTCATGGCGGTCTCGTTCCTGATGGTTCCGTTCGTATCGGACTTCAACGGCCTGTTCCTCGCAGTGATTTCCATGCGAGTCGGGGCGAGCTTCTACCACCCCGTGGGAATCAGCTGGATAACACGGGAGTACTCTGGACCGTACCTGGACACCGCGCTCGGCGTCCAGAGCGGGACGGGGAACCTCGGAGTCATCATCGCCCTCGGGACATCCGGCTTCCTCGGGGAGATGTTCGGTTGGCAGACGCCGTGCTTGATCTGGGCTGGGATGAACCTTCTGGGGGTCGCGCTCGGACTCATGTTCACGAGCCATCCCGACAGACCGACCGTGGAACGCACGCCCACGGTGAGGACGACCACTAGGAGCACTATGCTCAAGATCGGCATGCTGACCGTGCCGATAGCGACCGGGGGCGCGCTCTACCAGGTGACCAGCTACTACGGCCCGCTGAACCTGACTGCGATGCACGATTGGACCGCGGGTGGCGCGGGCCTCATCTTCGCGGTATGGATAGGCATCGGCACGCTCACGTCGTACTACTTCGGATCGATAAGCGCCCGATACGGCCGGCTGCGGATCCTGAAGATCGGGTACCTGGTATCGGCTCTGGGGATGATCGCGCTCTTCGCGTTCTCAAGCTGGTACCTCGTGGCACCAGTGCTGATCTTCTACGGTGCCGTCCTCTTCGTGACGTATCCTGCGCTGTTCGCGATAGTGACAGACATGACCGACCACAGCGAGAGAGGCACTGCGTTCGGCATCCTGTTCGGATTCCAGCTCGGGGGCGGTGCGGTCGTAGTCTACATCTGCGGAGTGGTCGCTGACATGCTCAATGACCCGTCGTATTCGTTCCTCATCGCCGCGGGGCTCAGCGTCGTATCGTTGGTCACGCTCGTCGCATGGGAGGCGAAAAACTCCCTCAAAGCATCCGCCTAGGCCGGTGGCTTTCGCTCATGCCCCGGAGGATACAGTGTCGGTGCAGGCTCCATGTCCTTCGCGTATGGGAGGCCCTCGGCGCCTCGCTCCCATTCGGCCACCACAGCCCCGAACCCATGCTTGGCCTGCTCCCTGCGCAACCACAGGACGAACATGGCTATGAAGATGGACACGACCCCTGTGAGATAGACCATGTCGAAGATGTTCCCACCGCCGATGCTGAGCATCGGGAACCCCTCTGAAGGAGCATCGAACGCCAAGACCTCGCCGAGATGGAAGACATCTGCCCCCACGAGGGAGCCGATGATCCCGGACACGTACGCGAGCGGGGCGGCCTTCTTGAGATCCTGCCAGAAGACGGAGAGCGAATACAGCCCTGCAGCGATGGCGGGCGCGAACGCGATAGGCACATCCGCGACTATCCCCACGCCCTCCTCCGCCCTGGTGATCGAGTATGTGAGGTAGGCGACTATCGCAATCCCAATCACCGATTCAGCAGGGGTCGCACGTCCGGTCTTCAGGAAATAGGCGCAGAGAATGAGAGGGATCAGGCCCCCGCCTATGCTGATGCCCACCCACCAACCGTTGTACGGGAATATTGGAATCGTGACCCAACCCAGGAACAGCGTCACGAACACTATCGTCGACGCCTCCCCCTCAGTCAGACCAGCGGCCTTGAGCGCCTTGCTGACCGATGATATGTACAGGTAGATCACGAGCAGTACGAGGGCGAGTATCGAAATTGCCAGTAGGATGTCGCTGATTTCCTCAGCCATACTGCTGTAGTAACGCTCGGATGCGAATATAATGGTACCTCAGGACAGGGCCAAGACCGAGCGCGAGGCAGGGGTCCAGACCGCCACAAAACGCCTATCGCATGGTCCTGGGATGGACGCATGTCAGCATGGAGAGACGCATGGACACCGTCTCCGCGACCGGTTCGATCCCGCCGTCCCCGAAGTATATCAGATGGGTATCGCAACCGCAGTCCGATGACCCGAACCCCTCGGCCACGACCACGGCGCCTTCTGCGCGCATGAGCGTCTGCGCGACGGCGCACTCGTACTCCTTCGAGCCGCACGGGATCGAAATCGTCGATACGATCCTGGCCTTGGATAGGAAGTAGTCGACATGCCACCTCCTGCGCTTGTTGGTCGACTTGTGCCTCTTGACGCGCTGCTGGATGCCTCCGAGAGCGGAGCCGACGTAGACGTACGCTCCCGCTGGAAAGTCGAATGTCCCCAGCTTGCCGACCCGAATACTGCATCCCTCGGGCAACTCAGCCAGCAGACAGTACGTCCCGCGCACGAGGCAACAAGGCCCTGGCGCTCTATCAAACTTGTCACAAGAGCCAGCCTGGCCTTCGAACTTCGAAAAGCCATATAAGTCTGGACGTAATCTCTGTGGCAGAGCGACTAGCCGGGATGGGACATGGCGGACGCCAATTCTCTGTTGTACATCCCCTTGGCAGCCATTGGGTTCGTCGTGCTGAACCAAGGCGCGAAGTTCATCACGGACAACGCCGTCGCGGTCTCCTCCAACTTCGGCATCAGCAGGTTCGTCATCGGCATGCTGGTCGTCTCGACCCTCGCGGCGATGCCGGAGGTGCTGGTCTCACTCTTCGCACTCAACGCAGGGGCTCCGCAGATCGCGCTCGGGAACTGCCTCGCGTCGAGCATCGTCACGATAGCCTTCGTTATCGGGCTCACGGCCGTCATCGTGCCCCTCAGGGTGACGCGGGAGATCATCATGCGGGACGCGGTATTCCTCATGACGGTCACGATAGTCTCGTCCGTCCTGCTGCTTGACGGCAACCTGGGGTACTATGAAGGAATCGCCCTCATGATACTGTTCGTCCCCTACACGATGAACCTCCTACTGGCGGAGAAGACGGCGAAGCCCGAGGAGCTGGAGGAGATCATGGAGGAGGCGAAGATACAGCTGGAGCTCATGGGTCACCTGTTCGGCCGGAAGATCGAGATCCGGGCAGGACCACAGTGGCTTGTGTTCGGCATCCTCTGGACGGTCATGGGTGCCGAGTTCGTCGTCAGGGGCATCATGAAGATGACGGGTGACTTCGACCTCGACCCTTGGCTTGTCGGGGTGACCATCGCAGCACTCGGGACCACGCTTCCGGACATCGCAGCATCCTACCACGCGGCGAGAAGAGGCTTCGGAGACCTCGCGCTCGGGGAAGGCATCGGCGCGAACATCGTCACCGTCCTTCTGACGCTCGGGCTCATGGGCATCGTGAGGCCCATATCGTTCGAGCTGGACGAGGTCATCCCTATCCTGGCAGTGATGAACCTGTCCACGTTCCTTGTGCTCGTGTTCATGCTCCGCGGCAAGCACATACCGAAGATGGGTGGCTACGTGCTCCTGAGCACGTACTTCGGCATGGTCCTGACCGTGCTTCTCCTGGCATTGGACTGAGCCCGCGCTCATCTTATTAAGGGGCCATTCGCATTCATGGACCGACCCATGGGGTGCTTAGATTGAGCAAGCAGATCATAACCGGCCTGGAGCCTGGGGAAGTAAGCAGATACGCGTTCCTGTGCGGGGAGCCCGAGCGTGTGCCCAAGATAGCCTCCTCACTCTCCGATGCGAGGAAGATCAGGCAGGCGAGGGAATACACCGTGTACGGAGGGACCCTGGACGGGACCGCGGTCACGGTGGCGTCCACCGGCATAGGCGGACCGTCCGCTGCCATCCTGATAGAGGAGATGAGCAACCTCGGGGCGAACACGTTCATCAGGATCGGGACCAGCGGCGGGATCGCGGACGGCCTCGAGAAGGGCGACTTCGTCATAGCGACCGGGGCCGTGAGGGCCGACGGGACGAGCAGGAGCTACGCGTGGCCCGAGTACCCCGCGGTGGCGGACCACGAGATTGTGACAGCACTCGTTGACAGCGCGGCAAGGCACAAAGCCAGTTTCGATGTCGGCATCTGCTTCTCCGTCGACGGGTTCTACAGCGAGAACAAGGTGCTCCTAAACGGCAAGGTCGCGCCCATGTCCCAGTCGGGCTACATGCCATCGCACATGGCCGACAGGCTGGCGGATGTCAAGAAGATGGGGGTCAAGAACATCGAGATGGAGAACGGGACGATATTCACCGTATGCTCCCTGTACGGGCTGAGGGCAGGGGCGATCTGCACGGTCTCGGACGTGGTCCCTTGGCACCCGACCGAGAAGATCATCGACTCGGAGCAGAACATGGCCGACTGCATCAAGGTCGGGACGGACGCCATGAGGACGGTCATCTCGTGGGACAGGTCCAAGAAAGGAAGGTTCTGGACGCCCTCCGGCAACTGACCAGCCAGGATCACTTCGAGTTCTTCTTCTGTTTCTTCGAGTTCCCCTCGACGACCACCGCTGGACGCTCCAGCGAGGCGAACGGCTCGGGCCAAGGGACCGTGTGTACGCTCGGCGAGCCCTCCCTGTCCCTGAAGTACTGCTGATAGAACTCCTCCGATAGGTTCGGGACTATCGGGGCGACTAGCTTCAGCAGCCCGAGGCCGATGGACCACATCGTGTACCACGCCGCCTCGTCCTTCGTGTCGAGCCTCTTGCCCTCCGCGGCCAGGTATCCATACGACACGGTCTCCCGCACGTATAGCTCGACCGCGCTGAGAGCTTCTGCGGCCTTCCCGTCCTGGAACTTGCCCTCGACCGACCGCACGAGCTCCTCGAACGATTTCAGCAGGCGCTTGTCGGTCTCCCGAAGCACCATCAGCTCGGTGAGCGGCTTGACCTTGATGCGCTTGGTGATGTACTCCTCGAGGCTCCATAGCTGCTTCCAGAGCCTGGTCTCCTGCCGCCGGAGGTCGAGAAGCGACCTAGCGTCGGAGTACTCCCGGCCCTGCACCGCGGTGGACAGGTTCCTGATGGAGTCCTGGATCGAGTCCACCTGGACCCCGCTCCTGCCTAGGACCGGGGTGATCTTCAGCACATCCTTGATGTACCCCCGCATGTGGCTGTGCCATTCGAGCCGGTCCTCCAGCAGGTCCTTGGCCATCATCATGTTGGTCATGGCCTGGTCGAACCTGCCCTCCCTATAAGTATGGATCGAATCGACGACGAGCTCCTCGACGTCGTTGCAGAAAACATCGGCCTTCCGGGCCTGGACGACCAGGTTCTTCACCTGTTTGAAGGTCGTGAGGAAGTTCATGCTGTTGAAGTTGCGCTCTTCCAGGATGGATGCGGCAGTCGAGGAAATCCTCAGGTCGCGGCTGAACATGCAGTCCACTAAGGCGAGCTCGCCGAGCTCCGACTGGGTCAGGCGCGCAAGGCTCGCCCTCACCTGGCTCCTCGCCTTGGGGTTCTCGTCGTTGAAGTGCTTCACGAGGACGGGTACGATGGACAGGGGATTCTTGCGGCCGTGCTCCTCTATCCTGTCGAGCATCCGCCTCTTCCGACCGGGGACGAAGGAAGCGAGATCGGACACCAAGTGTCTGTCGATCCTCAGGCTCTCGACGTCCTTCGACATCTCGACGTCTGCATCGCTGACGTAGATATCTCTGGCCAATCACTGCACCTACAGATGTGCGGATGATTATGCGCGTACATAAGTCTTTTCCGGATGGGTCATCAGACCCCTGCCCCGGACGACTGGCCGGACGCGAAAGCCGGCCTCCGGGACCCTGTGTGCCCCGCCTCCCGAGAATGGACGCATCGCTCGCGCTGGTTGCCTCTAGCTGTTCCATCAGGAGTAGACGATGGGTACGGTTACTTGCTCCCCCAGCGACCCACGACGATGATAAGAACGACCATGACCACGGTCAACACGACTGCAGTGACCATGTACCCGAGCCATCCGCCCAGGTTTATGGTGTCGAAAGTCGTATCGACTCCTGCGACCTTCAGGCCGCCCATTACCACACTGTTCCACAACAACGCAATCACGAACCCAAAGGCCGTAGCCAGGGAGACAGCGATCGTCTTCCTCACTTCAGATGCTGATAACTTCTTCTCGTCAACCATTCCTAGACCCTCCGTAGGGTGGAGACGAGGGAACGTCAATAATGTTTTCGCCGAGCTACAGATGCGCCTGCTGGGAGCGCGCTCGATCTAGTCGAGTCCGCGCATCGTCCTGAGGTCCCTTATGGCCGGGAACTTCAGGGGGCGGTCCTCCGCAAAGAGTATCGGGACGAAGTCTGCGAGCCCCTCCTCTGGCAGTAGCGGGGAGGACCGGTCGGAATCCAGCTGCTCGACGACCTCGAGCCCACTCGCGACCAGGCTCAGCGCGGGCAGGATCAACATGCGGTCGCGCTCGCTGTAGAGGAAACACCGATCCTTGACAGACGCACCCACGCCGTCCTTCAACCTGATCGAAGGGTGCAGGTGGCCTATCACGGTCGGCGCTGCGGATGGGACGCCCGTGTGTCCATGAGCTATCCTGATGCCACCTGAATCCGTCTCCATCACAAGGGGAGCGCCGAGTTCCCGGAGGATGGAGGCCAGGAAGTTGTCGTGGTTGCCCTTGACGATCACGAGAGGTGCCAGTCCGCTCAGGCGCCTTACGAACCTCGACACATCCTGCCATTCCTGGACGAGGTTCCTCGAGAAGTTGTGCTTGAGGTCCCCCGCCACCACGAGCATGTCGGGCCGGACCGACGCGACCATATCGACCAGGCACTGCTCGATGATCCTCGTCTGCACCCTGGGAATGCTCAGACCCTCGTGTTCGAGCGCCGCCTCGCACCCGAGGTGAAGGTCGGCGACGACCATCGTGTTCGATTCCCTGAGCAGCACCGCCCCGCCCGGGAATATCTCCATGGAGCTGTTGAGCTTGTACCCGAGGCTCATCGACGGATGAGATGAGGGCCCTTCTAGACAACCTTTGCGGGCAGCGGGAGTACTTTCGCGTTCCTGGCGCGATTCTTATATACGCTGGACGCAGGTCGTCTCATCCGATGCTGGAGAACAGCTTCATCCTGCTCAAGGGGATAGGACAAGCCAGAGAGAGAACGCTGTGGTCGTCTGGGATACACACGTGGGACGATTTCCTCTCGACGGACAGGATCCCGCGGATATCACCCGAGAACAAGCCCAGGATGGACTCCGACCTCGCCCAGGCCGCCGAGAGGCTGGAAGCAGGGGATTCGTCATACTTCGCGACCACGGTTCCGAGGAGGGAGCAGTGGAGGTGCCTCGGGGACTTCAGGGAATCCGTCGCATACCTCGACATCGAGACGACGGGCATCTCGCACTGGTCGCCGATCACGATGGTCGGCATATTCGACGGGAAACGTATGCACACGCTCGTCCGTGGGATCAACCTGAACGGGCAGAGTCTCAGGGCGATACTGTCCTCGGCCTCCATCATAGTCACGTTCAACGGGTCCAGCTTCGACCTTCCGATCATCGAGACACAGTACCCAGGGTCCGTCCCGAACATACCCCATGTGGACCTCAGGAACGTCATGCGCAGGATCGGACATGTGGGCGGCCTGAAGATGATCGAGAGGCAGCTCGGCATAGCTAGGGACAGGCGGGTCGAGTACATGACCGGGGCGGACGCGGTGTACCTCTGGCGCATTTGGGAGAAGCAGGGCCGCAGGAACGCCCTGGACCTGCTCACGGAGTACAACGCGGAGGACTGCAAGAACCTCAAGCGGCTCGCGGAGTACTCGTATGCGAAGCTGAGGAGAGGGACCTTCGAGAACCTGACCAGTCCCGGGAAAGGTTGAATACGGGGCGGCGGGATGAGGGGATGGGATGGACGCGCTTCTCCAGATGATATTGGTGCTCATAGCCTTCGCAGTCCTCATATTCCTGATCAGCAGGTCAGTGAAGGTGATGTTCGCGGTAGGGATCGCTTTCGTAGCGCTCGTCGCCCTCAAGTTCTTCGGGGTGGTCGACTGACGGATGAGACGGCCGCAGCCTCGCTGTGGACATCGATACCCGAAGGGCTGTCGGCGTCCGCGGTCGCCGCCTCCGAGGTCATCAAGCGCGCCTCGAGCGTGGTGGTCGCGACGCACATAGACGCTGACGGCGTCGCGGCAGCCTCCATAGCCGCGCGCGCGCTCGCCCGCGAAGGCGTCAGGGCCAAGGTGCTGTTCTTCAAGAAGCTCGACGAGCAGACGATCGCCTCGCTGAGCAGCATGGACGCGGGCATCATATGGTACACTGACCTGGGGAGCGGCTCTTTGTCAAAGCTCGAGGGCTCGAGTGCGGTCATAACCGACCACCACGTCCCTGACACCCCCGGGCGCGCGGGGGCGAGACACGGACAGGCCGCGCTGACCGATTTCTCCACAATCCAACACGTGAACCCGCACCTCCACGGGATCTCCGGAGCGACGGATCTGAGCGGGGCGGGGAGCACATTCCTGGTCGCGCTCGCGATGAACCCGGAGAACATGGACCTCGCACCGCTCGCGATCCTAGGGGCCGTGGGCGACCTGCAGGACCAGCGTGCGAGGAGGCTCGAGGGGGTCAACCGGTGCATACTGGCGGCGGCCCAGGCCGAGCACCTTGTCGAAGCCGTGCAGGACATCAGGTACTTCGGGCGCGAGACGAGGCCCGTACACAAGATGCTCGAGTACTCGAGCGACCCGTTCATCCCGGGGGTGACCAACAACGAGGAGGCCGCGCTCGGCCTCCTGCTCGGCCTCGGGATAGAGCTCAAGAAGGGCGAGACCTGGAAGACCTGGTCGGACCTGAACGACGATGAGCGCGGCGCCATCGTATCCGAGATCAGGGACATCCTGATCAAGTCGAGGAGGCGCCCGGAGACCATCGCCAGGCTCACGGGTGAGGTCTACGTGTTCGGGAACGAGGCCCGGGGGTCGCCCGTGAGGGACGCGAAGGAGTTCGCCACCCTGCTCAACGCGTGCGGAAGGCACGGGAGGGCGGAGGTGGGGCTCAGGATATGCTCGGGCGACAGGGGCGACGCTCTCTCCGAAGGCCTGGCCCTGCTCAGGGACCACAGGTCCGCGCTCAGCCAAGCGCTGAACTTCGCGAGGGACACTGGCGTCACCAGGCTGACGAACATCCAGTTCTTCGACGCCGGGGACGAGATCGAGGAGACCATCGTCGGCACGGTCGCGGGCATGCTCCTGAACAGCAACGGTTCCGACAGGAGCGCGCCCATGGTGGCGTTCGCCGATTCCACGGAGTACTCGGGGGCACCGAAGAAGAAGGCCTCCGCCAGAGGGACGCAGGAACTCGTCTCGATGGGGATGGACCTGTCCTACGCGATGCGCGCGGCCGCGGAAAAGGTCGGGGGCGTCGGAGGCGGCCACAACATAGCCGCCGGGGCCACCATCCCGTGTGAAAAGAAAGAGGAGTTTCTTGGGGTTTTGGACGATATCGTCGGGTCTCAGCTGACTAGGAGAGCACAGCGAGGAGTATAGCCTTCTGCGCGTGCATCCTGTTCTCCGCCTGGTCGAACACGGCGCTGTGAGGTCCGTCGATGACCTCCGCGGAGACCTCCTGGCCCCTGTGGGCAGGCAGGCAGTGGAGGAAGATCCAGTCCTTGTTGGCCTTCTCCGCCATCTTGTCGTTGACCTGGTACGGGAGGAACAGCTTCTCCCTGGCCTCCTTCTCGGCCTCCTGGCCCATGGAAACCCAAGTGTCCGTGTAGATGACGTCCGCACCCTCGGCCGCCTGATAGGGGTTCTGGAGCAGCTCGACCGTGCATCCCTTCAGCTTCGCGATCTCCTGGGCCTTCGCCACCATGTCCGCGTTCGGCCTGTGGTCCTTGGGGGTCGCGACGCGCATGTTCATGCCCACGAGCGCTGCGCCCAACATCAGCGAGTTGCAGACGTTGTTGCCGTCGCCCACGTAGACCATCGTGAGCCCCTTGAGCTTGTGCTTCTTCTCGAGGACGGTCATCATGTCCGCCGCGCACTGGCACGGATGCTCCATGTCGTCGAGGCCATTGATGACCGGGACCGAGGCGTGCTTCGCGAGCTCGCGCATGATATCGTTGCTGAAAGCCCTGTACATTATGCAGTCGACGTACCTGCTGAGGACGTGGGCGACATCGGACACCGATTCCCTCTTGCCGATCTTGACCTCGTCCGGGCCGATGTACAGCCCGTGGCCGCCCAACTGGGTCATGCCCACCTCGAAGGACATCCGTGTCCTCAGGCTCGGCTTCTCGAAGACCATCCCGAGGACCTTGCCCTTCAGAGGCTGCTGCGGCTTCGTCGCGGGGCCCTTCTTGGGCTCCTTCTTCCGCAGGTCGTTCTTCATCTTCACAGCGTTGGCTAGTATCTTCTCGAAATCGTCCTTCATGTCGAGGACTGATATGATATCCCGCTTCAACGCGCTCACCGACTGCATGAAGTCGACACGCCGACTTAAGCCTTTTCACGCCGACGTTCTGTCAAGAAATCGGGTGGTGCAAGGTAGTACATGTAGTGCAAACCATGAAGAGCTGGCCACATCGTTGACCCCCAGATGCCTATGATGGCACAAGCACGGACCGGACCTGCCGGCCCGGAAGATAGCAGCAGATCGCGCTCGATGTGTGGGAGAAATCCATATTCCCGAATGGGCGCGTGCACCCGTTTCTCCCCCGACGAGCCTGTCCAGGCATCGTCGGGAGGCACGGACCCGCTGCGTACAGCCGTCTTCAACATGACGGCAGGGGGTCTATGGTTCGACCCCGGCGCGCTCCAGCGTGACGCGATGATGGTCCTCTGCTCCCCGCGAGGGGCGTACGGCCTGAGCCGAATGGAGCGAGTGAATGCTAGGGGGTGGCCCTGATGACCACCACCCGAGGACTTACAGAACCTCACGCCGATGCTCACCCGTCGCATCTGGATTGGCCGCACGAGAGGCATGACTCGCATCCTGAGGCGCTGATCACCATGCCCCCGCACTCTGGACACGATACGGTGTGACCGTCCCTGCGAAATGACTCGTGATCGTCGATCTTCAGACTTCATCCCCTGATCGATGAGCACGCAAGCGGCTCTTCACGGTTCACTGCGGAGGTGACTGAAAGTACCCTTCCGCCTATACTGGATGGGCGCCCCGACACAGGATTGCACGAGATAAGCTTTATCTATGGAGATATCATGGTGGCGGTCGATGGCCGGGGTGGGGTAGTGGTATCCTTGGGGACTGTGGATCCCTTGACCCGGGTTCAATTCCCGGTCCCGGCCCCACAGCCCTTCTGAGCCTACTCCGAGAAGATGGCGCCGCAGTGAGGGCACGATTTGTCCGCAGCGGACACACTCTTGCCGCACGCTGGGCACTCGAACTCCAGGCCGGCGGTATCTTCCGGTGACGCACTCGAGCTCCCGTTGTCGAGCTCTATGGACGACTTCCCGGACACCTCGTCCGCGAAGACCGCGAACTCCGTGCCGCAGGAAGCGCACCTGTGCTGGTCAGGGGAAATGAGCTCTCCGCAGAATGGGCACTCGAACCTGACGTCCTTGAACGACGCGCCGCACCTCGGGCAGTCGGGCTCGCCGCCGGAGACCGTCTTGCCGCAGGTGAGGCATCCGAAAACGAAGGCTGGAGCGGACGAATCGTCCATGGGATAAAGATAAGATTGCGGATATTTAAAAAGTTGCAGAAACGCCCCCGGAGACGGATTCCGGCGCATACCAGAGTATATCTACCGGGTCTTCTTCGATTTCGATTTCTTGACCGGCTTCTTCTTGGGCGCAGGCTTCTTCCTCCCCGCGCCCTTGGCCTTCGCCGGATGCTTCGCACCCTCCGAGGGCGGTTCATCCTCGGCAGCCTCGGACGGCTCCTCTGGGGCCTCCTCGAACACGGCCTCGCAGTTCGGGCAGGACTCCGCCGCTATCGGTATCTTCTCCCCGCACACGGGACAGTCGACCTTGGCCTCGTACAGCGGGAGGTCGCACCTGGGGCATTTCTCCTCGTTCCCCCGGATCATGAGCCCGCAGCCCGGGCAGGCGACCCGCCTCACGAGCGACTTCATCTCCTCGAGCTCGGTGCTGATGATGGTGTCTACGAACTGGTCCATGTCGAATCCGGAGCTGGCCTTCTCGACGCTCTGGGAGAACTCGGAAAGGTCGATGCCGCATGTCGAGCACTTGGTGGCGCTGCGCCAGATTAGGCCCGAGCAGAACGGGCACTCGAAGAGCGTCCCAGGACCGAATTGGAGCCCGCAGCGCGGACACTCGGAATCGCTGGCACGGACTATCCTGCCGCATTTGAAGCAGCTGAGGAATATGTCCTTCCGCTCCTCTCCCATCATCATCACGAGATAGTGTCTCCGTTATATAAATAGTGGAACTGTGGCCTCCGTGGCGTGTGGACCAGGGCCCCGAAAAACACTCAGATTTCCCTGTCCTTGCGGTTCCCCGACCTGCGCCTGTAGCCCACCGCGAACACCAGGATCACGAACAGCACAGGCACGAACGCATCCGTGAACTCGGGTATCCTGTCGTACCAGACCTCGTACGGAGCGGTCGTGTTCTGGGTCCACTGGAAGCATATGCGGGACTCGCCTGACACCGAGTATATCGATGTGAGATAGGACTTCGCGTAGGTCAGCTGGGGACCCAGGCTGATGGTCGTCCAGGTCGAGCTGGAGCTCAGCTTCTTCACCGCGGCGATGCCATTGTCCGAGCTCATGTTCACCCAGAAGGCGTAAACGTTGTTCGTGCTCGAATCGAGGGCGATCGTGGGGAACCTGAACCCGAGAGTGGATGTGGTCGAGCTGAGAGCCACGGAGGACGCCCATCCGCTTGCAGTGTTGTTGTAGGTGTAGTATATGTGAGGCTTGAGCGTGCCCGCGTCGACGTTCCCGTCACCGTATACCACGTGCGCCTTCCCCCTTGTGTCGACGACGACGCACGGGGTGCCGTACTCCGTGTTCGTGAAGTCCGTGCCAGTGTTGTCATAAAGGACTGTCTCGGTGCTCCAAGTGCCCGTGTACTTCCTGACGGCCATGTCCCCACCGTACGAGTAGACCGCCCACATGTTGCTCCCAGAGCCCGCAGGCACGATCGATCCGCGCACATTGGCACCGTTTGAGTCAGGGGTGATCAAGTTCACCGAATGCACCCAGCTGGTGACGCTGTCCGTGCTCGCGC
>Ga0315292_10000983_pt1 | contig 14556 bp, 14 predicted proteins | sample YL17G13_0_MG_FD_204029 | JGI IMG/M metagenome (GOLD analysis project Ga0315292, IMG submission 204029) | Sediment microbial communities from Yellowstone Lake, YNP, Wyoming, USA - YL17G13_0 | ecosystem: Environmental > Aquatic > Freshwater > Lake > Sediment | place: USA: Wyoming | collected... | reverse complement strand
TTTTTAACCCAAAAAAAAACAGCAATTATTAGTAACTGGCGGAGGGGCAGGGATTCGAACCCTGGGTGAGGTTGCCCCCACAACGATTTTCGAGACCGTCCCGTTCAACCGCTCCGGCACCCCTCCAGTTTTTCTATTTTACCTTTTTTCTGATTGAACTGAGGACAGAGTATTTGCGCTCATTCTCGGTCGTTCCTCCCTGCGAGGTTTTTGCCTCTTTATTTTCTTATACCGTATTTGACTATCGGCAAAAAAAACCGCTCAAATACTCTATCCTCAGTTGCTATTACCAATTTTATGAATAAATGGTATTCATAAAAAAGCCGTAGAACCGGCCCTTATATTTTTTAGCCTAATTTACCCGTATCCCAGAATTTCCACTTCAGATAGTCGTTGATACCTTTGGCCGCCTTTCTGCCGGCGCCCATCGCTAATATAACGGTTGCAGAGCCGGTGACGATATCTCCGCCGGCAAATACTCCGGGCTTTGAAGTCATGCCTGTCTCATGGTCTGCGATGATATATCCTCTTTTGTTCAGGAATAAATCGGGCATGTTTTGGGTCAAAAGGGTATTCGACCTTGTACCGATGGCCGGGATTGCAACGTCGATCTCAAGCCGGAATTCACTGCCTTTAACGGGAACAGGTTTTCTCCTGCCGGATGCGTCGGGCTCGCCAAGCTCCATTCTGATGCATTCAACTGCGGCCACATTCCCTTTGCCGTCGTCAATAAACCTCAAAGGATTTGTCAGGAGCATGAAATCAATGCCTTCCTCGTGGGCATGATGCACTTCGGCCTTTCTGGCCGGCATCTCGGCTTCCGAACGCCGGTATATGAGATAGACCTTTTCAGCGCCAAGTCTCATTGCTACGCGGGCCGAATCTATGGCAACATTGCCGCCGCCGAAGACCGCGACACTTTTCCCCTTCTTTATCGGCGTGTCATATTCGGGGAACAGATAGGCTTTCATAAGATTGGCCCTTGTAAGAAATTCATTCGCCGAATATACGCCGTTGAAGTTTTCTCCGGGGATCCCCATAAACATAGGCAACCCGGCGCCTATCGCAATAAAGCAGGCGTCATAGCCGTGCTCATTTAATAATTCATCAATCGTAAAAAGATTCCCGATGACCGCATTCATCCTGACCTCGACCCCGAGCTTCTTTATGTAATCTACTTCCTTCTCTACAATCACCTTGGGAAGCCTGAATTCCGGAATGCCGTAAATCAGAACGCCTCCCGGTTTATGGAGAGCTTCAAACAACGTGACCCGGTGGCCGGATTTTATGAGATCGGCAGAGCAGCTTAGACCGCCCGGTCCCGAACCTATGATTGCCACTTTCCTGCCGGAAGGTTTCGGTCTCTCAGGCACCTGAATTTCGCCTTTGTCTCTTTCATAATCTGCAACGAACCTTTCGAGATTGCCGATTGCAACCGGCTCTCCTTTTTTGCCGAGAATGCACATGGACTCGCACTGTATCTCCTGCGGGCAGACCCTGCCGCATACCGCAGGCATGGCATTTTCTTCCTTTATCTTCCAGGCCGCCTCGATAAATCTGCCCTCTTTTACGAGCTTAATAAATGAAGGAATATCGATTGATACGGGACAGCCGGTCCGGCAGGCAGGTTTGGAACAGTTTAAACATCTTGACGCCTCCTCTATCGCCTCTTCCGGCGTATATCCATAAGGGACCTCCACGAAATTCCTCGCCCTCACAAGGGGTTCCTGCTCTCTCATCCTTATTCTGTTTTTCGGTTTTTTCTCTTCCATCATTTGACCCCTGCCTGTTCTTTATAGCGATCAAATGCTATTTTTTCTTCGTTCAGATACATCCGCTGCCTTGACATTAACAGGTCAAAATCAACGATGTGGCCGTCAAATTCAGGACCGTCAACGCAGGCGAATTTCGTCTCTGAGCCTACTTCAACCCTGCAGGCGCCGCACATGCCCGTGGCGTCAACCATTATGGAATTCAGACTGACGATAGTTTTTACGTTATATTTCCGGGTGGTAACGCAGACGAATTTCATCATAATAGCCGGTCCTATTGCGTAGACCAATGCAACGCCGTTCCCTTCACGCAGCTGCTCTTCCAGCGGGACGGTGACAACGGCTTTTCTCCCGTAAGAGCCGTCGTCCGTAACTATTATCAACTCATCCGATACGCCGCGCATCCTGTCTTCCCAAAAGATCAGGTCCTTCATCCTTGCGCCGATGATAGATACAACCGTATTGCCTGCTTCTTTTAAGGCCCTTGCAATCGGGTATGTCGGTGCAATCCCGACGCCTCCGCCGACACAGACAACCTTACCGAAATTTTCGATATGGGAAGGAACGCCGAGCGGCCCAATGACGTCCGTTATGTAATCGCCTTCATTTAATTCGCCTAATTGATGCGTCGTCTTTCCCATCTTCTGGAAGACAGTAGTGATTGTCCCCTTATCTCTATCATAATCCGCAATGGTCAAAGGGATTCTCTCGCCCTGTTCATTTATCCTCAGCACGAAAAAATTCCCTGCCTTTGCTTTTTTTGCAATATCCTTTGCTTCGATTTCAAACAGCAATACGGCGTCGGACAATTTTTCCTTTTTTACAATGTGGAACATCGCATCTCCTTTCTGACTTAAAAATGAGATAACATTTCTTTAATATTTGGAATTTGTCAGAATAGTATACACCTGAACGCCGGTGAATGGAACCTTCGGAATAGCGCGAAATAAAAAAATTTCCGGCTTTGTAAATTAAGGTTAAGCGATCAGGGGAAGCTTGATTTACCGGGATCTTTGATACGAATGCAAAAAGCATGGTTCATTATTGGAATAATTTTTTGAATGCGGAAAATTTTTTTCTTGACAAGAGCCGGTGCTTTTCAGTATAACATAACCGCTTATGCCTGGAACGTATTTACCATCAGAATATTTGCCGGTTTTAATTTTCATCATTATCGCGGAGGCCTTCGGGTTCGGCGCCCTTATTATCGGCATGATCTTCAGACCGAAAAAACCATATTTTGAAAAGCTCATGCCCTATGAATCCGGCATGACTCCGACAGGAGAACCCCGCTACAAATTTTCGATCAGGTTTTATATCATTGCCATGTTATTCGTTGTGTTCGACGTGGAAGCAATCTTCCTTTATCCCTGGGCGATCGTATTCGATAAAATAGGAATCTATGCCTTTATAGAAATGGTAATCTTTATCGTTATACTGTTAATCGGTTATATCTATGCCTGGAAAAAAGAGGCATTTGAATGGGACTGAAAATGAGAGGTAGGAAATGATTGATACATCAGCTATGGGACTTATTCAGGTAGAAAAAGACGTAAAAATATTGCCCCCGAATATTATCATAACCTCCTTCGATAAGATTATAAACTGGGGAAGGTTGTCTTCAATGTGGCCGACCACTTTTGGCCTTGCCTGCTGTGCGATAGAGATGATGGCTGCAGGAGCAGCCCATAATGATTTAGACCGGTTCGGTATCATTTTCAGGGGGTCGCCAAGACAGGCGGACTGCGTTATTGTTGCAGGTACTGTCACAAAGAAGATGGCCCCTGTCGTCAGAAGGGTTTATGACCAGATCCCGGAGCCGAGATATGTGATTGCGATGGGAAGCTGTGCATGTACCGGAGGGGTTTTCAGAACTTATAGCACCGTCCAGGGATGTGATTCTTTTCTCCCTGTTGATGTATATGTGCCTGGATGTCCCCCAAGGCCTGAGACTTTGCTTGAGGGGTTGATGATGCTCCAGGAAAAGATCAGAAATGAAAAGGCGAGGTGGAGTCCATGGCGGTAACCGAAGTAAGAATTACTATTCACCCTGCCGGCACCGACCCGGTTCAGATAGCCGAGAAGATCAAGGAACTGTTCCCGGAACAGGTTATTGAAGTTGTGAACTTCAGGGACCAGGTATCCGTAATCATCAAGAAGGATATGGTATTTGCCATACTCAAATATCTCCATGACGAACCCCTTTTCAGTTTTGATCATCTCCAGGACCTTACCGCCGTTGATTATCTCAAGAAAAAAGATGTAAGGTTCGAGGTTGTCTATAATCTTTATTCCATGAAATATCGCCACCAGATCCGCATCAGGGCACAGGTGGCTGACGATAAGCCTTCTATAAGTACGGTTGTCCCCATTTGGGAAGGTGCCAACTGGCATGAAAGAGAGTGCTATGACATGTTCGGCATCAGATTCAACGGACACCCGGATCCGAGAAGAATTCTCATGCCTGAAGATTGGGAAGGATATCCGTTAAGAAAAGATTATCCACTAAAGGGTCCGGAACTTGAGAACGACTGGATCGGATTCAGGGAAGTTCTTAAAAGGTCGCAGGAACTGAAAGAATTCGAGTGGGAAGGCTGAAATGATAGAAGAAGCAGAAAAGATATTTGATACAAGAGAACTCAATGTCAACATGGGACCTCAGCATCCCGCTACCCACGGTGTATTACGGCTTGTCCTTGATATAGACGGCGAAACGATCGTGAAGGTCACTCCCCATGTCGGATATCTGCACCGGGGCATAGAAAAACTCGGTGAAAGTCTGAGTTACTTCCAGGCCCTTCCGCTCACAGACAGATTGGATTATGTCTCCGCGATGTCGAATAACATCGGTTACTGCGTTGCAGTGGAAAAACTCTTTGGCATCGAAGCTCCCGAGAGGGCAAAGTTCATACGGACGATCGTCGGAGAAATGTCGAGAATATCGAACCATCTCCTCTGGCTTGCGACCCACGCTCTTGATATCGGGGCGATGACCGTATTTATCTATTGTTTCAGAGAGAGAGAGTGGATCCTCGACCTGTATGAGATGATCTGCGGCGCAAGGCTTACCGTCACCTATCCAAGGGTTGGCGGAGTAAGAAACGATGTCCCGCAGGAATTTCTCGACAGCTTATGGAAGTTTACGGATGAGTTCCCGTCAAGGATTCTGGAATATGAGACGCTGATCGATCAGAACCGGATATGGCTCCAGAGGACAGTGGGAATCGGAGTGATCTCAGCAGAAGAGGCTGTAAACTGGGGAATGACGGGACCGACACTCAGAGGGTCCGGTGTCCCTTATGACATAAGAAAACACATGCCTTATGACGCATATGACAAGGTTGATTTTGAAGTACCTATTGGTACTACAGGTGATACCTATGACAGATATCGCTGCAGGATGCTGGAGATGAGACAGTCAAATAACATTCTCAGGCAGTTAATAGAAAAATTGCCGGCTGGTCCGATAATGGCAGATGCGCCAAAATTTCTCCTTCAGCCGAAAGATATGATGATGCCGATCACGCATCCTACGAAGGAGTTGGCATATGTAATCGAAGAAAAGGCCTGCAAGGGGTGCGGCATGTGTCTGAGAGCGTGTCCCGCAAAGGCGATCTTCGGAGAGAAGAAACAACCTCACGTGATAAAGCAGGATCTCTGCCTGCAATGCGGGAACTGTTTTGTGACCTGCAAATTCAAGGCATTAAAACTGATACCGGGCGGCAAGGGGATGAGTGAAGAGCAGCTTAAGGAATTGGCTGCAGGTCCAATGCCGGAGGAGATCACGAAAGCTGCAGAATATATGGTGAAGCACTTCGAATTCGTGAAGAAGGGGCCCAAGGTACCGGAAGGTGAACTCTATGTGGCAACCGAAGTCCCCAAGGGCGAACTCGGTTTTTATTTTGTGAGTGACGGTTCGGGAAAACCTTTCAGGATGAGGTTGAGGTCGCCGTCATTTATTCATGCAGGCGTGTTGCCGAGACTGTGCAAGGGACACTTGATTGCGGACGTAATCGCAAACATCGGTACGATTGATATCGTGCTGGGAGAGTGTGACAGATAATGAATACATTGACGAATATCATATCACCGGCTGCTCTCGACGCCCTGATCCAATTCGGAATCACGGTACTTATCATAATTCTCAAAATCGTAGTTGTTCTTGTGGTCGGTTTACTCCATGTGGCTTACGCAACATGGTTTGAGCGTAAAGTCATCGGGCATATGCAGGTGAGGCTCGGACCCATGAGAGTGGGATGGCACGGGCTTCTTCAGCCTTTTGCCGATGGTATAAAATTGTTTTTCAAGGAAGATATTATCCCAACGCAGGCCGATAAAACCGTATTCTACATTGGCCCGATCATCTTTATGGCAGCGGCAATGGTAAATCTTTCCTTTATCCCCTTTGCTTCTAATTTTGCAGTTGCTCCGGATGTAAATCTTGGTCTCCTGATGGTATTAGCCTTTGCCGGTATGGGCGTCTACGGAATATTCATATCCGGCTGGGCATCGAATTCCAAGTACTCCTTCCTCGGAGGTCTCAGGTCATCTGCTCAGGTGATAAGCTACGAGATCGCGATGGGGCTGAGCCTTGTCGGAGTGATGATCATGTCCGGGTCCCTGAATCTCACGGAAATCGTAAAGGCGCAGGAGGCATCCGTCTTCGGCATGTATGTGATTCCTCAGATTGCCGGTTTTCTCGTGTTCACTATTGCGGCATTGGCAGAGACGAACAGGACGCCTTTTGATATGCCCGAAGCGGAGAGCGAACTCGTTGCCGGCTACTTTACGGAATACAGCAGCTTCAGGTTTGCACTCTTCTTCCTTGGTGAATATATTGCGATGATCATTATGGCTTCTATGGCAGCGGTATGTTTCCTCGGCGGCTGGACACTGCCGTGGTATATCACATCGGTCTTTCCCTTCCTGAAGCTTGTGCCCGGTATTGTATGGTTTCTCATGAAGGCCTATGCATTCATATTTTTCTATTACTGGATAAGGGCGACGGTGCCAAGATACAGATACGACCAGGTAATGAAGATCGGCTGGAAAGTACTCATTCCGGTTTCACTGGCGAATATCGTGGTAACGGCACTGGTGAAAATTTTGATGACAAAGGGAGTCTAAGGTGACTGTCAGGGAAATTATAAAAAGATTTACTTTTATAGAGATATTACAGGGTATGGCCCTGACCTTGAAAATGATGTTCACTCACGCGGTTACCGTACAGTATCCCAAGGAAAGAAGGACGATCGCTCCCGGATTCAGGGGGCAGCACGCACTGGCAAAGGACCCGGAAGGAAAAGCAAAATGCACGGGTTGCGGTCTCTGTGCGACGATCTGTCCGTCACAGTGCATCAAGGTCACCAGAGCCGGAGGAAAGGTGTCCAATTACGAATTGGACATATTGAGATGCATCTACTGCGGCTTCTGTGTGGAGGCCTGTCCTTATGGAGCGATCGTACTGACTGAAAGCTACGAATATTCCGTGTATAAAAGAGAGGACCTGCTTCTGACAAAGGATAGGCTGTTAACCAATTGGGATGAATTTATGCCTGGAAGCAAAGGGGAAGTGTATTTCAAAAAATTCTGGCGGCCCATGTCCGAGGATTTTGGTACACCCGAGGGTCAGGCAATGTTCAGGGGAAAACGATAATGGTTTCGATAGGATTTTTCGCGTATTTTTCATTTGCTATTGTCATACTTTCATTGCTCGTCGTAACGAGAAGAAATCCGGTCCACAGTGTTCTTTGGATGCTTCTCCTGTTTTTCCATATTGCAAGCCTCTATCTGTTTCTTAACGCTGAATTTATGGCAGCCATACAGATAATTGTCTATGCCGGAGGAATACTGGTCTTGTTCCTTTTTGTTGTTATGCTCATGAATTTGAAGGAAGAGGTGACGATAGGCAAATATATCAGTTTCGGGCCGACCGGCTTTACCTTTGCCGTGGCGCTCTTTGTCGTAGTTTTAATGTCGCTCAGGTCTTTTGTGGCTGCGCCTCCCGGACAGTATACGATCGAACTTATAAAAAAGGAATCGCATATAAAGGTCCTGGGGACATTATTGTACACCCAATTCCTGTATCCCTTTGAGATCGCTTCCCTTATCCTTCTCGTTGCGATTATCGGAGCAATAGTCCTTGCAAAAAGGAGGCTGAAGAGTTAAATATGGTCCCGTTAAGCTGGTATATGGTCCTTAGCCTTATCGTATTTTGCATCGGGGTATTCGGATTCCTTTCGAGAAAAAACATTATCATTATGCTAATGTCCATTGAATTGATGCTGAATGCGGTCAATATCAATCTTATTTCCATGAGCCATTATCTGCAGGATTTAAGAGGACAAATACTTGCATTTTTCGTTATCGCTGTTGCAGCTGCCGAGGCAGCCATAGGGCTTGCAATAGTAATAGCTTTATTCAGAAACAAGGCCACCGCCCATGTGGATGAAATGAACGAGATGAAGGGATGATAAAAGTCAAGAGGTCAGAGGAATAATATGGGAAATATGGAATTGCAATATTATCATGTTTTAATACCGCTTCTGCCGCTCCTTGGTTTTCTTGTCAACATACTTCTGGGGAAGGAAGTTACAAGATATAAGGCCCACTGGCCTGCCATACTTGCAGTAGGCGGTTCGTGGATATGTTCTCTCGCGAGCCTGCGGGATGTAATGGCGGGAAAGATCGTCGATGCAGATCTGTACACCTGGATACTTTCCGGCTCATTCAAGGTCTCTGTCGGCTTTCTTATCGACCCCCTTACGGCGGTAATGCTCATAGTTGTCACCACTTGCGCCATGCTTATTCACATTTATGCCGTCGGTTACATGCATGGCGATACGGGTTATTACAGGTTCTTTGCATATCTTAATCTTTTTACGTTCTGCATGCTTATGCTCATTATGGGCAACAATTTCCTCCAGCTTTATTTTGGCTGGGAAGGTGTCGGCCTCTGCTCATATTTCCTTATAGGATATTACTTTAATAAGAAATCAGCCGCTGATGCGGGCAAAAAGGCGTTTATTGTAAACAGGTTCGGTGATTTCGGGTTCGGCATCGGTGTTTTCATGGTATTCCTTACCTTCGGCACGCTCCATTATGCAGATGTCTTTGGTAATGTCTCAATCATGGCGGGTAAAACGGTCAATTTTCTCGGCTGGAATGTTGACCTGCCTACATTAGTGGCGCTCCTTCTCTTCTGCGGCGCCGTCGGAAAATCGGCGCAACTTCCGCTGCATGTCTGGCTTCCGGATGCTATGGAAGGCCCGACGCCTGTCAGCGCATTAATACATGCAGCGACAATGGTTACAGCCGGCGTATTCCTGGTTGCAAGATGCAACCCGATATTCAACCTTTCACCCATAGCAATGAATACCGTAGCGGTTGTAGGTGCAACCACATCGTTATTTGCCGCGACTATTGCAATCACGCAGAATGATATAAAAAGAATTATAGCCTTCTCTACCTGCAGCCACCTCGGCCTGATGTTCCTTGCCTGCGGGGTAGGGGCATACGCCGCAGGAATCTTCCATCTGTATACCCATGCGTTCTTTAAAGCCCTTCTCTTCCTTGCGGCGGGCAGCGTTATACATGCCGTTCATACCAACAACATCCAGGAGATGGGTGGATTAAGGAAATATATGCCCATAACATTCGGGGTATTCATTCTTGCAGCTCTTAGCGCCGGCGGCTTCCCGGGCTTTTCGGGATTTTTCAGCAAGGATGAGATAATCTGGTCAGCCTTTGCGTCTCACTCATCCGTAGGAAAGCTGGTGTGGCTGATGGGCACTGCCGTTGCATTTTTTACCCCGTTCTATACCTTCAGGCTTATCTTCCTGACGTTCTTCGGTGAAAACCGCGGAGTTGCTCACCAAGAAGATCAGGGACATGCCTCACACATATCCGCCCATGGTTCCGGCCATGACTCTCATGCGCAAAGTTCCGCCCATGATTCCCACGGCCATGAACCTCACGGAGGGCACCACATACATGAATCTCCAAAGATCATGACTGTCCCCCTGATGTTCCTTGCGGTCGGCGCTATTGCGGCAGGATGGGTCGGCATTCCGCCCATACTCGGCGGAGGCAATCATTTTGCGGAATTCCTTAAGCCGGTTGTCGGGCATCCGGAATTTCACGGGACTCATGCGCAGGAGTGGGGCGTAATGGCGCTGTCTACATCTATAGCTATTTTCGGTATTGTAGTAGCTGCATTCTTATATCTCAGAAAATCGGACATACCTGAAAGGATGTCCAAGCAGTTCAAAGTCATTTATGACCTTCTCTATAACAAGTATTATGTGGATGAAATATATAATTTCCTGTTGGTGCAGCCGACGCTCAAACTTGCCAGTAAGGTCCTTGTTGGTATTACAGACGGAAAGATGATCGAAGGTGTTGTAAACGGCGTGCCCGGACTGATTGGAAAATTCAGTCAGAAACTGAGAAGATTCCAGACTGGAACAGTCCATCATTATGCAATCTTTATGGCAGCCGGTGCGGTCTTTATAATCGCATTAGCAATACTATTGCGGTAGTCAATGATTTATAGAGGAGAACAATGGAACAGGTAATAATGAATCAACTGAGTTATCCCATTCTGAGCACGGTCATATTCCTGCCTATTTTTGGCGCTCTCCTTATCCTTATAACCAGGAGATCCTGGGAATCGCTTGCAAAATGGATTGCACTGATCACAAGCATCGCGACATTTTTCGCATCTTTGCCGTTGTTCACAAATTTTGATAAAACAACCCACAAGATGCAGTTTGCCGAAAAATATAGCTGGATCTCCAACTGGAATATCAATTATTCTCTCGGCATTGACGGTATCAGTATACTCTTTGTCCTCCTTTCTACGTTATGCTCGATACTTTGCGTTCTGATATCCTGGGAAGCAATAACAAAGAAGGTCAAAGAGTTCTATATATCCATACTGCTTACTACTTCGTTTATGATCGGAGTCTTCTGCTCGCTTGATTTCTTCCTCTTCTATCTCTTCTGGGAGGCAATGCTGATCCCGATGTTCCTTATTATCGGCGTCTGGGGCGGCCCGAACAGGATATATGCAGCAATAAAGTTCTTTCTGTATACTCTGGTCGGCAGTTTACTGATGCTTGTCGGTATTATCGTGCTGTACTTTTATTCAGGGAAGACCTTTGATATACTCGAAATGGCGACAAAAACATATCCTTACACCATGCAGTTATGGCTTTTCTGGGCCTTCTTTGCAGCCTTTGCCGTCAAGGTGCCCATGTGGCCTGTTCATACATGGCTGCCTGACGCGCATACGGAAGCGCCTACGGCAGGCTCCGTTATCCTTGCAGCGGTCCTTATTAAAATGGGCGCATACGGTTTTCTGAGGTTCTCTCTACCGTTGCTCCCCGAAGCCTCAAAGGCCATGACCCCGATTATGCTGACCCTTTCGGTTATCGGGATAATTTACGGCGCCGTAATATGCCTTGCGCAAACCGATCTCAAAAGGCTCATTGCATATAGCTCGGTGAGTCATATGGGTTTTGTTACGCTTGGAATCTTCGCCCTGAACACCCAGGGACTTGAAGGAGGCATCCTCCAGATGATCAACCACGGTATTGTAACAGGCGGCCTCTTTTTGTCGGTTGGTGTCGTATATGAAAGGACCCATACAAGAAAGATTGCGGATTACGGCGGACTGGCAACTGAAATGCCGATATATGCCGCATTTTTTATGGTCTTTACCCTTGCGTCGATAGGACTGCCTGCGACAAACGGGTTTGTCGGTGAATTCCTCATTCTTCTTGGCGGATTTGCAGCCAATAAATTGGCCGGCGTACTTGCTTGCACCGGCATTATTATCGGCGCCGGTTATATGCTCTGGCTTTATCAGCGGATATTCTTTCTGGAAGTAAACGCGAAGCTTCACGGCCTTGTCGATATGGATATAAGGGAAACATTGACCCTCTTGCCGATGCTGCTCCTTGTTTTCTGGATCGGCGTCTACCCGAATTCATTCCTTAGTTTCCTGCATCCAACGGTCCAGCACCTCATAGAAAGACTTAATATACCGGGCGGTTTGCAGGAAGTACAAATAGCAAAAACCATTTTGGAGGTAATCAGATGAATTTCCCCCTTCCCGATCTTGGCCCTGTAATGCCCGAAATCCTGATGACTGCCTTTGCGCTCATTGTGGTTCTCATCGATCTGCTTGTAAAGAAAAAGGAAGCAATTGCCGTCATCTGCCTGGCAGGGGTTGCTTTGATAGGCTTGAGCCTTGTCGGTTCGGCTGGCTCTACCTTTGGCGGGATGTATATTTCCGACGGCTACAGTACCTTTTTTAAGATAATTTTCTTTATAAACGTCATCCTTACTATTCTCATATCTGTAAAATATATCGCTGTAGAACGGGTCAACTACGGAGAGTACTACAGTCTTATTCTCTTTTCCACGATAGGAATGATGATAATGGCCTCTGCATCCGACCTGATCGTCCTATATCTCGGCCTTGAACTTATGGCGCTAAGCACATATGTCCTTGCCGGGTTTATGAGGCAAAACGTGAAATCAAACGAGGCGGCATTGAAGTATTTTCTTCTTGGCGCATTTTCTTCAGGGTTCCTGCTTTACGGCATATCAATAATTTATGGACTGACCGGGACAACTGATATAAAGGCGATAGCCGCATTCATTCAGGAGAGGGGACTTGCAGGCAATTTATCTCTTACGCTCTCTGCTATGATGTTTGCCGTAGCATTCGGCTTCAAGATAGCGGCCGCCCCGTTCCATATGTGGGCGCCGGATGTTTATGAGGGCGCGCCGACGTCGATTACCGCATTCATGTCGGTGGGTCCGAAAGCGGCCGGGTTTGCCGTTATAGGCAGGGTCTTTCTGGTTGCCTTTGCATCAATCAAAGTCGACTGGGCGGCTGTTTTAATACCGATTGCAATACTTACTATGGCAGTCGGTAATATCGTAGCTTTATCGCAGACAAACATAAAAAGAATGCTTGCTTACTCCTCTATCGCACATGCAGGATATGCCCTCCTCGGTATCATTACGGGCAATGCCGAAGGGCTTTCGAGCACTATGAATTATCTGTTCATCTATACCTTTATGAACATCGGCGCCTTTGCAGTTATCATCATGCTCAGAAGCGAAGGTATTAAAGGAGATGATATCAGCGATTATGAAGGTCTCTCCAAAACGCATCCATTGGCTGCGGCATTGATGCTTATATTTATGTTCTCCCTTACCGGCATCCCGCCTACTGCAGGGTTTGTCGGTAAATTATATGTCTTTATGGCTGCCATCAATGCGGGGTATACATGGCTTATTATCGTCGCAGTTATATTCAGCGCAATATCGGCGTTCTTCTATCTAAGGATCATAATGTATATGTACATGAAAGACCCTAAAGTCGAAGTCCCGCTTACTACATCCTTTTCAAACGGCATAGCCCTCGCTATAACAACGGTAGCCGTTCTCTTCATCGGCGTATTCCCGACCATGTTCGTAGAATTCGCCAAAGCCGCACTCAAAGGGTTCTAAAAAATACGCCTCATTTATCCCTGCTACAAAGAGGGCAGGGTGTGTGTTCCGTCAAAATATACCTGCACAATCGGGACCGATTCCATCGATGGCTGCTCTCCATGGTATAATCAATTCGAATAAATGATGACTATACAACCTTATTTTACAGGTCCTTCCTATGATACGCCTGAAGACTACCCACGTTTTTTTGGGGACCGTTTATTCCTCAATACCCGCTGGTATCTTTTCGGGGCATATATAGCCGAGATCATCAGAACACGTGCTATAGCTGTGAAAGGCCTTTACGACAAAAGTGTATGGGCGGATTCTTCATACAGAGTTTTTAAATTGATAGAAGGATGCGGTGGACGCTTTCACCTGAGGGGGTTGGACAACCTGCGTTCCTGCCAAAAACCTTTGGTTATTATCAGCAACCATATGAGCACGCTTGAGACCTTTGTATTCCCCGGCATAATTGCTCCCTTTATGGAGGTTACTTTTGTAGTTAAAGAGAGCATAAACAAACACCCTTTATTCGGCCCTATCATGCGCGCCCGAACCCCCATTGTTGTAAAAAGAGACAATCCCAGGGAAGATTTTCAAACCGTAATGACAAAAGGAAAGGAATTACTGGCGGGCGGGACTTCCATAATCATTTTCCCTCAAAGCACCCGCGCTGCGGAATTCAAACCGGAAGAATTTAATACCCTCGGCATTAAACTGGCCAGGGCTGCCGGTGTGCAGGTCATGCCGGTAGCCATCAAGACGGACTTTTGGGAGAACGGTAAATATCTGAAAGAGTTAGGTGCCCTGGACCGCAGTAAACCCATCCATATGGTTTTCGGCCGGCCCTTTTCAATCCATGGGACCGGTAAAGATGAACATAAACAGGTTGTTGATTTTATAATCACCAACCTGCGTGAATGGGGAGCATCGATTAAGCTGTAAGAATCTTGCAGCCGGACTTATCCGGTATGGTTGCGGGGGTTATAAGGAGAAGTGCTTTACTGATGACAGAGTATTTGCGCTCATTCTCGGTCGTTCCTCCCTGCGAGGCTTTTGCCTCTTTATTTTCACATGCTATATTTGACTATCGGCAAAAAAAACCGCGAAAATACTCTGTCATCAGTTCCTGTTGCCGGTCTTTTTGTATTTTATGGGTTAATATATTTTCATGAGGAGGTGAAGAGTGACATCCGATAATTTTGTCTTTTCCCAAAATGACACATTGCAGAGCATTAAAAACCGGCACAGCATCAGGACATTCACTGAT
>Ga0315292_10000982_pt1 | contig 14560 bp, 11 predicted proteins | sample YL17G13_0_MG_FD_204029 | JGI IMG/M metagenome (GOLD analysis project Ga0315292, IMG submission 204029) | Sediment microbial communities from Yellowstone Lake, YNP, Wyoming, USA - YL17G13_0 | ecosystem: Environmental > Aquatic > Freshwater > Lake > Sediment | place: USA: Wyoming | collected... | reverse complement strand
AGGTGCCCAAGGAGTTCAAGGAGCCCCAAATACTGCACCAGGTGCTCAAGGATCTCCAGGAGTTCAAGGTGCCCAAGGAGTTCAAGGAGCCCCAAATACTGCACCAGGTGCTCAAGGATCTCCAGGATCTCCGGGAGTTCAGGGGGCTCAAGGAGTTCAAGGTGCTGCCGGATCAGGTACAGCAGCAGGTTTAAATACTCAAGTTCAGTTCAATTCCAGTGGAAACTTCGCAGGAGATGCTGACTTAACATTTGATGGAACGAATTTAACTTGTGGAGGCACTGTTACTGCAAACTCTGATGAAAAACTTAAAGAAAATATTTGTACAATAGAAAATGCTCTTGATAAAGTTTCTAAATTAAGAGGAGTTGAATTTGATTATAAAATAAATGGTGTTCACTCAATTGGTTTTATTGCACAAGAAGTTGAAAAAGTAATTCCAGAACTTGTTTTTGGAGATGATCCTAAATCAGTCGCATATCAAAACTTTGTTGCATTACTTGTGGAAGCAATTAAGGAACTTAGGAAGGAAGTAACCGAATTAAAACAAGAGATCAAACTAATCTCTTGACACCAGCACCAAAACCTGCTATGATACACGAGTAGTCAAAAAACAAACCGAATGCAAGACGAGTTCCTGACCCGATGTGTGGTTGACCCTCTCAAGCGAACTGTGTATCTTTATTCCAGTGATGGCAATGAGAAACAAGTATCCTGTGAAACTGTTCAAGAATTTATGAATGTGTTGGACTTCGTTCGTGCTACAGTGAGTGAAGACACACTCTCATACGCAAACCCGCTTTGAATTCCATTTTAGGGGGCAAAAAATTCCGGCAAAAATTTACACTCAATACCTTTTATGAATCCTTTTCGCATTGATATTAAATCACTTAAAGAACATGCAGTGAAAACAACACCAGAGAATGTAAAGGAATCAAATGAAGCATTGTTTAGTTGCACGATGACCTTACCAGCAGCAGCAAAACATTGTGGTATGACGCATAAGGAAATGAAAATGACTTTCCTTGAGTATTTAAAGTATCACCCCATAACTTATTTGGGATGATATTATGCCCCCTTGGCGTAATTGGTAGCCGCTACGGATTTAAAATCCGTTGACGTTAGTCGTGCCGGATCGTGCCCGGCAGGGGGTATTAAAAATAAATAAATAGTCAAAAAATCAATGAAATATAAGATCACATATTCTTATAATTGGTATAATACTGATACTGAAAGATTTATTATAAAAACTTATTATATTAATAACATTCCATTTACTTTCGATGAAATACTAAAAATTATGCAAGATGACCCAGAAATAATTGCTAAAGCAGAACAACAACTTACAATGACACCTGAAATTTTCTATCAAAAATCATTCTATTTAATTGATGAGGAGGCACATCCAATACTTTTTGAATTAGACCTTGAGAATCCTGAAGTTCTTGATGAATTAGTATAAAAATGATTATAAATCTCTGGTATAACAAAGATATGAAACAATGGAGATGGACTCTTACCGACCCAATTACTTTTGATATGGAATCAGGTCAAAGTGAAAATCTTCGTGATGCAATGAATGATGTAGCAAATACAGTAGAATATCTTATCAGTAAATCATAATTTAATATTAACCTCAAACCTCCTTATGGGGGTTTTGTTGTATGATAAATAACTTATAACGGAAACTATAAAGATAGTAAAATGGGATTAAGTCGTCTTGATAATTTTCTTAAGAGTGTACGCGGCAACATCATTTATGTAGACCCCAATAGTCTAGATTCAACAGATTCTGTTCAGAATGTGGGAAGTTCATTAGCACGTCCTTTCAAAACGATTCAACGTGCTCTTATAGAATCAGCAAGATTTTCATATCAACAAGGATTAAATAACGATAGATTTGGAAAGACTACAATTCTTTTATATCCTGGTGAGCATATAATTGATAATCGTCCTGGCTGGATTCCTGATGGTGCAAATAATTTTAGGCTTCGTAGTGGAGAAGTAAGTTCTGATTTTGATCAATTTACTCTAACTACAAGTTTTGATTTAACAAATCCAAATAATCAACTTTATAAATTTAATAGTATTCACGGTGGAACTATTATTCCTCGTGGAACATCTATTGTTGGTCTTGATTTAAGAAAAACCAAAGTAAGACCTCTATATGTACCAAAACCAGATAATGACAATATTGAGAGATCTTGTATCTTTAGGGTCACTGGTGCGTGTTATATTTGGCAATTTTCACTTTTTGATGCAGATCCAAATGGAAATTGTTATGTTGACTACACAGGCAATCAATTTGTTCCCAACTTTTCACACCATAAACTTTCTTGTTTTGAATATGCTGACGGTGTAAATGATGTAAGTATTGATGATTCTTTCCAAACATTTTCCACAAATCGTACTGATCTTGAGATATACTATGAGAAAGTTGGTATTGCATATGGACAATCATCAGGGCGCGCAATTACCCCTGATTATCCAGATTCTGGATTTGATATGCAACCAAGTATTGATGAATTCCGAATTGTAGGATCTACAGGAGTAACTATAGGAATTACAAGTATTCGTGCCGGAAATGGTATCCTTGCTACAAAAATTGTTACAGTTACCACTGAATCTGAAGTTATTGGATTAGATGTTGATACTCCATTTAGAATACAAGGTGTTCCTTCATCAGGATATAATGGTCAATTTGTTGTAAGTGATAAATTAAGTGCTACTGAACTCGAATATCAAGTACAAAATCCACCAGAAAATCCACTTCCTGCAGTTGCTGGATCTTCTTTAGTATTACAATCAGATACTGTTACTTCTGCATCACCATATATCTTTAACATATCTCTACGTTCTGTTTTTGGTATGTGTGGACTAGTTGCAGATGGGAGTAAGGCAACTGGGTTTAAATCAATGGTTGTTGCACAATTCACCGGAATTGGTCTACAAAAAGATGATAGTGCATTTGTAGTTTATGATCCAACTTCTGGAACCTATCAAGATAGCACCGTTCCTGGAAATGAAAATTTAAGTAATAATTCAAGAGCAGTATTTAAACCGGATTATCGTAACTTCCACCTTAAAGTCATTAATGACTCATACATTCAAGCTGTATCAGTCTTTGCGATTGGATATGCAGATCAATTTCTTGTTGAAAGTGGTGGAGACATGTCCATCACTAACTCCAACTCTAACTTTGGTGCAAAAGCACTTGTTGCACAGGGATTTAGAAAAAATGCATTTCCACAAGATGATCAGGGATATATTACACACATCATTCCACCAAAAGAATTTTCAAAAACCAAAAAAACAATTGAATTTAATGCAATTGATGTAGCCGCAACTGTTGGTGTTGCATCTACAGGACACTTATATCTTTATGCCCAAACTAATCCTGATGTTGCACCTGAAAATGTCTTAGAGGGTTATCGTATTGGTGCAAAAGAGAATGATACTTTAAATGTACTTATAGCATCCGGAGGAACTCCTGCTCATTATAATTCAAAAATTGTAATGCCTGGCACACAAACCAGTTCTGAAAAGATTTTTACTGTTAATAGATCTACTACTGGAATTAATAGTATTACCAACAATACATTTACTTTAACTGCTCCACATACTTTTGCAAATGGTGAAAGTATTCGTATTTTAAGTAGTACTGGGCAACTTCCAGATGGAGTAACTCCAAATAATGTTTATTATGCGATTACATCAGGAGTTGGAACAGATCAAGTTAAAATTGCACAAGCACAAAATGATGCAATTAGTGCAACACCAGTATCTATAAACTCAAAAGGTGGAAGATTAAGCATTGTAAGTCGTGTATCGGATAAAAATCCTGGAGAAATTGGACATCCAATTCAGTTTAATACTATACAAAATCAATGGTATATTAATGTTTCAACTGCATCTACTGAAAATACATTCTATTCAACAATTATAAGTCTTGGATCTACTGCTTTAGGTTCTGCGACACCAAGAACTTATATTGATCGTTTTACAGACAATAGAAATGCAATCGATACAATCTATCGTGCTCGTTATGTTCTACCAGCAAATTCTGGTTCAGTTGCTAAACCACCAAATGATGGATTTATTCTTCAGGAGTCCAATACAACAATTGGAGCAACAAATGCTGAAATCCAAACTTATTTTGGAAGTGGTTCAATCACAAATGTAAACCAACAAAGAAACTTTAAGTTTATTGCAAATGCAACTTGGAGTTCTAATGTTGCAACAATTACAACAGAACTTTCTCACAATCTTTCAATTGGTTCTGAAGTTGAAATTCTACAAGTTAAGAGCACCAATAATACTGCTGGAACAGAAAAACTTGGATTTAATGGAACTTATACTATTACTGCAATTTCTAATTCCAAGACTTTTAGTTATGCAAGAACTACCAATCCTGGTACATTCACAAGTGATACGACTACAAGAACAACAGCACTTCCATACTTTAAGAGAAAGAAGTTTAATAATACTTATATCGTTTATAGGACTGAAGAGGCACAAAAATACATTAATGGAGAGCAAGATGGAGTTTATTACTTAACTTTAACGAATGCATCAAACTCTCCAAGTATTGCACCATTCACGGAAGAAAAGTTTTCACAACCAGTTAAAGAACTTTTCCCCCAAATAAATCGAGATAATCCAAAAGCAGATCCAGAAGAAACAAAATCTTTTGCATCTTCTTCACTGATCGGAGAAGTTGTAGTTAATGATGTTCGTAATAGTTTAACCAAAGAAACTGTTAATAAGTTATTCAATGATGGTGAGATTGGTATTGGATTAACTGATATTCGTTCTGGAACATCCACTTCACATACTATTCATACAGAATTAGATCACGGATTGAATCGTATTACAAGACTTACTATTACTAGTGGTGGTTTAGGTTATGGTTCTGGAACTGCAACAAACTTCTATGGTGCAACTCTTGTAGGATTTGCTGGTTCTACTGTTGGTTCGCAAGCAAATGCAAAAGTTACTGTTAATGCTTCAGGAACTATTACTGATGTGAAGATAATGGATGGTGGTAGTGCATATGGAATCGGCAATACAATAACTGTATCTGGTATCACAACCTTTGCTCCGTTTACTCAAGCAGTCCTCACAGTTTCTCAAATTTATAATAATGTTGGTGATGTAATTCAGATTTCAGGATTAACCTCTACCACACATAAAGATTATAACAATCTTTATCGTATTTCTCAGGTTTCCGTAGGTTTTGCAAAAACTTTTTCTGCAATATCTGCTTCTGCTGTATCTGGATTCTCTACTACAGTTGGTGCAACTCTTACTTCTAATGCAACTCTTAACCTAACTGGAGAAGCACTTGTTGTTAATTCACTTGCTTATAATAATGTAGTTGGTCTTGCAACTATAACAACTAATAACCGTCATGGACTCAAAGTAGATAATAAGATTCGTATTACTGGTGCAAATTCAACACTTTATAATGGAAGTTTTGTTATTACTGAAAATGTGGGGTTAACTACATTTATTGTAAGAATTGGAATTTCTACAAATATTCCATCTACAGCAGGAAATCTCTTTGCATATCGTGAAGGTTTAAGTTCTAATGATGGTACGATTACTCGGGATAATGAGAACCTGAATGGAAGAATGATTCCAACTTATGCAGGCATTACTACAACACTTTCTGTGTTAATCCCTGATGCAATAGATGATGAAATTAATCTTACTAATATAGCAAATCTTGATATTAATATTGGTGATTATTTGATGATTGACGATGAAATTGTAAGAGTCAAAACAAATGTCCCAAGCGCTCCTACAAACCCAATTGAGGTGTTCCGTGGTGTATTAGGATCTCGTGCAGTTAATCATGTAATCAATAGTGTTGTAAGAAGGATTCGTGTTGAACCGGTAGAACTTAGAAGGCACTCTATTAATAGAGCATCAGGACACACCTTTGAATATGTTGGATTTGGTCCAGGTAACTACTCAACTGCACTACCAGATAAGCATGATCGTTCTATTTCTACACAAGAAGAAATACTTGCACAATCAACCAGAAAAGATGGAGGTATTAACTTCTATACTGGCATGAATGATAAAGGTATTGCATATGTGGGCAATACAAAGTTAAGTAGCACTACTGGACAAGAAGAAATTTTTGAAACTCCCATACAAACGATAACTGGTGAGGACATTGGAAATCTTCCAGGATTGAATGTAATTAGCCCAGTTGAGGGCAATTTCAGTCGTTCAATTCGTGTAGAAGGAGGTTTTGATAGTAAGGCAATCTCCGAGTTTAATGGTCCAGTAATCTTCTCTGAAAAAGTTACTTCCAACTCTTCTGCTGGACTTGAAGCAATTTCACTTTTCTTACAAGGTGATGCAACAGTTTCAAGAAAGTATACTGTAGGCACCACTGAACCAACACTTGCTGGAAACACTGGTGACATTGTATATCTTGATAATCCTGAAGAAGGTGGTTATATTGGTTGGGTTTATACAACAGATAATGATTGGTATCGTTTTGGAAATATTAGCATCTCTTTAACTTCAAATGTTTATACCTTCGATCAAGTAGGTATTGCTACCACTTCTCCAGGAAACTCTAAGCTTCTGGTTGGTTCTGGAACAACTCAAGTTTCTATTGATGGAAATGGTAGAGTTGGTATTGGAACTACTGCAAATGGATATAAACTACATGTTATTGGTAGCACAAATATTGTAGGAACTGTCACTGCAACTTCTTTTGTTGGAAATGGTGCTGCATTAACTAATTTAAATGTTGCGGCAACTGGATGGACTAATATTTCTGGAGGCATTTATAATACTGCACTTAATAATGTTGGTATTGGCACTTCTGTTCCAGGATTTAATCTTGAGGTTGGATCTCCCGGTACTGGTGGAACATCACTTTGGGTGAATAATGGAGCAAGATTTGACTACTTAAATGCTAGTAATGTAAATATTACCGGTATTATCACTGCAAGTTCTTATAGATTTAACGGGGGTACGGGGTCAATTAATGCTGGTATTGTTACTACTGGAACTATAGTAGTTGGTACTGCTGGAACTGCCATTACAACTACATCATCTCAACTGGTTGGTGTTGGAACTGCAGCTCCAAGAGAAAAACTTGATGTTGAGGGCACATTAAGAACTAAAATTGTTAGAGAAGCAGTTCATACACTTTCAATTTCAGCAAATGTTGTTACTGTAGACCTTTCTATAGCACAAAACTTCTTATTATCTGCAACTGCAAATGTAAACTCCTTCACAATTATTAATCCTCCAAGTGAAGTAAGTTCTTTTACAATTAAAATTGATCAAGATGCTACTGGTGGAAGAATTATAGATATTGATGACTTTAAAACTTCTGGTGGATTTGTAATTCCTGTTTATTGGCCTGGTGGGGGTATCATTCCAGTCATAACATCAACTCCAAGTAGAAGTGATATTTACACCTTTAAAACTTTTGATGGTGGATCTAACTGGTATGGAGTTGTTGTTGGACAAAACTTTCTAAACTAAAATGAGTGAACAACAAACCACTTTAGATCTTAACGGTCCTGTTTTATCTTTTACAACACAACCAGTAGGAGTTTCTTCTACTGGTGTTGGTGTCGGATCTACTGGTGGAGGAACTGCAACCTTTATTGGCATTGCAACAGCAACATTTACAACAGTAGATGGAACTCCTACAAATCCTGCAACTAATACTGGAAGTATAGTATATCAGTGGTATGAAGAAGGAATTGGAGCATTAAGTAATAACACTTATGTAACGGGAACTGCAACAACAACACTTACATTATCAAATCTTATTACACCTACAGATAATCAAAGAAAATTTTATCTTGAGGCAGATTATGCTGCTACTGCATATGGACTAACTGGTGTTGCAGTTACTGTTGGAAGTGCTCGTTCTACCGGAAATGCAATCAATGAACCACTCAATTCTAACACGGCAACTGTTACCGTTTTCCCTCTGATTACAATCACATCTCAACCCGGAGTTGCAACTGTAACTGAAGGTTTCCCAGTAAATTTTTCTGTTGATGCAGTATTATCAGACTCAACATTTGGTTTATTATCTTATCAATGGCAACTTAATCAACAAAATCTTTCGGATAATGCTTTAGTTCAAGGTTCATCGGGAAAAGTACTTACGATTACACCTTCAACTGCTGGCATTTCTACTGTTCGTGTGACTGTAAGTAATCCAAATGCACCATCAGTAATATCAAATGATGTAAATTTAAATACATTATCTATATCAACAAGAAAACTTGTTAATTTTGAGTATATTTTATTGTCATCAACTAATTCACAATTATTACAAACAAATCTTTTTGATGGTGAGTATATAATTTCTCAACAATCAAATCAAGGATTAATTTCATTTTACTGTACAGAAACTGACACTAATGTTGAAATGGATTTATACGGGGGTAAAGGATCTAATAGTGGAACATATCTTGGTGGAGAGGGTGGGTTTTCAAGAATAAGATTTACAATGATAAAAAATACTGAATATGTAATAGTTGGACTTAACTCCACAATAAATACACCATTTATTTACAGAAAAGGAACTCTTATTGCTACTGTTGGTGCAGGTGGAAATGCAGGAACATCTAGTAAAGGTGGTTTTGGTGGTGGAATTGGAGTAGGTAGATACAATAGTAATGGTCAACTAGATGCGGCCGCCATTGTGGTAGGAGAATTGTCTGCAAATGGAATTGTCGGTTCTGCAACAAGTTTAACGTCAATATCGCCTGATACTCAAGCAGCTGCTCCCAATGGAGGAAGATCTCTTCCCTGTACAAGAGGTGTTTATTGGAGACAGCAGGGAGTAAGTCCTTGTAGTGATGTGGGAACTACTCAATTTAGATTAAAGGAAGGAGCAATTGTAACAAATACTGCTTCTATTGCAAGAGGATTTAAAGCAGGTTATGGAATTAATGAAACTTCTGGCCAAGGGTCTACAGGTGGTGGTAATGGAGGATCTGGTGCCACTGGTGGTCAGGGAGGCACTAATGGTTCTGGTGGTGGGGGAGGAAGCGGATACACCGATGGGTCTGTTACAGTTGTAAGCACTCAATTAGGGGGAAGCACTGAAGATGCAAAAGTTATATTACGACTTGCAGTTTAGATAAATAATAAAACAATAAAGGGTGGAGAGTGAAACCCAATGTCTATCAATAAGAATTTTGTCGTAAAGAATGGTTTCGAAGCATCTACAAATCTCATTGTTGCTGATGCAGTTACAAGAAGAGTTGGAGTAGGAACTACAGTAGCAATACATACTCTTCATGTTAATGGTGGCATTGGAGCAACAACCATTGTTGTTTCTGGTATTGGTACTTTTACAAATGGACTGAATGTGGGTTCAAATGGTTCTGTTCTCACAGCTCTTGGAATTGGTGGTTCTGTTGGTATTGGATCAACACTTCCTTCATATCTTTTAGATGTACGATCTCCAGTTTCCATTGGACAGACGGCACTATATGTTTATGGTGATGCGGAATTTACTGGTATAATAAATGCTAATGCAGTTGATTTTGCAAATTTAATAGTTAGTGGAATAGCAACTTTTAATAACGTAACCCTTCAAGGTTATGTAAGTGCTGGTAATACTATAGGAATTAACAATCAAGTTCTAGTATCTACAGGAGCTGGAGTTACTTGGAAAGATACTGGTTCTCTTAGGACTACTACAACTTTTACTGCCACCGCAGCACAAACTACTTTTAATGTAACATATAATCTTACTACATCATTGGATGTCTTTGTTAATGGAGTAAAATTAACAAACACTGAATTTACTGCAACAAGTGGCACCAATGTAATTTTAGATAATGGTTGTTTTAACGGTGATGTGGTTGAAATTATTACTTATGACATTGATTTTCCACTAAACTTTACTGGTGTTACTATTAAAGAAGAAGGTAGTCTTGTAGCTAACAATGTTAATACACTTAATTTTGTTGGATTAGCTATCACTGCAATAGCAACCTCAGGATCTGCTTCCACTATATCTATTGACGCACAACCTCCATTAAACTCTGGTTCACAAGTTACAGTGGGTATTATCACTGCAACATCTGCGAGAGTGGGTTCTGGTACTACTATTAATTCTACTGGTATTAATGTTACTGGTATTGTAACTGCAACTGGAGGTTTTGTAAGCACAGCAAATACCACTCCAATTCAAATTCAGTTGGTAGGAAATCTACTTACCTTTAATGCTGTGGGAATTGGTAGCACTACCTTCACCTTATTCTAAATAATAATATAAGGAAAAATCAATGTCTATAACAAGAAACAGAGAACTATCACAATTTGGATCTTTTATTCATATTGATGATACTACTCAAAACATTGGTATTACAAGTTTAACAACTCCTTTTGTTGGTATAGGCACGACTAATCCAGGCTTTAAATTAGATGTTAATGGTGATATAAACCTTACTGGAACATTTAGGCAAAATGGAAATGCATTTGAGGGGTCAAGATTTACCGTTGGTACTGGAAGTTCCATTTACAGGTTGCAAGGAAATGTTGGAATAGGAACATCAGTCATTCCTCAAAAACTGACTGTACTTGGTAATGTTTCTGCAGGACAGTTTATTTCTACAGTCACCTCAGGAACTGCGCCATTAGTTGTTCTTTCTGATACTCAAGTTACAAACCTAAATGCCTCATTCTTAAGAGGTAAACTTCCTCCAACTGGTGATATTGTAGGAACAACAGATACTCAAACTCTTACAAACAAAACACTTACTTCTCCTACTATTAATACAGCAATTATTGGTTCTGCTGGCATAACTTTTAATGGAACATCAGGAACTACAACACTTAAGGCATCTGCATCTGCTTCTGGAACACTCACTCTTCCTGCTGCAACTGATACTTTAGTTGGAAGAGCTACATCAGATACTCTTACTAACAAAAGTATTGCAGCAGGTTCTAATACCATCACAGGACTGACAAATACAAATCTATCCGGTTCTGCTGGTATTAGTAATGCAAATCTTGCGAACTCTACAATTTCTGGAGTTTCACTTGGATCTAATCTAAATGTATTAACCTTTACTGATTATTTAATTTCTGGTGGAACTTATACTGGTGCTACTGCAAGGACGGTTTCTGTTGCAGGAACATCAATTAATACGGGAAATACATTAGTTGCAAGAGATCCAAGTGGTGATTTTACTGCAGGATCAATCACTGCAACTCAATATACTTCAACATCAGATATTAGTCTCAAAAAAAATGTATCTACAATTGAAAATGCACTAGAAAAAGTATTATCTCTTCGTGGTGTTGAGTATGATCGTGTAGAAAGTGGAGAACATCAGATTGGTGTGATTGCTCAGGAAGTTGAAAAGATTATTCCTGAAGTTGTTTATGGAAATGAAATTAAATCAGTTGCTTATGCAAATATAGTTGCATTACTCATAGAAGCAATCAAAGAACAACAAAAAGAAATTGAATACTTAAAGAAAAATCTAACTAAATAGTCATAAATAAATGAAAGAGAGATTATATCAATGGCAGTATTAGGCTCTACTAATTTAACTGGGTGTAATAGTATCCCAGATTTTATTGCTGGTGGTTCTTTAGTAACTTTTCAACAAACATCAGCACCCACAAGTTGGACTAAACAAACCACTCATGATAATAAGGCACTCAGAGTTGTGAGTGGAACTGCAACACCAGGTGGTTCTACTGCTTTTACATCAGTATTTGCATCAAGAACCCCTGCTGGGTCTGTGTCTGTGTCTGTGTCTGGTGGTACTGTTAACGACACTACTCTTACCACATTACAAATTCCATCTCACTCGCACCCGCAGGGCTGCGTCAATAGCACCGATGCGGCATCATCTAATCCCGCGAGCAGTATTACCAACGGAGTACAATCCAGTACTGGCAGCGCTGGTGGCGACGGTGCTCACTCCCACCCATTCTCTGTTGGATCTGCAAGTGGGTCATTTACGGGCACTGCACTAGACTTTGCAGTTGCCTATGTTGATATAATCATTTGTTCTAAAAACTAAACTTGACAAATATTTTTTATTATGTTAAAATTAACGACAACTACAATAAAAAAGAGGTAACATGAGACTTATAATTATTCCGTCAGAAAACAAAATTTCAATAGATGGAGAACCCATAAAAGAATGTGATCTGTCTTGGATTCCTGAATTTACTGGCGATTATTCGGGTGTACCCCAAAAAGTTCATGTAGTACAATGGTATGATGATCACGGAGAAATTGAACTAGTAACTAATGACAGTAATATAAAAATAACAGAATTAGGGGTTTTCGAGCGAGCAATAACTGTATATGCAGAAAGGAAAACAATACTGGAAGCGGAACGACAAGCAGCAGAACTGCGAAGAAACGAATTAGAACAAGAACTCTTATATGGAATAGAAGAAATTGATATAGATCAACTTCTTGCAGAACTTGAGTCTGAGTCCAATAATGAGAATGTAGGTACTGCAAATACATAGTATATAATAATTAATAATGGATAAATTAAAAAATATTCCTCATATTCGTTATTTAAATTTAGATGAACGAGTAGATAGAAGAGAATATTTAGAAAATGAATTTAAAAAATATGGTATATCTAATTATATAAGAATATCTGCAAATAGATATGGCCCACATAATTATAAGGATTGGGAGCACCAATTAATATTTGAAAAAAGAAATAATAAAATAAGTTATATTTCAATTTTAGTTAATCAATTGCAAAGTATTATAGATTGGTATAACGAAAATGTATCTGAAACTTGCTTGATTTTAGAAGACGATTTAAATTTTGCTACTACTAAATACTGGTCTTTTGATTGGGATTATCTTGTAAGTAGATTGCCTTGCAATTGGGATTGTGTTCAATTACATATAATTGGAGAAAGATACATTCCCATGGGAGCAACAAATAGAACTAGAAATAATCATGGGGCAACATGTTATCTAATCAATAGAAGATATGCTAAAAAACTTATTGATATGCATTATGTAAACGGCAAATTTAAATTCTATAATAACTATGGGTATACAGAACATTGGCCTATCTATCATTACCAATCTCCAGATTTTGTTCCTTATGAAATAGGAATTACATATTCATTTCCTATTTTTATTACTAATTCTACTTTCGGCAGTGATTGTTATGATGGAAAAATTAACATGATGGCTAGAAAATCAGACTCTTTAGTAATAAAATGGTGGAAAGATGCCTCACAAAAATATTCCCTAGATGATCTTTTTAATATTGATTCTCCAAAAAGAAAAGAATTAATAGTTCCAATTTCATATAATAATATTGAAACTAGAGCATCTTTTGGTCACACTCATAGTGTAAATTAGTATAAGTAACATGACATTACACCCAAAGTTAGTTGGAATACCACACATATATTATATAAATTTGGATAATGAATTGAAAAGAAGAGAATATATGGAATCACAGTTTAAAAATTTAGGTATCAAAAATTACACTAGAGTAAATGCATCTAAATTTTCAAGAAATGATTTTGATTCTTGGAGAAACGTAATTCATTTTGACGATATTTTTACAAAACGTAGGATACGATCTATATCCGTGTCCCTCTCTCATATTGAGACATTGAAAGAATGGGTTGAAAATACGGAAGAAGAGCATGTAATTTTGATGGAAGATGATACTGATTTGAGTTTAGTAGAATATTGGCATTTTGATTGGGAATATTTGATGAATAATATTCCATATGACTGGGACGCTATTCAACTCATGTATAACTCTTCTGTAAAAATATATTGTTTTTTACATCCTAAAAAAGAAATAACTTGGAACGGACCTATTCTTATTAATAGAACTTATGCAAAAAAATTAATTTCTTTGTTTTATTCTAAAAAAAAATATAATTTTATAAAAAAAACAAATAGAATGGATTTGCATACTATTCATAATAATAGATTTGTTATAGTTGATGTTGATGATTTTTTGGGGTTTTGTGGCAAAGTGTATCAATTACCTTTATTCACTCAAAACCCTGAACTTGATGATCCACCTAAACCTCATCACATAAAATCAAAAAGAGCTCATTTATTTTGGTGGATTAAAATGAGAGATAAATTTACTTTAGATGATTTTTTTACTTATGGTAAGGATTATGATGATAAAATGATAATTGGACTTGGACTAAACAAATAATAAAAAATGGAAAAGTTTAAAGAAATTGCTCCTATTTACTATGTTACAAAATTTGACAGTTATGAATTACAAGAGTATACTGAAATTAACTTAGAAAAAAATAAAATTTTTAATTTTAATAAAGTAACATATGATGATAATTTTTCAGAAAATAATGAATTAAATTTTTCTATTTCTATCATTAAAACTTTAAGAACATGGTTAGAAAAAAGTAATGAAAAGTATGTTATAATATCCATGGATGACATTGATTATGAGTACATTGATTATTTTCATTTTGATTGGAATTTCTTAATGAACAATCTTCCATATGATATGGATTCTCTTCAACTAGGATTTGAGAATAAATTGGAAACATTATC
>Ga0315292_10000981_pt1 | contig 14568 bp, 7 predicted proteins | sample YL17G13_0_MG_FD_204029 | JGI IMG/M metagenome (GOLD analysis project Ga0315292, IMG submission 204029) | Sediment microbial communities from Yellowstone Lake, YNP, Wyoming, USA - YL17G13_0 | ecosystem: Environmental > Aquatic > Freshwater > Lake > Sediment | place: USA: Wyoming | collected... | reverse complement strand
CGCGGTCAATTATGTTGCACTGCATGTGCTGGTTCCCGGCAAATGGACCGTTTCCCACGGGCACCAGGTGGCAGACGAGATCGAAACCCGGGTAAAAAAGTCTGTCCCCAACACCTCGATCGTCACCCACATCGAACCGGTGGAAGACCCGAAGTCGATGCAGGATACCGTCCTGTAGATCTATCGGGGATCACCCGGAGTGATGGGAATCTTTTTTTCACCCGCAAAGCCATTCTTGGTTGAAAAAAACCCAATTCTTACAATGAATAAAACCCCCCGCATCCTATTCACAACCATTATTTTAGTATTGGCGCTTTTTCCACTTTTCGCTAATTCAGCCCAGGCCCAGGATGCCACCCCGATCGTCTCCCCGACCGGAACCCCGGTCACCGCTCAGGGGATCATTGATGCCTTCAATGTCCTGCGCCGCAGCCACAACATGCGCGGTCTCATCGTGGATCCCATCCTGGCAGGCTTAGCCCAGCAGACCGCGGATATCATGGCGATCAACAGCATGTCCAGCCACATCGGTGGGGTACGCGAGAGGGCTATCGCCGCCGGCTATGGCGCGGGGGATATCCCCTGGCTGACTGAGAATTTTGCCATCGGACCCATGAGCCTGGAAGAATTGATGATGTCCTGGTCGGATGCCGATCATATGCGCGGCGCCAACAACCTGTGGTACGCACATGTAGGGGTGGGGATTGCCGAAAATAACGGGGATGTTTATTATGTCATGATTGCCGGATACACTTCGAACCGGATTTACAAACCCGGTGCCACCGCCCTGCCGGGGGTCACCCTTACCCCTCCCATATCACAGGTAATGTATCCTGTGGTCAAAGCCCCCCCGGGGCAGGATGGGAGGATCATCCATACGGTAAAACACGGGCAAACCCTGTGGGCGATCGCAATCGCGTATGGTACTCATATTCTGGATATTCAGCGTGCCAACGGCATGACTGCAGACAACGTATCCTTATCTGAAGGTCGGAAATTGATCATTCCAATCGAGGGAGGTGTTACAGCTGCCACAGAAGACACTGTGGCTGCGCCTTCAGCCACTCCGGGTCAGATATCGACCCCATCACTCACCCCAATACCAGCAGTGTCCACCCCCTCCGCTCCCACGCCGGAAAAGAAAGCAGGGATGTCGGGGGAGTTCGTCATCGTGCTCGCCGCAGTTTTCCTGGCGGTCGGGTTGATCGGGTTTGGCCTGTTCGTAGGCCGCCAGGGTGATGACTAGCTTATTCCCCGGATTTCAAATCCTCCATATACTTATTCCCGAATTCCTCCAAAACCAGAACCATCCTGGGATCCAGGATCGCTTTTACCTTATCGGCAATCTGATCCGGCACGCCCCCATAAAAAGCCTCTGCGATTGGTCCGGCAATGGCCGCCATCGTATCCGCATCCCCGCCCAGCCAGATGGCATTCCGCACAGCGCTCTCAAAATCTGTTGATTCCAGGAACGCGATGATGGATTCCGGAACAGAGCCCTGGCATGTTTCACTCCACTTGTAACCAGGTCGGATCTCCGCCAGGCTGCGCTGCAGATCATACCCGAAGCGCTTTTCGATCTCTTCCCGGATGGCGTCCTTTAAATTCCCCTTGCGCGCCAGCAGGATGGCCAGCGCCACCGACTGCGCTCCTTTGATCCCCTCGGGGTGGTTATGAGTCACTTCCGCGCTGCGCTTCGCTGCGTCCAACACCGTTTCAATATCCTCCCCTAACCAACCCGCCGCGCTGGCACGCATGGCGGAACCGTTGCCAAAGCTGTTGTAGGGGTTCTGCTCATTAGCATTCAGCCACGCTGAGAACATACCGCCGTAGCCACGGTGAGGATAATCCCGGCCATATTGCAGTATAGTCTGGGTCATGTCCTTTTTATTCAAGAGCGCATCCGCTACGGCCACGGTCATCACTGTATCATCGGTGAATTTGGATCCCGGGGTAAAGAGCTCAAAATCATAAGAATCCACTGCGTCCCATTCGCGGATCGAGCCGATGATATCCCCCGCGACAGCCCCCAAAAGACCGCCTTTGGAATTTTTTTCTTGGGTCATTTTTTTCTCCTGATAATTGATGATTTACCATACTTTAGAGTACGGCGATCAACATAAGATAACAAGTAAACCTGCGTTCGCGTGTTCACGGGTTCCCCTTGAAGAATAGCGCACGGAGTCAAGGCGGTTGATTGCTAGTCCTTCAGGAATCGACCCGTGAAAAGCAGATCAATAACGCACCTTGCGAAAGAAAATCTGTTTCGCGACTTCGTTGACAACTACATATAAAAGGGTGATCGCCACCAACAGGGTCATCATCAACGCCGGAAGTGGGACAAAACTGAAGATTTGGCTCACCCAGGGCAGATAAGGCAGAACAAGTGCGGAGATTCCTACCAGGAGGGTACTGATCCACAACCAGCGTCCAGGCCTGCTTTTGAACAATGGCCGGCGGGTACGGACGACCAGCATGATGAACAACTCTGTAAACAAGGATTCTATAAACCAGCCAGTGCGGAATTGATCCTCGCTGGCTTTCAGCACCAGCAGCAGCGTGCCAAAGGTGATGAAATCGAAGGCGGAGCTGATCAGACCGAAAACGATCATGAAATTGCGGATGTAATTTACATCCCAACGACGCGGCTTGTCCACCATTTCTGGATCCACATTATCGGTCGCAATGGTCATAGCCGGGAAATCCGACATGAAGTTGTTTAGCAATATTTGCTTGGGAAGCATAGGCAGGAAGGGCAGGAAGAGAGAGACGCCCGCCATGCTGAACATATTGCCAAAATTTGCGCTTGTGGTCGTAAACACATACTTTAAGGTGTTGGCAAAAGTCTGTCGGCCCTGTTCGATCCCGAGTCGTAAAACATCCAGATCCTGCTCCAGCAGGACGAAATCCGCAGCCTCTTTGGCTACATCGACCGCGTTATCAACCGTAATACCCACATCGGCAGTGTGCAATGCCGGGGCATCGTTGATCCCATCCCCCATATAACCCACCACGTGCCCGGTTTTTCGCAAGGCAGAAATAATGCGTTCCTTTTGGTTCGGATCCACCTCTGAAAACAGGTTCACTTTATTAACTTGCCGCCACAAGGCCTCGTCACTCATCTGGTTCAATTCCGCACCGGTCAATACGCCTGTAAACTTCAAACCGGTTGCCTGGGCAATATGGAGTGCCACCCGGTGATTGTCGCCAGTGATGATCTTGAGAGTTACTCCCAGGTTATTCAGATCCGTAATGGTCTTATTCACATCCGGCTTGGGGGGGTCAAAAAATAACAAAACACCAATAAAGGTCATATCGCATTCTTCTGCAGCCTGGTATTCCTGCCGGGGAGCCACCTCTTTGGTCGCCACTCCCAACACTCGGAAACCCTGTTCGCTCCAGGTGGCGAATTTCACCTGCAGATCTTTTTGGTGTTTTTTATCCAGTACGATTGTTTTACCATCCTCCTGGATATGGGTGCTGGCTTCCAGAACCTTATCGAGGGCACCCTTAGTGATCAGGGTATAGGTCGGTTTCTTATGGGTTGTATCCTGGACCGCAATGCTTAACCGTTTGCGTATAAAATCGTAAGGGATTTCTTCTTTTTTTACGAAAGACCCGACCTTGGGCTGTTTTTGTTGCAATATTGCCTGATCCAAAGGATTAGCCAAACCGGTTTGGAAATGTGAGTTGAGATAAGCATATTCAAGCACCTGGTCGGATGGTTCCCCGTAGGGGTCGAGGGCTCCATCCAAGCTGACCACACCCAGGGTCAACGTGCCGGTTTTATCCGTGCACAGCACGTCCATGCTGCCGAAATTTTCAATGGCATTCAACTGCCGGACGATGACACCCTTTTTCGCCATGCTCTGTGCCCCTTTGGAAAGGGTGATGCTGATAATGGCTGGTAATAGTTCGGGGGTTACTCCTACGGCCAAAGCAACCGCAAAGAGCAGCGAATCGATTACCGGTTTGTGCTGGAAGACGTTGATTGCAAATGCCACCAGCACCAGGATCAACATCAATTTGGTCAGCATTCCACCAAATTGCCGGATGCCGCGCTCGAAATCTGTTTCCGGGGGACGCAGGTTGAGCTTCTCGGCTATCTGGCCAAAGGCGGTGTCTTTCCCGGTTTCGCATATCAGAGCCCGGGCGCTGCCGCTTGAGACATTGGTGCCCATAAATACGCAATTTAAACGATCCGCCAGACTGGCAGTTTCAGCAACTTCGCCAACCTGCTTTTCCACCGGGAAAGTCTCACCGGTCAGGATGGCCTGGTTCAAAAAGAAATCATCGGCCTTGATCAGTACCCCGTCAGCCGGGATGATGCTCCCTGCTGAAAGCAGCACGATGTCTCCCGGCACAACCTCTTCAGCCGGGATTGTTTGGGATTTCGCGTCCCTCAACAGGTTGACTTTTAGGGATACGCGGCTGCGCAGCTTCTCAACAGCGTTGCCCGCTCTGAATTCCTGGTAGAAGCCAAGGAATGCGCTAGCGATAATAATCAAAAGGATAATGCTGGCATCGATCCATTCTCCTGTAACGAAAGAGATAATTGCCGCAAAAACCAGGATGAGCACCAGCGGGCTTTTAAACTGACCCAGGAGGAGAATAAAGGGACCCGCCTTTTTACGCGTTGTTAGTTCGTTGGATCCAAACTTCATCAAACGCTTTTGAGCCTCGACGCTGCTCAAGCCTTTCGGTGAGCTCTGCAGGGTGTCGAACAGCTTTTTGGGAGGATGCGCCCAATAAGATACAACTGGGGTAATTTCTTCGGTCATTAGGAAACCCTCAAACAAGATTTGTAAAATGAATTGATCGTATTATTGTAATCTCTTGCTCTAACAGTTACCGTGATTATTATTTTTTATAAAAATCTTTTTACAAGCTCAACCTCCTGGAGATAACCAAAAACATATTCATCGGATATATAACAAAAAGATTTAAGCCATAAATTGCAGTATGTCATGCTTATATAAATCTGCAGTCAGGAAAAAAACGATTTAAATCCTGGCTAATTTAATATTCTAATGTGGGAAAGACGTCAATCCGCTACTTTATCCGAAAATCAATTAATATTCATGGCTTTTCAACCCATGAATAAATTATTGAAAGTGACTGTGAATTATAAGATATAGAAAAAACGTGGTCGGGCGAAGCAACGAAGAATAATTCTAAAAACCTTCCATCCGACTCAGATCAGCCACTCCAACATTCAGGGCAGCTATGCGCTGAACTAAACCCAGTCGATTCTCGCGTAGGCGTGCATCCTCAGCCATTACCATCACCTTTTCAAAAAAGGCATTAATGATTGGGATCTGTGGTTCGAAAATCATAAAGAAATCATCGATGGAGCCACTTTTTCGGGAGGAGCCTTCCATGGCCAGCAAAGCCTTGTAGAGGTCCTTTTCCGCGGGTTCAGAGAAGACAACCGGATCGACCTGGTAGATGGCTGTCTGGTCACGAGTGATGCGCACACAGCGCGAGTAAGCGGGCAGAATCTGCTGCCAATCCGGGCGGCTCACCCAGTCAGTCAATTCTTTGACGGCGTGGGTAGCCTTGGCCGGGTTGCTGCCCTGTTCAGCCAGCACCGCTGCGACCACATCGTAACGATACCCCTTTTCGAGAAGGATATTCTGAAGCCGCCCTGTGATGAAATCCCGGCAGGCGATCAAACTTTCATCTCCGGCAAGCATTGCGAGCCCCGCCGCAGCCATGAAGAGCCCGCGGTTAATGTCAAAATCGATGTCCCAATCGATCAAGCTCTGTACCAGCCCGATAGCTGCCCGGCGTTGGGCATAGGGGTCCTTCGTCCCGCTGGGAGCCAGCCCTACCCCGAAGAGCCCGGCCAGACTGTCGAAGCGGTCCGCCAATCCAACCGCCAGGGCAGCTTTGGTGGAGGGTGACTTATCCCCGGAGAAACGCGGGTAATAATGTTCCCGGATCGCATTCGCAACCTTTTCATCCTCCCTGGAGTGCAATGCATAGTAATAGCCCATAATCCCCTGAAGGGAGGTCATCTCCACCACCATCTTGCTAACCAGGTCGGCTTTACACAGCATAGCTGCCCGCAAGGCAATTTCTTTTTCATCCGCGCTCATACCAAGCGGCTCGGCCAATTCATTGACCAGCCTTTCAATGCGCCTGCTTTTATCCAGCATTGATCCCAGCTTCACCTGGAAAGTGAGAGTGGCCAGGCGGGGAAGGAGATCTTCCAACTTGTGCTGTTCATCCTGCTTGATAAAAAATCCGGCATCCGTGAAGCGTGCAGTGATCACCTGTTCGTTGCCGTCTGCGACGGTATCAAGGTGCTCACCATCCCCGTTACGTACTCCTACGAAATTCGGCAGCAGGTTGCCATCCGCTTTTCGGATGGTGAAATAGCGCTGGTGTTTTTCCATGACCGATACGAGGACATCATCGGGAAGGCTCAGGAAATCGGGGTTGAATTTGCCCAGGAATGCCCGCGGGGCTTCAACAAGATTGGTAACCTCGTCCAGGATCGCTTTAGAAAGCTGCGCTTCACCACCAGCTTTGACCATCACCGCTTTGACTTGCTTCTCGATCACGTCGCGGCGTTCTATTTCATCGAGAATAATCCCCTGGGATTCCAATTCTTTGGAAAAACTTGCGGAATTCTTCACCCGCAATTCCGTAGGAGTTTTAACCCTCAATCCCCGCGTAGTATCACCCGCAGTCAGACTAGCGAATTCGAAGGGGATGACTTCCTCTCCGAAAATTGCTAGCAGCCAGCGGATCGGTCGCGAAAACAGGGTATCAGCGCAGTTCCAGCGGATCGCTTTTTCAAACTTGATCCCGCCAAGGAGATTAGGGAGATTCTTGAGTAGGACGTCCGCAGTTTTGCTGCCGGGTTCATGGATCTCAGCCACCACATATTTTCCGTCGTCCATTTCCCGTACGTTCAATTTCTCTGCAGAGATTCCCTTCCCCCGGGCGAATCCTTCCGCAGCAGGGGTGGGTTTTCCTTCATGGTCATAAGCTCTGGAGGCAGGTGGACCTTTTACGGTCACGGTGCGGTCGGGCTGGCTTCCAGCCAGTTCCTTCACAATAACAACTAACCTTCGCGGTGTCCCCAAGATGCGGATCTCGCCATGCTCTAGGCGAAGGTCGTCCAGCATTACCGGAACGCGCTCGCGTAATTGAACAAGAGCAGTATCCAGATCTGCCACCGGCAGTTCCTCGGTACCGATTTCAAGCAGGAAATCTGCCGCCTTGACCTCCTGTTTGATCACGCTATTAGATTTTGACTGTAGTTTTGGGTCGCTGACACTTTCCTGCTTCAGCCATGGAAAACCCAACGCCTCGCGTTCTGTAATATAGGCTTCGGAAACTCTGCGGGAAAGTTCGCGCATCTTCCCGAACATGGCCTGCCGTTCGGTAACGCCGATTGCGCCACGTGTGTCCAATATATTGAATGTCTGCGAACATTTCAACACCTGGTCATAGGCAGGCAGGATCAAACCTTTTTCGAGTGCGGATTCAGCCTCTTCAAGATATAGCGAGTAGAGTTTTTGATTGCGCTCAATATCAGCGATCTCAAAGTAATATTTGCTGTGCTGTTGTTCGCCCTGCAAGTTTACATCGCCGTATGTGCGATCTTCCGTCCAGCGAATATCACGGAAATTGCGTACACGCTGCAGCGGCATGGCAATTCGTTCTAGTCCATAAGTAATCTCCACAGAGGGCGGATCAAGCACCTGTCCGCCGGACTGTTGAAAATAGGTAAACTGGGTAATCTCCTGCCCGTCCAGCCAGACTTCCCAGCCCAACCCCCAGGCACCCAAGGCGGGAGATTGCCAGTTATCCTCCACAAAGCGGATATCGTGTTTGCGCGGGTCTATTCCGACCGCCTCTAGGGATTCTAGGTAGATCTCCTGAGGGTTTCCCGGGTCGGGTTTCAGGATTACCTGGTACTGGTAATGCTGTTGCAGCCGGTTGGGGTTCTCACCATAGCGGGCGTCATCCGGTCGGATGGATGGTTCCACATAGGCAACATTCCAGGGTTCCGGTCCGAGCACGCGCAGGAAGGTGGCCGGGTTGTAAGTACCAGCGCCAACTTGAGAATAATACGGCTGCCAGATCAGGCAACCGCGACTCGCCCAAAATTGCTGAAGATTGATGATGATATCCTGGAAATTCGTCGACTCAGGCATGGAAACTCCGATCGGGAATGACTTGATGCAAAATTATACCATCCGGAGGAATGGCATCATTTTTATAAAATTATTCCTTTGGATGCTTGATAGAATTACCGAACGCTAAATTTCACGGGCTCGGATTCCCCCATGTTCCCGGCCAGGTCGAACGCTCTCACCAACAGGTTGTGATCGCCTGGGATCGCAATCCAGGGATAGACAAAAGGCTCCTGGTAGCGCACCCCGACACGTTCATTATCCAGCCACCATTCCACCCGGCTAATCCCAATGGAATCGCTCACCTCTGCCCGAAGGGTGACTGCATCACTCCCGTTACTTTCAATAACCATTTCCTCCTGAGGATATGGGACCTTTACAGCGGGCGGTGTATTATCCACCGCGACCTGAATTACCGAGGTATCGAATTGTTGATCTTTATCGATCACGATCAACCGGATCGCATACAAACCATCCCTGCTGGTCGTATCCCAAAATCCAAGGAGTCCGTTTTCCACCGGGGTGCTTCCCCCGCTAATCTGGATCCACTTTTCGGGATTAAGACCCTGTCCCACTTCGAGACGGTAGTCGTTGAAATCATCTATCTTCGCAGTACCCAATACCTGGGTTTTCCCGCGGATATACGCAAAGATTTCTGGGCTGGTGATTTTTACCCCGGGATTGTTCGGCAGTGCCTGGATGGTGTCATAGTCCGTAGGGGCAGTGGGAAATCCTGCCTTCTCAGCCCATTCACGAAATTGTGTGGGAACAACCATGTACATTTTCTCTACAATTAATTCCGGAGGGGTGAAAACAGTTGCGAGCCTGCCAGTCTCCCTGTTTACTGATATGCGTTTAAAAAGTGGGTCGGTCGAAGTCGGTTCATTTCCGGTAAGGAAAACCTCTTTCAAGATGTTGGGGCAATTTTTGGTAGGTAATTCTCCGGAAGGGTCGCATACATCCACCTCGGTCACACCTGAAGGGATTTTCCAATCCTCGGCAGGAAGGTTTCGAGTTGCGTATTGAAGCAGTGCATGTGAAATCCCCGTTGCCATCCTCAAATCCAGCGGTGCATTACCTGTTGCCTCCCCCTGTCCAAGCCAGATAGATACAACCCGCTGTGGGGTGTAACCCACAGACCAAAGACCATCCTTATTCTCAGTTTGTCCTGCTTTTCCTCCGGCTGGTCTGCCAATTTCCAGCGGGTTCGAGCTGCCCATCGAGATTTTTCGGGAAGACTCATCACTCAAGACATGGTTGATTAAAAAAGTCAACGGTTCACTTAATAATGACAAGGATTTTTCCGCTGGGATTTCCACTATCGGAGAACCGTTAGAATCCTCCACCCCAAGGATTAAGTCCGGCTGAATAGCAGCAGCATCCCCTGCATCGACTCCATTAACGATTCCCCCAGATGCGAGAACGCCAAACGCCTGGGTGACCTGAAGGGGTGTGACCAATCCTCCCCCAAAGAGAATATTTCTCTCGGGGATACCGGCAACAACCCGACCAAGCCCAAAGGGAATCCAGAGTTGCTGCAGATTCTGACCACCAATCTCATCAAATATCTTCGCGATTGGGATCAAATAATCATTTGAGATTGCAGTTCGGAGGCTGACCGGTCCATGGTAATTGCCATCCGGGTTCAAATTGGATTCGCCTTCAGTGCCAGCCTCCCCGGGTATATCCCAGACCATACTGGAAGGAGAATATCCACGGGCAAAAGCTGCCGCAACAACGAACGGGGAGAGCAGCGAACCGGGTGAATGGCCAACCATCGGGTTGGTAGTTCCATCCGTTCGCATATCTCCGGTCATCGCCAGTACCTCGCCGGTTGAGGGATCGTAAATCACCCCGGATGAATTTAATCCTACACGCCCACTGCCGGTTGATGAATTGATTGAAGGCAGCAGCCTTTTTGCATCACATTCCTCTGTCTCAGTACCCACCAATGGATAATTTGCGATCCGGCCAAGCTGCGCCCGAAGGGTGCATGTTAGCTCAGATTGTAATGAGAGGTCCAGGCTGGTGATCACCTTGAGTCCACCACGTTCCAGTCGCTCACGACCGATCTTTTTCGCCAACTGACCAGTTACCAGGTTAATGAACGACGCAGTATCTTGCTCGTTTTGGTTTTCATGGGAAGAAAACCCAGGTTTTTCAGTGAGATATTGAATATATTCATCGCTGCTGATAACCCCTCCCAGCAGCAGACGATTCAAGGCTGCCTTCTGAAGCTCCTCAATATTTGCAGGGGTGTCGATCGGGTTGAGGGCTGGGGATTCGGAAATCGCAACGAGCAGGGCGGATTCCATCAGATCGAGATCGGATGCGGATTTCCCGAAATAGAGCTGCGCAGCGCTTTCGGCTCCATACGCCAAATGGCCGAAATTGGCGCTGTTGAGATACCACTCCAGGACCTTACCAGTACCATATTTCCTTGTCGTCTGGGCTGCCAGCAGCCGCATGCGGATCGCCTTGCGAGGTCCTTCCGCTTCATTTTCCATAAGAAGTGTTGATACAAGTTTTTCAGCGATTGTTCCGGGTTGTGATTCCAAATAATCACCTGAACTGACGCCATTGCTTGTCCAGAGGTCGGGTTGCTGCATAGCAACCCAGGCACGCACGAGCTGGGGGCTGAAGTGGTTTTTTTGGGAGGGATCTATGGAAAGAAATCTGCGCTGGATGCCATCATTTTCAAGACTGGAGATCAGTGTTTTTCCGGTCCGGTCGTAAAACCGGGTGGGTTCAAGCAGCTGGCCATCCTCCGCATCCAGCCAGACGCCTATCCTATCAATAGTTGGCAGATCCGCGGAAAAAGTAGAATAGATTTCTCCTACCCAGATCAAAATTCCAGAGAGCGCAAGGATAATAAGACTTAATGGGATGATGACCCAACCGGATAGTGAACGGCGGGTTTCACCTCCGCTGCTGTGGTAGCCATGACGTCTCCGGCGAATCAGTTGATATGTTTTTAGAGACCTCACCGGTTTGCTCTATGGGGTTGGCGTGCGTGTGGGGGTGCGGGTAACTCCAGGGGTTATCGTTGCTGAATCCACACCCATAGCTGCCAGATGCTGGTAAGCCTCATCAATCCATTCCGAGGGTACAGCATCCTTTGGGAGAGCGATAAGTGCAACCCAATCCTTGGCTGCTGTTTCTGCCCTGCCCAATTTTTCCAGCGAGAGTGCCCGCCAGTAAAAGACCTGCGCTTTTTCCTCAGGGGTATCGTCATAAGCATCTGTGATGCTGATCTCCCGATAAGCATCCGCGAACTTTTCCTGGGCATAAAGTACTTTAGATAGCCCAACGTGGCCTTCAAAGGTTTTTGGTGAAATCCTGTTGGTGGTTTCGAAATCCGTTATCGCCAAATCAAGCTGATCCAGAGCGAGGTATGCCTGAGCTCTGCCAAGGTTCGCTTCGTACAAAGCATTTTCAAGGTTTAGTGCTTTTGTGAACGCGTTGACCGCGTCCTGGAAACTGCCATTTCTTGCATATGCAAGACCAAGCCAGATGTATGGGCGGTATTCATCCTGAACATATTCGGTATATCTTTCCAGTGGTGCGATCGAATTCTCAAGTTGATCCATTTTCTGATAAATCTCCCCCAAGAGGCGGTAACCAGGTAGATAAGTAATATCCATTTGGTTGGATTGGGATGCATCAACAAGTGCTTTATCCAATTCACCTTCATCCAATTCGACCACTGCTCTCATGTAATATGGGAGCGGAGATTCCGGCGATATGCCGATGGCTTGATCGATATAAGGTCTCGCCGTATTAAATAAGCCAACCGAGATATATGTCTCGGCTGCTTCAAGGTATGCCTGTAATAGGCTGGGGTCAAGCCGTTTTGCTTCATTAAACTCTTTTACTACAGAGTTGTAATCTCTTGGGGATACCATCCTTCGCGTAAGACCTCTTCCCAAATAGGCTGGAGCAAAATCGGAATGGTCACGAATGATTTGATTAAAAATTTCGATTGCCTTTTTTGTTTGCCCTAAATTTCGATAGGATTCTGCTTGGTAATAGAGAATGTCAGGAATAGTTTGGTCGGGTTGTGTGTCGATGATCTGCTGAAAATATTCAATCGCTGAGGTCCAATCATTGTTAGTATAAGCGTTCATCGCAAGATTGAAGGCTTCAAATTGCGTACGGGGAGTGAAAGCTATCAACGGGGTAGGAGTGTAGGTAGATTCCAGGAACATCCATAGTGGGGTTTGGGCGGGTAATGTCGGGGTGGGAGCCTGGTATTCCACCCTGGTTGGAAGAGGGGTTTCTGTAGCTGGCATGAGCGATGCAGTTGCAGTAGCCCCCATTATCCTGAATCCGTACGGGGAAGCACTCCGGTTTTTTGGCCAAAAGAGTATCGTTCCCGCCATCGCGATAAGGATAAATAATGAAATCGAGGCGATCACGATTTTGAGCGTAACGTTGGGGTTGGTTTTTTTGGAAACTGCCACGGGTTTGGAGGCAGCCATTTCCCTCCGCAATTCCTTTTCCCAATCTCGCCGGTCTTTAACGGTCGCAGCAGGGATGCGGGTATCCCCTTTCAATTCACCCATTAAAAGTAGACCTCGCCGAATGGTCGGATTGGTTGGGTCAAGTCGCAGGGCTTCCTTCAGGTTAGCCACACGCTCTCGTTTTGTTTCCGCCAGGGTACTCATCCACATCCAATAGCGCGGGTTGTTTGGTTCTTTTTTAATTAACTCTGCCAGCAATTCCCGGGCGCGGTTTTCCTCGCCTTTTTCAATTGCAGCTATTACGGGTTTTAAAGGATTCTCTTCTGTTGCCATAAGGAAGAGTTTAGCACACCCCTTTTTCTAGGGCAAGTATGCTCTTGACAAATGTTAAGGATTAAATGATGATTTTTTAAGATTTAAGGTATAATCCTCGAACTCGTTACCGGTTTAGAAGATAACCTTCCCCTTCGAACGCATCGCTAAACCCGGGGGATACATTACTGGTTCAAGCGAATAAAAATCTACAGAATTTCTAATTACATCAAGTTCGATTATTAAAGTAACCCTAAGGCAATTCTCCTAACTTCTCAATCAGACAATAGTGAAGATGAAAACGAAACTTATTCTGATCGAAGGAAAACGTAACGACAGCCCCTCCTTTTTTCATGGTCTGTTGAAAAAAGGTTTCCTGGTTGAGAGTTATCCAAATGGAAACGCAGCCTTGAAACACCTGGCTGAGGACCAGCCTCATATTTCTATCGTTGATGGCGCATCGATGCGAACGAGTGGAAAGCGAATCTGTATGGCGATTCGTGAATCTTATCCCGCTATCCCAATAATTCTCATCCTGGATGATGAATATCTCCCTCAGGGCAATGTGCCTGCAAATGTGATTCTTGTGCTACCATTCACCGTTCAAAAACTGGTCAACCGTATGCGGCCATTCTTACCTGTTTCCCAAAAGGATGCCTTCCAGGTTGGCGAAATAGAGCTTGATGCCAAGCACCGCATGGTGTATTGCGACGGGCGGCAGGCAAGGCTCACTCCCCACCTTGTTCTATTATTAAAAGCCTTTCTCGAAAAACCCGGGGAGGTGATCGCGCGAGAGGAGCTCTTCAGCAAGGTATGGGATACAAACTACACCGGCGATACACGCACTCTGGATGTACATATATCCTGGCTGCGAAAAGTCCTCGAAGTGAACCCCCGTCAGCCGAAATACCTGATTACGATCCGGAATAAAGGCTACCGTCTGGATACTGGTGATCCTTCTGAAACACGGCGATAAACTATTGAGTATCTCAATCCTACATTTACACCGATGCAATTGGATGGTTTATTCTTAAGTTATCCTTAACTGGAAAAGCATAATATTTTTAATGGTTGTTGTCAAAAATGAATTATGATTGCCACAAATCTCCAGAAGGAATGGGGATTTCAATATTCTAAGGAGAAAATCATGCAAAAAATGAAAAACACAAATGTCGTCTGGGTTCTCGCCCTGACTGCCATTCTGATCCTGGCAGCCTGCGCACAGCCCACCCCTGCACCCACTGCGGTGCCAAGCACCAACACACCGGAGCCCCTCCCGACCGCTGTGCCCTCTACGCCAACACCTACACCAATCCCACCTATTGTCGAACCTCCGGTTTTTGATGGAGCCCCGGTGGCCGTATTACCCACCCCCGCTGCAGGCCAGCCAACCGCAACAGCGAATTCCAACACCTGGATATACTCCGGACCTGGAACGAATTATGTGGTGTATGCAGCGATGAATGGTGGAACCCAGGCGCTGGTGGTTGGCGTAGATGCCACCAAGCAATGGTTCGTCGTCAGCGTCCCGGTAGCACCGAATGGGATCGGTTGGGTGGCAGGTTCTGCAGTAACCGTTACAAATGCGGGTGAGCTGCCGGTATATGCGGCTCCTCCTCCTCCTCCCTCTGTTGCCATGG
>Ga0315292_10000976_pt1 | contig 14600 bp, 17 predicted proteins | sample YL17G13_0_MG_FD_204029 | JGI IMG/M metagenome (GOLD analysis project Ga0315292, IMG submission 204029) | Sediment microbial communities from Yellowstone Lake, YNP, Wyoming, USA - YL17G13_0 | ecosystem: Environmental > Aquatic > Freshwater > Lake > Sediment | place: USA: Wyoming | collected... | reverse complement strand
AAGTGATGGACAAGGTCGGTTATCCGCGTGGCCTGATCCGCTACGACACGCAGCACGGCCTCGAGGGCAGGAAGAAGCACGTGGTCCGGCCGCGCACCGTCGTCTACGCCACGTTGCTCGCGGCGCTGGCCGTGGGACTGGTGGTTTCCATCACGCACCGCAACGTCGTCGGCGTGGACGTCATCCGGGACCGCAACGCGCTGTTCCGCGAGCGCCCGGACGGCTCCATCGAGAACGTCTACAACGTGAAGATCCTCAACAAGGACAGCGCGGCACACGAATTCCGGATCACCGGCAGCGGCCTCGAGGGCCTGGTGGTGGACTACGCCGGCGCCACGGTCTGGGTAGGCCCCGGCGAGGTGCAGGGCGTGCCGGTGCGCATCCGCATTCCGGAAGACGCGCTGGAGGGTGGAGCGGACATCCAGCTCGCGATCCAGGCCACCGACCGGCCCGACCTGCAGGCAAGCGGCAAGGCGCGTTTCATCGCGCCGTCGGACTGATACCCTCTGCACATGAGCACTTCCGACGCACGGCCCTGGTACCGGCAGCTCTGGCCCTGGTTGCTGATCGTGCCGCCTGCCGCAGCGGTCATCGGTGGCGCGGTCACGTTGTACCTCGCCATCTCGCGGCCCGACGTGCTGGTGCACCAGGACTGCGTGCAGGACGGCGTGACCATGACCTGCGGTGAGACCGACACCCACGCGCCATGACCGGCGCCGGTCCGCCGTGCTTCCATTGCGGTGAGCCGATCCCTGCCGGCACGATCATCCGCGCGCGCCTCGCCGGCCGCGAGGAACCGATGTGCTGCCATGGCTGCAAGGCCGTGGCAGAGTTCATCGCGGGCGCGGGCCTCGACGATTACTACAAGTACCGTGACGCTGCGGCTGCGCGTGCCGACGAAGCCTACCGCCCGGACCGCTGGTCCGCCTACGATCGCGCCGATCTCGTCGAACGCCTGAGCCGACCGGAGCCGAACGGCGCCCGCTCCATCACCGTGCTGCTCGAGGGGCTGCGCTGCGCCGCCTGCAGCTGGCTCGCGGACAGGGCCCTGCACCTGCAGAGCGGTGTGCTCGACGTCAGCGTGAATCCCGCGACGGCCCGCGCGCGATTCGTCTGGGACCCTGCCAAGGTGCGCCTCGGTGATCTGCTGCGCGTGCTCGAGCACGTCGGCCTGCGCCCGCACCCGCTGGCCGGAGAACCCGCCGGGCAACTGTCGACCCTCGAACGGCGCACGGCGCTGAAGCGTCTCGCCGTCGCCGGGTTCGGCATGATGCAGGTGATGATGTTCGCGGTGCCGCTCTACATCGGCGAATCCTCCGGCATGGAGGCCGGCATCCGCGAGTTGCTGCGGCTGGTGAGCATGCTGATCGCGGTGCCGGTCGCACTCTACGCCGGCTGGCCGTTTTACGTCGGCGCATGGCAGGCGATCCGCGCGCGCGGCATCAGCATGGATGTGCCGGTCAGCATCGCCATCGCTCTCGCCTTCTTTGCCAGCGTCTGGAACGCGCTGCGCGGCCACGGCGAAGTCTATTTCGACTCGGTGACGATGTTCGTGTTCTTCCTCTCGCTGGGCCGCTACGTCGAGATGATCGCACGCCACCGCGCGGGCAGCGTGGCCGATGCGCTCGCCCGGCTGGCTCCGGTCACGGCAAGGCGCGTTCGAGGTGGCACGGTCGAAGACGTGCAGGCGGTCGAACTGGCCGTGGGCGACGAGTTGCTGGTACGCACCGGTGAGGTGTTCGCGGCCGACGGTGCGGTGCTGGAAGGCGATGGCCGCGTGGACGAGTCGATGCTGACCGGGGAATCGACTGCCATCGTGAAGGCACCCGGCGCGCCGGTCCACGCCGGCACGCAGAACCTGGGCGTGCCGCTGCGCGTGCGGGTGGCGGCGGTCGCGGGCGACACGGTGCTCTCCGGCATCGTGATGCTGCTCGAACGCGCGCAGGCGCAACGACCGCGTCTCGCCAGGGCTGCCGATCGCGCGGCGGCGTGGTTCCTCGGCCGGATTCTGCTCGGTGCCGCGGCGGTGTTTGCGATCTGGTGTTTCGTCGATCCGTCGCGCGCATTCCCGGCGACGCTGGCGGTGCTCGTCGTCACCTGCCCCTGCGCACTGTCGCTCGCCATGCCGGCCGCGATCGCCGCTGCGACGGCCGAGCTCGCGCGACGCGGCGTGCTGGTCGCCCAGTCCGACGCGCTGGAAGTCCTGGCCCGGGCGACGCACGTCCTGTGGGACAAGACCGGCACCCTGACCCGCGGCCTGATCCGGGTCGAGGAAGTACGACCGCTCGCCGACGTGCCGGACTCCGAGTGCCTGCGGCTCGCGGTGGCCCTCGAGCGCATGTCCGAGCACCCGATCGCGAAGGCGTTCCTGGCCTCGGACCAGGGCGCGGTGACCGCCAGCGATCTGGTGATCGTGCCGGGACAAGGCGTGGAAGGCCGGGTCGAGCAGCGCCGGTTGCGCATCGGCAGCCCTGATTTCGCTGCCGGGCTCAGCGACATCGCCAGCGCGCCGGCGTGGCTCGCTGGCGAGAGCTGGGTCTGCCTGGGTGATCGCAGCGGTCTGCTCGCCGCCTTCCGGCTCACGGATCAGTTGCGACCCGAAGCGAGTCACTGTGTCGCGGAACTCGCCCGACTCGGGCTCGCGTCCGAGATCGCGAGCGGCGACGAGGAAGCGGCCGTCGCGCGGATCGCCGAACGCATTGGCATCGGGCGTCACGCTGCGCGGTTGCGCCCGGAGCAGAAGCTGGCGCGCCTCGAGGCGCTGCAGGCCGCGGGTGCCGTAGTCGTCGCCGTCGGTGACGGCATCAACGACGCGCCGCTCCTGCGCGGCGCAGACGTCGCGGTGGCGATGGGCCGGGGTTCGGCGCTTGCGCACACGAGCGCCGACCTGATCCTGGTGCGCGACTCGCTCGACGAACTGCCGGATACCGTGCAACTCGCGCGGCGGACGCAGCGCGTCATCCGGCAGAACCTGGCCTGGTCGATCGTCTACAACGTCGCCGCGCTGCCGCTCGCCGCGTTTGGCTTCGTGCCGCCGTGGCTCGCGGCGATCGGCATGTCGCTCAGCTCCGTCGCCGTCGTGCTGAATGCGATGCGCCTGTCGCGCACGCCGCGCAACAGGAGCGGCCGCAACTGGACGTTGTCGCGCCCCGCCGAGGTGGCGTGACGTGAGCATCATCTACGTGCTGATTCCGCTTGGGCTGGTGCTCGTCGGCATCGGGCTGTGGGCGTTCTTCTGGGCCGTCGGCAGCGGACAGTTCGACGATCTCGACAGTCCCGGCTGGACGGTGCTTTCGGACGACGAGCGCCCACCCGCCACACCGGCGCGAGATGAGAAGGACGAGCGGTGAGTCCGGATCCAACAGCACTGAGCCTCGGCGCCGCGCTGCTGGCCGGCCTCGCCGCGAGTAGTCACTGCATCGGCATGTGCGGCGGGATCGCGGGCGCGCTCGCAATGCGGGCGCAGCAGTCCGCCGGTGGCTCGAAACTCGCGATGGGCCTCGCCTACAACCTGTCGCGCATCACGAGCTATGCCATCGCCGGCGCGCTGGCCGGATTGCTCGGCCGGACGCTGCTGCGGGCCGTGGACGTCGCGCCGCTGTCGATCGCGCTGCGCGTTGCAGCGGGTTTGATCATGCTGGCCGCCGCCGGCCGGATGCTGTTCGGGTGGCGCCTGCTCGATCCGATCGAGGCGGCTGGATCGGGATTGTGGCGCCGCATCGCGCCGTGGGCGGGACGCCAAGGTCGCTCCGGCGGACTCACCGGCGCCATCGGCCTCGGGCTCGCGTGGGGCTGGCTGCCCTGCGGCCTGACCTATTCGATGCTGCTGCTGGCGGCGACGACAGCCAGCGCAGGGACCGGTGCCGGCGTGATGGCGGCCTTTGGAATAGGCACGCTGCCCTCGATGGTTACCGCCACCGTGGCTTTCGAAAAGATCGCGGGCGCCCTGTCTTCGCGCGCCACGTTGCGCAACGTGGCCGGTGCACTGCTGCTGGCGTTCGGTGGGTGGACGGCCGGCAGCGCCGTCTACCACGGCTTGATGCACGGCGGACACGCGCAGCACGCGCCGACCGGGGCGGCGCCGGATGCTCCGGGCGAGCAGCCGCCCGCCGGACACGAGCACCATCACTAGGAAAGCGACTGGGCACTGGCGGAGAGCGGACAGAAAAAAGGCCGGAGCACCTCGACTCCGGCCTCTTCACTGACCGCCAGTCCCTGGCCGATATGCGCCTGCGCGGTCTTACTGCACCGTGATCGCGACCGGCTTGGCCTTCGGTGTCGCGAGCCTTGGCAGGAAGAGCGTCAGCACGCCATCCTTGGACTCGGCGCGAATGAGTTTCGGATCCACGTCTTCGGGCAGCACGAAGCTGCGCTCGAACGAGCCATAGAAGCGCTCGGTCCGGTGGACCGTCTCTCCTTTGACTTCCTTCTCGATCTTCCGCTCACCCTTCACGACGAGCACGCCATCGTCGAACAGGACCTTGACGTCCTCTTTCCTGACCTCCGGCAGGTCGATCTTGACCAGGTATTCCTTCTCGTGCTCGACGATGTCGGCGGGCGGCAGGAAGTCATACGCGCCTTCGATCGGACGGGTCGTCGGCATGCGGCCGAACAGCGGCCCAAAGCCCTTGAACATGTCATCCATCTCACGGAACGGTTCCCAACGTGTCAGTCTCATGGCTCCCTCCTCGGGTATCCCTTGTGGTGCCAGAATGGCCCGGTGGCCCCGGGCCACACGCCTATTATCCGTCCGAGCCGGCCGCGGCTCGATTCGCAACGGTGCCAAGCCGCGTTCCAGTAATACCTAGTCCGCTGCACCGCCATCCCTTACGATTCGGGTTCCGGTCACGACTCCACGACGATGGCAAACAGCACCAGGACCAGACGGGCCAGCAACAAGAGTGGGCAGGATTCGCGTTCCGCGGTGGCGGAGAGCGAGTTCCGGGCCCTGCTCGACGCGGCCGTCGATGCCATCATCGTCATCGATCACCGCGGCCTGATCGAGGAGTTCAGCCTGGCCGCCGAGCGCATCTTCGGGTATCCGGCCGAGGAGGTCGTCGGCAGGAACGTCACCGTGCTGATGCCGGAGCCTTTCCAGGGCGAGCACGACCGCTACATGGACAACTACGCGCTTACCGGCGAGCAGCGGATCATCGGTGTCGGACGCGAAGTGCGCGCGCGTCGCAAGGACGGCAGCAGTTTCCCTTGCGATCTCGCGGTGGGCCGCGTCGGTGGACGGGAGCCGCCGCGCTTCGTCGGCATCATCCGCGACATTACCCAGCGCAAGCTCGCCGAGGAGCTGCTGCGGCGCAGCGAATCCGAGCTGCGGCTCGCGCAGGAACTCGCGAACCTCGGCAATTACGTCGTCCATCTCGACGGCTCCGAGCCGGATTACTTCTCCCCGCAGCTGTACCGGATCCTCGGCAACGAGGTCGGCACCGAGATCGTGCAGCTGTCGGACTACTTCGAGCAATGGGTGCACCCGGCCGACGTGGACAGGCTGCGCGACGCTTTCCGCGACATGGACGAAACCCAGGGCTCCCTCGACGTCGAGTACCGCGTGCTGTTGCGCGACGGGTCTACCAAGCACCTGCATCACATCGCGCAGACGGTCTACGACGCGGCGGGCCAGCCTGCCAGGCACATCGGCACGATGCACGACGTGACGGATCGCCGCCACGCGGAGGACGAAGCGCGCCAGCTGCAGGACCGGCTCACGCATTTCGCCAGGCTCTCGACCATGGGCGAAATGGCGGCAGGCCTCGCGCACGAGATCAACCAGCCGTTGTCGGCGATCGCGACCTACGCACAAGCCTGCCAGCGCATGATGAAACTGCCGGACCACGATCCGGCCGACGTGCTGGGCGCGCTGCAGCAGATCAACTCGCAGGCGTTGCGGGCAGGCGAGGTCATCCGCCGCCTGCGCAACTTCGTCAAGAACCGCGAGGTCACGCGCGAGCCGGTCGATTGCGCCCGCCTGCTCGAAGACCTGCGCACGCTCGCCGAGACGGACGCACGCCTGCACAACGTCTGGCTGCGCATCGAGTCCGAGGGCGAACTGCCCACCGTCTATGCCGACCCGATCCAGCTGCAGCAAGTGATCCTGAACCTCGTACGCAACGCGATCGACGCGATGGCCGACGTGCCGGAGCATCGCCGGGAGGTGGTGCTCAGCACCCGCCAGACGGAGGACGGCGAGGTCGAAATCACCGTCGCCGATCACGGGACGGGACTCGCGCCGGAAGCTACGGAGCACCTGTTCAGCGCGTTTTTCACCACCAAGTCGGGTGGCACGGGACTCGGTCTCGCCATCAGCCGCTCGATCGTGCGCGCTCACGGTGGCCGGCTGTGGCACACTCCCAACGAGGGCTCTGGCGCAAGATTTCATTTCACGCTGCCGGTCGCGTCGGCAGCCAATGGGGAGTAGCGAAGAGTGATCAAGGAAACGAAGCCCACCGTCTTTGTCGTGGACGACGACGCCGCAGTCAGGGATTCCCTGCGGATGCTGTTGAAGTCAGTGGGCCTGCCCGTCGAGGTGTTCGAATCGGGCCAGGAATTCCTCGACGCCGAGCGGGACGACCGCCCCGGCTGCCTCGTGCTCGACATCCGCATGCCCGGCATGAGCGGGCTCGAGTTGCAGGTGAAGCTGAACGAGCGGCATTCGATCCTGCCGATCATCTTCATCACCGGCCACGGCGACGTGCCGATGGCGGTCGAGGCCATGCAGGCCGGCGCCGTGGACTTCATCCAGAAGCCCTTCCGCGACCAGGACCTGCTGGACCGGATCAACCAGGGGCTCGAGAAGGATGCGGGCAGCCGGCGCATGCTTGCCGAGCGCAACATGATCCGCAAGCGCCTCGAATCGCTGACGCCCCGCGAGCGCGAGGTTCTCGACCTCGTCGTGGCGGGCAAGGCGAACAAGGTGATCGCAGGGGACCTGAACCTGAGCCAGCGCACGGTCGAGATTCACCGCGCCCGCGTGATGGAAAAAATGGAAGCTCATTCGCTTGCGCACCTCGTGCGCATGGTGCTCGAGGTCGAACGGCCGGACGAGTAAGTTACTGCGCTGCAGCACGCCCGTCGCGATTGACGGCATTTTAGGTATAAACCCGAATTCTCCGGTTTTTTCAGGCCGGGAACACTGCGCGCATGCGACCACGGTACGCAGCGCAGTTCACCGCATTCGATCCTCCCAGCGGCTCTGATTGAGCTGGCCGGGTTCTGTGGTCGCGCCCATTCGTATGTCAGAGACGCCCGCCGTTCAGGATGCCCCGCCGGTCGTCGGGATCATTGATCCGGACCCGGTGGCGCGCGAGGGCCTGCGCGTACTGCTGCACGGCGTCGGTGTGGACGTCTCGACGTTCGACAGCGCCGAGAGCTATCTGCTCGCCGCGAGCGGCCGGCACCTCGCCTGCCTGATCGTCGATCTGCTGCTGCCCGGCATGTCCGGGCTGGAGTTCCTGCGGCGCCTGCGCAGCGCTGGGAGCGACATTCCGGTAGTGCTGCTCGCCGACGAGTCCGATGTGCCGACGGCGGTGGCCGCGATGCGCGAAGGCGCAACCGATTTCATCGAAAAGCCCTACGTCAACGTCGCCGTACTGCGGCAGGTGCAGAAACTGCTGCGCGGCAGGAACGATCCGGCTCACGCGTGATAGTCTCTGGCCTTGCGGCCATGAGCAAAGAAGAAAGCTGGTTCGAAGAGCGGCAGTCCGCGTGGCTGTATCGCCAGCTCGCGTCCTGCGAGCCCGACCCGAAGATCGTCGAGCTCTTCGGGGCCTTGGCCGCGGCTGCTGAAACGCAGGCGGACAAGTGGCGCACCGAGTCGACCGCCGCGCCGCCCCCGTTCACGCCGTCCATACGCGCGCGCATCACCGTGATGCTCGCGAAACTGCTTGGCCCGCGGCGCGTAAAGCCGATCCTCGCGGCGATGAAAGTTCGCGGCATATCCGTGTACGACTCGCAGGGTTCCCTCGCCGGCCACCTCATGCCCACGTCCGTGTCGGACATCGGCGCCCGGCACAAGGGCTATGGCGGCGGCAACCTGCGCGCCGCCGTGTTCGGCATGAATGACGGCCTCGTCTCCAACACCAGCCTGATCATGGGTGTCGCGGGCGCAGCGGCCGGGTCGGATTTCGTGATGACCAGCGGGGTTGCCGGACTGCTGGCAGGTGCGCTGTCCATGGCCGCCGGCGAATACGTGTCGATGCGCTCGCAGCGCGAGATGTTCGAGTACCAGATCGGGCTCGAGCGGGACGAACTGCACGAGTACCCGGAGGAAGAAGCAGAGGAACTCGCGCTCATCTACCAGGCGCGCGGCATGCAGCTCGACGAAGCGCGTCGCGTGACCCGTGAACTGGTGAAGAACGAGACAGCCGCGCTCGACGCGCTCGCCCGCGAGGAACTCGGGTTGAACCCCGACGACCTCGGCTCGCCGTGGGGCGCGGCAATTTTCTCGTTCCTGGCTTTTGCGATCGGCGCCATCGTGCCGTTGGTGCCATTCCTGCTCGGGCTACCGCTCGGCCGCGCGGTCACGGTCGCCGCGATCATGGCCGGCGTGGCGCTGTTCGGCGTCGGCACGGCATTGAGCTTGTTCACGGGCCGCAGCGCCGTGCGCGGCGGGTTGCGGATGGTGCTGATCGGGGGCGGGGCCGGAGTCGCCACGTGGCTGATCGGCAGCTGGCTCGGGGCCGCGATCAGCTAGCGCCCGGTCATTCCTCGAATGCGCGCTCGAGCTGCCGCAGCCGCGCCAGCAGTTGCCGGCGTTCCTCGAGCAGGTCGAGGATGACGGCCACGCCTGCCAGGTTTACGCCAAGATCGTTCACCAACCGTGCCGTCGAACGCACGCGCGCGAGTGCGCTGGCGGGAAAGCGCCATGCGTCCGGATTCTCGCCGCGAGGCTCGAGCAATCCGCTGTCGACGAGTTCCACGACCCAGCGGCGCTCGATCTGCAGCGTCGCGCAGAAATCGCTGCACTCGAGCCAGACGGTCTCGTCCAGCATCTGGCCTTCGAGGATCTGATCGCTGGTGGTCATCGGGAGTGCCTCATCTGGCCAGCGCGGCGCGAGGATCGAATGGCAGCTCGATCTTCATCTGCTCGAAGAGCTCGCGGGCACGCGGGGTGTCCGGGGGCAGGACGATATTCAAGGTGACGTACTGGTCGCCGGGCGTGGGCCCCGGCAGACCGCGCCCGCGCAGACGCAGCTTCTGTCCCGCACGCGCGCCGGCCGGCAATTTCATGTCCACGGCGCCGCCGAGTGTTGGCACCGACAACGTCTCGCCGAGAGCAGCCTCCCAAGGCGCGACCGGCAGGACGATCGTCACGTCACGCCCGTCCAACTGGAACCGTGGGTGCGGCCGTATGTTCACTTCGAGGTAAAGGTCTCCCGACGGGCCGCCGCCCATGCCGGGACTGCCCTGCCCCGCCAGGCGGATCTGCTGGCCTTCCGTGACGCCCGCCGGAATCGCGACTCGCAACGTGCGCGGCTTCACGACGACGTGGCCGTCCGGCGTCAGTTCCGGCGACCGCAGTTCGATGGTCCTCGTACCGCCGCGATACGCGTCCTCGAGGTCGACCTCAACGCGCGCGACGTGATCCTGGCCCGCAGCGGCAAAGCCGCGCCCGCCGCGTGCCGCACCGGCATGGGCCTCGCCGTACGGGCTGCGCGCACCGAACAGCTCCGAGAAGAAATCGCTGAAGTCACCGCCTGGCGCCGCGCCACCGCCGCTGCCGGGACGACCGCGCGAGAACTCGAAGCCCTTGCCCCAGTCGGGCGGCGGCCGGAATTCCTGGCCCTGCCGATAGTCGGCGCCGAGCTGGTCGTACGCCGCGCGCTTTTCCGGATCTTTCAGGACCGCGTAGGCTTCCTGCAGTTCCTTGAACCTGGCCTCGGCGTCCTTTTCCTTGCTGACGTCCGGGTGGAACTTGCGGGCAAGCTTGCGGTAAGCGCGCTTGATCTCGTCCTGGCTTGCGCCACGGGCGACGCCCATGACCTCGTAGTAGTCCTTGAACTGCATGGGGATACTTTAGCCCCGCGGCGGGGTTTCGGGGAGGCTTGACTCGGCCACGAGAGGCCCCATTCAGGGGTTCTCAATCCGTGTTGCGAGATTCCAGATGACCAGCACGCCGTCACAGGTCGTTTGCCAGCACTGCAGCGGCGTCATCCGCGTCCCGTCCGGTCGGCTCGCGGACGCCCCGCAGTGCCCGCGCTGCCACACCGCGCTGTTCGACGGGCATCCCGTGGCACTCACGGACGCAAGCTTCGACCAGCAGGCAATGAAAGGCGACCTGCCCGTGGTCGTCGATTTCTGGGCTCCGTGGTGCGGACCGTGCCGGATGATGGCGCCGGCTTTCGAACAGGCAGCCAGGCGACTGGAGCCGGCGGCGCGATTCGCCAAGTTGAATACCGACGAGGCGCAGGCCGTTGCTGCACGCTACGGGATTCGGAGCATTCCGACGCTGATGGTGTTCAAGGGCGGACGGGAAATCGCACGCCAGTCCGGTGCGATGGACCCAACGACGTTGAATCGATGGTTGGGAGATGCCCTCACCCGTGCTGCGCAGGCTGGGTGACGGTTGGGGTGAGGGTCCGAAAATCAGCCCTTTGAACCGCCCCGACTTTCCCGGAGGCTCCATCACCTGAGAGGATGGAACTGCCAGCGTAGTTCGGCCCCAGCCTCCGCGGCCTGTTCACCCTGATACCTCAGCGCCTGCACGCCGCGCAGCGACGAACCAGAAACCAAGGCAGGTGACGAATCGCAGCATGTCGCGAGTTCGCCGCAGGATTAGAACCGGAACGTGACGCCCAATGCCGGCCCGTTGAAGTTGATTGACTTGATCGGCGTGCTATCGCCCAGGTCGTAGTCGAGATATCGCCAGACACCCGTCACGTCGACCGAAGTCCGACGCCAAGCGGACGAAAGAACCCGCCGGCGCGAGCCGAGCGGGTTCATCGTTTGTGCGAGGTGAACGCCTTCATCGTCAAGTCCCTGACCAGCTGTGTCGCCTTCGGGTTGGGTAGCCCGTAGCGAGCAAAAAGGGTCAAGTGGCGGCGCATCTCGAGCGCGGCTCCAGACGGAGAATCGGCGCTCTTGCAGCATTGCTTCAGCCGCCCGTTCAGGTCCGTGGCGACCGCGGCGAGGGGCCGCTTGCGGTCGTCTTCACCGTGCTCCTTCGGCTGCGAGAGGCCCCAGTCGGCGGCCGTCGCAGCGACGTGGTCAAGTCGATGGGTCGGGTGCGTCATGTGGTCGGTTGACTCACGGATAGGGTGGAAGTGCCGTGGGCTGTAGCGAGCGCAGACTCCGCTGAAACGGCGGGGGCCACAATCAGGATAACCCATGGCTCTGCTCCGGTCGCGAAACGAGGCGGATCGCCTCACTTCGCAACATACGAAACAGAGCCTCAGCAATCAGCTACCCACCGACCCCAAATCGAGGCACCCCTACCGCGCGAGCGGTTTAGTCCACTGGCCGATTTTCCCCGTTCCAGGATGTCCGCTTTCCTCGCAAGAAATCGCCTCCGCGACCGCTACAGCTTCCCGAGTTGACTCACCCTCGCACTCACCCGCCCGACCTTTTCCTCTCGCGCCGCCGGAGGCTCCGAGGCGGTCACTGTCTCCGCCGCACGCCAAAGGACACCGACACGGTGCCTCGCGAGGGATTGGGGCGTGTCCGCCTGTTGGAGGCGTCTCCTGCGACCGTCAGGCCGCGATCTTCAAACCAACCGAGATGCCAGCCTTGGCGCACAGGCTCACCAGATAATCGAGAGACAGCAACTCGACCTTGCCGCGCGTGACTTCCGAGACGCGCGGCTGCGTGATACCGAGGCGCTTCGACGCCTGCGCCTGGGTCAGCTCTTCCCGCTCGACCCACTTGCGCAATGCCTCCGCGAGGCGGGCGCGCAACAGCATGACCTCCGCCTCGTGCGGTGGAAAGCCAAGGTCGAGAAAGATATTGCCGCTCGATTCGGTCACTTTCCTAGCCACGTTTCACTCCTTCGGCGTGTTCGCATGCGATCCTGTAGCGCTGCACAGCGAGGTCCAGATCCGCCCGTGTCGTCTTCTGCGTTCTCTTCTGGAACGCGTGCAGCACGTAGATCGCATCCGCGAACTTCGCCACGTAAATGACCCGGTACGCGCCGCTCGGGTCTCGCACACGAATCTCACATGCGCCGGGCCCCACGCTGCTCATGGGTGCGCGATTTCCTGTGATGGGTACCACCTGATTTCCTCGGTTGGGTACCACCTGATTTCCTGAGTTCGGACCCACCCGATTTCCCGGGTTGGGGACCACCGATTTCCTGGATGGGGACCATCGTCGGAGCCGCCGAAGGCGGCTTTCCGGCCCGGTACCGTGTCCGTGGGCAACCACGCACGGGAAGGGCGAGATGGGCAACAGGAGCGTCACGGTGGAACGATTCAAGGAGATCGAGCGGCGGCTGCGCGACGGCCGCAGCCTGCGGGAGATTGCCCGCGCCCTCAACTGCTCGCGCAAGACGGTCCGGGAGGTCCGCGACGGCCTGCGGTGGTCGCCGGCGATCCCGCCGGCCATTGCCGACCCGTTGTGGATGTCGCAGGTGGACTGGAGCGCGGTCGTCCACGAGCTCGGCCTGGGCCATCCGCTGAAGTTCATCTGGGAGGAGCGTGCCCAGAGCCTGACGGGGTATCCGAACTTCTGGAAGCAGTTCTATCGGAAGTTCCCGCAGCTGCGGCAAGCGACCGTGACGGTGCGCGAGTTCGCGCCCGGCGAACGGGTCGAGGTCGATTACGCCGGCGACCCGATCGAGTGGCTCGAGCTGCGCACCGGCGAGATCCGCAAGGCCTGGGTGTTCGTCGCCGGCCTCGGCTTCAGCCAGCTGCTGTTCGCCTGGGCGGCCGACGACGTAAAGAGCCGCAACTGGCTCGACAGCCACCAGCGCATGTACGCGTTTTATGGCGGCGTGCCGCACGTGACGGTGCCCGACTGCCTGAAGCAGGGCGTTCTCAAGTGCCATCGCTACGATCCCGATCTCAACCCGTCCTATGCGGCGCTGGCGGCGCATTACACGACCGCGGTGGTCCCGGCGCGGCCCGCTCATCCGCGGGATAAAGCGGTCGTCGAAGGGCTGGTCAAGATCCTGATGCGCTACCTGCGCTTCCGCTATCGGCGCCATCGGTTCACCTCGATCGCCGAGATCAACCAGGCGCTCAGCGAGTGCGTCCGGCGCATCAACGAGCGGCGCCACACGCGCTTTGGCGTCGCGCGCCGCGAGCGCTTCGAGCAGCTCGAGCGCGCCGCGCTCAAGGCGCTGCCCGCCGCCGACTTCGACGATGCCGAGTGGAAGGACGCCAAGCTCCATCCCGACTGCTATGTCGTCGTCGAGGCGACCTACTACAGCGCCCCGCACATCCACCGCGGCAAGAAGTTGCGCATCCGCCTGACGTTGAACCAGATCGAGATCTTCTTGAACGGCGAGCGCCTCGCGCTGCATCCCCGCGACCGTAGCCGCACCGGCCGGCGGATCAAAATCGACAGCCACTTCCCGGCCGCCTCCATCGCCTACTACGAGGCGACCCCGCAGCAGCTGCTGTCGCAGTCGAGGTTCATCCACGCCGAGTTCCACCAACTCGTCGTCGAGCTGTTCAACGCCGACGTCTACGGCAACCTCCGTCGCGTCCAGGGACTGATCCGCTCCGCCGGCAAGGAGATCCACCGCGCCGGCCGCGAGGCGGCCCTGCCGCGCATCGTCGGCGCCATCAGCGAGATGCGCCGCGTCGGCAAAGTCCGCGTGCCGTACTTCTGCGACCTGCTGGCCCGCCAGCCGCATCCGAACCTCGCTGCGCAGCGCGAGCGCGACATCGTCCGCCGCCCCGGTAACCCGCTGTTGCGCTATGCGCCGCCGTCGCTCACGACCGATCCCGTTCCATCCACCCAGGAGTGCCTGCTATGAGTACCGCAATCGCCCGTAACCTGATGGCCGAGATGAAGCTCGCCGGCATGCTCGCCGCGTTCGACAAGACCGTCACCGATGCGACCCGCGACCAGGTGAGCTACAGCGAGTTCCTCGATGCGCTGCTGCAAGCCGAGGCCGACTACCGCGGCGAGCGCGCCGCGCAGCGCCGCCTCAAGGCCGCCAAGCTGCCGATCCGTGTCTGCCTCGACGACTTCGACTACACCGCGCATCGCTCGATCACCAAGGCACAGATCCGCGAGATCCAGAGCCTCGGCTGGCTCAAGGACGGACGCCCGCTGTTGCTCATCGGCCAGACCGGCGTCGGCAAGTCGTTCATCGCCCAGGCCATCGCACTGCAGGTCTGCCAGCACGGCCGATCCGCCCTCTACCTGAATCTCACCACCTGGCTCGAAAACCTCGCGCTCGCCCGCTCGAGCGGCACCTACCTGCGCTACCGCGACAAACTCGCCAAACCCGACGTGCTGATCCTTGACGACGTCGGAATGCGAAAGCTCACGGCGACCGAAGCGCAGGACCTGTGCGAAATCCTCGAGGAGCGCTCGTTCGGCAAGTCCACCGTGTTCACCACCCAACTGCCGCTCGAGCACTGGGCCGAGGTCATCGCCGATCCCGTCATCGCCGATGCGATCCGTGACCGACTGCAGCACACCGC
>Ga0315292_10000973_pt1 | contig 14615 bp, 7 predicted proteins | sample YL17G13_0_MG_FD_204029 | JGI IMG/M metagenome (GOLD analysis project Ga0315292, IMG submission 204029) | Sediment microbial communities from Yellowstone Lake, YNP, Wyoming, USA - YL17G13_0 | ecosystem: Environmental > Aquatic > Freshwater > Lake > Sediment | place: USA: Wyoming | collected... | reverse complement strand
ATCGAATCGATCAGTTGCCCTTCAGCCCGGTCAGCCACTTCTGGGCGTCTTCAGCCTCTGGCGTGTTTCGAATAGGATTTCGCTCTGCCCTCTAATGCGTTGAGCGCCAGATAATCCTCTCCACGACCTCCATGATCGAAATGAGGCTGGCAAAAAATCCAAGGACTACGGCCAGTATCACGACGAATGAGCGATCCTTGAACCTGATTAGGGCTACAATCCCGGTAACGAAAGCGGCAATCCCCGATAACATCATGCATGTTCCCAGCGTGAGAACGAGCGGGGTCCCAGGCATCAATCCCGCAAGTTCCATGCCGAGAATAAGCGCAACAATAAGCACAACAAATACGGCTAATAATCTACCGGCCCATTTTCCGAGGCTTGTTTTTGGCATCGGGTTCCTCCCTTCAGTCCGGCCAGCCGCTTCCAAGTATTATGGACTTCGGGATGGCCGGAGTCGTCAGAATGCGCAATCCCAGCAAGATTCTCTCGTTCATTAGGCAATAAAGGGAACAAAAATGGCGATGAGGCCGAGAAAGACAACAACGAGAATGAAGAGATTATACCTCATGTTGTAATTGGTCAGGAGCGAGGAATCATAGTAACCGTCCACGCCTTGGTCTTTATACATCTTGATCAGCCCTTTAAGAAGCTTGGACCTGGTCTGTTTGCCTTTGAGGATACCTATGATGACCACAAAATTGACCACAATCGTTAAAGATACAAAAATGAGCATGACGATCGTGCGGCTGGCGCTCTTCCCTTGGGCGATACTCGAATTGACGGCCAAAGTTAAAAGATTGAGGAAGATCGATGTGATGATAAAGATGGTATCGGTGCGTGTGTTCTGCTGGAGTTCTTCAATAATATGTTGGTGAACTCTCTCGATCATGATTTTTCTCTCCTTTCAGCTGATTTGATAGCGCGGTACCGCCCTCCCCGCAAAAGTGCTGGGTATCGGCATTCTCAGAATCGCGCGTTGGACACTTGATGGCCAAACGAACTCCCCTACTCTAGCGTGGCCTCAGATTAACAGAGGGACGGGCGGGAAGTCAATGGAATCGGTGGAGCCAGCGAGAGGGATCGAACCTCCGACCTGCTGATTACGAACCAACTGCTCTAGCGTTACAAGCCACTGATACTAATTACATTAGATGGCCTGCAAAATTGATTGCGCTCAGATTGTGCTCACCTACGGCCGCTATTCCTTCAACTCGTATTTAGCCAGAAGTGCGTCGAAGCTTGGATTGCCCTGCAGTTGGCGCCAGCGCGGGTCTGCCTTTAGCCAGGGAACGCTGATCCAGCCCGAGTGAGACAGAAGGAACTCGAGCTGTTCGACTGCTTTCTCGGTATCTCCAACGAGCGTGTAGATGTGGGCGAGATCGATGACATACGGTATGCCATAGACGGCATCCTTCGACATCGGCAGCAGCTCGACCCCGCGCAGCCCCTCGCGCACCGCCTCGTCCTTGCGCCCCAGACCCGCGTAGGCGACGCCGAGAGAGCTGTGATAGCGGGCATCCTCGGGGGTGACTTGTACCTGGGCCTCGAGCAGTCGGAGCGCAGCCTCGAATCCCTCCCGGGCTCGCTCCTCCTCCCCGAGCGATATCTGCAGGGCCGCTGCAAAGAGAGCCTTCGGGGCGGCCTGGATCTTGATACGGATCCAACCCTCCGGATCCGCCTGCATGCGGCTTATAGCCTCGGCGTATCGTCCTTCCATCTCCTCCTGAGCGAACCAGGTCCACTCGGCCCACTCGTGATCCTTTGGAACGAATTCCAGGGCCGCGCGGGCTTCGGCCACGCCGTCGCGGCCTTTCCAGCTCCAGAGGGCAAAGACCTTCGACAGGTACGACCAGGCCTGGTCGGGAGCGAGCTCGATGGCCCGGTCGGCCGCTTCGACGGCCTCGGGATAGCGCCGTATCCACCACAAGGTCTCGGCGACCTCGACCATCGCCGAGCCGTCGCGCGGGCTGAGTGTGCTGGCCGCCCGGAACGCGGCGAGCGCCCGCGGCCAGTCGCCACGCAGGCGGAACAGCTCGCCCAGGGCCGACTGCAATTCGACGCTGTTGGGCAGTCCGCGGGAGGCGGCCTCGAACTCGACGAGAGCGGCGTCCGGATCCCGCTCGACCCAGAGATGATAGTAGCCGGTCGCCAGATCCACTTCTGAAGAGCCCGGAGCGAGCTCTCGGGCCCGGGCCAGGGCCTGGCGGGCCTGCACGTGCCTCTGAGCGGAGACGTCGTACCAGAAGTAGATGAGTCGCGAATGGGCCTTCGTCAACTCTGCCCAGGCCAGTGCGAAGCTGGGATCGAGAGAAACCGCATGCTCGAAGTCGCCGACCGCGGAAAGCCAGGTCGAGAGCGTAAAGTGAGGCTGCCCGGCGAGGAACCTACCGCGTAGGAATGCCTGGTACGCTTCCATGTTTCCGGTCGGTCGGGCCTCGAGAGATCCGGGTTCGCGCTCGAGCAGCGTGAGGTCGAGCTGCGCCGCGACCGAACGGGCGATCTCGGACTGGATCCGGAAGATATCGTCCATCGTGAACTCGTAGATCTCGGTCCACAGGCTGGTGTCGTCGGCGACGCGAATGAGCTGGGGCGTGATCCGGACCCTTTCAGCGGCCCCCTGCCCACGCGCCCAGCGCACCGTGCCGGTGAGGAGGTATCTCACCCCGAGTTCGCTGCCGATCTGCCGAGTGCTCTTGGTCGTCCCAGCGTACTGGGAGGCGCTTGCCCGTGAGACGACCGCAAGTCCACGCACAGAGGCGAGACGTCCCATGATCTCGTCCGTCACGCCGGTGACGAAGTAGGCATCGTCGCCGGCACCCAGGTTTTCGAAGGGCAGCACTGCGACGCGCTCGTCCCCGGCCGGCCCGCCCGCGCCGCGCCGCGCTCCGAGGTTCCCCCTCTGCCACAGGAACACCGCGGCCGCCATTACGATTAGCGCCGCGAGAATGATTCCCGGGACCCACAGGCGATTTCTCGCGGCCGGAGCCATCCGAGCGGCGGGAACGGCCGGCTTCGCCACCTCCCGGAGGCTGAAGGCCAGATCTCTCACCGACTGGAAGCGCTCCGTGGGATTCTTCTCGAGGCAGTGGCCGACGACGCAGTCGAGCTCGGACGAGATGTCGGTGCCGGAGAGGGCCACCTCCGGAACCGGGTCCTTCAGGATCGCCGTCATCGTCTCGGGTGCGGTGTCCCGTTGGAAGGCCTTTCGACCGGTCAGCATCTCGAATAGGACACAGCCTAGAGAGAAGATATCCGAGCGGACATCGGCGGGCTCGCCGCGCACCTGTTCCGGCGCCATGTAGCCGACGGTGCCAAGCACGGCCCCGGGCAGGGTGGTGTCCGGCGCGAGCGATAGCGTGCGCCCCTCGACCGCCTGGACCGGTTCGATCCGCGCCAGACCGAAGTCAAGGATCTTCACCCTCCCGTCGCGGGTGAGGAAGATGTTCTCGGGCTTCAAGTCGCGGTGTATGATGCCGGCGCCGTGGGCCGAGGCCAGGCCCTCAGCAAGGGCGGTCGCGATCTCCACGGCCCGTCGCCACGACAACTTCTCGTGCCCGAGACGCTTCCGCAAAGTCTCGCCCTCGAGAAGCTCGGTGACCGCGTAGGTCGTGTCGCCCGCTTTCCCGAAGTCGAAGATCGACAGGATGGCCGGGTGCGATAGCTGCGCCAACGCTCTCGCTTCCCGCTCGAAGCGTGCCAAACGTTCGGGATCGCCGGCAACCGCCTTGGGCAGCACCTTGATCGCTACCTCCCGTTGCAGCCGTTCGTCCCACGCCCGGTACACCTCGCCCATACCGCCGGCGCCCAGTGAGCCGACGATCTTGTAGGGGCCAAGGCGCGATTCAGATGAAAATGCCATCGATCTTACTATCTCATCACATCAGCCGGCATAGGCTAAAGACGGACGGGCCGAGAGGTACTTATGAACGTTTATCGACCCACCTTCTTATTACGAAAAATGATAAATCATAACTGGATGCGATGTCAAGGACGGCTCAGATCGCTAATCTGGCTTAATGATGGTGGTCGTCACGAAACTCTAAATCATTATATATGTATAACTTACGAGAGCTAAACTCTCGCTTTTCCTAACCACTGCTAACTCACTTTATATCAACAACATAAATGGGTATTTTCCGGCTTGGGGGCGCGTTTTTGGTGCCTTTTGGAGCCAATAAACCAGCCAGTTAGTAACAACGACTTTCGTGACAACCCCATTTTTATCCACTTCATCATCTTTTGAAATGAATACGTTAGTTCTCCTAACCTCCGCCTTTCTGATACCCTCGATACGGCCGATTATCACCGACCGTCACGAAACTCGAGGGGCCCATGAAAAATGTTTCTCTTTTCAAGGCCGAAGACCTGCCTCCGAGAGCCCGTTATGAAAAGCTCTTTGAAAACCTGCCCCCGCTCCCGGATCCTCCGAAGGCGACGGGGCGCCCTCCTTTTTCCAGGGACGCCATTCTGCGAGCTCTGATCTATAAGAACCTTCGAGGTCTTCCATCGTTAACCGACCTTGTCTTTGAACTTGAGAACAACCCTGTCATGGCCGAGGTCCTTGGTTTTCACCCGGGCCGGCCAGCTCCCTCCAAAGAGCGGTTCTCCCAATTCCTGAGAACTTTATCTCATGCCGATCTTCAAGCCGTTCGCCTCACTCTCGTGCGCCGTCTCATCGGGGAAGGTGTGATCACGGGAAAGCACCTGGCCTTGGACTCCTGTTCGATCAAGGCTAACGTCAAGGAAAATAACTTCAAAGCCTCGGCTCAAAACCGGTTCGATAAGACGCGCCAACTTCCGGGCGACCCCGACGCCAGGCTGGGCGTTCTCATCCATTACCCTCAAGCGTTTCAAACGAAGATCGCTTGGTTCTGGGGATATAGAAATCATATTCTGAATGACGTGGTCTCGGAACTTCCTCTTCATGAGAAGACTCTTCCGGCAAACCATGACGAAAAAAGACAGGCCGTTCCGCTTCTCAGGGAGGCCCAAGAATCTCTCTCCCTCTCCGCAGAATGTGTCATCGGGGATGCCAACTACGATACCGAAGAGATCCTTTCCTATATCTTCTTCGAGATGAAAGCTGAGCCCATTATTCCCCGAAACCGCCGATATGCTCCCCCAACTTCCTTCACCATCAAGAGAGGGATCGTCTTCTGTCCCGGCCTCCTGGAAATGCACAGAAGGGGAAAGATGACCGTAAAGGGGAGAACCTATATCCAATACGCTTGCCCTCTTCACTGGGGGAAGAAGTATCGGGGGCAATATCTTCTCTGCCCGGCTGCCCATCCAAAGTTCATTAACCACAAGGGCTGTAACTATCTCATCCGCCTAAGCCCCAGCGTTCGTGATCAGATCGCTTACGGAACAAGGCGATTCAAACTTATCTATAATCAGAGGACATCGGTAGAGCGGATCTTTTCCCGCCTTCTCGCGATCTCAATGCAGCGACCCACGGTGATCGGCTTGGCGGCGACGAAAAATCACTGTACGATCGCCCATATGACCGTGTTACTTGTCGCCCTCACCGCTCACCGACTAGGCTACGAGGATAAAATCCGCTATGTGAAATCGTTCCTTCCCAGCTTGGTTTAAAAATGAGTTTCGTGACGTCCTATTAATGATGCTTAAAGGAAAAATGAAAAATTCAGGGGAAAACGGACTGCTCCTGGCCTGACTCGAACAGGCGACAGACGGATCAGAAATCCGTTAATCTTGAGCTAGCTTAAGCCCAGCTTGACGATCATTTCAACCCTAGGCTAGCCGCCCGGTCCCGTTAGCGCAAAATCCAAGTGTCCACTAAAATGTCCACTATTGTGTTGAAATATGCGGATTTTGAGAGACTTAGATTGAGAGCAAGACGGGGCAGCACTCCGCCCTAAGCGGCTGATTTTCTCGGGGAATATGGGTGGAGCCAGCGAGAGGGATCGAACCTCCGACCTGCTGATTACGAATCATGCCCGTTGCGGCCGTAATTGTAAACAGAATAATCCTTTACGGAACTACTTTTCGAAATCTCGTCCACTTTATGTCCATTTTTCTTGACAACCGGCGGAGCTCGGTCCTATCATCCCCTTATCATTATTAAAGGGGGCCGACCGTCCGGCCGCAAGGAGCTTCCTCAATGAACCTCACCCGTCAACACAGTCTCTTCCTTCGTCTCATCGGCCTCGTGGCGATCGCCGCGATCGTCCTGGCCATCCCGGCCCGGACCGCGGCCCAGTCCCCGGACCCCACCGTCGTCAAGAAGCTCGGCAACTTCGACGTCTGGATGACCAAGGTCCTCAAGGACTGGAACGTCCCCGGCATCGGGGTCGGCATCGTCAAGGGCGACAAGCTCGTCTTCGCCAAGGGCTACGGCTTCCGCGATTACGGCCAGAAGCTGCCCTACACCCCGGCAACCCTGCAGCAGATCGCCTCGAACACCAAGCTCTTCACCGCGATCGCTGCTGGGATGCTCGTCGAGGAAGGCAAGCTGACCTGGGACAAGCCCATCCGCGAGTCCGTGCCCTTAATCAAGTTCTACAACAACGAGCTTGACACCACAGTCACCCTGCGCGACATGCTGGCCCACCGGACCGGCATCACCCGGCACGACACGATCTGGTACCAGTCGGATGACACCCGCAAGCAGCTCTTCGACAAGGTCAAGTACCTGGAGCCTCAGGAGCCCCTCCGCCAGACCTTCCTTTACAACAATCTGATGTACGCTGCCGTCGGCTACATCATCGAGTTGCAGTCCGGGAAAACCTGGGAGGAGTTCGTCCGAGAGCGGATCTTCAAGCCCCTCGACATGACCTCCACGGTCTACTCCATCGCGGACATGACCAAGCAGCCCGATTTCGGCGTGCCCTTCACCGAGAAGCGCGACTCGTTCGAGCTCTACAAGATCCCTTACTACGAAGATATCGGCGGGGTCGCCCCCTGCGGCGCCATCATCTCCAACATCCAGGACATGTCCCACTGGCTCATCGCCCTGATGAACGATGGAAAGTACAACGGCAAGCAGGTCCTCCCTCCGGCCGTCCTCAAGGCCACGCTCGAGCCGACCATGGCCCTTCCCAATACAGAGGCCGAAGTCCTCGGCTTCTGGGAGGCGCTCAACGCCGCCTGGGGCATGGGCCGCGGGACCGTCTCCTACCGCGGCCATCTCCTGACCTTCCACGGCGGGGACCTTAATGGCTTCCACTCCCAGGTCTCGTTCCTGCCGAAGGAAAAGCTCGGCGTCCTCGTATTTGTCATCGGCGACCACTGCGCCTCGCTCTACGACACGGTCAGTTACAACGTCTACGAGCGTCTCCTCGGCCTGGACCAGACGCCCTGGAGCGAGCGCCTGCTCGACTTGCGGCTCAAGAGCAAGAAGGCTGGCACCGAGGCCCGGGCTAAGGCCGGCGCCGACCGCGTCCCGAACACCAAGCCCTCCCACGCTCTGGCCGATTACGCCGGCGAATATGAGCATCCGGCCTACGGCGTCCTCAAGATCGAGCTCAAGGACGCCGCGCTGGCCATGGACTTCCACAAGATCCGCCTGCCCCTCGCCCACTTCCACTACAACCGCTTCGAGACGCCCAACGATGAGACCTACGGCCGGACGGCCATCAACTTCCAAACCAATCCCCAGGGAGACGTCGACAAGGCCGTCGTCTCGCTTGACGAAGCCGAGGTGACATTCGTCCGCAAGCCGGCAACGCTATCGTCCGAGACCCTGGCTCGGCTGGCCGGGTCCTACGAGCTGCCGAACGGCATCAAGTTCCAGGTCGTCCTCAAGGAGGGCGGCACGCTCTGGCTGGCCGTCCCCGGCAGCACGGAGCAGGAGCTCGTCCCGTACAGGGGCCTCGTGTTCCGGATCAAGCTCTTCGCCGACGTGACCTTAGAATTCCTCATGGAGAACGGCAAGGTCACGGCCCTGCGGCAGCGCGATCCCGGAGGCGAGTACGTCTTCCCGCGGAAGTGACGAGAGCGCCAGTCTGGCCGGTGGCCGGGGAGCCAATTCAAAGTATGAAAGGAGCTCCGAAGGCCGGACACGACAATTCGACAGATACATTAAGAACGCGCTGCTCGGGAGAATCGGTGGAGCCAGCGAGAGGGATCGAACCTCCGACCTGCTGATTACGAATCAGCTGCTCTACCGACTGAGCTACGCTGGCTTAAGAAGGCTCGATTAAATTAAACGAAACGGTCTCCCCTGTCAACTCAGAGGGACAGTCCCCCCCGAGGGGCCGGAAAGAGGGACAGTCCCCTGCGGGGGCAGTCCCTCCCTGAGAAAGCGGGGACACGTCCCGCTTCGAGAGAAGCGGGGCATGTCCCCTATCGCAGCGGGAACGGAAAAGAGGGACAGCCCCCTTCTAGGGGGACAGTCCCTCTTTTCATTTCAATACGAAGCTGACGGTCACAGTGAAGGTCACGGGGCGAGGCCGGCCGTTAATGACCATCGGTTCGTAGACCCATTGCCGGACGGCGTCGACGGCGGCCGCGTCGAGGAGCGGAATGGAGCGCAGAACTCGGACCCCTGTGACACGGCCGAAGACATCGGTCGTCGCCTCGAGGATGACGACGCCCTCGACCCTCGCCTGCCGAGCGATCTCCGGATAGTCGGGCTCGATCCTCCGGACGAGCTTGGGTGGCTTGATATCGCCCGCGGCGCGCACGACGGGCTCGACCGGCACTCCGACGAGCTGGTAGAGAATGCCCGCTCCGAGGTTCGCGGGAAGGTCTCCGCCCGCTCCGTAATCGACGCCGCCATCGATGCCGCCCTCGGCGCCGTCGGCTCCCAGGCCTTCCTCGACGATGCCGTCGGGAATGGCGACGGGCGCGACCCTCCAGCCGTCGACGGCGGCCGCCGCGGGCTTCTTCCCAATTCGCGAGCCGGGGTTCCCGGTCCGGGCTTTCGGCGGCGGAAGCGGCGTCGCGGGAGGCGCGGGGATGAGAACGACGTTAGTAAAACCGACCTCCGGCAGGTCGCCCACCCGAAGCAGCGGGACCGTCACCAGTAGGGCCAGCGCCACTGCATGGATCAAGGCCGCGGCCGGAAGCGCCGCAGCTTTCGCCCGCAAATGCCTGTCGGGGATGAACAACGCGTCTTGGAACATGTTCGCCTCCTTTCGGCGGATTCCCGGAAGCTCTCGCTTCCACTCTTAATACATTCGACCCGACTGGATATTCCTGGGCTGAAGCCTTGCTCATACGCTCCGGTTCCTGCTATAGGGGCCGAGGGGATCATCGGAGTGAGCATAAGCGGTGATTTAGCTGGGCAGCGTGCCGGTTGAGGGTAGTTTCTGGGGAAACCGCCAAAACGTGTTTGAGCTCGGCGTAGCGCACGCCGAGCGAGTTGTTTTGGCGCCGAGTCCGGCGCGCTGACCAGCGTAAAGAATCACCGCAGCGAACGAAGATGATTCCTGAGGTCCCCCCTTTTAAAATCCGGGCGAATCGCATACAATACCCCTCTTGTTCGACCCTGCGGTTGGACCCATTCGACCGAAAGCGCCGCGACAACCATGAACATGATCATCAAGAAGCTCGAATTGCAGGGATTCAAGTCCTTCGCCGACAGGACGAAGATCGTTTTCCACCCCGGCATCACCGCCATCGTCGGCCCTAACGGCACGGGCAAGAGCAACCTCGTCGACGCCATGCTCTGGGTCCTCGGCGGGCACCGCCAGAAAATCGTACGCGGCGACCGGACCGAGGACGTCATCTTCAACGGCAACGCCAAGAAGCCCGCGCTGAGCATGGTCGACGCGGTCCTGACCCTGGCCAGCGAAGAGGAAGAGCTCGTCGTCTCGCACCGGGCCTTCCGCTCCGGGGAGAGCGAATACCGCATGAACGGCAAGTCCGTCCGCCTCAAGGACATCCAGGACGAGCTCTGGAGACACGCCATCGGCGAGAAGGAATATTTCGTCATCGAGCAGGGCTCGATCGGCAACTTCGTCACCGCCAAGCCGACCGAGAAGAGAGTGTTCATCGAGGAGGCCGCCGGCACGGCCTACTACAAGGACAAGAGGCGCCAGGCCCAGTCGAAGCTCGACAGCACCGGGCAGAACCTCATCCGCCTCGAGGACATCATCATCGAGGTCGAGAAGGCGAAAAACTCCCTCCAGCGCCAGGCCCAGGCTGCCAACCGCTACCGGCGCCTGCGCGAGCGCATCCGGGAGCTGACCTCCCACCATTACCAGAGAAAACTCGTCCTGCTCGAGAATTCCCAGAGCGAGGCCACCGCCCTCTACGAGGACGGTCTCCTCCGCGAGCGGGACGTCACGGCCCGCCTGCGGAACGAGGAAAAGGACTCGACGGCGCGGCGGAAGGAGCTCTGGGACCTGGAGAAGGGCCTCAAGGAGAGTCAGGAAAAGCTCTTCGGGCTGAAGTCCCTCGTCGCCCGGGTCGAGAGCGACATCGAGCGCGAATCGAAAAGGGTCGAGTTTTTCGAGGAGAAGAAAAAACGCGCCGAAAGCGACCGCGACGAGCTCCTCGAAGACGTCCTTACGCTGACCCGGGAGTTCGAAGACCTCAAGGCGAGGCTCGGCGGTTTCGAGGAAACGATCGGGACGAACCGGTCCGACTTGGTCCGCGCCGAGGCGAACCTCGAGGTTGCGCGCGAAGCCCGGCTCGTCGAGGAGAAGGGCATCGAGCGCCTGCGCGGCGAATACCTCCAGGCCCTGCAGGGGCTGACGGAGGCCAAGAACGAAAGCGTCAGGACCGACAAGGAGATCGAGCTCCTCAGCCGCCAGGAAGAGAAGCTCGCCGCCCAGCTCGGCGAGCAGGCCGGACTCCTCGTCGAGACCACGGACCGGACGGGCATCCTCGAAAGGGACATCGCCGAACACCGCGACCTCCGGCAAGTCCTGGTCGGCCAGGCGGAGGACGTCAAGATCGCGCTCGGCTCCCTGCGTTCTTCCCTGGAAGAGACCCGGCGCCGGCTCGAGGCGCTCAAAACGCGGCGGGACGGATCCGCCTACCATCTCCAGGCCCTCCGCAAGATCGACGAAAAAGAGCGCGGCGAGTCCCCGGCCGACGAGGTCCCCGGCGGGCTGGGCATCCTGGCCGACCTCATCCGGACGAACCCGGAGAACGCCCTTCTCTTCGACACGTTCTGGCGGGAGGGGGCCAGAGCGCGCGTCGTCCCGGCCGAGGAATTCCTGCGGGGCCTTCCCGAAGGCCTTCGCGGAAACTACCTGCTCATCCCGGCCGCGGCCAGGCCGGCCATCCCCGAGGAGGTCCTGGGCCGCCCCGGGGTCATCGGGCTGCTCAAGAGCCTCATCGAACCCGACGACCGCCTCAGGGACCGGCTGCCCGGCCTAGAGGACGCCGTCATCGTCAGGGACGCCGGCGAAGCGGTCAGGGCCTGGGTCGAGCATCCCGGGCTGAATTTCCTGACGCCCTCGGGCGACCTGCTCTTGTCCTCCGGGCTCCTCCGGCTCGGCGAGAAGGCCGAAGGCGCGATCGCCCTGACCTCGGAAATGCGCCGGCTCGACGCGGAGATCGCCCGTCTCGATTCGGAATCCGCCCCCGTCGCCGCCGAGCTCGAAGAAAAGCAGATGGACATCGGGGCCCTCGAGGTCGAGCTCGCGGCCGTCCGCGATAGCCTCGAGCGGGCGGAGCGCGTCGTCCAGGACAGGGAACGCGAACATCGCTACGGGCTCAACGAGATCGAAAGGATCCGGACGACGCAGACGATCCTCGGCCGCGAGCTCGGCCTCTTGCGCGATGAGAAAGCGCGGTTCGGCGAGACCCTCCGCAGCACGGGTCAGGACCTATCGCTCCGCGAGTCCGAAACCCGGGAGCTCAAGGAAAGGATTGAAGCGAAGGAGACGGCCCTGGCCGCCCTCACGGCCGAAGCCGCCGGCTTCGAGCGCCGCTTCTTCGAAACAAAGGCCGGCCTCGACCTCGTCCAGGAAAAGATGAACGGCATCGGCGACCAGATGCGGGCGACCGCGAAACGGAAGGAAGCCGCGACGGCCAAGATCCAGCAGCTCGAGACCGACGCCCGGGGCAGCGAGGAAGACAAGGCCCGTCTCCGGGACGAGATCCTGGCCCTCCGGGAAAGCGCCAAGACCCGCGGCGAAGAGCGCCTCCGGGCCGAGTCCGGGCTGGAGGCGACGGAAGAAGAACTCGAACAGGTCCGCAAGGCCATCGAAGGGTCCGAGACCGTCGTCCAGAAAAGCCGGGAAGAGGAAGAGGCGGCCAAGAACGAGCGGGTCAAGCACGAGATCCGCAAGGCCGAGGTCGAGCGCGACCTGGTCAACCTCGACGAAATGTGCTGGCAGGAGCTCAAGAAGACCCTGGCCGAGCTCCGGGCAGAGGCCAAGTCCGCCCGCGAGGCCGCTCCCGCGGCCGTCCCCGCCGACGATCAGGAGGCCGAAGAGCTGGCCGAAGAAGAAGCCGAGGATGCCGAAGCCGAGGCTTCCGAGCCGGCGGACAAGGCCGTCCTTCCGGGCGAGGCCGTCAAGCCCAGGCGGGCCGCGAAGAAATGGCGGCCTCTCGCCGAGATGACCGACGACGAGGTCGAAAAAGAACTCGAGGAGGCCCGCGAAACGCTCGCCCGCTTCAAGGCGGTCAACCTCATGGCCGAGGAGGAATACGTCGAACAGAAGAAACGCTTCGACTTCCTCTTCGAGCAGCGCCGCGACCTCCGGGATTCCATCGCTTCCACGGAGGAGGCCATCCGCAAGATCGACGAGGAGAGCAAGACCCAATTCCTCAAGGCCCTGGAGGAGGTCAACAAGAACTTCCAGGAGATCTTCCAGGTGCTGTTCAAGGGCGGCAACGCCGAGGTCAAGCTCCTCGAGCCGGACAACCCTCTGGAGAGCGGCGTCGAGATCGTCGCCCAGCCGCCGGGCAAGCGCGTCCAGAACCTCAACCTGCTCTCCGGCGGAGAGAAATCCCTGACCAGCCTGTCGTTCCTGTTCGCCCTCTTCCGCTACCGGCCCTCACCCTTCTGTTTCCTGGATGAAGTGGACGCCGCCCTCGACGACGTCAACCTGGCCCGCTTCCTCGACCTCCTGAAGACGATCAAGCACCAGACCCAGTTCATCCTCATCACCCACAACTACAAGACGATGGAAGTGGCCGACTACATCTACGGCACGACCATGTCCGAACCCAACATGACCAAGCTCCTGTCGGTGAAGCTCGAGAAAAAAAAGGGCGAAGAACCGAACAATTTGTTATGATAGCGCCGGTCAAACCGGACGTATAGGAGGGCGGCATGTCGAGTTATCTCATCATCATCCTCGTCTATCTCCTGGCCTTGACGGTCTTGAACTTCGTCCGCTCCCGGCGGATCAAGAGCCAGGAGCAGTTCATGGTCGCCGGCCGGAGCCTGAAGTGGCAGGTCATGGTCTTCACTCTGATCTGCACCTGGATCGGCTCCGGGACGTTCATCAGCGGCGCCGAATTCGCCTCGAAGGCCGGCTTCTCGGCCCTCTGGCTGGCCGCCGGGGCCTGGGTGGGGATCATCCTCATCTATTTCCTGGCTGCCAAGATCCACACCTTCGGGCAATACACGGTCGGTGACGTCCTCGAGGTCCGCTACGGGCCGGCAGCCCGACTTTTCGGGGCCGTCGCCTTGATCCTGTCGTTCGTCTCCATCGTCTCCTACCAGTTCGTCGCCGGCGGGTTTATCCTCAACGTCATCACCGACGGCAAGATCTCCGAAGCGACGGGCACGTTCATCGCCGCCGCCTTCGTCATCCTCTTCACGGCCCTGGGCGGCATGGTCGCCATCGCCTACACGGACCTGCCGAACGGCATCATCATCGTCCTGGCCTGCCTCCTGGCCGTACCCTTCGTCGTCGCCGGCACGGGCGGCCTGCCGGCGGCCAAGGCGGCCCTAGAGCCGGGCTATTTCGCCATCGTCAACACCCAGTTCGGCGTCCACCCCTGGCTCAAGGCCATCGGCTACTTCCTGTCGACGATGTTCCTCCTCCTGGGCGTGCAGAGCATGTACCAGAAGTTCTATAGCGCCAAGTCGGGGAAAGACGCCAAGAAGGCCGTCGCCTGGTGGACCGTTGGGACGATCTTCGTCGAGACGATCGTCGTCGTCATCGCCGTCCTCGCCTTCAGCAAGCTCAAGGGCCAGATCGACCTGAGCGTGCCCAAGGCCGGCGGCAAGGTCGTCCTGATGGCGGCCAAACAGCTCGTCCCCTTCCCCGTCGGCGTTCTGCTCCTCGGCGCGGCCTGCGCCGTGGTCATCTCCACGGGCATGAACTACCTCCTCTCCCCCTCGACGACGATCATGCGCGACATCTACCAGCGCTTCATCAAGAAGGACGGCGGCCAAAAGAACATGGTCGCACTGCAGAAGGTCATCATCGTCGTCATCGGCGTGCTGGCTTTCCTGCTGGCCACCCAGCTCAAGTCCGTCCTGGAGATGAGCTTCTTCGCCTACACGATCTACGGCGTCGCCATCACCCCGGCCCTCATCGCCGCGCTGGCCTGGAAGCGCGTGACCAGGGCGGGCGGCCTGGCCTCGATCATATCGGGCACGTTCGTCTGTCTCGCCTTCTTCGCCCTGTCCAAGATCCCGGGCATACCGGCCCCCGACGGCGACCCCTGGGGCATCCCGATCATCTACCCGTCGCTCATCGCCTCGCTCGGCGCGCTCGTCGTCGTCAGCC